>Ga0114946_10002035_pt1 | contig 13880 bp, 6 predicted proteins | sample WalLakDeSediment_FD_88676 | JGI IMG/M metagenome (GOLD analysis project Ga0114946, IMG submission 88676) | Lake sediment microbial communities from Walker lake, Nevada to study Microbial Dark Matter (Phase II) - Walker Lake 11/02/13 Deep Sediment | ecosystem: Environmental > Aquatic > Freshwater...
CTGTTGCAGGAAAAAGGTGGTAAGGCCCGTTTCGGTATCTCCGTTCATGATGGCGTGGTTGATGGGGGCGGCGCCGCGGTATTGCGGCAGCAGCGAAGCGTGCAGGTTGAATGTGCCCAGGGGTGGCATCCGCCAGACGGCTTCCGGCAGCATGCGGAAGGCTACCACGATAAAAAGGTCTGCCCTCAGTTTGCCCAGTACATCCAGAAAGGAGGGATCTTTCAGGTTGACGGGTTGCAGAACCGCAAGTTGATGCTGTCGTGCAAAAATCTTAACCGGTGAGCTGTGCAGTTGCTGCCCTCTTCCGGCGGGCTGGTCTGGGGCAGTGACTACGGCCGCGATATCATAGCCGTTTTGAACGAGTAAATCGAGTGAATCAACCGCAAATTCAGGTGTGCCGAAGAATACTATGCGGGGGTTGTCTTTCATTTGAAAGACGAAATTAAGAAAATGGAATGAATACTACATCATCCCTTTGGCCCTGGTAATATATTTTTCGATTTCCCTGGCTTCGACGCTATTGGGGAATTCTTTTTTGATCTGGTCGTAAAGGGGCAGCGCCTTCTTGAATTCGTTCATGGTCTCATAGGCTGTGGCAGCCTTCATCAGGAATAGCGGGGTGGTTAGATCGTTCTTTCTCATTTTGGCAGCCGACAGGTATGAGCTGACAGCTTTCGATGACTCTCCCAATTCCATATAAGCATCGGCAAGGGCTCCTCTGGCCATGGGTCCGATGATCTCATCCTTTCCCTTAAAGGATTTTAAGTAGCCGGCCGCCTCTTCCGCATTCCCCAGTTTCAGGTAGCAAATACCTGCGTAGTATTTGGACAGGTTCGCACTCTTGGTCCACCTGTAATCATCGATAATCTCCAGAAAACCTGGATACATCCCATCGCCGTTCAAAGCCAGGTTCAGAGAATCTATTTCGAAATAACGCTCGGCCATGAACATTTGTTCTTTGGCTTCCTGTTCCCGTGGGGTCATATAGAAACGGTTGATGCCGAAAAAGGCCAGGACTAACACAACTATCCCCCCGATCACGATTGTCAGGAGCTTTTGATTGCTCTCGATAAATTTTTCGGTCTTACTCAGGGCTTCTTCAACCTTCACGATCCCGTCTTCCGCTTTGCTCTTTTTTTTGGCCATAGCTGCTTACCGTTTTATGATTCAGGGTGCAAAAGTAAACCTTTTTCTTAAATCATCAAACCTGAAAACTTTTATTAACTTTGCCCCCTCAATCGGATAAACAACTAACAATTAATGATATGGGAAAAGGAGACAAAAAAACGAAGCGCGGGAAGATAATTATGGGTTCATATGGCGTCAGGAGACCCAGAAAACCTGGCCGGAGCCTGCCCAAAACCGACCGGAAAGCGGAAGCGGACAAACCGGTGAAAACCACCAAAGAAAAAACCAAAGCCAAGACTGAAAAAGAAAAAGTAAAGGAAGTGGTTGAAGTCGTTCCGGCAACTGTCGAAACACCGCAGGAACAGGTTGAAATCCCCCAGGAGATCGTGGAAGCGCCGAAGGTGATATCCGAAGAGGCCCCGGAAGAAGTTCAGCCTGCTCCGGAAGTGAAGGAAGAAAAACCGAAAACCAGTAAGCAAAAAGCGCCGGCAAAACCCAAAGCGAAAAAGGATACAGCGGTTGAAACTGAAAAGAAAAAAGAAGAAAAACCTTCGGTAGAAAAGAAAAAGGAAGAAAAACCGAAAGCGGAGAAGAAGAAGAAAGAAGAGAAACCCAAAGCGGTGAAAGAAAAGGTAGAAAAACCGAAAGCGGAGAAGAAGAAGGAAGAAAAACCAAAAGAGGAAAAGCCAGAAAAAGAAAAACCAGCGGCAGAAGATTAGCGCTTTCGGACCAGCCTTTTAAAAACATCCCCTCTTTCTTCGAAATTGCTGAAACTGTCGTACGATGCTGCCCCGGGCGATAAAAGACAGATCTTTCCCGGCATGGTATATTTCCATACATCGTTCATTGCATCTTCCAGCGAATGGAAGACCAACAGGTTCTTGCCCTGTGGATTCCGGGCGTGGAAGATCCCGTGCATCCTTTCACCCGCTTTACCAAGGAAAATGAAATTCCTGACCCCTGACACAGCCAAAAAGCCGATGAGTTTATCATAGTCCAGCATCCGGTCGAATCCGCCCAGGATCAGCGTATCGGTTTCTGGCAAGGCATCGATGGCAGCCATGGTGGCTTCCGGAATGGTGGCAATGGAATCGTTGTAGAAATCAATCCCCCGGTAATTCCCGGCATATTCGAGCCGGTGCGGAAGCCCTTTGAAAGTGGAGAGCCCTTCCCTGAGCGCTTCCTCGCAGGCGCCTGCTGATCCGGCCGCCAGAATGGCTGCCATGGTATTCAAGCGGTTATGCTTTCCTTTCAGGACAAAATGATCATTTAGTTCAATACACAGCCCGGGCTGGCCATTGTTCATAAGAACTATCTCATTTCCTGATAGATAGCATCCGTCATTGACCGCCTTTTGGGATGAAAAGGGTAGGAACCTCCTGTTTAATTCAATTTGATGAATCCTGTGATTGATTTCCGCAATATCCTGATTATAAATGAAGATGTCACCTTCCTGCTGTCCGCTGAGGATCCTCATTTTGGCGTCATAATACTGCGCCAGTGAATCGTACCTGTCCAGATGTTCGGGGTAAAGGTTCAGCAATACGGCAATATGAGGCGCCCTGACCGTATCTTCAAGCTGATGGGATGACATTTCGTAAACCATCACGGTATCAGGCGTCATCAAGTCCAGGTAGTCGAATGGCGGCCGTCCGATGTTTCCTGCAAGGATGGTTTTTCTTCCCGCTGTTTGCAGGAGGTGGTTTACCAGGCTCGCGGTTGTGCTCTTCCCCTTGGTGCCGGTTATTCCGATGATCTGCCGGTGAAAGGCCTCCAGCATCAGGCGGGTTTGGGAGGTAATGATGCTGTCCGGCACGGTTCTTAGATCTGAAGGGGTGCGGATACCCGGACTCTTTATGATCAGCTGATGTTCAGCCACCGCATCGAGATAATGGTGACCGGTATAAAAGGTTACATTTTCCATTGAAATATCAGCGGGAGTGTCATTTGCAACATCCGTGTCAATGTCGGCGATGCCCACAGGTAGTTCGGGGAAAAGCTGACGGATACAGCGGAAGGTTGATTTACCCTCTTTCCCGTATCCCAGGATCAGCAATTTCCTGCCATGCATTAAATGTTTCAGCAACGCTTTCATTTCACCGCGTTCTTAAGCAGTCCATAATGTTTCTCCGGGACAAAATGATCGGGGTCGAAATGTTGAATTAATTTTTCTAATCCTGCTATAAGTCCTTTCTCTTCCGCTTTCCGTCTGTCTTTATGTCGTTTCAGAAGATATGGAAAACTTTCACCTTCAAATTTGACAAGGGATGCATCCAGGGCGGCATTTACTTCCATAATGGTACCGACACAATCAAAAGGCTTGTTCTCAGAAAAACCGGTCAGTTCGTCAAATATGGTTTCCAGCGAGGGATCATCCAGCAAATTCCTGCCAAAAATGGCACAGAGCCTTTCAGGTTCTAAAAAGGGGGAAAGAATAATGAACGTGAAGATGCATTTCGGGCATTTGCCGCACCAGGTGTCTTTTTTACTTCCGGCGTTGCAGCTTTTGAATACATCAAAAAATTCCGGCATTTTACTGAAAGCGCTGGCAATTTGTATTTCAGAAAGCGGACGTAACAAACTATAGTAACTGAAACCTTTCGAGATAAACTCTCCCGCGTAAGTCCGGAATTCACTCTCAAATTCAAAGGTTTTTGAATACTGGTGGTTGATAGTGGTTCCGGGAACCGTGGCCTCATTGGCGCTCGATTCATTCGACAGGATGATTTCGTTTCTGTAGCTCAGGTATCCTGCCAGCAGGGAATAGAAAGCCAGTAAAGCTGAAAAGGGGGTGTGTCCGTTCAGGAACCCCTTATCGTTCAACGCCAGGAGCCGCGGGTCAATTTCCCGGTTCATCTCCAGGCATTGGCCGGGCTTTTTGCCGGCAGCGCTTATGACATCCCGGGACGCCTTCCCGGGGTTCAGGGTAAAAGGGATCCAGTCTGCCCCTGCCTGGTTCAGCAAACCCATACTGACGGCCGAATCTTTCCCTCCGCCAACCGGCACAATGCTACCCGAAGGTGCCGGCAGGTCAAACGGAACTACCGGATCATCCGCAACGGATTCAATGTGCATGAAATCATTAAAACCGACCGGTATGGAGTTCATGAAGAAAAATTCCCCCAGCCCATTGAAATAAATTCTTTTCCAAAAATCTACCTGTTTTTCTGATAATGTATGTTGCCGGATGATAACTTTTGGCGGGCATGCCGCTTTCCAATAACTGATCAGTTCGATCATTCCCATATGAAAAACCAGGTTGTCGAGCACTTTAACTGACAATATTTCAGGCTCAATGAGAATGTCAGGTTTGTAGGGGATGCGGATTGCCGGTTTAAAAAAATATTTATCCGACAGGCTGAATTGAAAAATAATTTCAAGGTTTTTAGCATTATAACTGTAGTGGTACGAGTCATATGCGAGAAAGGGAAATTCATCTCTTAATGCACGAAACCTTGAAAAGTTATCAAGCCGTTTCATCAGGCTGGTATTATTTTTGTAATTTAGATTTCAAAATTAATCATTTCGGGTCATCCCGGAGAGAAGAATGAAAAATGAAAGACATTCACGATCTCTTAAAAATAAGGACCAATAACATCAAGCCGGCCAGGGGAACTATCCTGATCTCCGAGCCGTTCCTTTGGGATTACTTTTTCAAGAGGTCGGTAATATTGTTGGCGGAACATAATGAAGACGGCACTTTCGGGGTTATTGTCAACAAGCCGATCAAGGCCCGTTTCAACGAAGTGGTCAAGGATTTCCCAGCATTCAATGCCAGGGTTTTCCTGGGCGGGCCGGTCCAGAACGACAGCTTGTTTTTTATCCACACCCTGGGTGAACAGATCGTCAACAGCATGGAGATCATGCCGGGGATTTTCTGGGGAGGTGATATAGAGCAGGTCAGGGAACTGATCAACATCGGAGTCCTGAAGTCATCCCATATCCGGTTTTTCATCGGCTACTCGGGCTGGTCACCCGACCAGCTCGACAGCGAATTGCAGCGGAATTCCTGGGTCGTTTCACATATAACCGTTGAAGAGCTCCTGAAAACAACTCCCTCCACGCTTTGGGCCCGTTCACTGCGGCGCCTTGGCAAAGAGTATGCCCACTGGATCAAATTTCCCGATGATCCCGCTGAAAACTGATTCGCCTGTCCGATATATCAAAGCATGAAACATTACACCCTGTTACTGGCCCTATTATTCACTGGCTATTCAGCTGTGGCGCAGCTGATGCAATTCCAGCAGGGCAAGAAATTGTTCATGGAGGGTGACTACCAGAAGTCGCTGGACTATTTCAACCAGGCCATCAGCCAGGAGCGGTCGGGGAACCGGGAACTGCTGGCAGAAGCTTATTACCTGAGAGGAATGAACCATATCAGATTGTACGGTGAGGCTTTCTCCGGCAATAACGCCACATTACAGAAAAGATACGCCGATGGGTTACTTTCGGCTTATAATGACTTTATATCTTGCCTGAAATATGACAATGGACAGTACTGGCAAAGGATCGACAATGAAATGAAAAACCTGCACCAGCCTTTGCTGCAGGAAGGGCTGAAATCGCTGAATGAATACAATGACCTTGTTTTCAATGGCATTACTGATAAAAACCTGCTGAAAAGAGCGGAAGATTACCTGACAGCAGCGCATGACATCAGGGATTCCTATCTGGTAAATGATTTATTGGGACAGGTAGCCCTGGATAAGGGCCAAAAAGAGGCAGCTGAAAAATTCTTTTCCCGGGCGGAAAAACTTTACACGGATAACCTTCCGGATGAGCCCGATTTCCTGATGTCCTATGTTTTTTACCGTCTGGCAGCCATTCACAAAGCCACCGATATCCGAAAGGCCCTGGATGACGCCCGGCGTGGAACACGCTTGATGGAGAGCGAGTATGAGCGTTTTTCCGGAATGAAATATGATATGGCGCCCCCCCGGATCATGGAACTGGAAGATCAGTACCGACTGGCGATGCAGGATCTGAACAGCCTTACCCTGGACCTTTATTTATCCGCACCGGAAATGTACGTGGAAGCGCTGGATGTATTTCAGCAGGAGCTTGCGGGAAAACCTGATAATGTGGACGTTCTGATCGGTTATGCTTCTTTGCTGGAAAAAACAGATAAGCGGAAAGCCATTGCCATGTATGACAAGGTACTGGCGCTTGAGCCGGATAACGAGGTTGTATTGTTCAACCTGGGCGTACTTCATTACAGCAGGGGGAGAGAGATGTTCGACCTGGCACAGAATACTTCAGATAATGAACAATTTAGCATTTTGCTCGAAGAGGCAACACAGTCTTTTGATAAAGCGAAGCCTTACTTTGAAAAAGTTCTGGCGCTTGACCCGGAATCCCTCGATGCTGTGCAAGCGTTAAAGATCATCGCTTTTGTCCTCGATGACAAAGAGGACTACAACAAATACCAGGCTTTGGAGAAGGATCTGGGGCGTTGATCCTTCGGGGGGAAATGCTAAAAAAATGTTAAAAACCTTAAAAAACTTGACTAACAGGTTGTAATGTACTATCTTAGTGCTTTATAAAAATGCCTAAGCCATAACCCAATGCCAGGACCAGCCAGGTCTGTTGCCTTGTTTTTTTGTTTACTGATCCTGTTTTTTGCCATTAACAGGATACAAGGGCAAAACATTTTCGTGGAGCTGTTCGTTGAGCCCAATCCCCCTGTTTACGCCTATGAATGGGAACAAAATCCGGACCTGATCGTCCTGTATGTCACCAATCTTTCCACCGGTCAACAACCTGTTATCCTGAAAGGCAGATTATATGACGGTTCCGGGGAATTGGTCGGTGAAACGGATGATTACCAGATGCCGCTGACCATCCTGGAACCCGAATGGAACGTTTTATATCCCAGTGAATTTGTCCCTTCCTCCGCCCTGGTCTTTCACGGAGGGTTTGAGGAGCAGATCATGCGGACCAACCGGATCCCTGAGGGGGTTTACCAGCTATGCGTTGAATTGCTTGATCCTGAGTCCTTTCAACCTGTAACACCCGTGCAGTGCGCCACGTTTTTTATCCAGGGGTATGATCCCCCGTTTCTGGTTTACCCGCCCGATGGGCATGTTTTAACCGAAGAGACCCTGATGGGCACGATTTTTCAATGGACACCTGTCAGCCCGCCGCCCTCCGATTTCACACCTTATTATAATTTTGGCCTTTTTGAGCTGTTCGAGGGGCAACAACCCAGGGAAGCCCTTTTATCAAATCCTCCAGTCTATGAGGAGCTGATCCCGGGTGAAACGCAGTTAATCTGGCCAGTGGAGACCATCCTTCCACCCACCACTGATTATTTTGTCTGGTCGGTTCAGGCCCTGAACCCGGAACTGTTGCCCATGACCGCCGGCGATGGCTGGTCGGAGCCATCAGTGATCGTTATTCTGGAAGATACGGTGGTTTATACGGGTGATACGATCATCACCATACCGAAAGTACCGCCGGAAGTTATCGATACCGTGGTTACCACGCCCAAAGTACCGCCGGAAGTTATCGATACCGTGGTCACCACGCCCAAAATTCCGCCGGAAGAGATTGATACAACAATCACTACACCTAAAGAGGCGCCTGAAGTGATTGATACTGTGATTACTACGCCAAGAGTGCCTCCAGTAGTGACTGATACGGTCATTACTGAAGAACGTATTCCCCGTATGGTTTCTGATCCTACAAGGCCTGTAATACCGATCGATACCATCCCGGAATATGATCCCCGGATACCTCCGACTTACGAAAGGATTCCTCCTGACACTTTGATCGAACCTTATGATTGTGCACCCGGGTTCACGAAGGATCCGGCCAATCCCATCGACCTGGGCATGGTCATCGAACAGCCGCAGTTGTTCCCCTATCCCCGTGCCGTCCCCATACGTGCCGAAGGCATTGACCATGATTACGCCATTTTCCATTGCGTGGGCTGCGATGGTCATGGACGGTATTACAAGGCCGTTGAGGACCAGGTCAGCCATTTTACATGGGAACTCAAAGGGAAAGGATCGCTGAATACGCCCTTTGACCTGGAAGCCATCCAGGCCACCCAGGATAGCCTGCAAAATATGTTACTGCGCTTACAGGAGATCGAAGATTCTTTGGCCCTGCTCACCCTTGAAATCGATTCGCTGATACCAAAAAGGATAAGAGATGCTGAAAACAGGCTGGAGGAAAAAAGAAAGGAGAAGATCGAAAAGGATTCGGTGCTCAACGTGGTTCGTGCTCAGCGGGATTCTATTATTTCCGTTCTTGACAGTATTACTGCTGTGATTCTCTCGCTGAACCAAAGCAATAATATCCTTATCGATTCTATCGGTACCCGCAATCGTGAAATCGACACCGTGAACAGCTTGCTTTCCGGTAAGCCCTCTCAGGCCATGCTTGATCAGCTGGAGGTGATTGCAGGTCTAAGGGATGAATTGGATGAACTCAGCGGGGAAGTCAGAGAAAAGATAGATGAGATTGCAGCTACGGGTGAAACCCTGGCCCAGGCCATCCGTGATGCAGATGATGAAACAGCCCGGGCCGTGGCCGCTTATCAGCAATTACGAGACGAAACCGAGGCGCTCTCCAAATCGGTAACCGAGATCGAAACTACCCTGATGTCGGATCCGCTTTATCGTGAATACCTCTGGAGAAGGCGGGAATGGAACGTTAAAGTCTATCAGCTCAACTGGGAATACCATAGCGGGGATACCATTGCCCATACTATTTCAACCCGGCAGGCTGAAATTAACAACAAAGCCACGGCATCCATCATAGTAGCGGATCCGCCCATCCGCCAGAGCCGTTACCTGGATTTCCAGGCTGACATGAATTCATTCAAACAACTGCTGATCACATCCTGCTATCATCTTTCCGGTGAGGACCGGAGCAATTGTTTCACGGCTTCATACCAGACGCGGGAATCATGTGATGCATATGCAGGTGCGCTTGACACACTGGTTCAGTCAGATTATGTCTTTGACCTCAGAATGCAAGAGTTACAGGACAGTCTGCGGCAGGTACTGGTCAGAAGAGACCAGGATGTCAGGGATGCCAAAGCGGCGGTTGAGGCCAGAGCTGCTGACGCCGATGCGGCACGGGAAGAATATGTGACGGAAATGGACCGGCTGGAAGAGGAAAAACGCGACCTGGAATTTGACACATTCGTCATGGCCGACTCGCTGGCCGGGGCCGAGATGCTTTACGAGACCCTGCGAAAAACCAATGCCGACAGCCTCGAGAAAAACCGGCAGAAGTACCTCGACCGGATCCACCTGGCCCGGTCACGAATCCAGGTGTTCACCCAGCAGATATCCCTGCATAATGACACCCTTCAACTCTCTAAGACCGATTCGCTGAAGATAAACACTTCCTTACAGATCATTTTAAACGACCTGAAAGACAAAGAGACCTTTATGTCCAGGCTTGACGATCTGATCGCCAATCTTGAAAAGCTCATTGATAAGCTGAACAAAGATCTTGACAGGCTCGCCAGGGATAAAGCACGGCTGGAAAAAGAAAAAGAAGAGCTGCTGGAGAAGAAGGAAGAAGAGGAGGAAAAGCAGGAGCAACAGTTTTTAGGGAATAAGACGGCTACCGGCGTTTTTGTTTACTACATTCCGCCGCCGCTCGAAGATATCATGAAAAACAAAGCGGAGTTTGAGCGGCTGAAAAAGGAGGTTGAAAAAGCGGAGGATACACTGGCATTTGCTTATGATTTCAAACAGATGGTACAGTTCAAACTGGTCCGGGAGATTGAAAAAATTGCCCGAAACCTGAAGAAATATGGTGAGTTGGAAAACATGGTTGCCAATATGGAGGCAAGGAAAGAAGACCTGGAGGTTGAGATTGCCATTTTGAAGAATAACCTGACAATCAAGCAGAAGGATAAGCAAAATGAATTACAGCGTATCCTGGAGGAGGCCCAAAAAGGGAAAAAGACAGCCGTAGACAGCCTGGATGTGTTTGAGCGTGACAGTTTGACGATCCGGGAAGACCTGGAACATTTGAAAGATGCGATCGAACAAAAGGATACTGTTATTGCACAGGCGGAGCGACATGTAAAAGATTTGACAGCCCAGTTGCAATACGAGGAGGGATTGCTGCGGAATGCCAGGGAGACACTGGAAACAAAATCGCAGGAACTGGCTGAACAGCGCAACTTACAAATCAGCCTGACGGATGCGCTGGGCCGGGCCAAGAATAACCTGACCCGTGCTCATGCGAAAAATGAGCAGGCAGCCATGCGTGCGGCTGAAAATGAAATTTCTGACATTGAAGCCGAAATAAAAGCCTGTGGTGACCGGATTCAATCATTGCAGGCGGCCGTGAACAGCGCATCTTCCAGTGTGGCCAGCGCACAACTCAGGGTGAACAACGCGGAAACCTCGTTACAGCAAGCCATTAAAAATCTTTCGGATGAGAAAAAGCTGCGGATGGATCTGGAGGATGGGTTGATCAATAAATCCGCCGAGATGGAGGGGGTGATGTCGGGATTGCAGCACTGGCGGAAGACAAAGGATTTTGCGCAGAACCTTGAAGATAAAGTAAACCGGGCACGAGAACAGCTTCAGGAGGAAATATCCAAAGGGATCAGTAATGACGAGAAGGTAGCGGCAATGCAAAAAGAACTCGATGAGCTGACCGAACGGATCGGCAAGGCAAAGGAGGCGATGGATAAATTGGTCACTGCTACCGGCAATGCTGTAGGCAAAAAGGATGAGATCATTGATGAGGCGGATGAAAAGCTGGAGGCAGCGAAGAAAAAGCTGGAAAAAGCGGAACAGGATCTTCGGGATTTCCTTTTAGAGGAATTTGAAACTGTGAAACTGGAAGTCAGTATTGAACTGACCGGTGATGATGATGTGGTGGATGGTTACCGGTCGGACGATGATGAGGTGAAGCTGACCAAAAAGCTGGAATACAACGATTCACGTATCCCGGAATTTGAGAATAAGTATGCACAGGGGAGCCTTGCCGATCAGAAATTCGGGGCGAACTGCGAGCCGCGTGTGACCTTTGATGCCGCCGCTCCGCCTGTCAAAGCCATGGATCCCGGACACGGTAAGGAACCGCGGACCATCGCCCTGGTTTATCAGAACGGCCGGCCATTATGGCCCGAATGGCCGGTTATCACACAAGATAAGCCCCTGCTGGCCAAGGATGTGGTGCCTGTCACGGTAACCTATTCAACCGACATAGATACAAAGATACATACCTGTATCACCAGTGATCCGGATTGCCAGACCCCACCCCCTGTTATCGGAGGTATCGTTGACCTGGGCAATTACATCTGGGATGTTGACGGGAAGGTGATCAGCCACCACCCAATGTATAACCGGATGATGTGGGAGCCGCCAATCATTCCCCGACCTTACCCGGAACAGGAGAAAAAGCTCGATTGCGATTATATCGCCGGTTTTATCGCATCCGATCCGCCGGTGAAAGCCAAATCCAAACCGGTTGTCAAGCCGGGGGTATTGCTCGAAGTGACCGATTCCATCGTCGGCACGCCCGAATCCTCCGATACCATCGTTGCCAGGGTGGTAACCGGTGATCATAAAGGCCTGGCCGGGGAAGATATCGAATTCAGCCTGGTCCTCGAATCGGGAGAATCGGATGATTACGGGTTCGAAGGGACAGATACCTTGAAAGTTAAGAAAACGGACGGAGATGGCTATGCCAGGGTGGAATTCAGGTATGGGGATGGGTTTGCTAAATTTAAGATATTCGTCAAGTGGAAAAGGGGCGACCGGGTGATCGAGGAAGACAATCTCCATGCTATTGCCCCGATACGGCTTCAGTTTGTCAGGTTCAGCAGCGGCATCCCGACCGATGCCTGGGAAGCTGCCATTGAGTTATTTGATTCCGGGACCAAACCCGATGAGGGAACGATGAAATCTATCGCCGGGAAATTGGACCCGCCGGATGATGAGGCCGATTCAACAAAGGATATACCTGCACATGCCATAGTGGGCTTGCTGGATGAGGAGCGCGATTTCGTCGAGCAACGACTTGTCATTTTTACTCCTCCGGCTGCTATCACTCTGGAACCCGATTCGGCTGAAACAGCATCATTCGGGCTCGCCCGGACCGAAGTAAAGGACTTACCCCCGGATGCGAAGATCAAACTGTCGGCTTCGGTGGAAGATAAATTCGTGCCCGTCGGCAGGCCGGCATCGGACAACAGTGAACTGAGCACCACCAAGATCGACCGGTTCAAAATCGGATCAAAAGATGAACCCTTCGTCATCATCCTGGATGATCCCGTTTCGGAAGGGGAGGAGGTGAACGGTACCGGCGTGCTCGGGGCTGAAATAGCCGATGGTTTGATGATTTCATTGAAAGACATCAGCCTGAACATCAATGAGGTAGAGCTTGAGGGTCCGGTAGAGGATAAAATTGCGGTTACGGGAACGGTATCCTGGGTGGCCAAACCCGGTGTTACAGCCAGCATCCTGGGGTTTGACCTCACGATGGATTCGCTGGTGATCACCGCATCTTTGGGAGCCGGCATAGGCGGGCAGATAAGCCATAACACGCTTTCCACACCCGTGAAATTCTATGGCGAAATGGAACCCAACGGCGATTTCCTGGGGACCCTCTCCGATTTACCGGAGATAGAGGCGTTTGGTTTTAAAGTGAGGGAAGGAACATCATTCAGCGTCGATATGCATACCGGTAAAAATCCCGAAGGATTTAACCCGGAAGAAGGGGACGCGTTCAAGGGCATTGTCATTCATTCCACTTCTATTGAATTACCCGCAGTTTTCAATACTAACGAGGGGATCACCCCGTCGGTGCTGCATGCCGAAAACCTCTTTATCGGCAATTCAGGGATTGGCGGTAAAGTATCCTATTCGGGCACTTTGCTGAAATTCGGCTTTGCCGGTTTTGATTTTGAGATCGACAGTGTAATGATCGATTTTAAAAATAATGACGTCAACCACGCCGCATTTGGCGGCAGCCTCGCTCTCCCCAGCCCCATGGAAGGGAAGATCCGGGCGGTGATCGGAAAGGCCGGCGATTCCTGGTCGGCGCAGGTAAGCACCAAAGACCCGGTCAGCATTCCCCGGCTGGCGACAGCTTTTTCTTTGCTGGAGGGCACAGGACTGGAATATAACACCACTACGGAAATTGCTACCCTCCGGCTCGATGCCGTAATCTCCTCTGAAAAATACGGAGATATCACCATCCGGGAATTTAAGATCAGCTCCGCCGGCGAGATCAGCGCCAGGGACATCAGCATTAACAAAGCCATCGAATTTGGAACGGGCTTCTCTCTCGAGGTGAATTCACTCTCTTTCCTGCTGTCGGGTGAGGAGTACAAGCTGGCATTGAAGGGTGGCTTCAGCTTTCCGCTGATCGGTGCGGAAGAGCTGAAAGGGACGGTCACCATCAATCCCGGACCTGATATCTCTGTGCAATTCGAAAAGGCAGTGATCAAATTCAAGCGAAACCCGGTGGAGTTTGAGGGGTCGTTTGCTTATAACGGGAATGAGTTCAAAGGACAGTTTTCCATTACACTGGAAAACCTGAAACAAATAGAGGGCATTAGCGGCCTGCTGATCATTGGCAATACCGAATCATCGCCTGATGTGACATACACATACTGGTACGCGGAGATCGTCCTGGCCGGTGCGGTGCCGCTCGGGCAGACAGGCCTGTCGCTGCTCGAACTGGGCGGCGGGCTTGGATATAATTACAATCCGCCGGTTGGCTCGGCGCCGGGAAGCCCAGTCCATTCCAGCGCCTTCTCGTTC
>Ga0114946_10002036_pt1 | contig 13878 bp, 11 predicted proteins | sample WalLakDeSediment_FD_88676 | JGI IMG/M metagenome (GOLD analysis project Ga0114946, IMG submission 88676) | Lake sediment microbial communities from Walker lake, Nevada to study Microbial Dark Matter (Phase II) - Walker Lake 11/02/13 Deep Sediment | ecosystem: Environmental > Aquatic >...
ATCGCTCCGACTTACCGTGTTGATCTCAAAATGGAAGCGGATATTATTGAAGAAGTTGCCCGACTGGTCAATTACTCAAATTTACCATCCCGAAAAGAAACAACCATAGTTTACGAATTACCTCATCAGAAGACCGATCAGATGCTGGGTTTTTTAAGGAGAATGCTCCTGGAGCTGGGCTTGACAGAGGTACTTACCAACAGCATGATTCGAGAAAAAGAAGCACAATATTTTACCGAAGAGAAAGCGGTCAGCATATTGAATCCCATCAGTGACGATATGACTACTATGCGGCCATCTCTATTACCGGGAATGTTAATGACGGTCAGCTACAATTTAAACCGTCATCAACCGAATCTGCGTTTTTTTGAAATCGGCCGTATTTTTAAGCAAGATTCAAACAATCCTTTGCCGGCACAACCCTATGCCTTATGCGTCGTTCTGACGGGTGATCGTTCCGTCCCCACCTGGAACACGACTAAAGAAGAGATTGATTTTTTTGACATAAAAGGTTATTTAGAAAGTTTTTTTAGGAAAATATTTCTTGACAATGCTCAAATATTTTTATATGATAAATCATTGTACTTGAATGCTAAAGAAACCATTGCCATACAGATCGACCAACAGGTTGTCGGTTATTGTGGTAAGGTAAAGGATGAAGTAACCGGTATCTTTGATCTCAAGAAACCGGTATATGCATTTCATCTGGAATTAGATGACTTGCTGCCTAAGCTCATGCTTAGCCGGATTTTTGAACCGATACCAAGATTTCCGCATGTGGAGATGGATTTCGCGATTCTTGTTGATAAAAAGATTTTGGCATCACAGGTTCTTAAATATATAAAAAATATCGGTGGCAACTTGCTGCATAATGTCGAAATTTTCGATATATTTGAGGGCGGAATGAATATGTCTGCTGACCAGAAAAGTTTAGCTTTGCGTCTGCGCTTTCAATCCAAAGAGCGTACCTTAAATGACACCGAGGTGAATACTATCTTCAAAGAAATAATTACCAAAACTACTCAGGAATTTAATGCGACTTTACGGAAATAAAACATGGCCATCGAACACTTTGATACATTAAAGACAAATATCGAAGAATTTATTAATAAATATCGGCAGATGCGATTTCAAATCATTAAACTTGAAAAGGAAAATATCGAGTTAAAGAAAAGAATACAATTGGTCGAACAAAACGATAATTCAGAACATATAAAAAAATTAGAAAAATTCCATTTTGAAAATGAAAGGCTGAGAGAAAAAAATTCCCAGGTAAAAAATCAAATAAAAAATTTGATTCACCAATTAGAAAAACAGAAATTGGTAAATCATGGTGTTGATTCTTAAAGTAGGATTGAATAATGTCTCCTGGACAAATTCGAGTTAATATCTTTGGTAGTGATTATACGTTACGGGCTGACAGCGATGAGAATTATGTGAGAGAAGTCGCTCAGTTCATTGATGAAAAAATGCGTGAAATAGACCGTACCCAGACACTGAAGTCAACAACCCGAGTCGCAATATTGGCGGCTCTTAATGTTGCTGATGAACTCTTCCAGGAACGCTTATATAGAAAAAAACTTTTTGAACAATTAAACGAGGAATCAAAAAAGTTAAATCAAAACCTTAAAGAAGCTTTATCTGAATAAGGTTTATTGAATCTTCAGCCCTGTATTTCTCCGAAGATTCAAAAATAGGACCAACACCAAACTACCAGGGAACTCGGCTCTGAGCGTTGATTGCAGGCCCGGCCTTTCGAGGCGAGTGGAAACATGACCCGTTCAGGAGGTGCCCATCGTATTGTGAAGGGTTCTATTGATGAATCTTCGGAGAAATACAGGGTTTTTTTATGCTCCTGCGTATGTTATGTAAAAGGAGAATGAATGACAACGGTTAATATCATCATAGGTTTTGCCCTTTTGTTGGCGGGCTTTATCTTTGGTTGGCTGGTTAATTCACTTTTTGGAAGCAACAGTTTTCGCAGCGCCAAACAGAAGGCTGACCGAATCATACAAGATGCCAGGGATGAATCCAAAAATCTTAAAAATGAAAAAATCATTGAAGCCGAGGAGGAAATCTATCAACTCCGCCAAAAATTGGAAGACGAGTTTAAAGTAAAAGGGCAAAGTCTAAAAAAGCTTGAGACGGACCTGGCAAATAAAGAATATAATATAGACCGTAAGGCTGATCTGATCTCTAAAAAGGAACGAGAAATATTAATACAACAGCGCGATATCGGTAATCGTGAAAACCAATTAAATCTTCGTCAGGAAAAACTGGATCGCTTGCTTGACGAGGAAAATCGAAAATTGGAAACGATCTCCGGTTTAACAAGTGAGCAGGCAAAGAAAATTCTAATGGACAACCTAATGGATACGGCTAAAAAAGAAGCGGCATCCGAAGCCCTGCGTATCATGGAAGAAGCAAAAAAGGAGGCTGAAATGAAAGCTAAAAATATCATCATTTCAGCAATACAGCAAAACGCAACCACCCACGCCGTTGAGTCCACGGTATCGATCGTAAACCTGCCTAATGATGATATGAAAGGGCGTATCATTGGTCGGGAGGGAAGGAATATCCGTGCATTTGAAATAACCACGGGAATTGATGTGATTGTTGATGACACTCCGGAAGCGGTCATCTTAAGCGGATACGATCCCTACCGGCGCGAGTTGGCCAGAATAACCATGGAAAAATTAATAAGTGACGGACGCATTCATCCCGGCCGCATAGAGGAGACCTACGAAAAAACCAAAAAGGATATGGATGAATATTTTGCTGAACTGGGCGATCAGGCCATATTAGAGTCCGGAGTACACAGTATTCACCCTGATGTAGCCAAGTCACTCGGAAAACTTCGTTATCGGAATACATTCGGTCAAAATGTTTTGCATCACAGTAAGGAAGTGGCTATGATCGCCGGGTTAATGGCTGCTGAGTTAGGACTCGATGAGGGATTAACGAAACGTGCCGGTCTTTTGCATGATATCGGAAAAGCAGTCGATCGCCATATTGAAGGAAGTCATGCCCAGATCGGATATGATTATGTTAAAAAGTATGGTGAACATCCTATTGTATTAAATGCCATTTTTGCCCACCATGGTGAGGCCGACGTTATCTCACCCATCTCGGTTTTGGTGCAAATCGCCAATGAAATAAGCAAATCCCGGCCTGGAGCGAGAAGGGAAGTCATCGAGAATTTTGTTAAGCGAATGAGAGATATTGAGGAGATTGCTTTATCGTTTGAAGGGGTTAACGGTGCTTATGCTTTGCAGGCCGGAAAAGAAGTTCGTGTCATTATTGATCATGAAAAAGTTGATGATACGAGCAGTTTCCAATTGGCCAATGACATTGCTAAAAAAGTGCAAACGAGTGTTGAATATCCCGGTCAAATCAAGATAGTAGTCATACGGGAATTTCGTTCAGTAGATTATGCCTGATAAGAAATAACTACAAAGCAATATAAATAAAGAGAATAACGATGGATTTACCGAAAATATTAGATGGTAACAAAGTCGCTAAGGCAGTCAATGATCGTTTGCAGAAACAAAGCCATTTTTTAACATCCAATGGAATCCAACCCAAACTGACCGTTGTGATTGTGGGTGATGATCCTGCTTCCCATGTTTACGTACGCCGCAAAGGAAAGGCGTGTGAAAAGTTAGGTATTATATCCGAGACTCTTCATCCTACTGCGGACACTTCTGAGGACAGCCTTTTGGAAATAATTGATCGCCTTAACAAGGATGACAAAAATAATGGTATTCTCGTGCAGCTGCCATTGCCCGATCAAATCAATGAAAACAAGGTTATCCGTTCGATTAGCCCGGAAAAAGATGTTGATTGTTTTCATCCTCAAAATGTGGGATTACTGGTTGCCGGTCAACCCTATGTTTTACCGTGCACTCCGGCCGGGATTTTGGAAATTTTAAGACATTACAAAATTTCGACCGTTGGGAAAAATGTAGTCGTTATGGGCCGCAGCAATATCGTAGGTAAACCAATGGCAAATTTATTGTTACAAAAAAATAAATACGCCAACGCCACGGTAACCATAGTCCATAGCAGAACCACAGATATTGCCGCCCACACAAGGAATGCCGATATATTAATCGCGGCTATTGGCCAGGCCCACTTCGTGAAAGCGAATATGTGTAAAGAGGGTGCCGTGGTGATCGATGTGGGCATGAACAGAATTGATGCCCAGAATGAAAAGGGTTATGAATTAGTTGGAGATGTTGATTTTGATGCAGTATCAAGAATAGTGAATGCGATAACACCTGTTCCCGGTGGGGTTGGGCCAATGACCATTGCCATGTTAATGCAAAATACGCTTACGGTTACTGCCGAACAAAATGGATTGTCATTACCCAATGATGAATGAAAATCAGAAAATGCTGATTTCTTATGAATCGGAACTCCTGATGGGTAAATGGCGCTTCTAATTTAGTGATTTATAATTCAGTCTTCCATGGTATCTTCAACAAAATGACTTCTGCAGCAACAGGACTCAGGCTTTCTGAACATTCAATTACAGGATAGCTCATTTTGGAAAAAGTCGACATCCGTAAATATCTTCAACCTCAGGTCATATCCTCCATCAGAAATCTGGAACTTATAGCCAAATTGGTGGTCGAGGGGTATTTGGCCGGATTGCACCGCAGTCCTTTCCACGGATTTAGTGTTGAGTTTTCTCAACATCGGCCTTATATGGCTGGTGATGCTTTGCGTTTTGTAGATTGGAAGGTATATGGTCGGACCGATCGCTATTTTATTAAGCAGTTCGAAGAGGAAACCAATTTGCGTTGCACCATTTTATTGGATATTTCCAAATCCATGCTCTATGGCAGCGGGACGATCACTAAAGGTGATTACGCCAAGTATTTAGCAGCCGCTTTAGCGTACTTAATCATTCAACAACGCGATGCCACAGGGATAGTATTATTTGATGAAACCATACGTAAGTTAATTCCAGCACGCTCAATGACCTCCCACTTACATATTATTTTACATTCAATCGATAAATCAGAGTATGGTACTGATACAAACATCAGCGATACCTTGCATCGCATGGCTGAACGACTTAATCGTCGGGGCTTAGTAATTCTGATATCGGATCTACTGGACGAACCCACGGGGATTTTGAATGGATTAAAGCATTTCCGGCACAATCAGCATGAGGTTCTCGTCTTTCATATTCTCGACCGGCAGGAAGTTGACTTCAATTTCCATGGTGATATTCAATTCGAAGATTTAGAAAGCCTTGAAAGAATAAAAACCCAACCCCTATATATTCAAAAATCCTATCGTGAGAAATTTGAGGAGTTTATCAATTTTTATAAGATAAATTTCAGTAATAACCGCATCGATTATCAAAAACTATTTACCGATACCACTTTTGATGTGGCCCTCACTCAATATTTACTGAAAAGAAAACGATTATTTTAAAGGGATTCCAATCAGGATATCCTAAAGGTATCACAGTGAATCAACAAGCCGTATAAATTTTCCCCGCTGCAATTCGACGACGAATTGAATTAAGCGTTCATAGATTGGTTCAATTTCTGGGCCAAATTTTTTGGCCAAAATCACGCCCAATTGTTTAACTGTTCGTTCACCATCGCAATTCTTCCAGACCTCACTGCCAAGAGCATCCAGTTTTATGGTAAAATGTCGGTTTTTAAAAAAAGGTAATATCGTTTTCTGAGCAAGAGCACTTTCAAATTTTGGCTTGAAAATGACAACCAGATTAGTCGTTTCATTGATTTCCCAATAGTGTAAACGCACCGGTTTGCTATCCAATATTTGCTGTTTAGTACGCATAGATATTGTTTAGGATAAAAGGGGATGATATGTGTAATCATCCCCTTAAATAAATGTAAGTGATTATTTTTTAGTTAAGGTTCTCAGAGGGATAGCGACCAGTAAATATGTTAAGCCGGCAAATACCATGAGACCGGCAATTACACTGGGTGTGGCCACTCCCAACACATTAAACGCCAGATGTTTTAAATAACTAACGGGTTCGCCGTTAACCATCAGTGTTGAGCCACCCAGTCGCTCACCAAGAACGACAAACGCTAAAATGACCGCCATAAGGGCCTCACCGGCAATCAAACCGGAGGATAACAACACCCCTTTATTTTCAGCTTTTACTCGCTCTTGCTCTGATACATTTCGCTTTCTGATCACTAAATCCAAAACCCAGCGAATAATGCCACCGGTAAAGATGGCTGCCGTTGAGTGCAGAGGTAAATACATACCTACGGCGATCAGCATGGGAGAAGGGGCTTTAAGCATTATTAAAGCCAATGCGAAGATCATACCAGCAATGACCAGAGGCCAGGCCATTTCACCACCCACGATGCCTTTGGCCATCAGGGCCATTAATCCGGCCTGAGGGGCAGGCAGTTCGGAACTTCCAATTTTGTAGACCTGATCCATGGCCCACATGGGCCAAATCAGTACCAAGGCCGCAAAGATGACACCGATAATTTCACCGATTTCCATCCGCCAGGGTGTTCCCCCCAGAATATGTCCTACCTTTAGATCCTGAGTCATATCACCGGCAATCCCAGCTGAAGTGCAAATAACGCCAGCAACACCAAGAACAGCCATGACTCCGGCGTTGCCCTTAACTCCGATGAGGACGAGCAAGACAGCAGAAATGAGCAGGGAACTCAAGGTTAACCCGCTGATAGGATTATTGGAACTTCCCACAAGTCCAACCAGATAACCGGCGACCGCAGCAAACAGAAATCCTAGTATCAACATGACTATAGTTAACAAAAGAGCACCCAGAAGTGAATCAGCAAAATAATGGTAAAGGGCATAAAGGGGAAGGGCAATGACCAAAATGGCAATACCGACCTTTTTAAAATCCAAATCGACTTCAAGGCGACTAACCACTTTGGTATGATCTTTTTTTGCTCGAAGGTCGGTGATTGCTTTGCTGATTCCGGAAAACAAGGAATTTTTTAAGCGATACAGGGTATAAAAAGCAGCGATGATCATGGTGCCTACGGCGAATGGCCGGATCTGTTTTCGCCAGATTTCATCGGCCAGATCAGTCCATGAATAAGAAGTACCCAGAAGTTGAGATAGGGCAGGATTCAGGAAAATTCCCAGAGGCACAAGAACCAGCCATCCCAATACGGCGCCGGCAAATAGTACACCGGCCACGCGTAACCCGACGATAAATCCCACGCCGGCCAGCGCGGGTGAAGCGGCCGGAGTCTCAAAAACAAATCCGCCTTCATAATTGATTCTATTGCCCAGCACTTCTATTTTCGATTGGGCGGATGTGTAAAAACCTTTGGTATAGTTGGCAACGAGTTGTATACCATTAGAATTCTTGAACAATTCCCAAATTGCCGCCAAACCCATACTGGCAAAAACGGCTCCGGCACCCGTTTGACCACCTTGTCCTGCTTTGACAATTTCCGCGGCGGCAACACTTTCGGGAAATGGAAGATCGGTTTCTTCGACCATACTACGCCTTAAAATAGTAACAAATAAAACGCCTAAAACACCGCCAATAAGCATAATTATTGTGCTTTCCCAATAATGTAACTCGTCCCATACCCCACTTATAACAAATGCTGGTATGGTAAAGATAGCGCCGGCTACGAGTGCTTCTCCAACGGACGCGGTAGTTCGCGCCAGGTTTTCTTCCAGTATGGTTCCTTTAAAGATGCGCAAAGCAGCCATGGCAACAACAGCGGCAGGAAATGTAGCGGCAACGGTCAACCCCGCTTTCATGCCCAAATAGGCATTAGCGGCACCTAAAACGATAGCCATTAAAACACCCAAAACAATAGCTTTAACTGAGAATTCTCTCAGTTTGCTATCTGCCGGAACAAATGGCGTAAACTCCTTATTCACCTTGGGTTCTCCTTAATACAATAGGTTGATGTAAATTTCAGAAAATATAATAAGTATTTGCACTCAATAAACGGATGATAAACTACCGGTTTTGAAAAATAAAATCAAGCTATAGAGGACGTTTAGTAAAATCCAGAATTAAGATATATTTCAAAATACTTCTTTTTTATTTGTCATTTATTTTGTATATATTTAAAGTTAAACATAAGGTAATCAGGATGGGTTTATGAAATATAACCGAGTATATTACACCATCGGCCAGGTTTCCAAAATTTCGGGTTTACCACAGTCTGTTATGCGTTATTGGGAGACGGTAATAACTGCGCTAAAGCCACCAAAATCTGAGGGTGGCACCCGTCAGTACCGGGAATCTGATGTGGAATTAATATTGGAAATTAAGAGATTGTTATACAATGAAGGATTCACCATCAAAGGGGCTAATAAATATATTAACAAATTAATGGTTAACAGCCAGGAAAATGTGGATCAGGAAGGTTCCCATAGTGTTGAATCACAAAAAGTAGAAAATACTTTTTCGACAACAGCGATTGAACCAGGTCGCCATTCCGGATATTCCGATCCTGATCTTCCAACCTATGACTATATTATTCAAGAATTAAAAAAAGTTTTACGACAGTTAGAAGAATAATTCAATTTCATTATTGATTTTCGGTACATTGTTCTTTAAATTTTGGCCATCGGAGCGTGGCGCAGTCCGGAAGCGCACTTGAATGGGGTTCAAGGGGTCGCTGGTTCAAATCCAGTCGCTCCGACACGGTGAAAAGGGGATTGAACATCAATCCCCATTTTTATTATAAGGAACTTTTTTCTCCGGAATAGACTGCCTTTTTAATATTTCAAAGCCATTACTTTTGTGCAAAATTTTTAACAGGAATAATTGATTGTCCAGATACACACTGAATGATGAGAGGATACAGAGCGGCAGTTTAGTGATCAGGAAGAATATTTAGAGTATTATTTTAGCAAATGATAAGATATTCGATTCTAATACCTGCCTATAATGTTGAAGATACCTTACCAAAACTCATTGATCAGATTGAAAAAATCAACCATCCCCCTAAGAGGATTTTTATCGTAGATGATGGCTCAGAAGATCATACGAGGTCGGTGGTCAGGGTTAATGATTTTATTGAACTTATTCATCTCCATAAAAATCGAGGCAAAGGATTTGCCTTGCGCACCGGTTTCAGACAATTTATAAACACAAACAACGGCGATTATTTATTATGTATGGATGCAGATCTGCAGCATCCGGTTTCTCATATATACAATTTTTTAACGGCAGCCGCCCATAATCAATGTTCACTGATTATTGGTAAACGCAGAAAATCGTTGCGGTTGATGCCTCTGCCACGAATCATTTCAAACTCGATCAGTTCATTTATCTTAAGTCTGGTTTGTAAACAAAAAATCGAGGATAGTCAGTGCGGATTCCGGATGATCCGGAACGATTTACTGAGAGAATTGCATCTTACAGAAGATGGCTTTCAGCTGGAAAGCGAGATGATAATTCAGACCGCAAAAAAAAATATTTCCATACATTTTATCGAGATCCCTACAATTTACAATGGTCACGTATCTAATATAAATCACTGGAAGGATACCTGGCGATTCATACGATTAATCATTAAAGAATTATTCAAAATAAAATGATCCATCAGAAGAAATTAGAATCCATGATCGGGCGCCTGCGAAAAAGGGGGATTACCGACGAGCAGGTTTTGAAAGCAATGGAAAGAGTGCCCCGACATTTATTTGTACCAGCCGGCCTGGAATTTCAAGCGTATGAGGAGAAGGCGCTTCCCATTGGTTCCGGTCAAACCATTTCCCATCCTTATACGGTTGCCCTGATGACCCAAACACTTCAGGTACAAAAAGCACAAAAAATTCTGGAAATTGGCACCGGGTCGGGGTATCAATCGGCCATTCTATGTGAACTTGGCGCGCATGTTTATAGCATCGAATCCGTCAAAAACTTAGGAATTCAGGCAAGATCGGTTCTGAATAAACTAAAATATCATGCTCTGTTAAAAATTGGCGATGGTACTTATGGCTGGCCAGAGTATGCACCATTTGACTCCATCATAGTCACCGCAGGGGCCCCTGCTGTCCCGGCAAATTTACTTGGGCAATTAAGAAATCACGGGCGCTTGCTTATTCCAACAGGAGATAAAAACGAACAGATGCTTACCCTTTACATTAAAGAAGATGATTCCCTTAGAATGATTGAGATCGAAAAAATGGTATTTGTTCCTCTAATTGGTAAACATGGGTGGTAAATTATGTATTCATCTGTAAATAGAAGCACAATTCGGCAACGCATTCGCTTGTTTCTTGTTGGTTTGGTTATGGGAGTAGCCAATATTATTCCCGGTGTCAGCGGCGGAACAATGGCTGTAGTCTTCGGAATTTACGAAGATCTAATGAGGGCCCTGAGCAATGTTCTCACCGACAGGAAGAATAGAAAAGCCAATCTCTTATTTTTAGTGATTTTATTTTCCGGCTCTTTGATTTCCGTACTCACGTTTGCCAAGGCGCTGTCATGGGCCTTCAACCACTATGAATTAATGACCATCTATTTCTTTATTGGTCTCATTCTGGGCAGTATTCCGGTTGTAGTAAAAGCACACAACGATATGCATATTAACGCGAAAAGAATCATGGCTCTTATCGTGGCCACAGCGATAGTTATCATATTGGCACAGTTCCAAGAAGAAAGCGGATCACAGGCAAATATTTTTGACTATCAGACTATCAGTATTTTTAACTATATTTATTTTATGATCTGTGGTATTATTTCCGCATCAGCAATGATTATCCCAGGAATCAGTGGTTCCTTTATATTGATATTACTCGGTGTTTACCGCATTATTTTAGATTCAATCAGCGGAGTGAGTGATATTATAATCCATCAAACATATGATTCAATAGCACTCGTCAAGGTATTGATTATTGGTTCTCTGGCTGTCGGAATTGTAATTGGCATATTTGGATTCGCTAAAATTATCAACTGGGCATTTAAGCACTATCCGGCCGTTACTCTGTATTTTATTGTGGGATTATTGCTGGGGTCCATCTATCAAATTTATCCGGGATATGAACTGAGCTGGAATGGATTCGGTGCATCCATACTGTTTGCATTCGGTATCCTTATCTCTCTGAAGTTTGGCAAACACGACAAACCTATCCTTGACAGCAAAGGAAATGATTGATAAATTTGAGCTTTGATTAATTCGTGAATCAAAAACGGGGCGTAGCGCAGTCCGGTTAGCGCGTACCGTTCGGGACGGTAAGGTCGGAGGTTCAAATCCTCTCGCCCCGACCATTTTTCGAAATCATCCGACAAAAGTGAATTTAGCCTGCCGGTTACTTGAAAAGATTTTCTATTTTTTATAATTTTACCGCCTTAAATTTACAATTCATTTTTGACATCATTCTAAAAGCAAATCAGGGTCTATGAATGGCTTATCCTTTTCAAACAATTGAAAAAAAATGGCAAGAGTTTTGGGAAACAAATAACACATTTAAAACTGAAGATGGTATAAAATCCGGCAAACCTAAATACTATGTTTTAGATATGTTTCCATATCCAAGCGGAACCGGACTCCATGTCGGCCACCCCGAAGGATACACGGCAACCGATATTATGACCCGCTATAAGCGCATGAATGGGTTTAATGTGCTTCATCCCATGGGCTGGGATGCCTTTGGTTTACCTGCTGAGCAATATGCCATCGAAAGTGGCACCCACCCACGATTAACCACAGAAAAGAATATCACTCGCTTCCGTGAGCAATTAAAAGCACTGGGTTTTGCCTATGATTGGAATCGTCAGGTCAATACCACCGATCCCAATTATTTAAAATGGACCCAATGGATTTTCTTGCAGCTCTACAAAAAGGGTCTGGCTTATATTGCCGAGGTTCCGGTCAATTGGTGTCCGGCTTTGGGGACCGTGCTGGCCAATGAGGAAGTAATTAATGGCCGAAGCGAACGCGGCAATCATCCTGTTTTCCGGCGACCCATGAGGCAATGGATGCTGCGGATAACCGAATATGCAGAAAGGTTGTTACAGGACTTGGAAGGCTTGGATTGGCCGGAAAGCACCAAAGAAATGCAGCGTAACTGGATTGGTAAATCGGCAGGTGCGGAGGTCTATTTTAAGATCGCTGGCGGCGATGAACGTATTCTGGTCTACACAACCCGGCCGGATACGCTTTTCGGCGCAACTTACATGGTGCTGGCGCCTGAGCATCCTCTGGTGAGTAAGGTTACCAAAGAGGAGTACCGTGACCAGATTCAGGAGTATTTAGAAAAGGCTATTCAAAAGAGTGATATCGAACGTACCGAGCTGCAAAAAGATAAAACCGGTATTTTTACCGGAGGGTTTGCCATAAATCCTGTGAATGACATGAAAATTCCAATTTGGATCGCCGATTATGTTCTTATCAGTTACGGCACCGGAGCCATAATGGCTGTTCCAGGCCACGATCAGCGTGATTATGAATTTGCTAAAACATTCGATTTACCCATCATCGAAGTCATAAAAGGAGGCGATCTGAGCAAAGAGGCCTTTACGGGTGATGGGATTCTAGTGAATTCATCTTCAGATAAAGTTGACATAAACGATCTGTCTGTGAGCGAGGCCATAATAAAAATTACGATCTGGTTGGAGGAAGAGGGCATAGGCAGGCACAAAATAAATTACAAGTTACGCGATTGGCTTTTCAGCCGGCAGCGATACTGGGGTGAACCTATTCCGATTTTACACGGCTCCGATGGTGAAATGGTGCCCTTGGATTTTGAAGACCTTCCCTTGTTATTACCCGAGATGGATGATTATAAGCCAATCCCTGCCGATGATACCAATACCGATCCGAAACCACCGCTTGCCAGGGCTCCGCAATCATGGCGAATCGTTAAAAAAGATAGCCAGGTTTATCATCGTGAATTGAACACCATGCCCCAATGGGCTGGATCTTGTTGGTATTATTTACGCTATATCGATCCGCACAACGACAACCAACTGGTCAATCCTGAAAAAGAGCGTTACTGGATGCCTGTTGATCTTTATGTGGGTGGAGCCGAGCATTCCGTTCTGCATTTACTCTATTCCCGTTTCTGGCATAAAGTCCTGTTTGATATTGGGGTTACTTCCTGCTCAGAACCGTTTCAAAAACTCGTCCATCAGGGAATGATTTTAGGTGAAATGGAATTTCGCGTTTATATCGATGAGGAAGGTCGCCCGGTTTCCGCTGATTTAGTTGATAATAGTGGTTTACATCTTAAAAATGCTACACAGCTTCTCAGTAAACGCTTGACCGAGAATGAGGTCAGTAAGTTTGCTGATAGTTATGTTTTGAGAAGCGATCCTTCGATTACAATCGATGCGCGTGCGTTTAAGATGAGCAAGAGCCGGGGAAATGTGATTAGTCCTGATCAGATTATTAATGATTATGGGGCTGACTCTTTGCGACTCTATGAGATGTTTATGGGGCCTTTAAAAGATGTTAAAGCCTGGAGTATGAAAGGTGTTGAAGGTGTTCACCGTTTTTTGAGCAGGGTTTGGCGTCTTTATATTGATGAAGATTCCGGGAAAATATCCGGGGAAGTGCAGGATAGACCACCGACTAATGAGCACTTGCGGGCTCTGCACCAGGCAATAAAGAAGGTAACCCTTGATATTGAAAATATGCAGTATAATACCGCCATATCGGCAATGATGGTTTTTGTGAATGAAGCCATGGGTTGGGATAAGAAGCCTCTTCCAGTCATGAAGGACTTCTTACTTATTTTAAATCCATTTGCACCTCATATTACTGAAGAGTTATGGCATCGTCTGAACCCGCAAGATCAAAACAGTATTGATTCACAAACCTGGCCTTCCTATGATGAACAGTATTTAGTGGTGGATTCGATCGATTGGGTCATCCAGATCAACGGGAAAATCCGCGAACACGTTCAGGCAAGCCC
>Ga0114946_10002037_pt1 | contig 13877 bp, 13 predicted proteins | sample WalLakDeSediment_FD_88676 | JGI IMG/M metagenome (GOLD analysis project Ga0114946, IMG submission 88676) | Lake sediment microbial communities from Walker lake, Nevada to study Microbial Dark Matter (Phase II) - Walker Lake 11/02/13 Deep Sediment | ecosystem: Environmental > Aquatic >...
ACGCCTCGCCCGACGCGCGCCTTCACCGCCGCCGGCAGGCGATACAGCCGGGATGCGAGCGCCAGTTGCGCCAGCGCGGTGAAGGAAAAATAAATCGTCACGCCATACCGGCGCATGAGCTCGTAGGCGCGGCCGTCGGTGCCGAGAAACACGACGTACAACACGAGGAACAACGCGCCGATCAGTCCCAGCGCCGTAATCCAGTTGCGCTCACGACCGGCGTCGCCGAGGTGTCCCAGCCAGCCGCGCACCAGCAGCCAGTAGGCAGCGATGATCGTGGCGGTGGGCAACATCATGGCGCGGAAGATGTGGATCGAGGGATCGCGCCGCGCAGCGCCGCTGATGGAGGTGCAGCCCTCGAGCCAGGGAATGCAGGTCGGCACCTGGCCCAGCGAGGAAGACACCAAGTAGACGATCAGCACAGCTGCGCTCGGCAGCAGCCACGACAGCAAGGCGATGGGCGCGGCGCGCATCAGTTCCCGGCGTAGCGGCGTCCCGCGGACGTCAGCATCCAGGCGCTGGCCTGGGCCCGGGGATCGCAGGCGGGTTCGCTCGGGCATCCCCCGCAGGCCGTGCCGCACTCCCCGGCGCGTTGCAGCAGTCCGCGCCGTTCCAGTTCCGCCACCACGACCTCGACCATGGCCGGAGATGCGTCGATCGCCGCGGCGAGCTCGGCTGTGCTGCCGACCCGTCCTTCCGCCACCGTCGCCAAGACTTTCCTAAGCACCTGCGCCTCCGAGACCCAACAGAACCGCTCCCTGGTACACCAGCGTACCGAACAGCAGGGCGCTGGCAAGCATGAGGCCGGTGCTGGCGGCCGTCCATCCCCAGCTGCGCGTCTCCTGGCGCACCGCGGCCACGGTCGCGACGCACGGCACGAACAGCATGTTGACTACCAGGAACGCCAACGCCGCGGCCGGGGTGATCGCGGCGGCCAGGGTCGTGCCGAGCGCCTCGCCCTCGGTGCCGAAGATGATGCCGAGCGCCGCGATGGCATTCTCCTTGGCCACGAAGGCCGACAAGGTCGCCACGATGAGCCGCCAGTCCAGCCCCATCAGCGCGCCGACCGGCTCGAGCATCCGGCCGAAACCCGCCAGGTAACTGTCGTTGACGTGCTCGCCCGGGTAGCTCACCAGCAGCCAGATGATCATCGACACCACCACGATGATCGTGGCGGCACGCTTCATGAAGGTCCACACGTTGGTCGCCGCGAAGATCAGGATGGTGCGCGGGTTGGGCACGTGGTACAGCGGCATTTCCATGATGAACGCCAGCCGCTCGCGGCGGAAAGCGAAGCGGTCCAGCAGCAGCCCGATAAGCACCAGGACCACAAGGTTGGCCACCACCAGGCCCCACGCCACCAGCGCCGGGAAGGCCGGGAAGAACAGCGGCACCAGGAAGGCCAGCACCAGCAGCCTGGCGCTGCAGGGGACGAACGGCGTGAGCATGATGGTCAGCAGCCGCGCCGGGCGCGATTCGATCACGCGGCTGCCCATCACCGCGGGCACGTTGCAGCCAAAGCCGAGGAACAGCGGCAGGAAGCTCTTGCCGTGCAGGCCGATGCGATGCATGAAGCGGTCCATGACGTAGGCCATGCGGCTCTGGTAGCCGGTGTCCTCGAGAAAACCGAGCGCGAGAAAGAACACGAACAGGATCGGCACGAACGTAACCACGATCCCGGCGCCGGCCAGCATGCCGTCCACCAGGATCCCGGACAGCCACGCCGGTGCGCCCGCCAGGGCCCCGGCCAGCCCCGCCGAGGCCCGCGCGACCACTGTTTCCTCCAGCCATCCCTGTACCGGGCCGGCCACGGAAAATGTCAGCCAGAACACCATGCCGAATACCGCCAGCAACAGGGCGAGGCCCCAGCCGGGATGCGTGGCGACGCGGTCGAAGCGATCGGTGAAACTGATTTGCCCGAGCCGCGGCCGACGCACCGCGGCCCGCACCATCCGGCCGATCCATTCATAGCGCGCGCCGGCGACGTCCAGCACCGCGTCCTCGTGCTCGCGCAGCAACTCGTGCACGGACGCCCAGGCGTCGGGCGGCAGCCATTGGCGCGACTTTTCGGTCACTTCGCGGTCACCCTCGAGCAGCTTCAGCGCCGCCCAGTCGGCCGGCAGGCCTGCTGGCACGAAGGGTGCTACGAGCGCGTGCACCAGTTCGTAGACCTCGCGATGCGCCGACGCGATCTCGGGTCGGTCGGGCGCAAATGGTCGTTCACCATCCGCAATCGCCGCGGCCGCCGCAAGGACTTCCGCCACGCCCTCGTTGCGGCTCGCGACCATTGGCACGACCGGCAGCCCGAGCGCCGCCTCCAGCACGTGAGCGTCGAACTCGACCCCCTCACGGCGCGCCACGTCCACCATGTTCACGCCGAGAACCACGGGGATCGGCAATAGCAGCAATTCGGCCAGCAGGTAGAGATTCCGCTCCAGCGCGGCCGCGTCCGCGAGCATGACGATGACGTCCGGGCGCTCGTTGAGAATGAACTCGCGCGCGATGCGCTCTTCCTCGGAATTCGAGGTCAGGCTGTAGGTGCCCGGCAGGTCGATGACGTGGAACTCGCGGCCGTTGATGCGCGCGGAGCCCTCGCGGCGCTCCACCGTGCGGCCGGGCCAGTTGCCGACCTCGGCAGAGAGGCCAGTGAGGATGCTGAAGACGGTGGACTTGCCGACGTTCGGCTGACCCGCCAGCCCGACGACGAGGCGCCGCGCCTCAGCCGGTCGCGGCGGGACGGGCAGCGGCCCGAGGGTCTGCGGATTCGCATTCATAAACGGTCACCATGTCGGCCTGTCCCCGGCCGAGGGCTATACGGGTGTCGCGGACCCGGGCCAGCATCGGCCCGTAACCCCGGTTCTGCAGCACCACGATCTCGGTGCCGGCCGTCAGCCCCATCGCAGCCAGGCGCGCGGCGAGTTCGCGCCCGCCGGCAACCCGCGCCACGACACCGCGAAAACCCGGCGGCAACTCGCTGAGTGCAATCGCATTCGGGCTGGCCATGGGGAGGTCCTGTGATTACTCTGGGGGCCGATGCAGCGGTCTGCGGCAATGCCCGGAACGCTTGGGGCGAGTATATGCCCGCCAATTTCATCATGTAGATACGGGTTTAACGCAAATGATTCTCGATTAGAATCGAGCATCGCCACGCCATCCAGGAGTCCCCCATGCAGAATCGTCACCAGCGGCCCCGGTTCGCGACCGGAGCCGTCGCTCTCGTCCTGCTGACTGCGGCGGCACTGCCCGCCTCGGCCGCCGAACCGGGGCTGGCCACAGTGATGCAACGAATGCAGACCTACACCCACAAGCTGCAGCTTTCCCTTGAGGCCCGCAATCCCCGCCTGGCGGATTTTTACCTCCATGAACTGGAGGAGAATTCGGAGTACGTGGCCGAAAACATCGAGCGCTATCGCGAACATCCCGTCGGCGAAATGACGGCGCAGATGCTCTTGCCGGTGATCGAGCGCATGGAGGATGCCGTCGAGGAAGGCGATTGGGAACTGGGCGACCGGCGCTTTGCCGAGTTGCTGGAGGCTTGCAACGCCTGCCACCTGACCACCGGCCATGCCGCGATCCGGATCGTGCCCGCCAGCATCAATCCGTTCGCCCAGGATTTCTCGGTGCAGCCGGACTGAGCAGCCCTGCGCGCCTGCTCAGGGCGACAGGGCCTTGAGCCAGGCGCCCGCCAGAAGGTTCACCCATAGTATTGACCGGTCGGCCAGTTAATTATAAATTCACGGCATGAATGCCATCACCGGAACCCGCGACCCGGACCTCACCCGGGAACGCATCCTCGAGGCCGCGCACGCCCTGTTCGTCGACAAAGGCTTCGCCGCCGTCAGCATGCGCGAGATCGCCGCGCACTCGGGCGTGACCAAGAGCCTGATCCATCACCATTTCGGCAGCAAGGAGGCGCTCTGGGAACTGGTCAAGGAACGCGCCTTCGCCGCCTATGCCGAGGGCCAGGAAGCCGAGCTCCGCGAGGCCCAGGAACCTGGCGTCGACCTGCTGCGCGATGCCGTAATCCGATATTTCGGCTTCCTGCAATCGAACCCGGAGGTTGTGCGCTTGTTCGCGTGGACGCACCTCGACGAAGACCAGAGCTGCGGCCGCATCGATGCGGAGCTCGTGCGCCTCGGCGCCGAGCGCGTCCGCCAGGTCCAGGCGCGCGGGCTGCTGCGCCAGGACGTTAACCCTGCCCACGTGGTCACCATGTTCGTCAATGCCTGCACCCAGTGGTTCGAGGCGCGGGCGCACCACTCGCAGTGGCCGGGCGTTGGCGACGACGTGGAGTACCTGGACGACTTCCTGAAGGTCTTCTTTGAGGGGCTCACCCCCCGCTCCTGACAGGCAACGCCATGGCAAACATACGAAATTCCGCGGGCATCGGGTTGCTGATACTACTTGCGGCCGCCTGCGGCCCGACGCCCGAGCTGGCGACCGAAAGCACTCCGGCGGAGCACATCACGCCAGTGCGCGTCGTGGCGGTGGAGCTTTCCAACGCGGCGCGCGAGCTGCGGCTGCCCGGCGTGGTGCGCGCTGCACAGCGCGTGGAGCCGGCCTTCCTCGTCAGCGGGCATCTCGCCACGCGCTTCGTCGAGCGCGGCGAGCGGGTGACAACCGGCCAGCCGCTTGCCGGCCTGCAAAACCCCGCCCTGGAGCCGTCCTTTATCGCGGCCGAGGCCCGCGTCCGCGAACTCGACGAACGGCTGCGGCAGCTCGGCGCCGACTACGAGCGCGCGCGCGAACTGCATGCCCAAGGCCTGGCCTCTGCCGAAATGCTCGACCGCACCCTGGCCGAGCGCAATGCCACGCGCGAGGCGCGGGCCCAAGCCGTGGCAGGCGTCTCCGAGGCGCGCGACCAGCTTGCCGACGCGGTGCTGCGCGCGCCCTTCGACGGCATTGTCAGCGACCTGCTGGTGGAGCCCGGGGATTTCGTGCCGGCCGGCCGGCCGGTGCTGGTGCTCGCCGGGGACAGCGGCCTCGAGGTCGAGGTCCACCTGCCGGAAGGACTGGCGCGGCGGCTCTCGCCCGGCGAGGTCGTCGAGGTCCGAGCCGTCCAGTCGGGGGCGCGCATCGCGGGCCTGATCCGCGAGGTGGGCCTGGCCCGCGAAGGCCGGCCGGCGCCGGCAATCATCGCCTTGGGCGAGACCGACGCGTGGGAGCCCGGCATTTCGGTGCACGTGGCCTTGACCCATGCCGAAGAAGCGGCGCTGACGGTTCCCGTCAGCGCAATCGTGGATCCGGGCACCGGCCAGACGCGCCTGTTCAAAATTGCGGACGATCGCGCCGTGGCCGTGCCGGTGACCGTCGGCCGGCTGATCGGTGCACGCGTCACCATCCAGGGTGAAATCGTGGCGGGTGACCGCGTGGTCGTCGCGGGTCACCAGCAACTCCTCGACGGCGAGGCCGTGAGGGTCCTCCCCTGAACGCGATCGTTGCCAGCCTGGAGCGGCGCCGGCTCATCCTGGCGGCGGTGGCCACGCTGTCCCTGATCGGCCTGTTTGCCTGGCTCGAGATGGACCGCCAGGAGGACCCCTTCTTCCCCTACCGTTACGGCCAGGTGCACGTGGTATGGCCGGGCGCCGACGCCGCGCAGGTCGAGCGCCTCATTCTCAACCCGCTCGAGGAGGAGATCGCGCAGATCGAGGAGATCAACGAGTTGCGCGGCACCACCCGGCTGGGGTTCGCCCAGCTCATCGTCGGCATGCACCAGCACGTGTACGACACCGAAGACGTCTGGCAACGCGTTCGGGTCGCCGTGGCGCGCGCCGAGCGCAAGTTCCCCGCCGGCGCGGGCCAGCCGGAAGTGGTCGACAAGATGATGGACACCGAGGGCATCGTCCTTGCGATCACCGGCTCGGACGACCTGCTGGCGCTCAACGAAGCGGCCCGCGCGCTGCGGCGCGACCTGTTTCGCATGGACGACATTGCCCGGGTGGAGATCCTGGCGGATCCCGTCGAGCAACTCGTGGTCGGCCTCGATCCGTCCGTCGCCGGCAATTATGCGCTCGATGCCAACGCCATCAGCGAGCAGCTCGCGGCACGCAACGTGACCATGTCCGGCGGCTCGATGACGCGCGATGGACGCTCGCTGGTGTTGCGGCCGCAGACGGAATTCCGCGACCTCGAGGAGCTGGGCGAGACGCCCATCCGGCTGCCAACCGGCGCCCTGCTGCCGCTCCGGGAGATCGCCAGCCTGCGGCTCGAGCCTGCCGATCCCCCGACCGAACGCATGTGGTTCAACGGCGTCCCGGCGGTCGGTCTCGGCATCGTGATCCCGGAGAACCGGCTCAATTCCGTGCGCTTTGGCGAGCGGTTGCGCGCGCTGCTCGACGAGTTGCGGCCCAACTACGCGCCGCTGGAAATCCACGAGATGTTCTACCAGCCCCAGTGGGTCGAGGACCGCCTGGCCGAGCTGGCGCGCTCGCTGCTCCTCGGCGTGGCAATCGTCGTGCTGGTGCTGCTCGCTTTCATGGGAGCCCGGCTCGGCCTGACGGTCGCCGCCGTGCTGCCGCTGGTCACGCTGTCATCGCTCGCGCTCTACGCGATCGGCGGCGGAATCCTCCACCAGATGGCCGTGGCGGGCCTGGTCATCGCGCTCGGCATGCTGGTGGACAACGCCATCGTCATGGTGGAAAACATCCAGTGGCACCTCGACCAGGGCCGCAGCCGCCGCGAGGCCGCCGTGCTCTCGGTGCGCGAGCTTGCCGGACCACTCGCCGCGGCAACGGGCACCACGCTCGCAGCGTTCATGCCACTGTTGCTGGCGCGCGGCGACACCGCGGATTTCACTCGCGGCATCCCGGTACTGGTGATGCTGACGCTGGTCGTCAGCTACATCTACGCGGTGTTCGCCACGCCGGTGATGGCGACAATGGTGCTGCGCCCGGCAGAGCCGGGGACCGCCGATCGGATGGGGCGCCTGGGACGACGCCTGGGTGCGCTGGCGGTGCACCGCCCCTGGAGCGTCGTGGCGGTCGCGGCCCTGCTGGTAGCCATCGGCGCCTGGCTGTCCGGCTACATTCCGCGGGACTTTTTCCCCAGCACGGACCGCAACCAGCTGATAGTCGACCTCCGTTTTTCGGAGGGCACCGAACTCGAGCACACCGCGCTACAGGCCAACGCACTGGCGCTGGAAATCGCGCAACGGCCAAACGTCACGGATGTCCACGTGTTCGCCGGTTTCAGCGGCGCACGCTTCTTCTATAACCTCATCAAGATCCCCCGCACGCCTCATCTGGGTCGCATCGTAGTGGTGACCGAGCGCGACCGCGACCTGCCGGAGCTGATGCACTGGGTGCGCCAGCGGGCGGGCGAGACCATTCCCGATGCCCACGTGGTGGCCGCTCGGCTGGGCCAGGGGCCGCCGCTGGACGCGCCGATCGAGATCCGGATCTTCTCCGAGCAGCCGGCGGACCTGGTCGCCGTGGCGGAAGACGTGATGCGGCTGCTGCGCACGACGCCGGGCGCGGTGGATGTACGCCACACCCTGGCCACCGGGCTCCCGACGCTGTCACTGGACATCGACGATGCCGCAGCCGCGCGCCTCGGGCTGTCGCGCGCGGACGTCGCCACGCTGCTGTCCGCCGTAAGCCTCGGCAAGGAATTCTCCACCTGGCGCGCGCGCCGCGAGCCATTGCCGATGCTGTTGCGTTCGCCCGAGGGCCGGGCGTTTCCGGTGGAAGCGCTCGAGGGCCTGCCGCTGGCGCTGCCCGGCGGTGGCTCGGTGCCCCTGGGTCACGTAGTGAACATGCGGGTGGAATGGCAGCCAGCCGTCATCCGTCACTGGGACATGCAGCGCATGACCGCGGTCCTCGCGGAGACCGAGGTCGGCTATACCTATGGCCAGGTGCTGGCCTCGCTGGCCCCGCGGCTGGAGCGCCTCGAGCTGCCGCCCGGCGTGCGCCTGGTCTACGGGGGCGCGGCGGCCGAGGCGGGCGCGGCCAACACGGCGCTGTTCAGGAGCCTGCCGATCGGCGTCCTGCTGCTGCTGGTCTTCCTGCTTTACCAGTTCAACTCCTTCCGGCTCATGGGGATTGTCCTCATCACTGTCCCGCTGGCCGTGGTCGGCGTCGCACCGGGCCTGCTGCTGGCCCGCCAGCCTTTCAGCTTCACGGCCATCCTCGGGGTGGTGGCGCTGGTCGGTATCGTCGTCAACAACGCCATCGTGCTGATCGATCTCGTCCGACGGCTGGAGCTCGATGGCCTCGACAAGGCAACCGCCATCGTCGCGGCGGTGGAACGCCGGACGCGTCCCATCCTGATGACGACCGCAACGACGGTCGCCGGACTGTTGCCACTGACTTTCACGCGTTCCACGCTGTGGCCGCCGCTGGCGTGGGCGATCATCTCGGGCCTCGTCGCGTCCACCCTGCTGACGCTGGTGGTCATCCCGGCACTCTACAAGCTGCTGATGGGCAACAAGGCGCCGCACGGGGCGCCGGCTCAGTCGCCGGGCAGCGTGTAGCCCTTCTCACGGAACAACGCGAGACACACCCGAGTGACGTCGGGATCGTAGCGGGTGCCGGCGCCCGACTCGATTTCCGCGAGCGCCGTTTCGAGCGGGCGACCCGGCCGATGAGGCCGATTGCTCGACATCGCCTCGACCACGTCCGCCACGGCGATGACGCGAGCCTCAAGCATGATCTGCTCGCCGCGCAGGCCTTCCGGGTATCCGCTGCCGTCATAACGCTCGTGGTGCTGCAGGACGACCTCGGCCAGCGGCCATGAGAAATTGCTCTTGCGGAGGATTTCATAGCCCTGGCGGCTGTGACTCCGCGCGACTTCCATTTCCATGGGCGTCAGCCGGCCGCGCTTGGCGAGCACCTCCGGCGGCACCGCCAGCTTGCCGACGTCGTGCACCCGCGCGGCCATCGCGACGCGATCCTGCGTCTCCTCGTCCAGGCCCAGCTCCCCCGCAATGGCGCGCGCGAGATGCGTGACCCGCCGCTCGTGGCCGGCCGTGTAAGGATCACGCATCGCCACTATGGTGCTGACCACGTCGATGGTCGCCACCATGTTGGCCTCCAGGAACTCCAGGTGGCGGGCCTCCCGCTGCCGATGGGCCTTGCGCCGCAACAGCCCCCACGCGCTCTCCGCCAGCAGGCGTACCCGGTCGATATCGTCGTCGGTGTAGGGTGTGCGCTTATTCCCCACGCCCAGCACCAGGACCGGAACGCCCTTCTCCAGCACGGGTACTGCGAGATGCCGGTTCAGCGGCGAGTGCCCGGCGGGCAGTCCATGACGGAAATCCGCGTCATCCAGGTCGTTGTGCACCAGCGGGCGCCCCTCGCGGACGCAGTCGGCCCAGATACCGGCGCGGTCCAGCGAGTAGTGCGTTTCGGACTGAATGGCGCACTGGGCCAGCGTGCGGGCCGACCAGCACGCGAGCCGGATGTCGCCGTCCTGTTCAACCACGTGCAGGTAAGCCGACCGGCTGTCGGTAATGGTCTCGGCCAGTTCCACTGCCCGGTCACCGATGCCGAACTCGTCAAGCGCCGGCGCCTCCTCGTGCAGGACCAGCAGGGCGCTGATCAGGACGTAGCGGTCCGGGGCGGGCGTGTCTTCGACAAGCATCTGCTGACCTGCGGGAATGGTGGCTACGGGTGGGCTCGAACCACCGACCTCAGCATTATGAGTGCCGCGCTCTAACCAACTGAGCTACGTAGCCGCTGACGGGCGCCTGGCGGCGCATTACCCGGGAGGGCCGGGGATTTTCCCCGCGCCCCGCCGGCCTGTCAAGGCGAGCCGCCGCCGGCGAATTGACAAAACGCAAGGCATGGCGGCGCCGCGCTTTCCAGAATCCTGCCATGGATCCGGATTCTCCGGACGACACGCACCGGCAGGCTACTCTCAATGGCACGAACTCGCACCACCGGATTGGTCAAGCGGTTGCAGATGCTGACGGCAGCGCCGCACCGGATGTTCTTTGCCACCGGCCTGGTATGGCTGCCGGCCTGGTCGGCCTGGTGGGCCCTGGTCCTAGGGAGCCGCGCGGCCGGCAGCGCAGCGCTCGAGCCGACGATCCCCGCGCTGCTGCTGCATGGCGCCACCATGCTGTTCCTGGTGCTGCCGCCTTTCATGTACGGCTTCCTGCTGACGGTGTTTCCGCGCTGGATGCCGGCGCCCAAGCCGGCACACAGCGCCATGCTGGCGGCGCTCGTGCTGCTCAATGCCGGCAACCTGCTGGCGCTCGCGGGAGCATTGTTCCATTCCGCCCTCGCGGCGGGCGGTTGGCTGCTGGCCACGCTCGCCCTCGCCATCGTCGGGGCTACCCTGCTGACCGTCCTGCACGGCGCCCGCGAGCGGGTGTCACATGCCTACGCGGTGCTGGCAGGGCTGGCGGTCGGCCTGGTGAGCATGGCCCTGGTCACCTGGATGATGGTATCCAGTGCATTCCAGGCCTGGCCCCTGGCGCGGGGGCTCGGCCTGTGGGGTTTCCTGCTGGTGGTGTATTTTGGCGTCTGCCATCGCATGATCCCGTTTTTCAGCTCCCGCGTGGTCCCCGGCTATGTTTACTGGCGACCCGACTGGCTCCTGTACCTGTTCGTTGCGCTCGCGCTCGGCCGGGGCTTGCTGGAACTCGCGCCGGGGTGGGCATGGCTGGCCTCGACGCCGTTGGCGGCGATCGCCCTGGCCTGCGTCGTCCGTTGGCATCCGCGGCAACGCACCGGGGTACGGCTGCTGGACGTCCTGCATATCGCCCTGGGCTGGCTGGCGGCGGGCCTCGTGCTGGCTGCGGCAAGCGATCTCGCCGCATTCCTTGGCGCCCCCGGGCTGTTCGGCCGCGCCGCGCTGCATGCGCTGGGCATGGGCTTCTTCGGCGGCATGCTCATGGCCATGGTGACGCGCGTGACCCTGGGGCACTCCGGGCGTCCGCTGGTCCTGGACGCGTTGAACTGGCGGCTGTTCCTGCTGGTGCAGGCAGCGACCGTCCTGCGCATCGCGGGCGAGTTCCTGCCGCCGGGGGCAGCCTGGCTGGGACTCGCCGCAGCGCTGCTGTGGTTGACGGCCTTCGGCGCCTGGAGCGCGAGACAGCTACCCGTGTACTTCCGTCCGCGCGCGGACGGTGCGCCGGGCTGAAGGTCGCCGGAATGCTTTACTACTGGGTCAAGCAGGTGCACTTCTACAGCGTGCTGCTGTCGTTCGCACTGTTCCTGCTGCGGGGCGCGTGGGTACTCGCGGGGCGCGAACTGCCCCGGCAGCCACTGGCGCGCGCCTTGCCGCACACCGTGGATACGGTGCTGCTCACCAGCGCCCTTTGGCTCACTACCATTATCCAGCAGTACCCATTCCGGGACGCCTGGCTCACGACCAAGGTGCTGCTGCTGATCGCCTATATCGTGCTCGGCAGCCTTGCGCTCCGCCGCGCTCCGACCCGGCGCTGGCGTGCCATTGCCTTTGTCGGCGCCGTGCTGACGTTCCTGTTCCTGTTCTCGGTCGCGCGCTACCGTAATCCGCTCGGCGCCTTGTTGCCCCTGCTGGGCTGAATCCTGGCGTCGCTTCGGCAATAACCAAGGGTTGCCTTGGTATTTTATTCATGTAGCATACATCTATAAGAGCGCCACCCGGTCGGCGCCGGGATGAATTGCCATGCGCCTGACCTATTTCAGCGACTATGCGTTTCGCGTGCTGATGTACCTGTCGGTGACGCCGGGGCGGCGGTGCACCATCCGCGAGATCTCCGACGCCTACCAGATCTCCCGCCCGCATCTGATGAAAGTGGTGAATCTGCTCACCCGGGAAGGGTTCGTCATCGCCCAACGCGGCCCCAACGGCGGCCTGACTTTGGCGATACCCGCCGACGAGATCCGGCTCGGCGACGTCGTGCGCAAGACCGAGGACGACCTCGGCCTGGTCGAGTGCTTCCGGCCGGAAAACAAGTGCATCCTGACGCCGGCCTGTGCGCTGGCGCCGGCGCTCAGCCGCGCTATGCAGGCATTCCTGGAGGAGCTTGACAAGCAAACCATCGGCGACCTCGTTCGCCGTCCCCAACCGCTACGCCGCCTCTTGCAGCCGGCGAACGCCTGACTGCCATGGGCGAGTGTTGCGGCAGCTGCCCACTGCCCGCGGCCTGCGACGACACGACCGGCGCAGGATTGCCCGATGCGCTGCTCGACTCGGTGCTGGAACAACGGGTACTGGACCCGGGCCAGGCGCTTTACCGCGCCGGCCAGAAGCGCAGCTCGATCTGGGTGATCTCCGCGGGCGCGCTCAAGACCTGCGAACTGGACATCGGGGGCCGCGAGCAGGTAGTGGGCTTCCATGGCAAGGCTGATGTGCTCGGCATCGAGCGCATCGAGATTCCCGAGCACCGCGGCTTCGCGCTGGCACTCGAACCGACCAGCGTTTGCCGTATCCCGGTCAGCCGTTTGGTGGCACGACTTACGACCCGGCCCGAGCTGTGGCGCGACGTGCTCCGCATCGCTGGCCGGCAAATCGCGCAGGCCCGCGAGGTGCACCGGGTATTGAGCCAGTTGCAGACCAGCCAGCGGCTCGCCTGGTTCCTGCTCCAAGGCGCCGGGCCGCGGCGCGGCGCGTGTCAGTGCTCTGGTGACCCGGAAATCTATCTGCCGATGCAGCGACAGGATATCGCCTCGTACCTCGGCATGACCCTTGAAACGGTCAGCCGCAGCTTCAGCGCGCTGCAGAAGGAACATCTCGTCGAGGTGCACGGCCGGAGCATCCGGTTGCTCGATCCGTCCGGCCTCGCCGCCAGGCTCGTGCCCCAGGAGCGCGACGCCGCCTAGACGTTGAAGCGGAAGTGCATCACGTCGCCGTCCTTGACGACGTATTCCTTGCCCTCGACGCGCATCTTGCCGGTCTCCTTCGCCCGGGGCTCGCCGCCGCAAGCAATGAAGTCGGCGTAGGCGATGACCTCCGCGCGAATGAAACCGCGTTGGAAATCCGTGTGAATCTCGCCCGCCGCCTCGGGCGCGGTCGCGCCGACCCTGACGGTCCATGCGCGGACCTCTTTCGGGCCGACCGTGAAATAGGTCTGCAGTCCGAGCAGGCGGTAGCCTGCGCGGATGACCCGGTCGAGGCCCGGCTCGGCAACGCCGAGTTCGGCGAGGAATTCGGCCTTGTCGGCATCTTCCAGCTGGGCGATCTCGGCCTCGATGGCCGCGCATACCGGCACGACCTCGGCTCCCTCCACAGCCGCGATGGCGCGCACCGTGTCGAGGTGGGGATTGTCATGAAAGCCGTCTTCAGCGACGTTGGCGACGTACAGGGTGGGCTTCGCCGTCAGCAGGTGGAGGTCGCGAATCATCCCGCGCTGCGCCTCGTCCAGCCCCATCGAGCGTACCGGCAGGCCCTGGTCGAGATGATCGGCCACCTGCGCCAGCAGGTCGCGCCGCTGCAGGTCCTCCTTGCGCCCGGTCTTGGCTGTTTTCACGGCGCGCTCGAGGTTGCGCGTCACCGTTTCAAAGTCGGCGAGCGCCAATTCGAGGTGGATGACCTCGATGTCGCTGGCGGGGTCCACGCGTCCCTCGACGTGCACTACGTCGGAATCCTCGAAACAACGCACCACGTGGCCGATGGCGTCGGTTTCGCGGATGTTGGCGAGGAACTGGTTGCCGAGACCCTCGCCCTTGGAGGCGCCGCGCACCAGGCCCGCAATGTCCACGAACTCGATGGTAGTGGGCAACACTTTCTGCGGCTTGGCGATCGCCGCGAGAGCCTGCAGCCGGGGGTCCGGCACGGGCACCACGCCCACGTTGGGGTCGATGGTGCAGAACGGGTAATTCTCCGCCGCGATCTTCGCGCGCGTGAGTGCATTGAACAGCGTGGACTTGCCGACGTTCGGCAGACCGACGATCCCGATACGGATTCCCATCAGATTACTCCGCGAGGCCTGGCTCGCTGTCCTTGCG
>Ga0114946_10002038_pt1 | contig 13868 bp, 13 predicted proteins | sample WalLakDeSediment_FD_88676 | JGI IMG/M metagenome (GOLD analysis project Ga0114946, IMG submission 88676) | Lake sediment microbial communities from Walker lake, Nevada to study Microbial Dark Matter (Phase II) - Walker Lake 11/02/13 Deep Sediment | ecosystem: Environmental > Aquatic >...
CGCTACCTCGAGGTCGACCCGGCCCAGATCCAGCTGCCCTGGCACGGCGAACCGGCCTGGCCGATCCTGCGCGAGGTCGACCGCACCCTCGATGGGCTGCGGGCGCTGCACCCCGCCGAGGTCGACGGCTACGCCGCCTACGCCCGCGACGCCATCCCCGTGGCCGAGCTCGTGCTCGAGGTGGCCACCACGCCGCCCACGCTCGGACCGGTGCTCCGCACGGTGGCACGGCGGCGGGCCAGGGGCGTGGCCACGCTGCTGCGCTGGAGCCGTATGTCGGCCGCCGACGTGCTCCGCCGCTACTTCGTGTCCGAGGCGATCCTCGGGCCGGCGGTGTCGGGCAGCCCGGCGGTCTGGGGCCTCCCGCCCGCGTTCCCGGGCACCGGGCTGGCCGCGCTCGCCTACGCCTTCAAGCACGTGGCCGGGGTGGGTCGGCCCGAGGGCGGCAGCGGGGCCCTGCCCGACGCCGTGCTCGGCGCGTTCGTGGCTGCCGGCGGGACGGTGCGCACGGGGACGCGGGTCGCCGGGATCCTCTGCGAGGGTCGGGGTGTCCGGGGGGTGGAGACGACCACGGGCGAGCTGATCGAGGCGCCGATCGTGGTCGCCGCCTGCGACCCCCGCGAGGCGCTCGTGCGCTGGCTGCGCGATCCGCCGTCCACGGCGGCGGCGATGGTCCGGCGCTGGCGGGACGCGCCGGCCCACGAGGGGTACGAGTCGAAGGTCGACGGGGTCGTCGCCGAGCTGCCCCGGTTCCACCAGATCGACGACGCGGTGATGACCGAGCTGGGCGTCGACCAGCCGCTCTCGGGGACGGTCATGATCGGCCCGACCATGGGCGAGGTGGCCCGGGCCCACGCGGCGGCCGCCGCGGGCCGGGTGGCCGACCGGCCGATCCTCTATGCCAACTTCCCGTCGGTGGTCGACCCCACGATGCACGTGCCGGGCGCCGACGGCGGGCACGTGCTCAGCCTCGAGGCGCTGTTCACGCCGTACTCCCTGGCCGGGGGATGGACCGGGAGCCCCGAGCCGGCCCGCTGGCTCGAGTGCCTGCGCCCGCTCGTCGAGCCCGGGTTCCTCGAGGGGGTGCGCCGGTGGCGGGTGGTCACCCCAGCCGAGTACGAGACCGACTTCCACATGCCGCTCGGGCACGCCACGTCGTTCGCCGGCGGCCCGGTCGGCGCGCTGGTCGGCAAGGAGAAGGAGCTGACCCGCTACGAAACCCCGGTCACCGGGCTCTACCTCACCGGTGCGGCCACGTTCCCCGGCGCGGGCATCTGGGGCACCTCGGGCCGCAACGCGGCCCACGTGATCCTCGCCGACCGCTGAGCCCGGCGCACCGGCCCGGACGCGGCTCGCCCCCGGACGGGGCCGGGGGCGAGCGGCGGAGCGGAGAGGGTGGGATTTGAACCCACGGCCAGGGTTACCCCCAGCACCTCCTTAGCAGGGAGGCCCGTTCGACCGGACTCCGGCACCTCTCCGAGACCGACCGATCGTAGCGGGCGCCACCGGGACCGTCGGCCGCGGTCGCGGCAGCGGAGGGAGGGGGATTCGAACCCCCGGAGGGTTGCCCCTCAACGGTTTTCAAGACCGTCGCAATCGTCCGCTCTGCCATCCCTCCGCCGTCGAGGCTACCCGCCGGGGCGGTCGGGGCTCAGCGGGCGATCTGGCTCCGCAGGCGCTGGACCCACTCGTCGGCGTCGCGCCAGGCGGCCTCGGTGTGACGGCGGAGGTCGGGCCCGTGGTCGCCCGCCGCGGGGTACGACCCGAGGAACTTCACGTCGGCCTGCTTGCTCTTCAGGTCGCGCAGGCAGTCGGCCACGAGCTCGTCGGACACGTGGCCCTCGAGGTCGATGATGAAGCAGTAGTCGCCGAGCCCCCGCTTGGTGGGGCGCGACTCGATCTTCGTGAGGTTGATCGCCCGGGCCGAGAACTCCTGGAGGATGGCGAGCAGGCTGCCCGGCCGGTCGGCCCGCTGGAAGCAGACGATCGTGCTCTTGTCGTGGCCGCTGGGGGCGGGGATCCCGGTGCGGGCCACGGCGACGAAGCGGGTCTGGTTCCCCGGGTGGTCCTCGATCTCCTCGGCCAGGATCTTCAACCCGTACACCTCGGCCGCGAGCGCGGTGCCGATCGCGGCGACGGACGGATCGCCGCGCTCGGCCACGAGCCGGGCCGCCTCGGCCGTGGAGTTGGCCGACACCGAGTCGGCGCCGGGCAGGCTCGACGCCATGAAGTGGCGGCACTGCGCGGTGGCCACCTGGTAGCTCGCGACCGTGCGCACGTCGGCCAGCTCGGCATCGGGCAGGCCGAGCAGGTTGAGCTGGACGTCGATCACGACCTCGCGCTGGATCAGCAGGTCGGCCTCGAAGGTGAGCGTGTCGAGGGTGACGTTCACCGAGCCCTCGATGGCGTTCTCGATGGGGACGAAGCCGAGGTCGACCACGCCGCCGGCGGTGGCGGCGAGGACGTCGGAGATCGTGGGGAGCGGCGTGGCCCGCAGCTGGCTGAGCTCGGGATCGCTGAGCAGCGCCTGCTGGGTGAACGTGGCCTCGGGCCCGAGGAACGCGACGGTCTCGACCGACGGGTCGAGGGCGGGGGATGCGACGGTGTCGGGCACGACCGGCCAGGATAGTGACGTGGACGAGTCGACCCTGAGGGAGCTCCTCGTGGCGGTGCGCGACGGCACCCTCCCGCCCGACGACGCCGTGGCCCGCCTCCGCCACCTCCCCTTCGCCGACCTCGACTTCGCCCGCGTCGACCACCACCGCACCCTGCGCCAGGGGATGGTGGAGGCCGTGTACGCGCCGGGCAAGACCCCCGGGCAGTGCGCGGCGATCGTCACCGAGCTGCTCGGCGCCGACTCCCGGGGCCCGGTGCTGCTCACCCGGGCCGACGACGCTGCGGCGGCGGCATCGCTCGCCGCCAACCCCGATGGGGCCCGCACCGGCTCCACGGTGGTGTGGCGGTCGGCGCCGGCGCGGCCCGAGCGGGTGCTGCTCGTCACCGCGGGCACCGCCGACCTCCCCGTGGCCGACGAGTGCGCGGCGGTGCTCACCGCCCTCGGCCTGGCCCCCGAGCGGGTCACCGACGTGGGCGTGGCCGGCCTGCACCGGATGCTCGACCACCTCGACGCCCTGGCCGAGGCCGACGCGGTGGTGGTGATCGCGGGCATGGAGGGCGCGCTGGCCTCGGTCGTCGGCGGGCTCACCGGCGCCCCGGTGGTCGCGGTGCCGACCAGCGTGGGCTACGGCGCCGCGCTCGAGGGGGTCACCGCCCTGCTCGGGATGCTCGCCAGCTGCGCCGCCGGGCTCACCGTCGTCGGCATCGACAACGGCTTCGGTGCGGCCATGGCGGTGTCGCGGATGCTGCCGCTCGTGGCCCCCCAGCCGGTGGCCCCGTGAGCACCGCTCCCACGGCCGGTCGGCCCGACGGCACGGTCACCGTCGCCTGGTTCCACTGCTTCTCGGGGATCGCCGGCGACATGGCGCTCGGTGCGCTGGTGGATGCCGGCGCCGACGTCGACGCGGTCCGGGAGATCTGCGGGCGGCTGCCCGTCGAGGGGTGGGCGATCGAGGCCGAGGTGGTGCTCCGCAACGGGATCGCCGGCACCAAGGTGCACGTGCACACCGAGCCGAGCAACGTGGTCCGCACCGCCGGGAACATCGACGCCCTGCTCGCCGACGCCGACCTGCCCGACCGCGTGCGCGACCGGGCCCGGCGGGTGTTCCGGGCGCTCGCCGTGGCCGAGGGGCGCCTGCACCGCCAGCCGCCCGAGCAGGTCCACTTCCACGAGGTGGGGGCGATCGACGCCATCGTCGACATCGTCGGCACGTGCGCCGCGCTCGAGGTGCTGGGCGTGGACGAGGTGACCACCAGCCCGGTGGCCAACGGCCTGGGCACGGTGCGCGCCGCTCACGGGATCCTGCCCAACCCCGCGCCCGCGGTGGTCGAGCTGCTGCGGGGGATGCCCACCGTCGGCCTCGACCTGCCGGTGGAGCTCACCACGCCCACCGGCGCGGCCCTCGTGGCCGGCCTCGCCGTCGACTGGGGGCCGATCCCTGCCATGACCGTGGTCGCTGCGGGCTTCGGTGCCGGCACGCGCGAGCTCGACGGGCGGCCCAACCTCGTCCAGGTGGTGCTCGGGGAGCGGGCCCCGGCGCTCGACCGGGGTCAACCGGTGGTGCAGCTCGAGGTGAACGTCGACGACGCCACCGGCGAGGTGCTCGCCCACGCGGTGGCGTCGCTGCTCGACGCCGGGGCCCACGACGCGTGGGTCACGCCGATCCTGATGAAGAAGGGTCGCCCGGCGCACACGGTGAGCGCCCTCGCCGACCCGTCGCTCGTCGCCCAGCTGGCCACGGTGATGATCGCCGAGACCGGCTCGCTCGGCGTGCGGGCCGGACGCCTCGAGCGGTGGCCGGCGGGCCGGGCGCACGGCAGCGTCGACGTGGACGGCCTCCCGGTGCGGGTGAAGGTGGGGGCCGGGCGGGTGAAGGTGGAGCACGACGACGCGGTGGCCGTGGCCCGCCGCACCGGCCGGCCGCTGCGCGAGGTGCTGACCCGGGCCGAGACCGCGGGCCTCGACGAGCTGGGCCACGTGCACGACGGGCACGGCCGTGCCCCGGGTCGCCTCCACGCCCACGAGCACGGCCACGGCCACGACCACGACCACGACACCGACCCCGGCCCGGAGGACGAGCCGACGGCGTGAGGGCGCGTCAGCCGGCGGCGAGCGCCCGCCAGAGCGACCGGTACGACGGCCACTCGTAGGCGGGGACGACCCATCCCGCGGCCACGAGCTCGTCGTGGAGCCGGGGCAGGTTGGTCCACGGCACACCCATGTCGACGTGGTGGGCGAGGTGCCACCCGGTGTTGAACGGCACGATCCAGAACCGGGCCAGCCACGACTGGCGCACGTGGTGCGTGGTGCGTCGACGGTCGTCGGAGCGCTCGCACCCGCCGTGCTCGGCGATGGCCCGCAGCCGGTTGAACACCTTCCACACGCTCATCCACGGTGCGAGCCACAGCAACGGGTACAGCCACCAGCGGCCGAGGGCCACCCCGACGCCGAACAGGGCGACGTGGACCACGCCCATGCGCACCAGCACCGGCCGGGCCGCCGGGTACCGCCACGAGCGCACCAGGCCCTTCATGTTCTTCCCGCCCGACACGAACAGGGCGTCGCGGGTGAGCTTGCGGCGCATCGAGTCGCGGGGGATGGGGTAGCGGGCGTAGAGCGCCAGGTCGGGCTCGTCGGGGCCGAGCTCGTCGCGGTGGTGGGCGAAGTGGGCCCGGCGGTAGTTGTCGAACCCCGAGAACGACGGGTAGGAGAGCACCCACCGGCCGACCGCGTCGTTGAGGGCGCGGTGGGAGAAGAGGAGCCGGTGGGCGGCCTCGTGGCCGAGGATGGCGAGCCGGGCGAAGTTGCGTCCCTGCAGGAGGAAGGCCGCGGCGTAGGCCAGCGGATGGCCGATCCACACCGCGGCCCCGATGGCGACGATGATCTGGGCCCAGGTGGCCAGCACGGCGACGGCGTTGCGCAGGCTCGGGATGCGGCGCATCTCGGCCCGCAGCTCGGGGCGGGGCTTGCCCCCGGCGAGGAGCCGGTCGGTGGGCAGGACACCCTCGGGCAGGGCCTCCGGGGGGCGGACCATGCCCCCGAACAGGGGGGCGGGGGACTCGACGGCGGTCATGGGCCTGATGTTACGCTGCATGAACACGTGGAGACAAGACGTAATGCCCCACTGACCGCCCGGTCGGTCGTCGCCAGCACCCTGCTCGGCACCCGGCCCCCCGAGCTCGCCGCCCGGCACCTGGTGCGCATCGGCGGGCTGTTCGGCATCGCCGAGGGGACGGTGCGGGTGGCGCTGTCGCGGATGGTCGCGGCCGGCGAGCTGGACACCGTCGATGGCCGGTACCGGCTCACCGGCCGGCTCCTCGAGCGCCAGGCCCGCCAGGAGTCGAGCCGCGCCCCCGTGCTCGGCGCCTGGGACGGGACGTGGGAGGTACGGCTCGTGGTGGGCGACGCCCGGACGGCGGCCGACCGCACGGCGCTGCGCGACGCGGCCCGGGCCCTGCGGCTGGCCGAGCGCCGCGAGGGCGTGTGGCTCCGACCCGCCAACCTCGAGCCCGGGCGGGCGAGGGGCGCGGCCGCCGTGATCGCGGCCCAGACCGAGGGCTACACGGCCATGCCGACGACCGACCCCGCCGCGCTCGCCGCCGCGCTGTGGGACCTGGCGGGCTGGGCCACCGAGGCCGAGCGGCTCGGCGTGGAGATGTTCCCGCTCGCCGATCGCCTCGCCGCGGGCGACACGGCCGCGCTGGCCCCGGGCTTCGTGCTGTCGGCCGCGGTGCTCCGCCACCTCCTCGCCGACCCGCTCCTCCCCGACCCGCTCGTGCCGGCGGACTGGCCGGGCGTCGAGCTGCGCGCCGCATACGGCCGCTTCGACGCGGCGTTCCGGGCCCAGCTCTCGGGCTGGCTGCGGGCCTGACCCGTCAGTCGGCTCCGGTGCCCCGCGATCGTCCGTCGATGAAGCGGAGCTGGTCGCGCAGCACCTCGACCGAGGGCAGCGGAACGCCGGCGGTCCGGGCCGCGGCGGCCGGGGCGGCGTGGATGGCCTCCACCTCGAGGGGCCGGCCGGCGTCGGCGTCGAGCTTCATGCTCGTGGCGTAGGGCCGCATCCGCCGGGTGAGGTCGAGCATCTCGTCGCGGGTCGCGGCGGGGAGCGGGTGCCCGACGGCCGCGGCCCCGGCGATCACCTCGTCCATGATCCGCGCCGCGAGGGCGGCGGTGTCGGGGTGGCGGACGAGGTCGTCGGTGGCCGCGTCGAGCACCACGGAGAGCCCGTTGAACGGCACGTTCCACACCAGCTTGCGCCAGCGGGCCGCGCCGAGGTCCTCGGCCTCCACGATCTCCACAGCGGCGGCGCGCAGGTCGGCCGCCACCGCCCCGAGCTCGGGCGTGATGCCCGCCGCCGCTCCGTCGGGCCGGTGGGCGGCGAGGGTGATCGCCCCGTAGTCCAGGTGGCGCACGTGGCCCGGCCCCACCCGGTTGGAACACGTGAAGCACATGCCGCCGAGCACCACCGCCTCGGGCGCGACCGCCGCGGCCCGGGCCTCCACCCCGAGGCCGTTCTGGAGCACGACGACGACCGTGCCCGGCCGCACGAGACCCGGGAGCAGCTCGGCGAGCGCGGCGTCGTGGGTGGTCTTGAGCCCCACCAGCACCACGTCGACCTCGGGCACCGTCGTGGGGTCGGCGTGCACGTGCGGCCGCTCGAGCAGCACGTCGCCGTACACCGACTCGACCCGCAGCCCGTGCCGGCGGACGTGGTCGAGGTCGGAGCGCAGCACGAAGTGGACCTCGTGGCCGGCCGCGGCGAGCCGGGCGCCGTAGAGGCCGCCGATGGCACCGGCGCCGAGCACGGCGTAGCGACGGGCACCCACGCCCGGCACGGTAGTGGCGCTGCCTAGGCTGCGGGCATGGACGACCGGCTCTACTTCCGCCAGATCCTCGCCGGACGCGACATCGCCGTCGGCGATCCGCTGGCCCGCCAGATGGTCAACTTCGTCTACCTCATCGGCGACCGGGTCACCGGCGACGCCGTCGTCGTCGACCCGGCCTACGACGTGGCCGGGATCCTCGACCTGCTCGCGGCCGACGCCATGCGCCTCACCGGTGCGCTCGTCACCCACTACCACCCCGACCACGTGGGCGGCTCGATGATGGGCTACGGCATCGAGGGCGTGGCGGAGCTGCTGGCCCGGTCGCCGGTCCCGATCCACGTGCAGCAGGCCGAGGCCCACGGGGTGATCCGGATGACCGGCGCGTCGCCCACCGACCTGGTGGAGCACGCCAGCGGCGACGTCGTCACCGTGGGCGAGGTCCCGATCGAGCTCATCCACACGCCGGGCCACACGCCGGGGAGCCAGTGCTTCCTCGTCGACGGCCGCCTGGTCGCGGGCGACACGCTCTTCCTCGAGGGGTGCGGCCGCACCGACCTGCCCGGGGGCGATGCCCGCGAGCTCTACTACTCGCTCACCCAGCGGCTGGCCAAGGTCTCCGACGACACCGTCCTGTACCCCGGCCACCTCTACTCCGCCGAGCCCTCGGCCGGGCTCGGCGAGGTCCGGCGGACGAACTTCGTGTTCCGTCCGGCCGACGAGCGCCAGTGGCTCGCCATGTTCGGTCAGGGCTGAGCGGGGGCGGCGCTCCCGGCCGCGACGACCTCGGGCCGGTCCGGTCAGGCGTCGGTCGCGGTGCCGGGCACCGAGGCCAGGTACCGGGCGATGGCCGCGTCGTCGAGCCCGTGGGCGGCGCGCAACCCGGCGGCCATCGTGGCGAGGTAGGCCGGTGAGGGTCGCGCCGCGGGCCGGTCGGCCGGATCCACCGGCGAGGTGAAGGTGAGGGCGGCCACGTCGTCGATCGGACCGAGGCCGACGAGGCGGTCGTACGCGCCCTCCCCGAGCACGTGGGCACCCGCTGCGGCCACGGCCCCGACGTCGATCGTGCCGGTGGTGCCCGATGGTCGGCCGCACTCCTGGTCGAGCACGTCGGCGAGCTGGGCCACGGTGAGCAGCCAGGCCCGCCCGAGGGTGGGCGGAGGGTCGACCGTCCCGTGCTCGAGCACGGCGTAGCCGCCCCCGCCCCACGCCGGGGCCCGACCGACGAAGCGGACCGGATGGGGGAGCGTGGTGGCCCGGGAGGCCCGGGGCGCGGTGCGGTCGCGGGCGCCGGGGTTGGGCTCGGTGCGACCCGGGGCGACGCCCCCCTCGAGGTAGCAGCGCAGCCGGGCGGTGTCGAGGTTCGACCCGTAGGCCACGTACCAGACGAGCGGGGTGGTCTCCACCGGCGCAGCGTAGGGGGGTCGGACGGGTGCGACCGGACCGTCGCCGGAGGGTCCGATGACGGCGGACCGCGGTCGGGCAGGCTGGTGCGGGGCGACGCACAGTGCTCAACTGAGGCCGGCCCCGGGCGACAGGAGTGCCATGGAGTCCCCCCGACCCACGTCCAGCTCACGTCGATCCGCTCGCCGCGCCGCGTCGAGCGAGGTCGAGGAGCTGCGCGCCCGGCTCGCCGAGGCTCAGCAGCGGGCGGAGGTGGCCGAGTCCGCGCTGCCCGAGCTCCTCGCCCTCGGACGCAAGACCGCCGACGCGCTCGTCGAGGACGCGCAGCGCCGCAGCGAGGCCATGATCGAGGACGCCCGGCTGCGGGCCATCGCCGAGCTCGACGACCAGCGGCGCGAGGTGCGCCGCGAGGCCAAGGAGCTCGAGGCGCTGCGCCTCGCGGTGGCCGCCGAGGCCATGGGCCTCGAGCAGATCCGGTCCGAGCTCCAGCACCGGGTGTCGGTGTCGGCGGCCGAGCTGGCGCGCATAGCGGGGCACCCCGGTCTCCTCGGCGGCGCGCCCCTGCGCCTCCCCGAGGGCGGCCTGCCCGAGCTCGAGGCGGTGGGGCGCGAGGACTCGGGCGTGGTGGCCAACCCCTCGCCCCAGTTCGCCGCGGCCTGGACCGGCGAGGAGGGCGACGACGACGCCTTCGAGCGGTTCCTCCAGGGCGACGAGTACGGCGACCCCAGCCGGGACTGGATCCTCGGGGGCTCCGAGGAGTCGACCGCCTGAGGCGGGGCATCCCGGGCCGTGACCGATGTCATGGTCCATATATGACGAACGCGTTGCATTTGGCGCGCGGGTGACGTCATACTCGCGTTGCTGCGTAGGGCGCCCGTAACGCGCCCCGCCTGATCCGAGCCGGCGTTGCTGCCGGCTCCGGCCCGCCACCGTGGTGCGGCTGTGATCGGCCCCCTCCCCGTGCTCCGTCCGGACGCCACGACGCGAGCGGGGGCCGTGCCCCGAAAGGAGCGCTTCTCCGTGTCACTCTCCCCCCATCTTCGTCGCGCGCTTGCCGTGCTCGGCCTCGTCGTCGTGCTCGGTGCCTGCACCCCCGACCAGATGATCCGTGTCGCCTTCTCCGAACGGGGCGCCAGCCCCGCCGTGCAGGAGCAGGCGGTCCGCGTGGCCCACTGCGAGTCCACCCTCCGCCCCGCGGCCAAGAGCCCGGGCGGCGGCAACTGGGGCCTGTTCCAGATCAACACCGTCCACCGGGGTCGGGTCGCCACCATGGGGTTCGACTGGAACCAGATGCTCGAGCCGTGGGCGAACGCCGTCGTGGCCGCCGACCTGTGGGCCCAGCAGGGCTGGCGCCCCTGGAGCTGCGCCCGCAACCTCGGCATCCGCTGAGCACGCGGGCGGCCCGGCCGCCCGCCGACGATCGCTGCGCCCCGTCCCCCCGGGAGCAGCTCACCCGATGCGTCGTGCCTGGTCAGCGAGTCGACCGGGCACGGCGCATCGGCGTGTTCTAGCCTCGGCGTACGAACCTCCCGGGGGCCCATGTCGGCCCCGACCGCCCGGGCATCCGGGGCGTTCGGTGTCCGGCGTCGAGTGCCCGCGTCAGCGAGCGTGGGCGGGGAGGCAGCCATGGGAGCACGCCACCGGCAGCGCAAGGCCGATCAGGCCCCGTTCGCCAACGAGACCCGCGAGATGCGCACCGCCCGCCACCGGGCCCAGCGCCACTCGGTGAACCAGACCCTCCACGAGGCGTCGACCGAGGCCTTCGACGAGGTGGTGCTGCCCGAGCCGCGCGCCACCCGCGAGCGGGTCGAGCCCGTCGAGCGCGAGCCGGTCCGGGCCTCGGCCACGACGTTCCGCCCGTGGAAGCAACCGTTCTGGAAGCGGCGTCGGTCGGTCCGCCGCGCCCGCGCCATCGCCTGGCGCGACCTGGCGACCGACTGATCCGCCCGTCCGACGAGCGCCTCGGGCTCGTCGGGCATCGCGGCGGTGCCCTCGACGGCCTCGCCGTGGTCGCCGGCGACCTCCCGGCTCCGGGTCAGCCGAGCACGAGCTCCGCGTAGCTCGGGAGCGCCTGGGCCGGGCCGCTCACGAGGAAGGTGGTGATGCAGGTCTCACGCCACCTCGCGAGCTCGTCGCGGATCTTGGCGGGCGGGCCGACCAGGGCCACGTCCTCCACCATGGCGAGCGGGATGGCCGCGGCCGCGGCCTGCTTGTCGCCGGCCAGGTACAGCTCCTGGACCCGGGTGGCCACGTCCTCGTAGCCCATGCGAGCGAACACCTCGAAGTGGAAGTTCGCGCCCCGGGCCCCCATGCCCCCGGCATAGAGGGCGAGGAACGGCCGCACCAGGTCGGCGCAGGCCTCGGGGTCGTCACCGGGGATGATCATCAGGTTGGAGGTGACCTCGAAGCGCTCGGCCTTGCCCGCCTCGCCGGCCCGCTCGAACCCCTCGGCCAGGCACCGCCGGTAGAACCCGTCGTCCTTGGGCGAGAAGAACAGCGGCAGCCAGCCGTCGCAGATCTCGGCCGCGAGGGCCACGTTCTTCGGGCCCTCGGCGGCGAGGTGGATGGGGATGTCGGTCCGGATCGGGTGGATCGTGCTCTTCAGCGGCTTGCCCAGGCCGGTGCCGCCCTGGAGGGGCAGGTCGAAGTGCTCCCCGTGGAGCTCGACGGGCGCGTCGCGCCGGAAGATCCGGCGCAGGATCTCCACGTACTCCCGGGTGCGGGCCAGCGGCTTGGGGTAGGGCTGGCCGTACCAGCCCTCGACCACCTGGGGACCGGAGGCACCGATGCCGAGGATGAACCGGCCTCCGGAGAGGTGGTCGAGGGTCATGGCGGCCATGGCGGTGGCCGCGGGGGTGCGGGCGCTCATCTGCATGATCGCCGTCCCCAGCCGCACCCGCTCGGTGTGGGCGCCCCACCACGCCAGCGGCGTGAGCGCATCGGAGCCGTAGGCCTCGGCGGTCCAGATGCTGTCGAAGCCGAGCGCCTCGGCCTGCTGGATCGCCGCGAGCGCGCCCGCCGGCGGCCCCGACCCCCAGTACCCGGTGTTGTACCCCAGCGAGATGTCAGCCATGGACACCGACCCTACGCGGCCCGAGGCGGACGGGTCGCCGGTCTCGGGCCGGCGCTCGCGCCCCGTCAGCCGGACTGGGCGCGTTCACCCACATGCCACGTGGGCCGGCGCGCCCAGATGCGAGGCGGGTGGGTCGCGTCAGCGGGAGTGGGCGCGTTCACCCACATGCCATGTGGGTGAACGCGCCCAGTGGGGGGGGACGCGTCGCCGGCGGGGCCGGGCCAGGATGATCGGATGCCGACCCGACCCCGGGGCCACCGCACGGTCCCCCACACCGCCGACGTGATCGTGGAGGCGTGGGCGCCGGACCTGGCGTCCTGCCTGGAGGAGGCCGCGGCCGCGCTGGTCGGGATCTGCGCCGACACGGGTCGGGCCGCCGAGGTGGAGCGCCGGCCGGTGCGGCTGGCCCCGGCGCCGCCCGAGGCGCTGCTGCTCGACCTGCTCGAGGAGGTGATCTTCGCCCTCGACACCGCGGGCGCGGTGCCGGCCCGGGCCGAGGTGACCTCCACGCCCGACGGCGGACTCGACGTGGTGCTCGTGCTGGTCGACCCCGCCGCGGTGCGGGCCACCGGGTCGGTACCCAAGGCCGTCTCCCGCTCGGGGCTCGAGGTCCGAGTGGAGCCGCGTCGCGTCGACGGTCGGTTCCTCGTCGACGTCTGACGTGGTCAGCCCCGGCGGGCGGATCGACGCTGGCGCCCGACCAGGCCGCTGGTCGGCACCCACGGCTGGTGCCGCGTCCGCGAGGACGGCGGGGTCCGGCGCCCCGGTGCCGACGGCGACGGGGGTCCGAGCCCGCGCTTCCCGGGTGCGTGCGCCGGGTCCGGCGCCGCCGCGGGGCTCGCGTCGCGTTCGGTGCGATGGTTGCTCATGTGCGCTCCACCTCCCTTCGTGCTCATCCCTTGACCACCCCGATGGGGACGAGGCGGGCCACCCGCCGGGCCAGCCCGGCCCGCTCGACGGTCTCGACCACCGCGTCCACCTGCTTGTAGGAGCACGGCGCCTCCTCGGCCAGGCCCCGGTTCGACGCGGCCCGCACCTCGATGCCGGCCCGGGCCAGCTCGCGCCGCAGCGCCGCGCCGGAGGTCTGCTTCCGCGCCGCGGTGCGGCTCATCGCCCGGCCGGCGCCGTGACACGACGAGTGGAACGCGTCGCCGCCGGCGACGCCGACGAGCACGTAGGAGGCGGTGCCCATGGAGCCGGGTACCAGCACCGGCTGGCCCACGGCGGCGAGGTCGGCGGGGAGGTCGGGGTGCCCCGGGGGCAGCGCCCGAGTGGCTCCCTTGCGGTGGACGCAGAGCCGGCGGGCCCGGCCCGCGACCGTGTGGGTCTCCAGCTTGGCCAGGTTGTGCGACACGTCGTAGAGCAGCTCGAGGCGATCGGTGCCGACCGTCCGCCCGAAGGCCCGCCGGGCGGCCGTCGCGAGCAGCTGGCGGTTGGCCCGGCCGTAGTTGGCCGCGGCCGCCATCGCCGCGAGGTACGCCTCGCCCTCGGGCGATCGGACCGGGGCGCACGCCAGCTGGCGGTCGGGCACGGTGATGCCGTAGCGGGCCATCGCCGCCTCCATGCGACCCACGTGGTCGGAGCACACCTGGTGGCCGAGGCCCCGGGACCCGGAGTGGATCATCACGCACACCTGGCCGGTGTGCAGCCCGAACGCGGCGGCGACATCGGCGTCGAGGATCCGGTCGACCACCTGGACCTCGAGGAAGTGGTTGCCCGAGCCGAGGCTGCCGACCTGGTGCAGGCCCCGCGCCAGGGCCCGGTCGCTCACCGCGTCGGGATCGGCGCCGGGGAGGACGCCGCGGTCCTCGCAGCGCTCGACGTCGCGATCGGTGCCGTGGCCCGCCGCCACCGCGAACTCGGCGCCGCCGGTGAGGATCCCGACCAGCGCGTCCTCGTCGGCGAGGTCCCACACAGCGCCCCGCCCCATGCCCCGGGGCACCACGCGGGC
>Ga0114946_10002039_pt1 | contig 13859 bp, 10 predicted proteins | sample WalLakDeSediment_FD_88676 | JGI IMG/M metagenome (GOLD analysis project Ga0114946, IMG submission 88676) | Lake sediment microbial communities from Walker lake, Nevada to study Microbial Dark Matter (Phase II) - Walker Lake 11/02/13 Deep Sediment | ecosystem: Environmental > Aquatic >...
GCCAGGATGCCGCCGCCGCCTTCGTACGGGAGACCGCGCTCCACGCCTCGCTCCAGCCGCAGCTTCTGCACCGCCAGGAACTCCAGAATGCGCGCCTTGATGTCCTCCAGGTCGTAGTGATCCTCGTCCAGCACCTCGCGGGCATGGATGATATCGAGGTTGTCGTCGGTCTTCACCGCCCAGGGCAGGTCCACCATCCAGTCCAGGTACGTGCGGATGACGCCGTATTCGGCCGAGCTCTCCGGCACGCTGCGCAGGCGGCCCAGCTCCCGTAGCGCCTCCTTCTGCGCCTCGTCGGGCATGCCGGCGGACCGGATGCGCTCCTCCATCTGCTCCAGCTCGGCGACCGTCTCCTCCGTCTCGCCCAGCTCGCGCTGGATGGCCTTGAGCTGCTGGCGCAGAAAGTACTCGCGCTGGACCTTCTCCATCTCGCCGCGCGCCTCCTGCTGGATCTTCTTGCCCAGCTCGAGCACCTCGATCTCGTGGCCGAGCTGCGCAGCGAGAGCGCGCAGCCTGGACTCGACCGAGGGCAGCTCGAGCAAGCCCTGCGCCACCGCCACCTCCATCCGCGTGTTGGCCGCGATGAAGTAGGCCAGAGAGCGGGGATCGGCCATGCTCTTGATGGCGCCGAGGAGCTCCTCGGGCAGGTGCGGCACGATGTCCACCAGTCGGCCGAACAACTCGGTCACGTGCCGCACCAGGGCCTCGGTCTCTATGGAATCGGCCACTTCGTCCTGCAGCAGCGCGATCCGCGCCTTCAGGTACGGCTCTTCCGCCAGCCACTCCTCGATCTGGAACCGCTCGAGACCCTGTACGAACACCCCGATGTTGCCGTCGTTGCCGCGCACCATGCGGTGGATGAACGCGGCGGTGCCGACCGTGAAGATGCCCTCGGGACCAGGTTCGGGCACTTCGGGGTCGCGCATGGCGACCAGGCCGACCACACGGTCGGCCACCGAGACCTCCTCCACGAGTCGCACCGAACGAGGCTGGCCTACCGACAGCGGCACGAAGCTGAGCGGGAAGATCACCACGTTGCGCAGCGGCAGGATGGGCAGCTCGTTGGGGATGGCGGGCAACTCGCCCGCGGCGGTCCGCCGCTCCGGGCTCGCGTCGCCGGTTTCCGCGCCGGACCGGTCTTCCATCTGCTCGGGTTCAGCGGACTCCCTCACGCGACTCCCCCTGTTCGATCGCCCGCGCGGACCGTCAGATGTCGAGGTTCTTGACCTCGCGGGCATGCGTCTGGATGAAGCGGCGGCGCGGCGGCACCTCGGAGCCCATGAGCATGTCGAACGTGCGGTCGGCAGAGGCTGCGTCCTCCACGCTGACGCGAAGCAGCTTCCGATTGGCCGGGTCCATGGTGGTGGACCACAGCTGGTCGGCGTTCATCTCTCCGAGGCCCTTGTAGCGCTGAATGCCGGGGCTGGCGCCGCCGATCGCGCGGACGGCCTCCTCCTTCTCGTGCTCGGAGTACGCAAACCGCTCGCGCCGGCCGCTCTTGACCAGGTACAGCGGCGGCTGGGCCACGAACAGGTGGCCGGCTTCTATCAGCTTGGGCATGTAGCGGAAGAAGAAGGTCAGCAGCAGTGTCCGGATGTGGCTGCCGTCCACGTCGGCGTCCGTCATGATGACCACGCTGTGGTACCGCAGGTGGCTCATGTCGATCTCGTCGCCGATCCCGATGCCGATGGCCTGGATCAGGGTCCTGATCTCCGCGTTGTTGAGAATGCGGTCCAGGCGAGCCTTCTCCACGTTGAGGATCTTGCCGCGCAACGGCAGCACGGCCTGGAAGCGCCGGTCGCGGCCCTGCTTGGCACTGCCGCCGGCGCTGTCGCCCTCGACGATGTACAGCTCGCCCTCCTCCGGATTGCGCGTGGCGCAGTCCGCCAGCTTGCCCGGCAGCGACGACCCGTCGAGGGCGCTCTTGCGGATGACCAGATCCCGCGCCTTGCGGGCCGCTGCGCGCGCGCGCGCCGAGGTCAGGCACTTCTCGATGATGGCGCGCGCCTCCCGCGGGTTCTCGTCGAGCCAGCGCCCAAAGCCCTCGGCCACCACGCTCTCCACCTGGTTGCGCACCTCGGCGTTGAGCAACTTGACCTTGGTCTGGCTCTCGAACTGCGGGTCCGGGACCTTGACGCTGACGATGGCGGTAATGCCCTCGCGGGTGTCGTCACCCGACAGGTTGACCTCGCCCTCCTTGAGAATGCCCTGCTTGCGCGCGTACTCGTTCAGCACGCGGGTGAGAGCCGCCCGGAACCCCGTGAGATGCACCCCGCCGTCCGGCGTGATGATGGTGTTGGCGAAGGCGTAGGTGTTGTCGGCGAAGCCGTCGGTGTATTGCCACGCCGCCTCGACCTGCGTGCCCTCCGTCTCGCGCGTGACCTGGACCACCGGGTGAAGCACCTGGCGGCCGCGGTTCAGGTAGCGGACGAAGCTCTCCACGCCACCGTCAAAGTAGAACGTGAAGTCGCGGGGCGGGCTGCACCGCTCGTCTCGCAGCGCCACGCGAACGCCGCGGGTGAGGAACGCCATCTCGCGCAGGCGCGCCATCAACATCTCGAATCGGTAGGAGGAGTCCTCGAAGATGGAGGCGTCGCGCAGGAAGGTGACGCTGGTACCGCGTTCCTCGCCCGGCTCCAGGGGGCGCACGCGCTCGATGTCCGCCACCGGCACGCCGTGTTCGTAACGCTGGCGATGCAGCCAGCCGTCCCGCCGCACCTCGACCTCCAGCCACTGGCTGAGCGCGTTCACCGCCGAGACGCCCACCCCGTGAAGCCCGCCGGAGACCTTGTAGCCCCCGCCGCCGAACTTGCCCCCCGCGTGCAGTTTGGTCAGCACGGTCTCGAGCGCGCTGCGCCCGGTCTGCCTGTGGACCTCGACCGGGATGCCGCGCCCGTTGTCACGGACGGTCACGGACTGGTCGGAGCGCACGGTCACCTCGATGGCGTCGCAGGAACCGGCCATGGCCTCGTCCACGGCGTTGTCGACGACCTCGAACACCATGTGGTGCAGGGCCTTGACGTCCGTGCCCCCAATGTACATGCCAGGGCGGCGGCGCACGGCCTCCAGGCCTTCCAGGACCTGGATGTCGTCCGCGGTGTATTCCGACTCCGACGCGTTCTGCAGGCGCATAGGGCTCTCGGGGGCGTGGGCCGGGCGCGTGCTGCCGCCCGTATCTCATCCCCTCAAGTATAGCGTAGCGCCTGCCCGCCACGGCGCCGCCGGAGCCCGCGGCGCCGGGCGCGAAGCCATGCGCCGCGCGCCCGTTCGGCCACCCGGTACAGCCGGAACGCGCGCGGGCTGACCGGGTAGTCCCAGGCCCCGATCTGTTCGACCAGCGCCGCGCCGAAGCCGCGCTTGAAGCGGTACACGCCCCACAACGGGTCGCCGGGCTCCAGAACGGTGGGCCCGCCCCACCAGTCGTAGCGCCGGCACCCGCGCTCCATGGCCCACAACAGGCTCTGCCATTGCACGAGGTAGGCCGGCATGTGCTCGCGCCCCGCGTCGGCGCTCGCGCCGTACAGGTACCACGCCGTATCGCCAAACGCCACGGTCAACGCCCCGGCCAGCAGCTCGCCTTCGCGCTCGGCAAGGAGCAGAGCGCCCATGCCGCGGTCCAGGAACGCGCTCCAGGCGTCGCGATAGTACGGCCACCGGCGCACGGCGAACTGCCCTCGCGCCGCGGTGGCGGCGTACAGCAGGAAGAACGGGCGCAAGTCCGGCGCCGCGCCCGGGCGGACCGTCACCCCCCTCTTGGCGGCCAGCCGGATGTTGTAGCGCGTCTTGCCCTTCATCTCCCCAAGGAGCCCCTCGGGCCCCCGCGACAGGTCGGAGGCCATGGTGTTTGGGAACTGCACCTGCGTCAGAGCCGGTCGCCAGCCGCGGTCCGCCCAGACGCGGGCCGGCGCGGCACACGATCGCGGCAGTCCGGGATCCATCTTCAGGGCCAGCAAGCGCGCGGACCGGGCCCAGGACTCGAGTTCGTCGAGAACCCGAGCCCAGGCCGTGGGGTCTTGGAGCGGCGCCACCAGCGGCCCCCGCGGCACGTAGCCCAGTCGAGCACGGCCGGCGGCCACCGGCCGCACCAGCACCTGCGCCGCCGCCCACTCGGCGCCGGGCTCGCCCCAGGCGAAGCGGTGGACGCTCCAGCCCCAGCGCGACTTGATCGCGCCCCAGGCCGAGGACTGCAGGACGTGCGGCTCCGGCAAGGTCAGGACGAGGTCATCCCACGCGGCGTCGCCCAGGCCGCTCTCGGCCCTCATGACGATCGCCTCAGAAGCCAGCGGCCGATCAGCGGCCGAACGCGCGTGCCCAGGTGGTAGCGCGCCGGGCGGTACACGTCGTCCCAAGCCCCGGCCGACCGCCAGACCCGACCTCCGAAGCCGCGCTTGAAGCCCCACACGCCCCACAGGCCGCCGCTTCCGGCGCGCACGGCGTCAGGCGCGGTTCCCGCTTGCGCCGCGCGGCCTACGGCATCCGGCACGCCCCACAGGTCGTACTCGCGGCATCCCTCCGCCTTGGCCTGCCGGATGGCCGCCCACTGCAGCGCGTGGTTGGGCATCCGCTGACGCTCCTCGCCGGACGAGGCGCCGTACAGGTACGTGGCCGTTCGACCGCAGTGCACCACCAGGACGGCAGCCAACGGGCGCTCCCCCAGGTGGGCCACGTACAAGCGGGCCATGGTGGGACCGAGCTCGTGCCACACCGCCGCATAGTACCCCGGGCCGCGCCTGGGGAAGGCGTCGCGCGCGGCGGTCTCGTCCATGAGACGCTCGAACAGGGGCAGATCGGCACTCGTGCCGGCGCGCACCGTCACGCCGTTGCGCGCGGACAGCCGGATGTTGTAGCGGCACTTCTGCTTCATGGCCGCCAGCAGCTGGTCCTCGGCGCCGTCCAGGGACAGGCGCAGGGTGCTCCGCGGCTGCACGGCCTCGACCTCGCGCAATCCCGCGCCGGCCAGAAGGTCGCGGCTGGCGGCGGCGTCCGGCCAGTGCGGCTCCAGGCGCAACGCGACGCAACGTGGCGCCGCCCAGTCCCGCAGCGCCCCGAGGACCGCCGGCCAGTCGCCGCCGCGCGGGTCACACACCGGCCCGCGCGGAACGTACGCGAACGCGCCGGCACGCGTGCGCCGGAGCAGGACCTGCGCCCCCACCCGGGTGCCCGACGGGCCCACCAGGGCGAGGCGGTGCGCCTGCCAACCGTAGCGCCGGCGCACGCGGCCCCACGCACAGGTCTGCAGGAAGCACCCGGCCGAATGGCCCATGACCAGCGCGTCCCAGGCCTCGTCATGGGACTCGCGCGACCAGAGGGGAGCGCTCACGGGCCGCCAGGGTAGCACGCGCCGGCATGCCTGTCAGGCGCCGCCACCCGCTCCGGGCGGCTCGCGCGCCCGTGCAGAGCGTCAGTTGCGCCCGCCGGTCGTTGTGATATAATCGCCCGCGGTCCCGGCCCAGACGCGCCCAGAAGGAGGAGGTGTGACCGACAACTGGGGGTTCGTTGTCGTCTTCGGGCTCATCGCCCTGTCCATCCCGATCCTGGCCATGATCATGGCATGGCTCTTCCGCCCGCATCGCCCGGGGCCCATCAAGCAGTCCACCTACGAGTGCGGCCTCGAGACCACCGGCGAGACGTGGATCCAGTTCCGGGTCCAGTACTACCTGTACGCGCTGGTGTTCGTCCTGTTCGACGTGGAGACGGTGTTCCTCTACCCGTGGGCCGTGGCCTACAACCAGCTCCCGCTGTTCGCGCTCTTCGAGATGTTCCTGTTCCTGGCCATCTTGGCGCTCGGGCTGGTCTACGCCTGGCGCAAGGGCGCCCTCGAGTGGTCCTAGTACCCGTCCGGCGAACCCTTCACGGAGTGCGCTGATGAATCCCCAAGACGGCCTGTCGCCGCCGGCGGCCACCGCGCTGCGCGCGGCGCTCGATCAGGCGCTGGCCCGCGTCCTTCCGGAGCAGCTCGCCGGCCCGACGGCCGACGTGTTGTGGTGGGCCCTGCTGGGCACGCTCATCCTGGCGGTCATCCAGGTGTCCATGCTGTACGCCACGTGGCTGGAGCGCAAGGCGGTCGGCCGGATCCAGAACCGCCTGGGTGCCAACAGGGTCGGCAAGTTCGGCCTGCTCCAGCCCATCGCGGACATGGTCAAGATGCTCACCAAGGAGGACATCACGCCGTCCGGGGCTCACCGCTGGGTGTACAACCTGGCGCCCATCCTGGTCGTCCCGCCGGCCATCCTGGTCTTCGCGGTCATCCCCGTCGGGGCCGGGCTCGTGGCCACCGACCTCTCGGTCGGCTTCCTGTTCTTCATCGCCGTCAGCTCCACGGTGGTCATCCCCATCGTCATGGCCGGCTGGGGCTCGCGCAACAAGTACGCGCTGATCGGCGCCATGCGCGCGGTGGCCCAGATCGTGTCCTACGAGATACCGCAGGTGTTGTCGGTGATCGGCGTGCTGCTGATGGCGGGCACGTTGTCCACCCAGGGCATCATCTCCAGCCAGGGCGTTGCCGTGCCGCCGTACGGCAGCTTTCCGGGGGTGTGGTTCGTGCTGGTCCAGCCCGTGGCCTTCGTCATCTTCATGCTGGCCACGGTGGCGGAGATCGAGCGCTCGCCGTTCGACATGCCGGAGGCGGAGAGCGAGATCATCGCCGGCTACCACACGGAGTACTCCGGCATCAAGTTCGGCATGTTCTACCTGTCGTTGTACTTCCTGACCATCGCCGCCGCCTGCCTCGGCACCATCTTGTTCCTGGGCGGGTGGCAGGCGCCGCTGGCCGCGCTTTCGTTCATCCCGGGCTGGGTCTGGTTCTCCGGCAAGACGCTGCTTCTCGTCCTGTTCTTCATGTGGCTGCGGGGCACGCTGCCGCGCCTGCGCGTCGACCAGATGATGGGCTTCTGCTGGAAGATCCTGGTGCCGCTGGCGCTGGCCAACCTGATGGTGGCCGGCCTCGTGGGCAAGCTCGCCAAGCAGGCGGACGCCTCGCCGCTGTTCACGCTGGCCGGCTTCACGCTGGCCAACCTGGTGCTCGTGGCCGTCGCCGTATGGCTGCTGGTGGCGTGGCGCTCGCGCGTCGGTGGGCCCGCGGTCGGCCTTCGGCCACCGACCGTAGCGGAGGGAGCTGCATGATCGAGCAGGCGTTCTTCCTGGTGTTGGCCGGCGTCACGCTTGGCGCCGCCCTCGGCGTGGTGACCGCCCGTTCCGTCTTCGTGAGCGCCCTGTGGCTGGTGCTCTCGTTCCTGGGCATTGCCGGGCTCTACGTCCTGTTGGACACCGGCTTCCTGGCCGTCATCCAGGTGCTCATCTACGTCGGTGCCATCAGCGTCCTCATCCTGTTCGCCATCATGCTCACCCGCAACATCATGGTGGGCGAGCGGGCCACCAACAACCAGTGGGCCATGGGCCTCGCGCTGGCGCTGGCCCTGTTCGGCACGCTTGCGGCGGTGGGGCATCAGGCCGACTGGCGACTGAACGACGCGGCCGTGGTGCCCGCCGCCGGGGGCCTGGTGCTCACCGGCGACAGCCTGGCCGAGCGCGCGACGGTTCCGGGAGCGCTGGTGATCCAGGACGAGGCCGGTGCCCCGACCGTGGCGGCCAGCGGCAACATCGCCACGCTGGGTCGGGCCTTCATGTCCGACTACCTTCTGGCCTTCGAGGTAGCCGCGGTCATCCTGCTGGTGGCGCTGCTCGGCGCCATCGTCATCGCGCGCGAATAGGGGAGGCGACTCCATGCCGGCAGTCCCCGTGTGGTGGTATCTCATCGTTGCCGCTGGCCTGTTCTGCATAGGCCTGTACGGCGCGCTGACCAGACGCAACGCCATCAACGTGCTCATGGGCGTGGAGCTCATGCTGAACGGCGTCAACGTCCAGACCGTGGCGCTGTGGCGCTACGTCACGCCGGCGGTGGCGCTGGACGTGAACGGCGCCACGGGCCGCTTTGTCACGGCCGTCGACGGGCTTGCCTTCGCCATGTTCGTGATCGTCCTGGCCGCGGCGGAGGCGGCGGTGGGCCTGGCTCTGATCATTGCCATCTATCGTTCGCGTCGCAGCGTCCGCATGGACGAGTTCGCGTTGTTGCACGGCTAGGGGCCGGAGTTCACCATGCTGGATCTTCAGAGTATCGGCAGCTTGGCCTGGCTGGTCCCCGGCTTCACCGCCGCGGCGTTTGTCATCGCCACCGCCATGATCGTGGCCGGCGCGCGGGCGCGCTGGGCAGCGCGGGTCGTGGTGCTCGGCATCCTGGCCAGCGCCGTCGTGTCGGTGCTGCTCCTGGCGGCGGCGTGGCGCGCGGGGGCCGAGGAACTGGCCCACCATCCCTATGTCACCAGCCTGGCCTGGATCCCCATGGGCGATGGGTGGATGACCGTGGGCATGATGATCGACCCGTTGTCGGCCGCGGTGGCGGTGATGGTGACGCTGATCTGCCTGGCCATCTTCGTGTACTCCACGGCGTACATGGAGGGCGAGTTCCACGCCTACCGCGACCCGACCAGCGGCGAGATCGACCACGGCCTGGGCAACGCGCGGTACGCGCGCTTCTTCGCCTTTGTCGCGCTGTTCGCCACGGGCATGCTCGGCTTCGTCCTGGCGAGCAACCTGCTGCAGGCGCTGATCTTCTGGGAGGTGATGGGCCTCTGCTCGTTCCTGCTCATCGGCTTCTGGTACCACAAGCCCTCGGCCACCGCCGCGGCCGTCAAGGCCTTCATCACCACCCGCGTGGGCGACGTCTTCTTGTTCGCGGGCATCATGGCGCTGTTCGGCGTCTTCGGCACCGTGGACTACGCCGCCATGCTCTCGGACGGGGGTGTGGAGCGGCTGGCCGGCCTGGGGAACGTGCCGGGCACCTCACTGCCCTGGTCGGGCGCCATCATGCTGCTCATCTTCGCCGGAGCGGTGGGCAAGAGCGCGCAGTTCCCGTTGCACGTCTGGCTGCCCGATGCCATGGAGGGCCCCACGCCGGTCTCGGCGCTCATCCACGCCGCCACCATGGTCTCCGCCGGCGTGTTCCTGATCGCCCGCATGCACCCGCTGTTCAGCGCCACTTCCGTGGGCGGCCCGGCCGACCCCAGCGGCGCCATGTTCGTGGTGGCCGTCATCGGCGGCTTCACGGCGCTCCTGGCGGCCACCATAGCGCTGGCCCAGTTCGACATCAAGCGCGTTCTGGCGTACTCCACCATCAGCCAGCTTGGCTACATGTTCCTGGCGCTCGGCATAGGCGCCTACGTGGCGGCGGTCTTCCACCTGATCACCCACGCCTTCTTCAAGGCGCTGCTCTTCCTGGGCAGCGGATCGGTCATCCACGGCGTGGAGCACGGCGCCCACCACGCGCACGAGCACCCGGACCTGGACCGGTTGAGCGGCCGGGAGGCACTGCCGGCGCCGTCCCCGGACGCGGACCCGCACGACCCGCAGGACATGCGCAACATGGGCAACCTGCGCGAGCGGATGCCGGTCACGTTCCTCACGTTCATGGCCGGCGCCCTGGCCCTGACCGGCATCATCCCCTTCGCCGGGTTCTGGAGCAAGGACGAGATCCTGGCCGAGGCCTTCCACAAAGGCGTCCTGCAGGGGGATCCGCTCATCGGCCTCCTGTGGGCCGCCGCCACGCTCACCGCGTTTCTCACGGCGCTGTACGTGGCGCGGCAGGTGTTCATGGTCTTCTACGGGCCCCCGCACAGTGAAGGCGCCCGTCACGCGCCGGAGAGCGATGTGCGCATGGTGGCGCCGCTCGTGTTCCTGGCGCTGTTCGCCGCGCTGCTGGGACTGGTGGGCGTGCACGAGAGCTTCCCGGGCATTGGGCCGCTCCTCGGCAACCCGTTCCATCACTTCCTAGGGGTACTCACCGCCACCGGCGCGCACCTCCATGCCCTGCCGTTCGAGCTGGCGCCGCTCTTCATCTCGTTGGCGGCGGCGGGCGCGGGTTGGGCGCTGGGCTGGCTGCTCTACGGCCGCAACCCGGCGGCGGCGCGCGCGCGCGACCCACTGCAGCGACTGGGGCCGCTGTGGCGCCTGCTGCACCGCAAGTACTACCTGGACGAGGCGTACCGCGCGCTGTTCGTGCAGCTCGCCCTGCTGCTCTCGCGCGCCAGCGCCTTGCTCGACAGCCTGGTGGTGGACGGGGCCGTGAACGCCAGCGGCCGCGGCGGCAACCTGTTGTCACGTCTCAGCGGGTGGGTGGACCGGGTGATCGTGGACGGGTCCGTGAACGTCACGGCCATGGCCACGGGCGAGCTGTCACGCGGCCTGCGCCTGGTGCAGACCGGCCGCGTGCAGCAGTATCTGCTGATCGTGTTCGTGAGCGTCCTGTTCCTCGTCGCCGCCTACATCCTGTAGGTCCGCCTGTCTCGGAGGAGATCCGGCCTTATGGCATCCCTGGCATCGGTCCCCATCCTGACGCTGATCTTGTTCCTGCCGGTTGTCGGCATGGTGATCGTCACGCTGCCCCGCAACGACGACACGGTCAAGCGCGTCGCGTTGGGCTGGAGCCTGCTCCCGCTCGCGCTCTCGGTGCTGCTCTGGTTCGGCTACGACCGGGCGGCCGGCGGGTTCCAGTTCGAGGAGATCGTGCCCTGGATCCCGACGATCGGGGTCCTGTACCACGTCGGCGTGGACGGCCTGAGCGTGCCGATGGTGTTCCTGACCACGCTGCTCACGACCATCAGCCTGTGGTACTCCTCCGGTGTCATCCACACCCGGGTCAAGGAGTACTTCGCCCTGTTCCTGTTGCTGGAAGCGGGCATGCTCGGTGTGTTCCTGGCTCTCGACCTGTTCATGTTCTACGTCCTGTTCGAGCTGGGACTGGTGCCGATGTACTTCCTGATCGGCATCTGGGGCGGCCCGCGCCGAGAGTACGCCGCCATCAAGTTCTTCCTCTACACGCTGGCCGGCAGCGTGCTCATGCTGCTTGCGCTCATCGCCGTGGCCTACGACACGAGCAGCTTCAGCCTGGTCCGCGAGGGCATGACGTCGACGGCCATGGCCGCGCGCGGGCTGGCGCCGGCGGCCATGCCGTTCGCGGCCGATCCGCGCGGCCTGGCGGCGGTGCTGGCGTTCCTGGGCTTCTTCGTGGCGCTGGCCATCAAGATCCCCAGCTTCCCGTTCCACACCTGGCTGCCGGACGCCCACGTGGAGGCGCCTACCGCGGGCTCGGTCATCCTGGCCGGGGTCCTGCTGAAGCTGGGCGGCTACGGGCTCATCCGCGTCGCGTTGCCCCTGTTCCCGGCCGCGTTCCAGCTCCTGGCCATCCCCATCGGCGTCCTGGCGTTCATCAGCATCGTCTACGGCGCGCTGGTGGCCATGGCCCAGTGGGACTTCAAGAAGCTGATCGCGTACTCCTCCGTGAACCACATGGGTTATGTCACCTTGGGCATCGTGGCCACCGTCGCGGCCGTCGGCGCCGGCAGCGGTCCCGAGGTGTTGGCGGCGCGCCTGGCCGCCATGGACGGCGCGGTGCTCCAGATGTTCAACCACGGCATCATCACCGGGGCGCTGTTCCTCCTGGTCGGCATGATCTACGATCAGCGAACGCACGAGCGCGACTTCCGCGAGCTGGGCTCCGGCCTGTGGCGCACGGTGCCCCGCTACGGCTCGTTCCTCATCGTGGCCGCGTTCGCCAGCCTGGGTCTGCCCACCCTGGCCGGCTTCGTGTCGGAGTTCCTGGTCTTCCGCGGCGCCTTCGGCGTGGCGTTGGCCGGCAACAGCACCCTGCTCGCCCTCACGGCCCTCTCGGTCCTGGGCATTCTGTTCACCGCGGCGTTCATCCTGTGGAAGATCATCCAGGTCCTGCTGCTCGGGCCCCAGAACGAGCGGTGGTTGGGCACGCCCGACCTGACACGCTCCGAGACGTTCATGCTGGTGCCCCTGGTGGCGTTCATGGTGCTCTTCGGCCTGTGGCCCAAGCCGATCCTGGGGCTGATCCACGGCGCGTCGGCCTCGCTCTTGTCGGTCATTGGACCGCATATCGGGACCGCCACGGAGGCCGCCGGCGTGCTGATGGACGGTCTGCACTAGGGAAGGCGCCCGGGAGGGCCCGATGCCGAATCTGACCAACATTGTCGTGTACTTCTCGCCCGAGCTGATCCTTGTCGCCGGCGCGCTCCTGATCGTCGTCTACGATCTCGCCGTGCGGCGGCACGGCCGCGGGCAGGCCGGACTGGCCACGGCAACCGTGCTGGCAGCCATCGTGGCCACCTTGTGGCTGTACACGCTGCCGCCGCCCGCTGCGGAAGGGGTGGAGGCGGCCTCGCTGCACGGCGTGACGGTGTCGTGCGGACAGTACGGCATCTTCGAGGCGCGGGGGCCGTCGCTGGACGGCGCGCCGGGCACAGTGGTGCGCTGCGGCGCGTTCGCCGCCGACGGGTTCACGCAGTACTTCCGGCTGTTCGGGTTGATGACGGCGTTGATCGTCATCCTGTCGGGCGCCCGCTTCATGGGCCGGCGCACGCCGTTCGGCGGCGAGTTCTACGCCATACTGCTGTGCGCTACGCTGGCGATGAGCCTGATGGCCGGCGCCACCGACCTCATCCTGATCGCGCTGGCCATCGAGTTCCTCTCCATCTCCAGCTACATCCTCACGGCGTTCCTGCGCGGCGATCCGCTGTCGACCGAGGCCGGCCTCAAGTACTTCCTCTACGGCGCGGTGACGAGCGCGGCCATGTTGTTTGGCCTCAGCCTGCTGTTCGGGACTACGGGCACCACCTCCGTGCCCGTGATCGCTACGTTGCTGCGGCAACCCGAAAGCGTGCTGGTGGGCAACGTCACGGCGGTGGCCATCCCCGCCCTCGCCCTGATCCTGGCCGGCGTGTCCTTCAAGATCGCCCTCGTGCCGTTCCACCAGTGGTCTCCGGACGCATACGAGGGCGCTCCCACACCCGTTACCGCGTTCCTGTCGGTCGGGCCCAAGCTGGCCGGCTTTGCCGTCCTGGCGCGACTGCTCATGTCGGCCTTCCCCGGCACGGCGTTCTCGGCCACCTGGGTGGGCATGCTGACGGCGCTGGCCGTATTGACCATGGTGGTGGGCAACGTCGTGGCGCTGAGCCAGGACAACATCAAACGCATGATGGCCTACTCCTCCATCGCCCAGGCGGGCTTCATGCTGGTGGGGCTGGCCGCATGGGCCGGGCCGACCGGCGCGGGCGTGGAGGCGCTGGGGGCGGTGCTGGTGTACCTGCTGGCCTTCGTGTTTACCAACCTGGGCGCGTTCGCGGTGGTCATCGCCGTCGACGACGCGCTCGGCTCCAGCCACATCGACGCCTACGCCGGGCTGATGCGCCGGGCGCCGTTCCTGGCGGCGGCTCTGGCCGTGTTCTTCCTCAGCCTGGTGGGCATCCCGCCCCTGGCGGGCTTCATAGGCAAGTTCGCCGTCTTCCGCGCGGCGCTGATCAACGATCAGGCCGGGCTGGCCCTGGTCGGCGTGCTCACCGGCGTCGTCTCCGTGGGCTACTACTTCCGCGTGCTGCGGGAGATGTTCTTCCGCGCTCCCCCGGCGGGGCACGAGCCGCTGCAGATCGCCTCGGGCGTGCGGCTGGTCGTGGTCTCGACCCTGGTCATGACCCTGCTCATCGGACTGTACGCCGACCCGTTCCTGAGGCTGGCCACCCAGGCAGCCGCCGCCGTCGCGCCACTCGCTACCACGCTGGCGGCCGGACTTGGCGGCGGCGGCTAGCGTGCCGCCGGCGCCCGACGGCGAGCCCGTGCGAGCGAGCGGGGCGGAGCCCCCGCTCCCCATCGCCGCCGACGGACCGCGGCCGCTGCGCGAGCTCGTCCACCCCCAGCACCTGGTGGCGGCCAGCGGCGACCAGCTGACCCCGGTGTGGCGGATCACCCACGACTCGCGCCACGCCGGACCCGGCACCCTGTTCGTGGCC
>Ga0114946_10002040_pt1 | contig 13854 bp, 11 predicted proteins | sample WalLakDeSediment_FD_88676 | JGI IMG/M metagenome (GOLD analysis project Ga0114946, IMG submission 88676) | Lake sediment microbial communities from Walker lake, Nevada to study Microbial Dark Matter (Phase II) - Walker Lake 11/02/13 Deep Sediment | ecosystem: Environmental > Aquatic >...
ACATGATCGAATAGTAAGCGTGCAGCACCCAAAACGCAACCTGGAATTACACTAACTCGTTGAAAACAAACACCTCGGCACATAGGGTCAGATACGAGCGACGGAGTCAGGAAAACAGGAATCTGTCATGCCGCCATTGAACGGCGGGCGGCAACGACATGTTGTTTTCCGCAGCTACGACGATTCCGTGCTAATTGAGTCATCACTACGCAGTACTCCGCCTGTCGAGGTAAGCTGCATCGACGCGAGCGTCGGAATGCCGTCGAGCAGTGCGGTGAGGGATTTCGAGAATGGAATATCAGGGAACAACCCAGATATTGTCTCGTACTGCCAGTTGTCTGTCATCGAGAAAGAGTGCGACGCCCGCTCCTCCTTCACGGAAATCCGTTACGATGTCCACGTGCTGTGCGGAGCGGTTCAGCACGCCGTCGTTGGCGAATTTCTCGACTGCGATTTTCCCTTGTTCGCTGTGCTCGTCTTCCACGTAGCATTCGGGGTAGCTCGAACCGATTGCGATATGGAGGGTTCCACCGACTTTCTCGACGAACAGCGGATGCTTGAGCGCCCGCACTATGCCCGGGTTCATACCCAACGCAACCTCGCCGAGTCTTCGCGAACCGTTGTCGGTTTCGATAATGTTGCGAAGCGCGTCGTGGCCGATCTCCGCGTTGTATTCCACGATGCGCCCCTGCTCGAAACGCAGAAAGATGCCTTGTATAGTCGTACCGCTGTTGTACACGGGGAGGTCGACGTATATCTCGCCTTCGACGGTGTTGGCATCGGGGCTGGTGAAGACCTCGCCATCAGGGAAATTCCGTTCTCCGGTACATTTGATCGCGCGTCGTCCCCCGATATTCATGCGAAGCTCCAGTACATCGTTGCGCGAAGGATGCCGTGTTTGAATGCGTATCACAGTGGCGTCGGACATGATTTGCCAGATGTTCTCTTCCACTCTGTCAAGTTCGCGCGGATCCTGCGTCGAGGCGCGGACGATGACATCCGAATATTCCTCCAGCGACATTCCTTCGAGGTCGGCAAAGCCCTGTGTCGGGTACAGTGTCAGCACCCATGGTTTAGCGAGTCGAATTCGTTTGTACGCTTCATCGGCTCGCATGACTGCCATAGTGGTTTCTTCAGGAAGACCGCTGGACAGAGCCGGTTGCTCAGCGCCGAGAATCTCTATGTACTTCGTCATTGCTTCGTATCGCAAGCGATGCCACTCCGGCACGCGGGCGATCTGTTCCACCGTGCCGTGCCGAGCAATAGATGCACCCCACACCTTGCCGCGATCATTGTCGGGTGCGACGATGTTGATATCGGCAATGCCCCCCGCTGCGAAAATCTTGTCCTGAAGGACGGATATGAGCGGCCACGCTATGTGTTCGCCCTTGATCATGATGACGTCGTCCTTTGTGACGCCGCCGAGCGAATAGTCGAGCAGATATGCAGCCCAGGTTTCAAGATCGTTTCGGGAAATGTCAGCTTGTTTCATCGTACCTCCGGTGTGGGGATAAAAAGAAAAAGTACGAAATCGGGTGAAGGAAAAGAAAACCGTGACACAAGGATGTTGCGAAGCGTACCTCTGGCACAGTAGCGGCAGAAGAGGCGAGAGAAGCCATGCAGGCACGGAGCGCGGTTCCGCATACCGCTGTCATGGTTTGCCCGCCGTCGTAACGCATTCGCCGCTCTCATGCTTGGCCAAGACGTATCCCGATGCTACATTCATGTATGTCGAAACACCATGCAGCCGTGCACGTTATCATCAATCCTGCAGCCGGTCACGGTAGAGGGAGACGTATTGCTGGAAAGGCGTTGTCCGGTCTACGTGATCGTGGTCTGTACGCACAAGAATATGTGACTGAAGGGCGTGGTCACGCCACAAGTATCGCCGCAGGCTTGCCCGACGATGGGTTGCCACTGATGGTGCTCGGTGGTGATGGGACGTTGAATGAAGTGATCAACGGCTTGAAAGCACTGAGCCATCCCATTACTGTGCTGGCTGCGGGTACGGGTAATGATTTCGCCCGTTTGCTGGGGTATCGCAAACTCGGGCGAGCATTGGATGCGCTAACTTCCGGGTTGACGCGACGAATCGATATCGCGGAAGTCGAAGTCATCGACGAGGATGGCGGGGTATTGCGCCGCCGTTTCATCAACAGCATGGGGGTAGGGTTCGATGCGGCGGTTGCCGTGCGAGTGGCGGGCTCTACGAGGGGGACGGGAATGCTTCCGTATCTGATTGCGGTAGCACGCGAATTGCGCCGTTATCGTTCCGTGAACGCAACGATAGTACATAACAATCGCGAAATCGTCTCGTCACTCTTTTTGGCGTGCATCGGTAACGGGACGAGCAGTGGTGGAGGATTTCGTCTGACGCCGGCGGCATGCCCGGATGACGGTATGCTGAATCTCTGTCATGTACGCGATGTAGGCGTTCTGCGCGTCCTGCGTGTATTACCATTGGCATTGAAAGGCTTGCATATCGACGAACCCGAAGTGACTGTCGCTGAAGCAAAGCATTTCCGTATCTCGCTCGATCTGCCATTGTCCGTACATCTTGACGGCGAGATCATGAGTAAGCATGCACGAACGTTGATAGTACGCGTGCTCCCGGCGTGCTTCGATTTTTCGCTCGCACCGCATTGATGCGCTATACAAAACCCGCGATTTTCACTATCTTCAAGACATTGGGCTTTGTTCACGTAACGAAAAGAGGACGTATGGATATCAATGCAATTCAGACAGCACTCAGAGAAGCAGGCATCGATGGTTGGTTGTTCTACGATTTCCACAATCGCGACGCCATCGCTGCACGAATCCTGAATATGGACACGAGTCGCTTCGCTTCGCGACGTTGGTTCTACTACATTCCCGCGCAAGGAGAGGCGCAAAAACTCGTGCATCGCATCGAACCGTGGCGCTGCGATCATCTGCCCGGAGAAAAGCACGTGTATTTGCCGTGGCAACAGCTTCGCGAATCGTTGCGTCGCATGCTCGGCAACGCGAAGCGTGTGGCCATGCAGTATTCTCCGCTGAACAACATTCCGTACGTATCTATCGTCGATGCCGGGACAGTGGACCTCGTTCGTAGTTTCGGTATCGAGGTCGTGAGCAGTGGGGATCTTGTCGGTCGCTTCGAAGCACATCTCTCGATGGAAGATTGGGAGAGTCACAAGCAAGCCGGCGCGGTATTGCAAATGGTCAAGGACGAGGCCTTCCTCGAAGTCGCGCGTCGCATCAAGGCCGGTGAACACCCGCGAGAAGTGGAGATTCAGCATTTCATGCACGACATGATGCGTGCCAATGATATGCACTGGGAAGACGGTCCCATCGTAGCTATCAACGAGCACGCTGCGGACCCGCATTTCGAGCCGACGGAGGAAAACAGCCACCCCATGAAGGAAGGCGATTTGCTGTTGATCGATTTGTGGGCGAAGAAAAACACACCCGGTGGTATTTATTACGACGTGACCTGGATGGGGTACATCGGCACCGAAGTTCCATCACGTATCACGGAGATATTCCATGTGGCTCGCGACGCGCGCGATGCCGGCTTGAACATGGTGCGCGAGCGTTTCGCTTCGGGAACGCCGCTGGCCGGTTGGGAAGTGGATGACGCTGTACGCAACGTCATCGTGGACGCCGGGTACGGCGAGTACTTCGTGCATCGTACGGGACACAATATCGGCCTTGAAGTACATGGCAATGGAGGACACATCGACAATCTCGAAACCATGGACGAGCGGCTGATACTTCCCGGTACGTGTTTCAGCATCGAGCCGGGAATTTACATGGAGCAGCAGAAGATGGGCTTCAGAACGGAGATCGACGTGTTCGTCACCGACGAAGGCTCGGTGGAAGTCACAGGCGACATTCAGCGGGAAGTGATTCCAATTCTCACCTTGGTGTAAAGCAATAAATCAGTGGGACGGACAGGCGTTCGTCCCGCTTCCTCTCTTCCATCCCCATAAACGGATACGCCTATGTATTTGTACATTTTCATCATTCTCGGCTATTTGCTTGCATTGACAGCGTTCAATTTCTACCAAGCGCGCAAGGTCAAGACGCAAGACGACATGATGGTCGCGGGCCGCAGTCTTGGCGTGACCAAGATGGTGTTCACGCTTGTATGCACATGGATCGGATCGGGTACGTTCATTGCCGGCGCCGAGTACGCGTATCGAGCCGGCTGGAGTTCCATGTGGATGCCCGCAGGTGCCTGGGTAGGCATTGCGATCATCTATTTCCTCGCTGGAAAAATCCGAACTTTCGGGCAATACACTATCGGTGACATACTTGAAGAACGCTATGGCAAATTCGCGAGACTGTTCGGTGCTATTGTTCTCATCATAGCATTCACCACCATTGTGTCGTATCAATTCCGTGCCGGCGGGTACATACTTAATGTGATCACCGACGGCGCAATCAGCGTGGAGGCGGGGCAGGCACTCGCGGCGGGCTTCGTGATCTTGTTCACTGCCATCGGAGGCATGATAGCAGTTGCACACACCGATTTACCGAATGGTATTATCATCGTGCTTGCATGCATTGTTTCCGTACCCTTCGTCGTTGTGACGGCTGGCGGTTTGACCGCTCCGGCCGAAATACTGCCGGCATCGCATATGCTGTTGGTTTCACCGGATTTCGGTCAATATCCCTTCCTGAAGGCATTCAGCTACTTTCTCGCCACGATGTTCCTGTTGCTCGGGATTCAGAGCATGTATCAGAAGTTTTACAGTGCTCGGACACCCGGTGATGCGAAAAAAGCCGTGGCGCTCTGGATCGTCGGGACGATAGTTGTAGAGACAGTCGTTGTCATGATAGCAATTTACGCGTCGAGTTATTTTTGGGCCGATACATCCTTCGATCCCGCCGCCGTCGTACTTCACGCCGCACGCGAGATGGTCCCCGTACCTGTTGGCATGCTGTTGCTGTCCGCCGCAGTCGTCGTCGTGATTTCGACAGGAATGAATTATCTGCTCAGTCCGTCGACGAACATCATGCGCGACATCTATCAGCGCTTCATCAATCCCGATGCGCCTCAATCAAGAATGGTCGCACTCCAGAAAGTGCTTATTGTTGTACTGGGTTTCGCGGCGTTTCTGATGATTTTCGTCCCGACCGTGCTGAAATCTGAAATCTCCGTTCTGAAGTATGCCTATTTCGCTTATACTCTTTACGGTGTTGCCATTACGCCGGCGTTGCTCGCAGCATTAACCTGGAAACGCGCGACGCGGCAGGGAGGACTGGCGAGCATAGTTTCCGGAGCACTCACAGCGGTCGTTTTCGATTTCATCATTCCGTACGTTGCTCCGTCAGTCATGATAGGCGATGACCCGTGGGGTATACCGAGCATTTACCCCGCGCTTCTCATGTCCATCGGCATGCTCGTAATAGTAAGTTTACTCACGCCGAAACCGGACAAGTCCGTGCTGGCCAAGCTGTTCCCTCAAACATAGCGTAACAGTGCTGCATGGTTGCGGATCACGCGAAGCACGAATTGGAATGCAGGGCTGGTAGGGTAGTACCTTGCCAGCCCTGTTTCTCGGTTCTCTGGCCAGATGACCGACAGCGGTGTTTCATCCCGTACGTCTATGACAGCATTTGAATTGCAGGCAGGAGAAACGATTGCGTATCGTCGCAAGCAGTTTTCCGAGCAACGTGTACTAGCGCGAAATAGCATTTTCATGTTGATGAAATATCGTCAAGCAAGGTGGCAAGCGAGCGAGTGACTTCGCGCCGCTCGAAGCGTCGGACAATGTCCCTGCGCTGATCGAGTCCAAGCGTTCCGGCGGTATGGCGGGTATAGAAGTCAAGTACGATGTTTGCTATGCTCTCCACATCGTGTGATCGGGTGCAGCGACCGGATCGCGTTTCTTCTATCACTGAGGTGACGGCGCCTTCGGGTGCGAGCGTGATAACGGGTTTACCACTGCCGATGTATTCATACACCTTGCCTGGAACTATCTCTTCATTACCTTCGAAATCATCCACGATCATAAGCAATGCATCGGATTGGAAGAGATGTCGTACACTGTCCGAATGCGGCATGTAATCTTTTACGATGATGCAATCGCGTAGCACGGGGTGATTGAACATGGCATGAACCTCGGCACCGAAACGACCGATGAATTGCAATCGGATGTCCTGTACGCTAAGAAGGCCGCGCTGTACGAGCGACGCAACCGCGTTCAGGAAACTTTCCGGATTGCGCTTCCCGTACATCGAGCCGGTGTACGTGATGGTAAAATGCTCGGGGTCGATGATTTCCACGCTGGGGAAATCACTGCTGTCGAAGCCGTTGGGGAGATGATGCGCTTTATCGAGGGGAATGTCAGGGTACTTCGAGTGGAAATCCTTGAGAATTCCCTTCCATGCCACGTCCAAACGATCACATTCGGCAAAGACGGAGCGCTCCAGGCGCCTGTCTATCATGGCCGGCAAGAACCATCGTGTAGGTGTGGAAAGAAAGCCCGTCCATGGATCTCGAAAACCAGCTATCCATGGCAAACCCGTCTTTCGCTTCAACGCGCGTGCTATCAATGCGCAGGTGTAGGGCGGTGACGAAGAGTAGAGCGCATCGATGTGTTGCTCACGAATGATATTCAGACCTTCCTGGACGGCGGGTTTCAGCCAGCCTATGCGTGCGTCCGGAATGAAGAGCGTTGCCCGGACGAATTCAGCGAAGCGTTCGCGCAGGGAGCGGCGCTCACCGGGTTTCGGGATTGTATTGACGTCTACCGGTGTTCCCTTCTTTTTGCCCGTGAAGCGGCGGTAAACATCGTATGGCTCCCGAATATTCGTTCTGTAGACGACGGCTTGTTCGGGTATTTCCTTCAGCAAGGATTCATCGCGTGCGGGGTAATCGCCGTCTTTCACGGTCAGGATATAGGGTTTCCATCCGAATTCAGGGAGATACTGAGAGAATTTCAGCACTCGCTGCACACCCGGACCTCCCGATGGCGGGAAATAGTATGTGACTATCAGGACGCGTTTCATTCCGCTCATTCGGAAAAATAATGAATATCGCCGCCAATGACGAATGTGGATAGTAGCACGGGGTGTTCGACACAAACGTTGAAGCTACGCAAAGGCTCAAGCGACGTGAGATGTCAATCGATTGATCAGAAACGCTTTAAGGATTCGAGCGAGTTGCATTGCATCATCGCACTGGCAGCCACCCCGGCCTCGAAAGCAACATTCGGTACATCGGTGCCGGGATGTCGAGAGTGGCATCACCGCCTGAAATTGGAAGTGTTTGTCGGAGTTCATCGGGTTTGTCCTCGAGAAGACGCTGCACCCATTCCGGCTCCATCAGCAGAATGCGCCCAAGAGCGACGAAGAAACAGCCGTCTCGTCGCATGAACTCGGCGTCCTCCGCTGCGTGTACCATACCGACGCCGATGACGGGCAAGCGGTCCGCTACTTTCTCAATGATGCGACGTGTGGGACGACCGGTGCCGCTGTCTGCTCGCAGCGGTGCGGCTCGATAATCGCGCACGCTGACGTGCAGCCAACTTAGGGATGTGCTGGCAAGTGCATCGACGAGGAGCAGCGTCTCATCGATAGTAATGCCTGGCACTTCGATTTCTTCGGGAGAAACTCTATACCCCACAAGAAACGGCCGGCCAGCACGAGATGCTTCTTCGAACACGGCGTCTGCGACAGCAAGCGGAAAACGCATGCGGCGCTCGATATCTCCTCCCCATTCGTCTTGACGTCGGTTGGAATGCGGCGAGAAGAATTGTTGGACGAGATATGTGTTCGCGCCGTGAATTTCCACACCGTCGTACCCTGTGTCGATTGCTCGACGCGTTGCCGAGGCGAACGCCTCGATGGTCGCGAGAATTTCCTCGTGACGCATTTCCACGGGAATATCCGCACCGTCGCGAATCGCGGCGACGGCGCTGGCACTCAGCGGACGCCCGTCAGGCAGAAGCGATGCCGGACACATGCGACCGCCATGATGCAATTGCAGCACTGCTAAAGCACCGCATTCGTGAATAACATCGGCTACGGCTTGTAGTGACGATAGTGTAGTATCGTCATCGCAGCCCCATTGTCCGGGAAACGCCTTGCCACTTCGCTGTACATAGCATGCGGCTGTGATTGTCATCCCCACCGCACGTGATCTGCGACCGAGGTAGCGCAACTCGTCGTCGTGTACAAGCCCGTTGTCGTGCGAGGACCATGTCGTCATCGGTGCCATGACGAGGCGGTTGCGTGCTTCCACACCTCGGGTAAAACGATACGTCTGAAAGAGTGAACTGTACGGCATGGCTGTGTTGTGCTTGTTCGTCCGATTGTAGAAACATCATCGCATGCACTTGGCTTTGCGTGAAATCGTTCAACGGCCCCCGTGAGAGAATTCGCTGCTTATTCCGCACCATCGAAGTGGTGATGCATCCTTTATCCCTTCGTGCGTGCTTTGAAGAGGTCTCCCACGCTCATGTTCCGTGTGACGAGATAGTACACGCCCAGCGCGATAGGGACGAGGTAGTTGACGAAATGCGTAAGCGTTGCGTACGCTACGGCATCGGCTTCGCTGAAGTACGCGAATTTCACTAGGGCGATACGTGCTGTGGCATGAAACACACCAAAGGCACCGGGCGTTGGTGCAACAGCATAGCCAAGCGCGGTGATGGCCCAGATCTCGAGAGCGGCGAACATGGAGACGCCACCGCTCTGACCGCTCTCGAAGGCGAAGAACATAATGTAGAGCGGGACCATGTAAAGAAAATACAACAACACTGTATGAACGCATACCCATGCCACCTGACGCAGAGAGCGAATAGCGCCGAAACCCAACTGCAGCTTGCGAAACATGTTCAACAGCGCATCGCGCAGCACGGTCGTTTTGGCAAGACCCGGTACGTGCGACATCCACGAGAGGGGTTGGCTGAGTATCTCCGCGCTTCGCAGCCCCGCCTTGCTCGGAGCGATGAGGATGAACACAACGCCGAGAAATATAGCCATGTACAGAATAGGGCGGATCACCCTGTCGTCAACGCCGATTTCCTCGAAACCGGTGAATAATTCCTTATCCACCAGCAGTATGGATGCGATGACGAGCAGCAGTGCGACGGTATCGATGAAACGTTCGACGATGATGGAGCCGAGCAGGGAACTGAACGAGGCGCTGCGCTCCGACTGAGCCGTGAACCATGGCCGGACGATTTCACCGCTGCGGGGTATGAGATTGTTCATGAAATAGCCGATCATCACACCAGCGAAAAGATTGTTCGTTTTCACCTGCGGATGAATGCGTTCAAGTATCACCTTCCAGCGTATCGCCCTGACATAATGCGAGAGCACTATCGGAGCGATGATAAGCAGGGGAAACCAGTAATTCGCTGATTTGAAACTACTCGTCAGCTCGTCAATTTCGACTTTCCATACGGAAAAATATATGGAAAAGCCCACTATCGCGACTGTGATGGTGACCTTGAGTATTGAGATGATGCGCTGCCGGTTCATAATCCCATGATGGAGTGGGAAAGTAACAATGAATATACGAAAAAAACACACCTGCTGATATGTTCCCTCGCGATGTTCCCTCGCGATGCCCTGTTGCCCATGAATACATCGTACCGAGCGGTTCCGGAGAAATGTACCGTTGTGATTTTCCGGATAATCGAAGCACTACTTACAATCATTCGCTTCGCTCAGATATTTCCCTAAATCACAATTGAGCTTGATAGAAGTCCCGAACACGAAGTTTTTTATGAAAAACCGTTGTATTTTTTGGAAATGATGCGCCTATTCGATAAATTTGTATCAAATAGAGGCTTGTGCTGCCTTTACGACAGCAAACAGCTACCTCTCCGAACACAACTAAGCGTCGAAGGACAAAACATGGCGATAGAAGATAAAATCAAGGAATTGCTGGAGAAACGTGAAGAAGCGCGAATGGGCGGCGGAGAAAAACGGATCAAAGCACAGCACGCCAAGGGGAAACTCACCGCCAGAGAACGCCTCGACCTGCTGCTGGACGAGGGGAGTTTCGAGGAATTCGACATGTTCGTCAGTCATCGTTGCATTGACTTCGGGCTGGATAAGGAAACGTATTTGTCCGACGGAGTGGTGACGGGTTACGGAACGATAGACGGTCGGCTCGTCTATGTGTTTTCACAGGATTTCACCGTTTTCGGCGGATCGCTCTCGGAAATGTATGCGAAGAAAATTTGCAAAATCATGGACATGGCAATGAAGGCGGGTGCTCCGGTTCTCGGTTTGAACGATTCAGGCGGTGCGCGTATTCAGGAAGGTGTGAAAAGCCTCGGTGGATACGCGGATATTTTCCAGCGCAACATCGTCGCCTCCGGCGTCATCCCACAGATTTCCGGCGTATTCGGGCCCTGTGCGGGTGGGGCGGTCTACTCGCCTGCGATCACGGATTTCGTATTGATGACAAAGGAAACCAGCTACATGTTCGTCACCGGTCCAAAGGTTGTGAAATCCGTGACGAACGAGGATGTGACGACGGAGGAACTCGGCGGCGCAGGTGTGCATACGTCCAGATCCGGTGTATCGCACTTCGCATGCGAAGACGACGAGGAACAGATCATGCTGATGCGCAAACTGCTCAGTTTCTTGCCCCAGAACAACCTCGAAGAGCCTCCGAGAGTGGAATGCAACGATCCGATCGACCGCTTGGATGATTCTCTCAACCACATTATTCCGGAGCATCCCAATAAACCATACGATGTCAAGGACGTGATACACGCCATCGTGGACAATGGTGAGTTTCTTGAAGTGCAACGGCATTACGCACCGAACATGGTCATCGGATTCGCTCACTTCAACGGACAGTCCGTTGGCATCGTCGCCAATCAGCCCAGCTATCTCGCCGGAGTGCTGGACATTTCCTGTTCGCGCAAGGCAGCACGCTTCATTCGTTTTTGCGATGCATTCAATATTCCAATCGTAACGCTGGTCGATGTTCCGGGCTTTCTTCCTGGTACACAGCAGGAATACGGTGGCATCATTATACACGGTGCCAAGTTGTTGTTCGCTTACGGTGAGGCGACAGTCCCGAAGGTGACGGTGATTCTGCGCAAAGCGTATGGAGGTGCATACGATGTCATGGGTTCGAAGCATCTCAACGGCGACATCAACTATGCTTGGCCCACTGCGGAAATCGCCGTGATGGGACCACGCGGTGCCATCGAGGTGTTGTACGGGCGCGAGTTGTCGCAGAAGGATGCCGAGTCGCGCGCGCAATTCATCAATATGATGGAAGCAGAGTACCGAACGAAATTCGCAACGCCGTACGTGGCGGCAAGATATGGTTATATCGACGATGTGATCGAACCGCGAAACACGCGATTTCGTATCATCAGGGCGCTACAAAGCCTCGCCACGAAGCGTGATGCCCTGCCGATGAAGAAGCACTGCAACATTCCGCTGTAAGGAGGACTTGCGATGTTTGAGAATACTACGAATGTTGCGATCAATGACACGAGTGTGTTATTCGGAGCTGACAGTCTTGTAAGTGCAAGCGACAGTATTACGGCAGTATGGAGCGAAAGCGGTTGGGAGGCGGTATTGCTGGGTGATGGGCTGACTATAGCTTTCGTCGGCATACTCATCGTGTTCTTGTCGCTCACCTCCATCTCATTGCTTATACGAGGGCTCAAACGTTATTCGGTTCCGAAAAGAACGAAAGCAGACTCGGCGAGTGCGTCGTCGGTGGCACAACCCCGAAACGGCGTCTCCGGCGAGTTGGTCGCAGCTATATCCTTGGCTTTGCAATCGCATCTTTTCGAGCTGCACGACGAGGAACGCACCATTCTGACCATAAGCAAAGTATCGAAACCGTATTCTCCATGGAGTTCGAAAATCCACGTTATGACTCCGAATCCCTCCCAATCAATCAAACGCTGAGAGAGGAAGCAATCTCATGAATTCCGCACGCAAGTTCAATATCACTATCAACGGTAACGACTACGCCGTTGAGATAATGAAAATACACGAAGGACTGGCGACTGTCGAAGTGAACGGGACGGTGTACGAGGTGGCCTTCGAAGCTGAGAAAAAGGTCTCGAAAACTCCGACTCTGATTCGAACTCCCGCGTATGCAACTGAAAGTGAGAGACCCCAAAGTACGGCCAAACCGAGGGATAATGTCGGAAAAAGAGTCAAGGCCCCCCTTCCAGGAGTCATTCTCGAGCTGAATGTCAGGGAAGGCGATAGCGTGAAAGCCGGGCAGGTGCTGTTGATCATGGAAGCGATGAAGATGGAAAACAACATTGTCGCGCCTATTGACGGGAAGGTGCAGACGCTGCGGGTAAGCAAGGGCGACAATGTTCTCGAAGGTGACGTGCTCGTCGAGATAGGAGGGTAGGGGACATGGAAGGTCTTCAGCATTTCCTTTCGTACTCAGGATTCGCGAACGTGACGGTGGGGCATCTCATCATGATCGCCGCCGGATTGTTTTTCATCTACATTGCTATCACGAAGGACTACGAACCTCTATTGCTTGTACCGATCGGTTTCGGCATCATTATCGGCAACATTCCTTTCGTCGAAAATGTCGGTTTGCAGATCGGAGTCTACGAAGAGGGGAGCGTCCTGAATTACTTGTACTACGGCGTGGTAAAGGGAATTTACCCTCCGTTGATTTTTCTGGGTATCGGCGCAATGACGGATTTTTCCGCCATGTTGTCCAATCCCAAGCTGGTGATTCTCGGTGCTGCGGCACAGGTTGGCATTTTCATAACCCTACTTGGTGCGTTATTCCTGGGTTTTACGCCTCTCGAAGCAGCAGCCATCGGTATTATCGGCGGCGCGGACGGTCCCACAGCTATTTTCATCGCCTCGAAACTCGCACCACATCTGATCGGTGCCATTGCCATAGCAGCCTACTCCTACATGGGGCTGGTACCCATCATACAGCCGCCGATCATGAAACTGTTGACGACGAAGAAAGAGCGTCTCATTCAAATGAAGCCTGCCCGAGCTGTTTCGAAGAAAGAAAAAATCCTGTTTCCCATCGCCGGTTTTCTCGTCACTGGTTTCATCTCTCCGGGTTCACTCCCGCTGCTGGGAATGTTGTTTTTCGGGAATGTGCTCAAGGAGAGCGGTGTCACGAAGAGGTTGATGGAAACCGCGCGCAATCCGCTCATAGACATCGTCACTATTTTGCTGGGTGTGACGGTCGGGGCGAGCACGCAGGCCACGACCTTTCTCACGCCACAGTCCATATTGATTTTCGGCTTGGGTGCTGCTTCTTTCGCTATCGCTACTGCATGCGGCATTCTGTTCGCCAAAGTAATGAATCTGTTTCTCGCAGCGGACAATAAGATCAATCCGTTGGTAGGTGCGGCAGGTGTATCGGCCATACCCGATTCGGCGCGTGTTGTCCACGCCATTGGTATGGAGAACGACAAGAACAACTACTTGCTCATGCACGCCATGGCGCCGAATGTGTCAGGTGTGATTGGTTCCGCCGTCGCGGCAGGTATATTGATTTCCTTCCTGCTTTGAGCGGGAATGGCGTACTGCTCCTCGACTGACTCGTACATAGCACACCGCAGTACCTTGCTTCGGTTTCATGCCGGACGTTACGTCCGGTGTAGCTGTATCGCCCTCGCTAACTCATGCTACGATGAAATGCCGGGCACGCTCGGGTGCAATAGCGTACGCTGCAATTGGAGTGAAGGCATTGATAAGCAACTCGCTGGCACATACCTTTGTCTTAGCCCTATGACGCATGTAGAACGGAGTATGCAGAAGACGGAACAAATAATCGATGCGAGGGGCATGCAGTGTCCGAAACCGCTGATGATGGTCAAACGCGTGTTTGAAGAAGTTGAAATCGGTACGAAGCTGCTCGTGCTTCTCGATAATGAT
>Ga0114946_10002041_pt1 | contig 13853 bp, 6 predicted proteins | sample WalLakDeSediment_FD_88676 | JGI IMG/M metagenome (GOLD analysis project Ga0114946, IMG submission 88676) | Lake sediment microbial communities from Walker lake, Nevada to study Microbial Dark Matter (Phase II) - Walker Lake 11/02/13 Deep Sediment | ecosystem: Environmental > Aquatic > Freshwater...
AATCAAAGCATTTTTTAAAGATAGATCACCATCGTTTTTATCCTGATGGCTCTGCGACTCCAATTCCAGGGCGTTGATCACATCCTCATACTCAATTTCCCGACCATGGCTGAATATGACCATCTTTTCAACGGTATTACGTAATTGACGGACGTTACCCGGCCAGAGATAATTCAATAACAACCGTTCCGCGGCGCCCTTGAAGGACAGCACCGCCTTATTATAACTGTCGCTGAATTCTTTAAGGAAGTGATAGGCCAGGGGCAGGATGTCTTCCGCGCGCTCCCTTAAAGGAGGTATATTTATTTTGACCACATTGAGGCGGTAATACAGATCTTCACGGAATTTACCGGCGGCGATCAGTTCATCCAAATCCTGATTGGTGGCCGCCAGTATGCGCACATCCACCTGGCGCGGCAGATTTTCACCGATTACATCCACAGCCTGATCCTCCAGTGTGCGCAGCAGCTTGGACTGCAACTGCAGGCTCATATCGCCGATCTCATCGAGGAATAATGTACCGCCGTCGGCTTCAATCAACTTGCCTTTGCGGTCAGCCGTGGCCCCGGTAAAAGACCCCTTGCGGTGGCCGAACAATTCGCTTTCCAGCAGCTCCGCCGGGATGGCCGCGCAGTTCAGTTTGATGTAAGGTTTACCGCGCCGCCGGCTGTGGTGGTGAATGGCCCAGGCAACCAGCTCCTTGCCCGTTCCGCTTTCACCTAATATTAAGACCTTGGCCGGGGTATCGGCGACCTCGTTGATTTGCTGAACAATATTTTTCAGGGCCCTGCTCTGGCCAACCAGGCTGAACTGATCCTGCAGCTCGCTGAAAATGGAATCGCCGGTCGTTTGCAGATGGTATCTCTGCAAGGCGTTTTTTACGGCAACGATGAGCCGCTCGGGATTGATGGGCTTCTCGATAAAATCGTAGGCGCCTTCTTTGATGGATTTCACCGCTGTCTCAATGTCACTCTGTCCGGAAATCATAATCACCGGCAGGGCCGGGTATTGTTGAATCACTTTGCTGAGCAGGTGCATCCCGTTGACCACCGGCATTTTAACATCCAGCAGCAGACACTGATAGGTCTGCGACTCCAGCCATTGCCCGGCCTGCTGAGCATTGATTAAGGTGTCTACGGTGTATTGTTCCAGACGCAGGATTTTTTTAATGGACTTGAGCAGATTCTCATCATCATCGATGACTAAAATGCGTTCATTCATGCTTATCTTCATTCCTAAGCAGGGGCAGGGAAAAGACGAAAACCGCCCCGAAATCAGCTTTGCTGTAAACGTCAATGACCCCGCCATGATCTTCGATTATCTTGCGGGCAATAGCCAGACCCATTCCTGTTCCGTCTGCCTTAGTGGTAAAATAGGGTTCAAATATTTTGGAGCGGTCCTGCTCCGCAATCCCCGGACCGCTATCGGCCACTTCCACTTCCAGATGCTCTTTAAAATCCTTATCCAAATATTGTGCCAGTGTAACCGAAATTTGAATGATTCCTTTCCCCTGCATGGCGGAGAGGGCGTTTTCAAGCAGAATATTGAGTACTAGCTCGATCTGCTGAGGGTCGGCCCAAACCGCTGTAACTTCGCCATCGATGTTGACCTGGATATCCTGCCCGGGATTCAGATAGGGCTGATGTTTCCTGACCGCTTTATGGATGATCGTGCCTATGTCAAAAGCCTGGAGGTGGGGCTTATCCAGGTTGGTAAATTTCAGAAAGTTTTTAGTCATGGACTGAATATGATCCAACTCGGTGCGCATCATCTCAATATCGTCAGCCAGTTCGCTGCGTTCGTCCCCGGACAGGTTGACGTGTTCCAGGCGGGTTTGTAATACTTTCAGATTCAGGTTAACCGTGGATAAGGGGGTTTTGATGTCATGGGCCATCTTCTGCACGGCCCGGCTCCAGGTTTCAAGTTTACTGCCGCTTGGCAAAGGTGCAGGAATTTTGAACTCGATTAAACAGAGCGAACAACTGTTAGCATAAAAGCCAAAGGGATAAATGGAAAGGTCCATCTCCTTTTGAACCCCTTTATGTTCGAGATTGAGTTTTTGGTGTAAAGGCTTCTTTTCGCCCATAGCGGATTTGAAACATTCAAGAATTTGGGGATACTGGTTTAATACGGACTGTAGGTATTCACCCTTTAAGGGGGACTGCGGTAGATCAAGCAGCGTCGCGATTCGATGGTTAGCATAGCGTATCTTACCGTATGGATTGGTCAGCACGATGCCGTTGGGGGAGTCAAACAGGAAGCGCTGGAAAATGGTTTTATAAATAGTGATGAAAAGAATGAATTTACGGATCGATGCCAGGATCAGGAAATTGCCGGCAGCGAGTCCGATAAACAGCAGGTAAAATAGTGAAGTATATTTGTTTTTTATAAACCCCAGCCGTGTGAACTGATTACCGAGGTATATGCCAAATTCGGGCGGATTTTTTATTCCGGTATATCGAAAACTGGATTCATGATGCACTTCAGCTATCGGAAAAACAGCCAATCGTTCTAAGTTTTTATTGTAGACGGTAAGGAATTGCAGTGATAACAATACCATCTCGCGCTGATCGTCATTGGTCATATCTTTAAGCTCACTGAATACAGGTCTGCCGTATGGAAAATGTATTTTATCAAGCATTTCCAGGCGGTGATCCAATTTGATAAACTGGTTACTCTCCAGCCAGCCAAAGATTTTTGACGGGTTTTCATCTGAGATAAAAACCGATCGATAATCTGCCGGAATTTTAAACAGATTCTGAGCCCGGGAATGAAATTGTCCGTTTTTATCGATCATATACATCATTTGAGTTATATGTTTATGTCCATGATAATCCGGGATGGCCAGAATATAACGCTCAGCATGAACTTCAATTGGTAAACAGAGTACTTCCCCCGGATATTCTACAAAACCGAGCGGCGGGAAGACAGGCTCCAATTTTTGATTCAATACGAACAGCCAGCTGCGGTCATCCTTGAAATCCCCATCGAAATGGATATTGCCCCAGGCAGCGCTGCTGAGGATAATTTCATCCCGACCATTGCCGGTTAAGTCGTACATGAACAGATTGGTGAAAGCGGCCCGGGTAGGGAATTCTTTGATCATCTTTCGGTTGTCCAGGTCAAAGGCATAGACCGAGCGGGGCAGACGGGAAGAGGAGCGAATGGCAAAAATCAGGACATTTTGATCATATACGCCCGCATCGGCAATGCAGGCCGGAAAAAAAGCAACAAATTTTCCCGTAGGCGACAAATGGGCTTCGCTGGTAACCAGGAACTGCCGGTTGATAAGCGCTTGTTTGGTTATCAGATCATGTACATACAGGTACAGAGAGTCTGTATCCTGGGTAAGGGTAATGATTTCATCATAGCCGTCGCCGTTCAGATCATGAAAAAGCATATTGATTGGGCGAACCGGTTCAAAGTAATTGGTTTGATCGATAGTGCCGCCGGCAAAACTTTTAATGTATATAAAATAACGTTCTTCATGAAGGTTATGTATCTCCAAGAGCTCGCTGAATCCATCCTTATCAAAGTCATGGTAGTAGAAGGTTTTGATCCCATCGGCATCGTCTGTTTTTTCCAGAACGGTAAATTGGTAGGGTTGAAAATGATGGCGCATCATAAAGGTAATGATGGCGGCAACAACCAGGGAAAGGAGCAGAAAATAAAAGAGGGTATGTCTAAACAAACGTTTTTGGGACATCGCTATACCCCATAATTTTTTAGAAATATAGAGAATCATCCGACCGGTATCAATATTTTAGTTAAAATGTTTCCATTTGGAATCATTTTCTTGCTGCAAATGATGCAAAATATACCACAAATATAATCCCTTCCTGTTTCCGGCAACCATAATCTCTTGATTCTTTAGCGCTGGCATGAATTCTGTTTTGGGATTAATCGGGGGGAACAGCAGTTTTTCAGTTTTCACTTTTAATTCAGGAGGGCTTTATCATGAGATCATGGTCTTTAATAGTGTTGTTTACCTTGTGCTGTTTCATCAATTCCTGGGCACAGGAAAAAACGGATCCGCTGAAGGGTAATTATACGCTTGGCAATTCGGCTGAGTTGGTTACCCTGTGGCCACAGCAGGACGGTAACACATCCCATCTCAAAGTTTATGATTTTACGGATTCAAAAACCATTACCGGCGCAACGGTCAAGGATTATTCCGCAGAATGGGCGCTCGGTGGGAATAAGCAAATGGATCTGGCCTGCGGTGATTTTAACGGTGATGGGTATGAGGAATTGGTTGCCGTCTGGGAAGGAAGCGATAATTCCCTAAAAATGGTTATTCCACGTATGGTGCAAGGTACTTTGTGGTGGTCAGATGAACATAAAATCAGCTTTCCGGCCAATACCCTTTACGGGCAGTCAACCTATCTGACGCCATCGACAATCCGCGTGGTCAAAGGGCAATTTGACCATGATGGTGAGGATGAATTTTTACTGGCCTACTGGGGCAATGACGAAAACATTCATTTGACCGTCTACAACACAACCGCAGATTTGATCCCGCAGGCGGCCGGTTCTATTGCTGATGCCAAACTGGATAAAGCCCTGGATGCCCAGGCCGTTTTTGATGTGGCTTGCGGTGATTTCAATGGCGATGGCATCGATGAGGTTATTCTGGCCAGATCGGTCCCGGGAGGCGCGGGACGTCAGCTGATGCTGAGGATATACAGTTATAATCCATTGACTAAAGAATTTGCATTGAAAATGGCTGATCAGCTCATTTATGAGACTAATGTGCATCTCAGACAGGTTGCTTTGGCAACGGGCGATTTTAATGGCGACGGGCTGGCCGAGGCCGTGATTACCTTTAACAGATTCAGCTATCGCTGGGAATCAATATGGGAGGGCTTAACACGATATAATTATTTTTGGGTTCGGAATCGTTGTATGATTCATACTATAAATGTCAATCCCAATCTAACCGAAATAACTCTTGGGCAGGATGTCCCACAAATTGAATATGAAAAAGAAGAATTCCATCTTAAACGGTTATGGGGATCATCAACAACTGTACATTACGTCCCCAAGCCCATGTCATTAATCTCCGCGGATCTGAACAATGACGGCCGCGATGAAATTCTTTCCCTCAGTATGGGCTGGCTGCGCATTTACCAGCCGGATAATGCCCTGAAACTGGATGAGGGAATTCATCAATCCGTTGCCCATAAATACTATGACGCCTCCCGTCGTACGGTGGTCGTTGCCGACCTGGATGCTAAAGCAAGCAATGCCTCGCAAGTAGGCTGGTTCCCGGAAATCATTGTCACCGAATGGGCTAACGACAATACCCGTCAATTGCGTGTTTTCGGGCCGACAATTGGGACAGGTGGTAAATTTAATACCATTCATCAAATTCCGGATAACAACTATAAATTTCTTGATCAATTCAAACATTATGATCGCATAGCCTTAGCATTTGCCGTGGGTAATTTTGACGGCGACGGAGTGAAACTGGGTACACCCAGGCATTATACCAAAACCATGATTCAACCCACCACAATAATCTGTGCGCCGCCCCTGCATTACGACATTTTTGATGATACGGTATATGATGTTACAGGTTGTTATACTGCAGGAGGCGCATTCCGGGCTGAGTACACAAGAAGTATTTCTGAGGTATGGCAAATTCAAACCGAATTAAGAAGTGACTGGGGGGTGAGCGCTTCGGTGGGTGGCAGTGTCAGCGTTTTGGGTTATTCCGCAAGTGCCTACCTTTCGGCAAGGTATGGTCAGGGATTTTCTAAAACGTATTTCGCCTCGACGACCATTACCGGTCAAACCAACATTGCAACCACGTTTGATGATAAAATTTATGCCACCGTCAACAGCTATGATTTATGGGAATACCCCATCTGTGGCGATGGTACAATCATCCCCGATGAGTATGTTTTGGTGGTGGTTCCCAGCGTTGTTCAGGATGCAAATTTCTGGTTCGACAGCAAGAGTAAGGGGGAAATGGGTAAACTCTATGTTCCCAATCACGAAACGGGCAACATATTTTCCTATTACAAGGATGGTGATCTGACCAGTTATGAGGGAATTGATGAAGTTGTCTATGGAACAGAAAGTTTTACGTTAGCATCGGGATCATCACACTGGAATGTGAATTTTAACCATTTCACCGGGTCTACGGATTTCAGTTATTACCAGGTGGCCATGCAGGTAGGCGCCTCGGTAAGTGCTTATGGCCTTCAGGTGGCGGTGGCCGGAGATTATTCCCTGCAGGGTTTGGTGACGACTACGGTGACAGTCCATGATGGATTGAACTTTGATGTCTATCTGGGCAATGTTCCAGCGGATGCAGCTTACACGGTGAGACCCTTTCTATATTGGGCTGAAAACGGCGCCCTGGTGCTTGATTATGCGGCTACACCGGAAACATTTACCGGTGAAAAAAGCTGGTGGCAGTTGCACTATGAAGATAATCCGGATTTGTCCTTTATTCTTCCCTGGCGCTACGATTATGAAAAGAAACTTGCTTTAACCGATAACGATCGACATCGTACCCGGGACATTTCTTTCGAACCGGATCATCCCAACCCCGGGGATACGGTGACGGTTCGGGTGTGCTTGCATAATTTCAGCCTGAAAAATTGCGCCGGGACGGTGGATTTAAAATTTTACATCGGCGATCCGGAAAAAGGCGGAACATTAATCAGCAGTATCGATGGGGATACCCTTTTCAGCACGTACACTTCCCTGCCGGCTCGTGAACAGACTACGATTGAGTTCCAATGGATAATTCCTCAGAACATTCCCTACTACCCCAGAATTTACGCAGTAATCGATCCGGATGATACTATCATTGAAGTGCACAAAAATAACAATAAGGGATTCCGGATTCTTGAAGTAGAGGGATTAATTTCTATCGAACATCCCCCGCAAACAGGTATTCCAGACAATTTCAGCCTGGAACAGAATTATCCGAATCCTTTCAATCCGGTAACCACCATTAAATTTGCGCTGCCCAAACCATGCGGTGTTAACTTGACTGTTTATAACCTTCTTGGCCAGGAAATAAAAACCATTGTTATGGCCACACTGGAGGCCGGTTTTCACCAGGCGCAGTGGGACGGCGCGGATAAGAATGGTTTCCCCGTTTCCTCGGGAATGTATGTGTATCAACTTAAATCCGGGGATTTTGTAAAAACAAAAAAAATGATATTGCTGCGATAGGATAAAGAGGTATGTACAATAAAATAGAATCGAGGTGATGCCCGATCATAAAAAGGCCTATTGGGCTGATTTAACTGCGGATTGAAAAGTCATATTCATTAAACATTTAATGAAGGAGGATTCACCATGTGTAAAAAATTAATCGTCTTTACATGGGTAACACTGGCCATGTTTCTTCTGTTTGCTTTTTCCGGCGCCCAGGATGTTTTCCAGGTTAGCCATGAGACCGAAGAGGTGACGGATTTTGTCTGGTCACCGGATGGCCGGCAATTTGCCTATACCGCCCTGGACAACGGTGTTTCTAAATTGTACCGCATCGATATGGATGGCAGTAACAAATTCATGTTAAGTAGTAACGCTCACCAGGATATCGATTGGAAAAATAACACGATCGTTTTCATGGCTAATGATCCAGCTGCCACCGCTCCTTATAATAGTCTGATAAAAACAATTAAACCCGACGGATCCGGCGAAGCAACCATTATCGGGCCTTATTGGTATGGTAGTATTCGGCTTGATACTGATGCAAATTGGGTGCTTTACGAACGCGCTCCCACCGGCTGGTGGCAGGCTATGCGCTGCGACCTGGAAGGCGGCAATGAACTTCAGGTAAGTCATAGCTCCCTTGTTCAGCAGGTCGGCTGGTTGGGAAATAACCACATCCTGTATACCCGTGGAACTAACTTTGATACGCCCTGCGGCATTCACAAAGTAAATCATGATGGCAGCGGGCGCATTCAGCTCACTCCCGAAACTCTGCCTAACAATGCCACCTTTAGCGCTTCGCCGGATGCAGGCAGGATACTTTACTGCAATGGCGCTAACTGGGATATCTGGATCATGGATACGCAGGGTGACCATAAAACGCAATTAACCGATAATCCGGCCAAGGATTACCTGTCCAATACGCGGGACAATATCTGGTCGGCAGACAGTAAGTCCTTTTATTTTGTCTCCGAACGGTCGGGGATGGGCGATATTTACCGGCTGAATGCAGACGGCAGCGGGCTGACCCAAATCACCCAACATGATTCACTGGATTATCAACCTGTCCTCTCTCCCGATGGCATGAAGCTGGCGTTTATTTCAAAAAGGGATGGCGCTAAAAATATCTGGATGCTTTTTCTCCAGCCTTTCATCACCAGCATCACCGACGTACCCAACGATCAGGGCGGGAAGGTATCTCTGGTATGGCGCGCGGCCAGTGTTGGCAGTGATAATGACAATATATCCCATTACAGTATCTGGCGGGCCTTACCCTCTGCATCATTGCCTAAAATGGCCTTTACCAACCAGCAGGATATCAGGAAAGATTTCAGCGGCACAGCCTATATATTGAAATCGCTCAACGGGGATGATTATGCCTGGGAATGGCTTGCCAATCAGCCTGCCCATGGTTTCAGCACCTATTCCTATGCGGCCGCCACCCTTTATGACTCCATGTCTACCAGTGATGGCATCCATTATTTTCTGGTGTCTGCCCACGCCATAGTACCCGGTGTTTTTTATGATTCCAATGTGGAAAGCGGGTACAGTGTCGATAATCTGGCGCCGTTACCGCCGGAAGGGTTCATAGCTTCAGTGGTCGATCAGACGGTGGAGCTGACCTGGGATGAATCGCCGGCAGCGGATTTCCATTCCTACACCCTTTACCGCAACGGAACAAGGTATGCCATAAGCACGGTTAATTTTTATCAGGATCAGGATGTGGAAATCGGACAGAGTTACACCTACCGGGTAACGGCCAGCGATGTTCATGAAAATGAGAGCGCCTTCAGTGAAGCCCTGAATGTGACCCTAACCTCGATTGGAGAACGGGGCCCGGGCCTTCCGCTGGACTACCAGCTCGGACAGAACTACCCCAATCCCTTCAATCCTAAAACAGAAATTCGTTATTCATTACCGGTCAAGGATCACGTAGAGCTAAGCATTTACAGTCTTCTCGGCCAGAGGATAGCCATACTGGTTTCGGCAGAACAGCCGGCCGGATACTATCAGGTGCAATGGGATGGCACAGACCATACCGGTAATCCGGTTGTCTCAGGCATATATCTGTATGAGCTGCGCACGAGGGATTTTGTGCTAAGCAGGAAGATGTTATTGGTGAAATAACGATTATGAAATAATTTCAAACGGGGCTTTTCGGCCCCGTTTTTTTTGAAATAGGTAGCCATATCAAAGCCATCACAGTGTGCTTTTCAGGCAGTACTGGTCTCTTAGCCAGAAGTCTGATTTTTTTTCGGATAGATTATCAAATAAATTCGCTTGAAGAGTTCTAATACCTCGGCAATTAAAACAACAATGAAAGGACAACTTTAAAATAGAAATTGCCATTGCCTTGACCTCGATGTATATTCCGGCGTATTTAAAGCTGCCCGCATTCTTATTGTGGTAAGCATACAGCAATCCGTAATTCAGGAAATGTGACATGAACGTCCGTTTCATCATGATTATAGGATTCAGCACACCGATCAATTCTTCTTCACCTTCGATGGGTTACCATTCGCCGCAAGTCCGCACGGTCATAAAACATCTAAACCATTTTATTCTGATCACCTTTGCCTTTCAGGATGCTGCAGGCAGAATGGGTAATTCGTTGTCGGTTGTTGCCGGTCTGTACATAAGCAATCCTTTATTACTTAACGTACCGCTAAAAGAGATACTCATAAGTCACCCCATGATGTGCGGTTATAAAAGATTTCATCATTCTTTGATTATAGATCGTCACGGGACTCCTGTTCACGTCCCTTTTCAGAATGTTGTGACATAATCATCCGGTTTCGTTTTATGACGGGTTGGTTGATGTATTCATGCGAATGCATTTGAAACAATCCGTTGATTGATATCCGATACAATAATTCAAAACGGGAGGATTAACAATGAATAATCAACTTCGTATAATCATGGTCCTTTTATTCTTTTGGATGACAATCATCTGCTACGCCCAGCCATCCCGAATTTTTTGGGCGGATAAGACCAGAAATAAAATTCAATCCGCTTACCTGAACGGTTGGAACGTGACCGATGTGGCCGTCGATGTGCAGATTCCCGAGGGTATAGCTATTGATACGACGGTTAATCCGATGAAAATATACTATTGCGAGATCGGATTGAATCGTATCATGAAAATGAATTTTGATGGTTCCGACCCTGAAGAAGTGGTTACGGAAATTGCCGGACTGCGCGACATCGACCTTGATTTGATCAACCGCAAAGTGTTCTGGTTAAGGGACACCTATAATGATGACCGGGTAATGAGCGCGGACATGGATAGTCTGAATTCAAACGTAACGGAAATTTATAAATCTACATATGCTATGCATGATTATCGCGGGATTGCTCTTGATCCTGTCCATGAAAAAGTTTATTGGTCAGAAACGGTTAATGGAGCTATCGACAAAATAAGCCGGATCAATTATAATGGAACGAGCAGGGATATCGTTGCCTCTGTCTATTTTCCCCACGATATTGATATTATTGGTGATAAGCTCTACTGGATTAGGGGTGGTGAAGATTTGCTCTATAGAAGCAATCTGACATGTACCTATAGCGATACCCTTATTACAAATTTTAAAGGACATTATTTTGCCATGGACACCAGTTTGGGTATGGCCTTTTGGACGGAAAGCAAAATAGATATTGGGTACAGCAAAATCATGCGGGCAAAACTGGATAACACAGAAGTAAAAGAAATCGTCACCGGAACAGGTAACAGCCTGGCCGGAATTGCTTTGTATTTTAATCCCGACTTTAATACCGCCATAGAACCGGTACCTGTTGTGGCTAACAGTTTTGAATTATTCCAAAATTATCCCAATCCCTTCAATCCCAAAACAGCGATCAGTTACCAGCTTCCTGCTTTAAGCCATGTTGAATTGAGCATTTATAACCTTCTGGGGGAAAAGGTCGCCATACTGGTATCGGCCAAACAGCCGGCCGGTAAGTATGAGGTGCAGTGGGATGGCAATGGAATGGCCAGTGGCGTGTATCTGTATAAATTGTCAACGGATCAGGGATTTACGCAGACCAGAAAACTTGTATTACTCAAATAGCTTTTACCGTAAGAAGCAAACAATCTTTTGAGATAATCATAAATGGAGTCATCAAGTATATTTTTGTTATGAGGAGAAAAAAATGACACGATTATTTTTGGTGTTTTTGATTTCAATCCCGGTTTTAACAGGATTGGTGTTTCTTCAGGTGACAGAGGAGTGGGTCGCGCGATATGATGGGCCTGCAAATAATGGTGATCATGCAAGTGCGATGGCGATTGATGAGTCGGGCAATGTCTATGTAACCGGTAATAGTTTTGCTTCAGGTACCATGCATGACTATACGACCATTAAATATGATGCAAATGGTGATACGGTATGGGTGAGAAGATACAATGGTCCGGAGAATAATCAAGATTATCCGTATGCCATTGCAGTTGACAATGCCGGTAATGTCTATGTGACCGGTCAAATTGCTGATACAGTCACCGCGTCTGCGTGTGTCACCGTTAAGTATAATTCAGTGGGTGAGGGGCAGTGGTTGGCACGTTATATTGGAACTCATTTAGGCTCGAATGACGATCCGCGTGCAATTGCGGTGGACGATTCCGGTAATGTTTATGTGACCTTACAGTCTCTTTTCTGGGGAACTGGTTATGATTATACGACCATCAAGTATGATTCAAATGGCGATTCAGTATGGGTGAGGAGATATAATGGACCTACAAACGGAAATGATTATGCTAAAGCGATGGCGTTAGATGATGCCGGTAATGTCTATGTGACCGGCTATTCTTATTACGGCTATTCAACGAGATATGCAACGGTTAAGTATAACACAAGCGGAGTGCAACAATGGGTAGCAGAATATAATGGACCTGCCGATGCTTATGATTATGCAACAGCCATTGCGATTGACACTTCCGGTAATGTCTATGTAACCGGCAACAGCCGCGGTTTGGGCACCGATGATGACTATGCGACTATTAAGTATGATTCAAATGGCGATTCCGTGTGGGTGGCAAGATATAATGGACCTGAAAATTTTTATGACCATGCGCTTGCTATTGCGGTTGATAATGCCGGCAATGTGTATGTGACAGGGTTCAGTTATAGTTCGGTCAATGATCGTGACTATGTGACCATTATGTATGATTCGGATGGTGATACCGTATGGGTGAGACGATATAATGGCCCTTATAATAATGAAGACAATGCACGAGCGATTGCCATCGATAATTCAGGTAATGTGTATGTAACCGGTGAAAGCTATGGTGCAGGCCCTGGTGTAGACTGGGACTTTGCGACTATCAAGTATAGTTCAACCGGAGTTGAAGAATGGGTTGTCAGATATGACGGTCCGGCTCATGGTGAGGATAAGGCTGTTTCAATTGCCGTGGATGGTTCAGGTAATGTGTATGTAATGGGTTCTAGTAAAGGCGATGGAACAAGTGATGACTTTACTACCATCAAATATTCGCAGACTGCCGGCATTGAAACGACTTCACAAATAATTCCCGATAAATTTATCCTGCTTCAGAATTTTCCCAATCCCTTCAATGCTTCTACCATGATCCGCTTTGGTCTGCCGACAGCGGCAGATGTGGAGATCGCCATTTATAACATTCTGGGGCAGAAGGTGGCCACACTGGTATCGGCCAAACAGCCGCCCGGGAAGTATGAGGTGCAATGGGATGCCAGTGGAATGGCCAGTGGCGTCTATCTATATCAATTGAAAGCCAGTGAATATGTCAAAACTCGCAAGCTGGTATATATGAAATAATAAGCTAATCAACCTTAAAGGTTAATGAAAGACTTCATTTTGGTGGAGGTAAGTAACATGTTTAAATCTCTACTCTCAAATTCATCAAAGAGTTTGTTTGGTACAGTGCCAATATTTGGTACTCCGTTCATAATATTACTGGTGAGCATGGCCGTCTTCGCTCAGCAGAATTATGATATTGAAACCAAACTATTAGCCAGCGACGGCGCTTCATATGATCGGTTTGGCGAGGCAGTGGCAATCAGTGGAAACACCGCTATTGTGGGGGCGCAATGGGTTAACTACCTTTCGGGATCGGCATATACTTTTCATTTTGACGGCAACAATTGGGTTCAGCAGCAAAAATTGACTCCCGACGGCGGAGGCTCGCCCGATCGCTTTGGGATATCGGTAGCCATCAGCGATAAGTTTGCCATTATAGGCGCACCGGGGGATAGTGAGATGCAGAAGTTCGGCGCGGTCTATGTTTTTCGGTTTAACGGCAGTTATTGGATAAAACAGCAAAAATTGACCACAGGGATAGAGGACGATGTGTTTGGCTGGTCGGTCGCCCTCGATGGGAATTTTGTTTTGGTGGGAACGGAGAGCGACAGTGTTTATGTTTTTGAATTCGACGGCAGCAGTTGGGTGCAGCAGCAGATACTTACCGCCAGTGATAGCACATTAAGCTTTGGTATGCAGGTGGCTATGGATGGGAATACGGCTATCATCGGCGCCCAATTTGATAGTAAAATTGGTCCCGGGAATGGCTCAGCCTTTATTTTCAGATTTGACGGCAGTCGTTGGATTGAGGAGCAAAAACTGACCGCCAGCGACGGCGCGGCATTTGATCAATTTGGCGGTTCCGTTGCTGTGAATGGAAACACCGCCATTGTGGGGGCGCG
>Ga0114946_10002043_pt1 | contig 13843 bp, 14 predicted proteins | sample WalLakDeSediment_FD_88676 | JGI IMG/M metagenome (GOLD analysis project Ga0114946, IMG submission 88676) | Lake sediment microbial communities from Walker lake, Nevada to study Microbial Dark Matter (Phase II) - Walker Lake 11/02/13 Deep Sediment | ecosystem: Environmental > Aquatic >...
CCAAAAATTTGTCATGTTCATTTAATTCCAATCTCTGATATAGTTAAAGAGACTGCAATGGAATTTGGAATAGTTTATCATGAGTTATCGATTTGGGAAGCTATGCGTTCGCATTTGAAAATCCTGAAAGAGCTTGGTCGAAATGAAAAATACCCACCTTCCATTAAGAATTGATATTTATGATGCGCCTGTATCCTTTGCCCTTAATTACTTTTTTTAGGATATCACAAACTAACGGAGGGATCGCATTCTCAAAATTACATCATATTCTTCCTTGGATGGTTAAGCATATACTTTTTGAGCCTTTGCGCATTATGGAGTATTTTTTTTATGAAAGAAAAATTCAGGAACACAAAATTGCCAGTGATCCAATATTTATTCTAGGATACTACAGAAGTGGAACTACATATTTACAAAGGCTTTTCATCCAAGATAAAAACCTCGGCTATCAGAATGTCTTTCAATCAGCGTTACCAGAGTTAACATTAGGCTTTGAACGCTTACTTATCCCCGTCCTAAGTTTAATAAGCAATTTATTAAGGATAAAAAATGATTTCCATAAAATCCCCTTTACTTGGGATTTTCCAGGAGAAGAAGATGTTGCTCTTACAGGCTTGACTTTTGAAGAATCTGTGAATTGGGGTAATCTATTTCCAAATTCCTATTTTGATTTCTACGAGAAGTTCGCCTGGTCTGAATCTGAATATTTAGCTAAATGGACAAATAATTATTGTTATTGGCTCAAGAAATTAAGTATTCGCAACAAAGGCAAAAGATTAGTATTAAAAAGCCCGCCTAACACAGCTCGGATAGGAATCTTATTAAATCTCTTTCCAAATGCAAAGTTTGTTTGTATTCATCGAGATCCCTTTCAGGTTTACTCATCCAATCAGCGCTTTTGGAGAATTCTCGATAAATATTATTCCCTTCAATCAATCTCAGAGGAAAACATTAATGGAATAATTCTCAAGTCTTTCAATCGGACTATGAATGGGTACCATCAAATGAAAGAAAAAATACCAGAGAATAATCTTTTCGAAATTACTTATGAATCCCTTGCACAAGATCCCTATAACCGATTTAAAGAAATTTACCAGCAGCTAAATGTGGGTGACTTTAAGCAGATCGATCATCGGGTACGGAATTTTGTGGAATCTACCCGAAGTTATCCATCAATTACCTACAAGCATTCAAAAGATGAACAAAAGATAATCAGAGAAAATTGGGATCCTCATATTAAGTTTTGGAAGAGACTTCGATTAGACAACCGGTAGCGATCATGGAAGCTTTGAAAAAACATTATTTAGAACATCTGATTGCCTGCATTAATAAACAATGCCGGACAACTAAGGACCATATTGATTTATATCGCCCCGTATTTTCAAATAACAGGAATATTGCCAATTTCAGCCCAACTCTAAAAGAACTAGTATTTACGCTGGGGATAACAAACTCAGAAGGATCACATTTTTCAGATCTAAATGGCAACGATTATCTGGATTTGACCATGGGTTTTGGCGTTCACTTATTTGGACACAGACCATCATTTATTGAAAAGGCATTGTGCGATCAGTTAAAAAAGGGGCTTACACTTGGACCAATTTATGAAACTGCAGCTGAGGTGGCAGAACTCATCTATGAGTTGACTGGGAACGAGCGATGCGCTTTTTACAATACAGGAACAGAAGCTGTCATGGTAGCCATGCGAATTGCACGGGCCGCGACAAAGAAAGATAGGGTGGTGATTTTTGAGGGATGTTACCATGGGACCCATGATTCATTGCTCGGATTAAAAAAGGATCGTAATACAAATTTAATCATCTCTACAATTCCTGGTATTTCTCAAAATTTCGTGAACAATACCATGATCCTCGAATATGGGAGCAATGATTCAGTTGAAATCATCAGGCGCAATGGAAATCAAATAGCAGCGGTACTTATTGAACCGGTTATGAGCCGGCATCCTGAACTTGCAAATGCTGATTTTTTATATCGTTTAAGAGAAGTGTGTTCAGAGTTGGACATTACCCTGATTTTTGATGAAGTAATAACCGGTTTTAGAACAGGAAATAACGGTGCTGCAGGATTTTTTAATGTGCAGCCTGATGTTACAACCTATGGAAAAATAGTTGGAGGAGGAATTCCGGTTGGCATTGTATCTGGAAAGCGTAGGTATCTGGATATGATTGATGGAGGAGAATGGCAATTTGGCGATCAATCCGGTCCAGGAAGTAATACCACATTCACAGCCGGGACTTTTAATCATCATCCCTTGGCCATGGCAGCCGCAAAAGCAACTCTGCGATTTTTGAAAGAGAATGAAGGTCGTCTACAAAGAGATTTAAATCATAGAACACTTGAAATATGTAACCAACTAAATACATTTTATGAGGAGGAGGGGTTTCCAATTTCAATGGTCAGTTTTTCTTCCCTTTTCAGATTTAAACTTAAAGGAAATCATAAAATCCTTTTCTATTCTTTACTCAAAGAAGGAATATACATCTGGGAAGGTAGAAACTGTTTTCTATCTACCGCACATACAGAGGCAGATCTGTCATACTTTATTGAGCGTGTCAAGAAGTGTTGTTTTGAACTTGAGGCAGCTGGAATTTTAAATCGAAATAAAAGCAAACGGTTTATCGAAAAACGGTATCAACTAAAAGCTGGAATAACAATCAATTCAATCCTTGATAGGGAAAGCCTTGCCCTAGCCTGTAATTATCTCTTCTCGGCAATACCAAAACTTCGAGGCAATACCTGTGCCTTTATTGAATATGCAAATGGTGAATTAAAAAAATCTAAGGAAAATTTCTCTGAATCTTTTGTTGTTACTCTTTCAACCGAACTTGAAACCTCAATAATTCAAGTTTCTGCTGAAAGAGAAATGTGCGACGGTTGGTCAATAATTTTATTTTTTAAAGCTTTGGCAAATTCATACAATGCTCTTAAAAGAGGAGTGCCACTCCCTGTAATAGATTATCAAAGTGATGAGGCTATCTTTTCACTGAACAATAATCATATTCGATATTACCCTGCTAAAACCCTTCACCACGCTATTCCACTTGCACTTGTTTCAGAGCAAACAAAAAAACAGCTATTCACTTTATTGATTGTACATTTTCATCAGACTTTATCAGAGCAGGATCTTGGAAAAAATATTAATTGTAATAGGATTTGTATTCCAATGGCCGGCCAGTTAATTAAACGCAGGATGAAAGAATTTGGGCAATGCACAATACATAAAAACATTACTATAGCTGGTGATAATCCAATAAACCTCTTTGAAAAATTAAACACAATTGAAACTCAAATCAAGAGTTTTAAAAGATCTGAAGCTTCTCAAGAATTGATTGAAACACATTCTGACATTGTTTTCAATCTGGATAATCTGAATTTCAATTTGCTCTTTGAGGATGAGGAAGCTTCATTTTTACCAATTGATGAATTGAATTCGGCTTATCCTTTGGTTTGCAACGTCACGAAATTAAAATCCTCCTTAATAATATCTCTCAAATATTCCCTGAATCATTTAGATGAGAATCAGGCACAGCCGATATTAAATGCATTTATCGATAAAATTAAACAAGATATAGCATGAGAGCATTTGAAGTAAATACGCCCATATTGGCTGATTATTTTTACTCTATACCAACTAAAATCTACAATGGCAACAAGAATTGGTCCATACAGCTGGGAAGTGATTTGGATCAGATATTTAATGCAAACAAAAACTCTCTAATTAAAAGTGGAAATTTGAAACGATGGATTGTTCTTGATAACTGGAATAATATTGCCGGTAGAATTTCGGCATTTTACTCAGTTCAGGATGACAAGAAAATAAAAGGGGGGTTTGGTTTTTTTGAATGTTCAGAAAACGATGAAGTAGCTGGTTATTTATTGGAGGTTGCAATAAAATGGCTTACTGACCAAGGCTGCACCAGTATTGAAGGGCCGGTTAATTTTGGTGATAAGGACCGATTTTGGGGATTATTAACAAAAGGATTTGATTTACCATGTCTTTATCTTGAAAATTATAATCCACCTTACTATGAAGGCATGTTCAAGAGGTTTGGTTTAAAGGAAAAGGACATAATAAACACGTACCAGGTAAGACTTGATCAAGTGCCAAAACAACGGCTAAAAAATGTATCCGATCGTCTTTCTGAGAGATACCATATTGAATTCAGAAAATTCAGTTTTGACCGATTGGAAGATTTTGTTCGGGATATTCACCAGGTCTATATTAATTCTTTCCAGCAATCAACAAGATTCAACCTGCTTGAGCCAGAAGATATCTGCAGATTGATAATATCAATTCGGCCGGTTATTAGCGATGATCTTATCTGGTTAGCTTATCAAAATGATACCCCAATTGGCCTATTGGCTTTTATGAAAGACCTTAATCAAATAATAATGAATTCTGCCGGTGATAAAAATTTGAAAGGATTTGCGATATCGGTGGTTCCCCAATTTCGCAAAATGGGTATTGAGTTAGGTCTTGCACATTCCTTGTATGAAGCTTTGATTAGCAAATCGACACCCTATACATTATACTTCACTGGAGTGAATAGTAATACATCTTTAATGGCTTCATTTATGAAAAAACTAAATGCGGTGATATGTAAAACGCACAAGACATTTACCCTTTAAACAAGATAAACTAAGGCATATGAAACAGATCCAAAAATTGAAAGAATTAGATATGCAAATATCATCGAAATGGCAGGAAATATTTTCCCATCCACAGGCAATTAATTTTGCAAATAGCCTCATGGGTAAAGATAAAAGAGTATACGCTTTATACCTCACCCAAGTTTATCATTATGCCTCCCATACGGCCCGTAACCAGGCATTAGTGGCTGTAAATTTGACTAATCAAAACACTGCATATATGAAGTTCTGTCTTGAACACACTTTGGAGGAAACAGGCCACGAACTTATGGCGCTACATGATTTGCGTTCAATAGGTGTTCCCATTGCAGATCCTGAAAAAGAAATGCCACAGGCTCTGGTGGCAACAGAACTCTTGATCGCTTATTTATATTGGATTTCTTCTCATGGTAATCCTGTTCAACGTTTAGGATATTCGTATTGGGCTGAAACATCTTATCATTTTATTAGCTCCTTTGTTGAAATGTTAACTTCAAATCTGAACTTAAAAAGACAGCAAATGACATTCTATTATAGCCATTCAAATATTGATGAAAAACATGCCAGAGATGTGGAAGAAATTGTATGTAAGGTCTGCAAAACTGACGAAGACTGGAGGCAAGTCTCTAAGGTAGCTATTACTACACTGGATCTTACAAACCAGATACTTTTATCGGTTTTATCTGAGTATCAAAAACTAGTTGAGGGTACTCATTCAGATTTTGAAATACTTAATAAAATTAAATGAGTACCCGAAAGTTACATATTAAGAAATATTATTTTGAAAAAATCACCTGATAAAGCCTTTATACGTCTATATAAGCTTGAAGTACGGAGTTTTATTCTGAATAGAGGGGGACAGAAGAGTAAGTTATGATAAAATCATGCATGCATCAGCAAAAAGTTTCTCTTTGCAGAAGGGTTCGAGAATTCCAATTGTTTTTCAAAAAAAGTCACCTATCCCCTTTCTTCATTTCTTCCCGAATTTTTAAAGCCTCTTTTAAATTGGCAAAAAACCATTTACGGGTTTCCAAAAACTGGTTTTTATGCTTATCTCCACTGGTTTTCTGGAGTTTTTTCCACGTTCGCATCAATTGATTGTAGCCTACCATCCAGGCAAGTAAGAGGGGTTTTCTGATATCAAGTAATTGATGAAGGGGAAATGATCTAAGTTTTATGGGTAAAAATTGAGCCTTATTCCGTGGTTTTCTATCGTGAATCATAGCTGTCGCAACTTGAAGACCTATCTTAAAACCAAAATATTGAGCACGGGCCGCAAAGTTATTGTCCTCTCCATAATGAAGAAAAACAGGATGAAACAAACCTACTTTTGTAATTAGTTCAGAAGTGAGAAACCAAGCGGCAGCTCCAACAAATCTTACCTCTATAGGCTCAGAAGCGGTTTTCCTGTTTAGTTCATTCAAAAAAGTATCTCTATCTGGAGCGTAATTCTTGCCAACTTGGTAAGAAAAAACCGGATCGATAGCAAGTCCTTTAGCGTCCAATTGTATGGGACTTAAAATGCCATATTGGGGACTAAGTAAGGCAGTAGAAAGTAATTTTGCAATGCAATCCTGTCGTACATAAGCATCTTGATTTAATAGAAAAAAATGGGAATAACCAAGCTCTAAAGCCCGTTGAATACCTATGTTGTTGGCTCTTCCAAAACCAAGATTGGAAGGTAATTGTATCAATTCAATATTTTCATGAAAGGACCTTATTATTTCAATTGTATCATCAGTGGAGTTGTTATCCACAATAATGACATGGGAAGTCATTGAACTTTGGAACAAATGTTCCAAACACCTTCTTATCCACTGAGACCCATTAAATGTTATGATAATACTTGCTACCCTCGGCATTTTACCTCATAATACCCTAAAATCCATTATTTTATTTAACTCTGTTGGTAGTACATTTTGGGCAAATGATTTTATCAAAGGCCATGTTGGGGATGGCTATAGTTTGAAATAATAAGCGGCTCAGAATTCCGGCCATCTTCAAAATGAATAATGTTATTGAAAATGCAGATAAAGTGTAATAGACTTCCTTCTTAATTCGGAAATCACGTCCCTGATCCTAGCATCCGTAGTCTCAGGCCTGTAAATATTGTTCAATCCATGGGAAAATCTGATTTCAGGAGAGAATTTGAAATACCTAAAATACATATCAAATCCTATGCCTAAATCCACGGTAAAGTCTTTTCCTGTTGTCACTATAAAGTCAAGGTCAGCTTCATCCTGGGCCTTGGTCCGGAACATTGCGCTTCCTCCTGCAGTAAAAAACATCCGGCTATTGTTAAAACGCTGCGCCTTGTATTTGAACAATAAGGGAAACTCAACCATAGTGACTTCAGAAACCACTCTCTCTGTTCTCTGACTAAAGGAGATTTCATTATTTGAGGAAAGAGGGTTATCATAAAAATTGATATCTGTTTTGAACTCATAGAATCCGATTTTTGGAGTAAACATCAGATTCAACTGGTCATGAAACCTAAGGATGGCTAAAAATCCTAAGGAAAACCCAGGAGTAAAAACCGGCACTATGCTTTCAATACCCGCACCAACCCCAGAATTGGGATCTACAAATGCCTCAGAATATTTTAATTGATAGTAATTTTTATGGCCTGCCAGAAAAAACCCATAGGACAATAATTTTTCATCTTGCCCAGCTCTACTGATTTCATTAAATCTTGCCTGTGCTTTTACTTGCAATTGAAACAGCATCAGGCCAATTACAATGAATCCTACTTTACCCCAATGTAAATAGAGCTGATACCGAATGTTAATGGTTTGCATTGTGTGTTTTTAAAACCAATTTTTTTTAATATGGCAAGAAAATTCTCTCCATCGGGAAATACCTGTACAGATTCCGGCAAATAGGTATAAGCGGAATTGTCTTTTGAAACAAGTTTACCAATTTGAGGTAAAATATATTTGAAATAAAAATTATATCCTTGTTTCATTGGAAATTTTTTGGGCTTTGAAAATTCAACAATCACAGTTTTTCCACCAGGTTTCAAAACCCTGTACATATCCGCAAGACCTTTTTCAAGATTCTCAAAGTTTCTTACTCCAAATGAAACGATGACAGCATCGAACTTATTATCTTCAAAAAGCAACTTCTCTGAATCACCCAATTGCATATCGATGATATGATCAAGTTTTCGCTTTTTCATTTTCTTACGCCCTTCTTCCAACATACCCTCAGATATATCTACTCCAATTATTTTATCAGGATTTAGCGCCAGGGCCTCGATAGCAAAATCTCCGGTTCCGGTGGCAATGTCCAAAATCAATTTTGGATTGTCTTTTTCGAGCATTTTTACCGCTTTCTTTCTCCAGATGATATCTATACCCAAGCTTAGAAAATGGTTCAAAAAATCATACTTTTTACTGATGTTGTTAAACATCTCTGCTACCTGCTCCTTCTTTCCCTCCTGCTTATCTTTATATGGTACTACTGTCATGGAATTAATTAATTTCTACAATATTACTAAGTAAACCCGAGCATATGAAAAATGTTGCCCACTAATCCCTTTTTGATCCCAAGAAGCGCCATTAATTTTAGCAGGTGAAAAATAGAATTCATTGAAAAGGCTTACCTTTGCAAAAAAGTCAGGTCATGATCAAAAAAGCCAGTTTTTTAATAAGCAACACGGATTACAGGAAATGCCCTCCTCCTTCCAAACCTGAATTTGCCTTTATTGGAAGGTCAAATGTGGGTAAAAGTTCCCTGATCAACATGCTGACAAACAATAAAAGCCTGGCAAAAATTTCAGGCAGGCCTGGTAAAACCCAGTTGATCAATCATTTTCTTATAGATGATACTTGGTATATGGTAGATTTACCGGGATATGGATTCGCCAAGGTAAGTAAAAGCATCAAGTCGACTTGGGAAAAAATGATCAGCGATTACTTAAAAAACAGAGACAATTTGGTGGCTGTAGCCGTGCTAGTGGACAGCCGCTTGGATCCCCAAAAAATTGATCTGGAATTCATTACCTGGTGCGGGGAAAACGGGATCCCCTTCTATCTGATTTTTACCAAATCGGACAAACAGGCCAAATCCAAAACACAGTCCAATGTCATGAAATTTATGCAGGCGGCGGAAGAAATTTTTGGTGAGGCGCCACAACACTTTACCACTTCTGCCCAAACAGCAGAAGGAAAAGAGGATTTGGTTGCATTTATTGAAAATGAAGTAAGGGAATATTACAATAGCCATAAGTAATTCTTGGGCTTTTTAATGGATATACTATATTTGCAGGCTCAAATCCGAAGTAGAAAATGAAATTTAACGAAATAGCAACTGTTGCCGGCAAACCCGGGTTGTACAAAGTCCTTAAACCGACCAGAGGAGGCGTGATTCTTGAATCCCTGGATGAGAAAAAGGGGAAATTAGTGGTTGGTACCAATCACCGTGTATCCATTTTGGGGGAAATTTCCATGTACACCATGACTGAAGAGGGAGCTGCTCCTTTGGAAGACATCATGAAAAAAATAGATAAAGAATTCAATGGAGATTTGGGTTTGGATGTAGATGCCGATGCAGATGAGCTACGTGCTTTTCTAAAACATGTATTGCCGGATTTTGATGAAAACAGGGTCTACCCTTCAGATATCAAGAAATTGGCTACTTGGTATGGCATTATCAAAAAATATATTCCCGAAGTATTGGAGGACAAAGGGGAAGAGGAATCCAAAGAAGAATCAGAACAGTAAATAATGAGTGGGATCTCGAATCCCACTTTTTTCTTTTGGGAAGGCCAAGGATGGATACGCTACAAAACACCATGGAGTTTTTAAAACAGGACTTTGAATTACCTGTGATTAAGGATGAGCTGACAGAGGAGAAACTCATCCATCTCCTCACTCCTGTTGTCTCCAAAATGTTGGATAGAGAATTTGAAAAACTCTTGAATATATGCTACCGGATCGATTTAGGGGAAAACCGGTTGAAATATATACTCCATGAATCAGAACCAGAACATATGGCTAGGGAATTGGCCAGTGCTTTGGTGAAGAGGCAGATTCAAAAGATTGAAATCCGCCAAAAGTATAGCCAACCTTAAATCCACACTTTTTATTCTTTTTCCTTATAGAAAGTCTTCTTCAACGGGTTATATAAAATTCCCCACAAATGCTGAGCTAAACCAGGGTCCTGTGCATTTTCAAAAGTTCTTCCGCCTCTTCCACCATCCGAATAGAACCAATATAAAGAGGTGTCCTTTGATGCAGACTTTGGGGCTTTATATCCAAAATTCTTTGGGTTCCGTCAATTGCTTTTCCACCTGCCTGCTCTGCTATAAAGGCAAGTGCATTGGCTTCATACAAAAGTCTCAACTTTCCATTGGGCGCTTTTAAAGTGGAAGGGTATATGTAAATTCCTCCTTTTAGTAAATTTCTGTGAAAGTCAGCTACCAGACTTCCAATATATCTCGCACTAAATTCCCGTTTTTTGCATGCTTCTATATAATTCTTCAAGCCAGTTTCGAACAAATTGAAGGAGCCTTCATTAATGCTGTATATTTTTCCATGTTCTGGTGCACACATATCGGGATGGGATAGAAAAAACTCACCAAGAGAAGGCTCGTAAGTAAATCCATTTACACCATGTCCGGTAGTATATACCATCATGGTAGATGAGCCATAGAGCACATATCCTGCGGCTACCTGTTGGCTTCCCGGCTGCATAATGTCTTCAGCCTGAATGGGGCTACCAACAGGAGTAACCCTCCTGTAAATTGAAAAAATGGTACCGATGGAGATATTGACATCAATATTGGAAGATCCATCCAAAGGGTCTATCGCCACTACATACTTACCGGATTTATTTTGGAGATCAATTACCTCATCATCTTCCTCTGATACCACAGCACAAACTTCACCACCTTTTGTCATGGCTCTAGTAAAACGGATATTGGCAATGACATCCAATTTCTGCTGCTCCTCACCCTGAACATTGGTATTGCCAAAGGCTCCACCGATATTTGAAAGACCGGCACGATTGGTCTCCCGATTTACTATCTTTGATGCCAAAGCAATATCCCGAAGTAATTGGGATAATTCCCCTGAAGCAAAGGGGAAATCATCCTGTTTCATTTTGATAAATCTGTCCAAGGTAACACCGACAGAATAAGCTAGATTTGAGGTGCTGGGAGTATAGTGCTTGATTTTCATAAAATATTGGAAAAGTTATATTTGGGATATTCTATTACGAAAATTACAACTTAATTTTAGATGTCAAAAACTTTTGTTTTCAAATTTGGCGGTGCATCTGTAAAAGATGCAGCCTCTATTAAAAACCTCTCTCAGATTTTACTCAATCGATTGCGAAATCAAACAGTTATTGTGGTTTCCGCAATGGGGAAAACAACAAATGCCTTGGAGGAACTCATCGATAAAAAAATAAAAAAGGAAGATTTTTCATCAAATAGTACAAATATTAAAAATTACCATCTAGATGTATGTCTGGAATTATTTGAAGAAAACCACCCTGTTTTTTCTCAAATTGAAAATTACTTTTTGCAGTTATCGCGGGATATGGAGAAGCCGCTCACGAAGGAAAACTATGACCAATATTATGACCGGATAATTTCATATGGAGAATTGATTTCTTCCAGGATTGTTCAGGAATACCTCTGCAAGGCAGGAATTTTCAGCATCTGGCAGGATGCTAGGGAAATTATACAGACCAATTCAGATTTCCGTTTTGCAAAAGTTGATTGGGTTGCAACAGAGGTGAAAATCAAAAAGCATGTTTCTCCCCTATTGGAAAATTACCCTGTCATCACCCAGGGGTTTATTGGAAGGGATAAAAAAGGAAATACCACAACTTTGGGAAGAGAAGGCTCGGACTTTACCGCTGCCATTTTAGGTTTTTGCTTAAAGTCAGCATCGGTTACAATTTGGAAGGATGTGGAAGGAGTACTGAATGCAGACCCCAAACGCTTCTCCAAAACCATTAAATTTGAGGAATTGGATTACAGGGAAGCCGCAGAACTCACTTATTATGGGGCATCCGTTATCCATCCCAAAACCATCAAACCCTTAGCAAACTTATCCATTCCCCTTTTTGTCCGTTCATTTATCCATCCGGAAAGGAGCGGAACAAAAATCCACCATGTAAATACGCCGAATACGGTTCCATGCATTGTTATAAAAGATGAACAGATTTTGGTAAGCTTCAGGGTGACAGATTTTACTTTTATAAATGAAGGACATATACACCGCATATATTCTGAATTGGAAAAACTCAAACTTCGTGTGAATCTACTACAGACCTCTGCGATCAGTGTTTCAATTGTCATGGATAAACACTTATACAAACTGGAAAGCCTGATCGAAAAATTGAGCAGGGAATTCGAAATAAGGTACAATGATTCTTTACAATTAATCACAGTCAAAAACCATAATCCGGCTCTCATGGAAGAATTAATGAAAGGCCGCGAAATTCTTATGGAGCAGGTTACCAGGATGACTTTCCAGATTGTTTATAAACCATTATGATTGAAGTTTATTAACGGTTCTTTCGATACCGGAAAAATAACTTTTCCCAAAAAGCAACAAATGCACTAAAAGTGGATACAAGTTATAAACTGGAATCCTTTCATCAAATCCAGGTTCCAAAGGAAAAACGGTTTGATAAGATTGATAAAAAGTATCATCAAAGCCTCCGAAAAGCTTAGAAAAGGCCAAATCCATTTCCCTGTGTCCATAGTATACCGCAGGATCAATCAATACCGGATTACCAAGATTCCCTCTCATAATATTCCCTGACCAAAGGTCTCCATGGAGCAATGATGGTTTCTCTTTAGGAAAAACGTTCTCCAGGGTTTTATATATATTTCTGAATTTTTTCAAAAACTCCGAATTTACCAAACCTTCATAATAGGCTTTTCCTATCATCGGCTCCAATCTACATTCTATAAAAAAATCCAGCCATGAAGTTTTAAGGCTATTTGGCTGAACAAGAGATGCGATATAATTGTCCATAGGGTAGCCGGAAAATTTCTGAGTGGCCATATGTAGCTGTGCCAGTCCCAAACCCAATTTTTCCCAATAGGACTTATCCATTTTGTCTTGTTGGATCCATTCCATCAACAAAAAATTCCTTTCTTCGATTCTTCCAAAATGATAAACTTCAGGGACTATTAAAGGACAATTTTGCCGAAGGACATTTAAGCCGTCCGCTTCTTTTCTGAAAATATCCTCTCCGGGCTCAAAGTTTACCTTAAGAAAAAATTTCCTGTTTTCAACTTCCAATAAAATCCCTTGGTTAACATTCCCAGCTGCAACCAACCGGATTTGCTTGATGTTGGGATTATCACCGAGACTCAGAAAAAGAACACTTTCATAAAAATCGTTTTTTTCAAACATTGTCAGCGTTACCTTCTTTCAAACGGATTAAAAAATGTTCAATGGAATCATCCAAAATTTCATATACCCTATCAAAACCTTCTTCACCTCCATAATATGGATCCGGAACTTCAAGATCTTCTGCCTCTGTCTGAAATTCCCTCATTAGATAAAGTTGCTTGTGTTGAATCTTGTATTTATCCAAAAGGGATTTTACATTTTTTCTATTGGCATGGTCCATTACAACCAGATAATGGAAATCGCGTAAGTCCACCCGGTTGATTTGCCTTGCCCTATGGTTAATCTGGAGTTGGTATTTTTCCGCACATTTCAGGGTGCGCTCATCTGGCAATTCTCCTATATGATAATCAGAAGTTCCGCAACTATCGCTACCAAATTTATGATCCAGTCCATATTTTTTTATTTTTTGGTTGAAAATAGCCTCAGCCATAGGGGACCGGCATATATTCCCCAAACATATAAACAGAACTTTAACCATAAGGATCAACTAGGGCAAAATCTCATAAATTATCGTATTACAATTTAATGAATTTTTTATTGACAATAAATATTACTGATCAAACAAATTTGAAAACCATTAATAATCTGAAATCACCAAAAATTTTCTCCCATAGAACTGGGATTTTTTTAAATGTTAAGAAAAAAGTTTCGGCATCTAAATTATTCGCAATTGAAATCAGGGATTTTTCTTCGTGGCATACACATCTCTTCCCGCCCTATGGTAGGTATACCCTTGACTTTCCACATATGCCTTGCATCTGTTTTTGGTCTCTTCATCAAAGTGTTCTTCTTCATAAACAATTACATCTGGA
>Ga0114946_10002047_pt1 | contig 13836 bp, 18 predicted proteins | sample WalLakDeSediment_FD_88676 | JGI IMG/M metagenome (GOLD analysis project Ga0114946, IMG submission 88676) | Lake sediment microbial communities from Walker lake, Nevada to study Microbial Dark Matter (Phase II) - Walker Lake 11/02/13 Deep Sediment | ecosystem: Environmental > Aquatic >...
CCGTCGGCCCGAGCCGGGGTCTGCAACGGCTTCACGGGCCAATCGGAAAGGAAGGGGTTGCGAATCCAATTCCGATGCCCCAAGCTCCTCCCCGTGGCCTGCCCCTGCACGAACCCAAACGCCGCAACTCCCGAGGGGGACTCAAGCGACGTGAGCAAGGTGCCTTGATCGTCGGCCACGATCTGCACGTCGTCATCCACGGCAAACGATGCCCCTGCGCCCGTCTCAAGGGTCAGGGTCTGATCGCCCTCGTCTGAGTCCTCGATCTCGTGGAACGTGCTGTCGGCGGCCTCAAGGTAAAGCCCGACGTGCTGGTCGTCCTCAAGGATCGCGCCGAAGCCACCGCCACGGGGCTCGATCTCAATCACGTCGCCCGTGACATCAGCCACGCGCCACGTTGCCCAGCCGATGTTGGCCCGCTCTTCGGCCCCTTGGGCAAGGCCGCCCGATGGACGAATGGAGGTGAACAGCCGCTCACGGTTGCGGGAGGTCTGAAGCTGGAGAATGTTTAGCCCGTCCCTTGCCTCGACCTGCTCGATCTGCCCGCCCACCCGCTCCACAAGGTCGATCTCGTAGCGGGATTGCGCGGGGTTGTCGCGTAGGCTCCACTCAACGCCCGTCTCTTTGGCCACGCCCTCAATCAGGGCAAGAGGCGTGAGCGCATCCCACGAGAAATCGAACTGCTGGACGGGTTCAATGGTGCCATTCACCACCCATGTGATGCCGCGTCGCTGAAGGTGCTCGATGGCGAAGGTGCGAAGGAAGTTGCGGGCCGTGCCGTTAAGGCCGCCCAAGTTAGTATAGCTCTGGCCGCCTTGCTCGACGAACTCGATGATCCCCGCATCGCCAAGGATCACGCGGATGGGGTCGCATTCCACGGCAAAGATCCCATTACCCTCCGGCCCCGCCGCTTCGGTGACGCGGGAAATCAACCATTCGGAGGTGGGTTCGCCCTGGGGCTTCAGCTCGATGACCCGCCGAGCCGTGAGAAGCTCCCGGAGGTCAGACGTGGCGGGCACCGCAAACGACAGGATATCCCGGCCATCCAAAGCATAGCGCACCCGTGGAGCGGCGACTTCGTTCAAAGGCCGGGGGTAGCGGCCATCGGTGCCGGGCGTAGCGTAGCGCGGGCGCTCTAGCACCCGGAAGGTATCGGGCCGCGTCACAGGGCCACCATGGTCCCGTCAAGGCGGGTTTCACGGAGGGTGGTTTCTCCAAGGGCGCGGTCCATCTCCTCAATAAAGGCGCGAGCCACCGAGCGCCCCGTTGCGTCAGGATCGTTGGTGCCTCGGGCGTCGATGTTCAGGGTGCCGATCTCAAGCGACATTCCGCCGCCGCCCGATCCCATGTTTGAGAGCACGTTCATGTCGCCCGGGTTGACGCTGAAGAAGCCGCCACCCCTGTAGCCACCGCCAAAGCCACCACCAAACCCGCCCGCCGGGATGCCGGGAAACCCGTCTCCCAAAGCTTCCTTAGCGCCCGTTAGGGCTTCCCAGAATCGCGTGAGCTTGTCCCAGAAGCCTTTGATAGTGTTCCAGAACGAGCTGATGGTCTGGGCAAGGCTTACGAAGAACTGCCGCCAGTCGGTGGTGATCTGGTTCAAGGTGCTGAAGGGGCTCTTGAGCATATCGGTAAGCTTGTCCCAGTCGCCGCCCAGGTCCTGCACGAAAGCCTTGGCGCGGTTCACGACATCGTCAAACATCCCGCTGAACTCAACGGTTGTCGCTGTGGTCGCCGCTTCCGTCTTCGCGGGCATCCATTCGGCCATGTCGTCGAAGTGGTCTTCAATCATCTCCAGCATGTCGGGAATGATTGAGTTACCGACGGCCTCACGGCTCATGCGACGGAATGCCCCAAGCACGGAATCCACCGCGCCCGTCACCGTGTCCTTAACCCGGTTGAGCACGCCCGTGAAAACTCCAAGGATAGCGTCCATCATGGACTGTACGATGTCGAGCGAGTTGGTCTTTAGGTTGGCGAACGTCTGCCGGATCGCGTCAAACTGATTCTGAAACCAACCCTTGATACTTTCGAGGGTGCGGTTAAAGAACGTCGCGATGGTCTCCCAATTCTGTTGTAGCGCAATTCCTGCGGCCACAACGGTTGCAATGGCAGCCACTACGGCAATGGTGACAGGGTTGAATGCCGCCAGAGCCCCAGCGACGAGCCCAGCCGCCTTGACGAGAGTCCCGAAGATGACGAGAAGCGGCCCGATAGCGGCAATAATTGCAGCCACGGCGGCAAGCACCATTTGGAACTCGGGCGACAGGTTGTTGATGAATCGAGCCACGGCCCGAAGCGCGGGTACAACGTGGCGCTGAAATAGCTGAACGAGGGACTGCATGACTGGAAGCACGGCAAGCCCGACCTCTGCCACGACAGCCGAGAGTTGCTTTTTAACCTTGTCAAACTCAATGCGAAACTCGTTCGCGCTGTCTAGCGCGTCCCCGTCTAAAACTAATCCCAATTCGTGGGCTTCGTCCCGAGCGTTGGCAAACTCTTCGGCGGTCATCCCCAGAATGGGGGCAAGGGCAACCGCCCCCCGGCCAAATAGCTCTTGGGCAATCCGGTTTCGCTCGGTAATGTCCTCCATGCCCTGAAGCTCCATAATAAGCTCGGGCATGATCTGGTCCATCTCGCGAAACGATCCGTCGGTGTTGCGGACGGATACGCCAAGCCCACCGAGCACCATCTGAAGCTGTTCGGACTCTTCGCCGAACGCCGACAGTCGCCGGGTAAGTTGCATGGCGGCGTCTGCCATGGTGTCCTGAGCCACGCCCGCAATCGTTGCAACGTGCCGGAACTCTTGAAGCGTCGTGGTGGAAAGCCCGGTTTGCTGCTCAAGGTCTAAAAGCGCATCGGCCATATTGCCAACGCGAACCGCCGCCCCGAGAAGCGCCGCGCCCACCGCTGTGATGGGTGCGGTCACGTTCTTGGAAAGCGTCTTCCCCACGTCCTGCATCTTTTCGCCAGCGGCCTCGATCTTGGACGCCACGCCCTGCATGGCAGCCTCGAACTCAGACGAGTCAGCCGACAGAAGGATGTTTAGCCGCGCAAGCGTACCGGCTCCACTCATGGGTTACCCCCTTTCCCTGTGGCCCATGCTAGCATCTTCTGGCGTTGCTCCTCGGGCGTGAGTTGCCGCTTGGGTAGGAAGTCGTGCGGCTTTACGATCTTGCCGCCCTTCTTGCGGTTCGTGTTGTAGATTGCTGAGGCAATCAGTCCCGCCCGGAGCGTGTCCCCTTCGCCCCGGTGGCGCTCGCGCTCCACGAAGGCCTTCACAAGCAACTTCACTTCGTAGGGCGTCGAGCGCCAAAACAGACCTTCGTCGATTCCAAGGGCGACAACCTCGGCCCAAACCTCTTCGGGCCTTAGCTGTCGCCCTCCGGGTTTCCCTCGTCCGGGGGTCCCACCGCGATGGTTAGGGCGGCGGCGACCGCTTGGGCGTACTTGGAATAGTCCACCATCTTCATCTGTGCCGCGATCTGCCGGAAGCTCGGCACCTCGTCAAGGTGAGTAAGCCCGGCCCAGACGAGCCACGTTAGAGACACCGCGCTTCCCTTCTGCATGGCGACCTGGTGCTCTTGTACGTTCTTGCCCGACTTCTCTTCCAGCTCAACGAAGGCGAGGTGCTCGTACCGGAGGTGATAGGTTTCGTTGCCCAGATGGATCGGCGTCTTCTTTGTGGGGCTCATGTCACCACTACCTTGGTTGCGGCCTTGAGGGTGCAGGTGAAGCTCCCCACGTCATCGTAAGGCGCGGATGCGCTCCACCCGGTCACGAACACGTCGAGCGTGAACGTGTTGCTGGACGATCCGGGATAGACGATCTCGATTTCCTGTGGCGCTCCACCGTCGAGGTTGGCCTTCAGCTCAAGCTGTCCGTCGTCGTTGGTAATCAAGCGTCCCTCAATGGTAATGTCGCCGCCATCCTGAAGGCCAGGAATGTACGTTCGAACGCCACTGCTCTGGTGGCTTGTGGTCTCTAGGCTGTCGCGGGTCTCGTCAAAGGGCGTGACGGAGGTGACCCCGCCCACGATCTCCGAGTTAAACGTGACAACCGTCCCGTGTGCAAACGTGCCCATCTATGCCTCCTTACGTCAGCGAGAACGAAGTCACCGCAACCTTGCCGGCGCACTTGAGCGTACAGGTGAACGTCCCTACGTCGTCGAACGGTGCCGAGGACGAATAGCCGGTCACGAATGCCGAGACCGTGAAGCGGTTCGACGCGGTGCCCGGATAGGTCACCACGAGGCTTGCGGGTGCGCCGCCGTCCAAGTTGGTCTTGAGGGCGATCTGCCCCGCGTCGCCCGTTAGAAGCCGACCCTCAATCGTGATGTCGCCGCCGTCTTGGAGTCCGGGAATGTAGCTCCGAACCTTGAGCGACGAGTGAGCGGTGGTCTCAAGGCTGTCACGCGATTCGTCGAACGGGGTGACTGAGGTGATTCCCCCGATGGTGGCCGCCCCGAAGGTGACCGTTGTTCCGTGTGCAAAGGTGCCCATGTTTAGGTCTCCTTGTAGTTGATGAAGAAGTCCGAAGCGACGTAGAAAATCCGAAGGTCGTCGTCGAACAGGTCGCGGCCACCCGCCGCAAAGATGGAGGCGACCGCAACGCCCGTCCCCATCGGTCCCCGGTAGCCCTGAAGCGCGTTCTTAACTTGCAGGGATAGTGTCTTGGCTTGCTGGTAACTCTGGCTCCACGCCGTCACCTGATAGCGGGCCTCTACGGTCCCGTCGGGTCCCTGATGGGTGTTCCCCCGAGGGTCGGAGATCAGCTCGTAGGTCACGGCGGGAAGCGTCACGTTCTGGGGCATGGTTTTAGGGTAGATGCGCCCACCGATGCCCGTTAGTTGGGTGTTTAGTCGGGTGTAGAGTCCAGCCTCAATCATACGCCCGCCACCCTTGCGATCTGTCGCGCCAGATGGTCAGCCACTGTCCTTTGGGCCACTGACTTCATTTCGTCAGCCGCCGGACGAACGAAGGGCTTCGCCGATGCCTTCTTTGTACCAAACTCCACAAGGTGCGCAATTGGGCTGTTCACCATTGCGGCGTAATCGTCCTTGATTTTCTTGACCTCAATCTTGCTTTGGGTGCGGCCAGTCTTGACGGGCACGAGTTGCCGCATACGCTCGGCGTACACCTCGGCCCCCGCCTCTAGGGCGTCGCTCATGGCGGTGCGGGTAACTTCTGGCCCCGCTAGCTTCACAAGCTTCTTCACAAGGTCGCCCGTGCCGTTCATTTTGGTCCTAAAGCTAATCATGGCGTTTCTTCCTTGCACAGAAGGTGAAACTCCACGTTCTGCTCTTCAGGCGCGGTCACGAAGTCCACCCGAAAGATCCGGCCCTGATACACCACTCGGTCCTGAGCCTTGACCCGCTGGGTCCGGTATCGAATGTGGATTTTGTGGGTAACTTCGGCGGCAAACTGAGCGGCGTTGAAACGCTCGCGGCCCGTCATGGGGGCAATCCGCGCCCAGGTCGTGCCGTAGGTGCTCCACGTCTCGACAGCCTCGCCCGTTTCGTTCTGGACAATAACCCGAGACTGAAGGTCTACTCGGTGCCGAAGGTTGCCCGAAAACATCCTAGAAGCGCCTCATGTTGACTTGATGAAGAAGCGCCTTTGCGGCCATAGGGATTTCTTGCACTCCACCCGGAGGGGCTAGCTCGCCTCGGAACTGGTAGAAGTGATCGCAGAGCATGGCGATGGCGTGACGGATCTGTGGGGGCACGTCTCCCGGGGCGTAGCCCGAGACGTAGAGCACCCGAACCGTGTTCACCCGATCCTCTATGGTTTCGGGCCACCCGTTAAGCGGTAGGATGCGTGCAGGGTAGCCCACGAGGTCCACCTGATAGCTCGACGGGTCGAGGGTCTGCGAGTTCCCTTCCTTGTCCGTGTATGTGACCGAGGTCACAGACTGCACGGGCGACGGGTCAAGGGTAATCGCGCCGCCGGGGAAGCCGTCGAGGAAGGTCTCGTAGGTCGCCGGGGCTAGCGCAAGCCACGTCGTGTTTTCGGCGACCTGCCGCGCCGTGGAGATGATCGAAAGAAGGTGGTTGTCCTCTTCTGGTATCACGTCAAGGCGCGACTGTGCGCGGAACTGGGCGACGGTCAAGGGCTCCTCTGCCGGGGGCGTAACGAGTCGAGTCTTTTCGTTCATTCGCCCCCCTTGAGTGCGGCCTCTGCGGCTTCCTTGCCCCGGATGCGTTGCCCGTCAGGAAGAATATACCATCCCGCCCCTGCGTGGATAAGTGCGGCCACTTCTGCGGTGCGCGGGGCGACGGCTTCGGCCATTTCCACGGCATGGCCCCCTGCGATCCATTGCGAGGCTTCGGGCTCGGGCACGTTGCGCCATAGGTCGCCCCGCCGAATGATTCGAGACCCTGCAAAGCTCCGGGTGAACTTGATGTCACGTCCCATTTCGCCCCCTCAAGATTGTGGAACTGATCCCCGGCGTGTAGGGGACCGTTCGGTATTCGATGCCCAGCTCCTCAAGCGTCTGGTGGCCTTCCTTGAGCCGCTCCCAATCGTCTCCGTGCGTCATGATGGAGGGTTGAAAGCGTTGCAGGTTCTCGGTGGGGTCGGTGGTCTCTTGCGAAACCACGCAATGCACCCACGGTAACCGCTGGATGGCGTCCATCCGGATGGTGTAGTACTGATCGGGCCAGATGCCTTTGTAGTCATGGACGCCCTTGTCTTTGACCACGCCCACGACAAGCAAGTCGCCCAGCTTCGAGGACTCCCAAAGGAAGTTTATGTGCCCCCGGTGCAAGAGGTCCCAAACCCCGGCGGTGTAGACGATCCTCATCTTCTCACCCCGTCATTGTTCCGTTGAATAGGGGTCATCCAGTTAGGCCCGTAGCGGTGAGCGCAAAACCATTTGTGGTCCGCTGGCGCGGGTAGCTTCATGCCTTCGTAGGCAATGCGCTTAATCGGAAACAGCTTGTCGTTCGGAATGTCTCGGCCCTTGTATCTGTCTACCGAGCACCAATTGTGCCGGGTCCAGTTGTCGCCTTCCTTGTGCCACCAAAACAGGTCAACGTTCGTCCGGTTGATGGCACTCATGCAAACCTTGACGCTGTTGCCAGCTCCAAAGGTTTTTTCTCTGCGGCCTTTTCTGATGACGTGGTAGCCAAGCGCCTCCATTTCCTTGAGGGCTTTTTCCACTTGGGGCCTTTCGTCTTCGAGGATCCCCGCATCGCCGTCCTTGTCGTGCGGAATCTGACCCCCGTTTCTGACTGCTCCCAAGATGGAACCGTAGTCGAGCCACCATGTCACCCTGTGTTTGGTGAAGAGTCGGTCTAGGTCTGCAAAAATCTGGGTTACATGGCCAACGCAACACCGAGGGGTCGGCATGGCGTAGCTTCGGGCCTCACGGCACCGCTCCCAATCGGCGGTGCAACAGATCGAGTTGCCATACATATCAGAACGACGAGCCCAGCCCGCCGCAATGATTTCACGGGCTCGCTCGTCTTCGACAAGCTTCACGGAACCCGCTTGAATCTGCGTGTTGCCGTTGGCGCTTCTAGTCCATGTTATGTATTCCATGCCATCCTCCAAAGCTGGAAGGGGCCGGGGGCACGTTCACCCCCGACCCCAACCGTGCCTTTAGCTACCTGCGGCGTTCTGGAAGAACTTGATTGGCCCGGTGCCAGCGTTCAGGCCCCGAGAGTCAGCCCGCAGGAAGGCGAGGAAGCCGACCTGATGGAAGTCAGCGTAGCGCTCAACCAACCGGAGGAGCGTCACGCCGCGCACGTCGCGAACGACGAACTTCGAAAAGTCCCCAAACAAAAGGGGCTTGGCGTTTTCGCCCTGATCGGCCATGTCCTGATTGATCGTGTACTGATAGCCCAGAATGGTATCAGCCTCACGAACAGCCACGCCCGGAAGCCAGATCGGGCGGTCCTCCTGATCCTTGATGAGCTTTAGATCCCGAAGGGTCTTGTCGTTCATCATCCACCGAGCCGAAGCCGAAGCACGGTAGGCGGGGTCCACGCTGTGCTCAAGGGCAACGAGGTCCTCCCACCCGATGACGTAGGTTCCAGCCGCCGCCGTGGAGACGTGGCCAGAGGCCGCGAACGGAACCACGCCCTGCGGCTGGCTGTTCCCGGTACCAGTCGTGAAGAACTGGTTCGTGATGCGCCCAAGGCGCTCACCGAGTGCAGACCCGATGAAGGCGTTCAGGTCAAAGGCGCTGTCCTGAAGAAGCTCCTCCGACACGAGCACCGAGTCAGACGAGAACTTGAACGCCCCGAAGTTGACAACATCGAACGTCATTGCGGTGTTCGTCACAATGGTGTTCTCAGCCAAAAGTCGGCCCTTGTTGCCGGTGTCGTTGACCGTCGGCCAAGGCATCACGGCCCCGGTCTCGGTCTGCATGACCCGAGCGGCCTGACGAACGCCGCCGAACTGCTTCAAGGCAACCTCAAGCTCGCCCGAGAACGCCTGTGCAATGGTGTACCCTCCGGCTGCGGCGGGCGTACCCTGCGGGGTGCGGGTCTCAAGGATGGCGCGCTGTTCGGCGTCCAGTCCCTGAAGGCCACGAAGCGCATAGGTACGGAAGGCGTCGGTGTATCTGGCCTCCTGATCCTTGGCCTCGTCGCCCACAACCTCCACGGGTCCGTTGGCCGTAATGCGCGTCGAGCGGGTCAGCTCGCGGGAAAGCTCTTCGTGCTTCTCAATGCGGGCGATGTCTTCGCCCAGCTCGCCCATGCGGGCCTCGATGCGGTCAAACTCGGCGCGGCCTTCCTCGGAAAGCTGGCCTTCAGCGGTTTCGAGAATCTCCTTCTGGCGAGACCAAAGCTGGGCGCGGGTCTCGCGAAGATCCTTCGCGGTAACGAGAGACATGGATCACCTCCTTGTAGTAGGTGGCCGGGAAAGGCAAACGCCCACCCAGCCGAGGTTTTAACTCGGGTATGGATGGGCGTTTCTCGGTCTTGGCCGAGCTTGGCACCATGTCGCCTAGCCGATACGCCCCGACGGGCACACGGTAAGGCCGCTGGATTTAATTTACACTAGAGGCCCGACGGGGCAACCGTTGTCCAAATCTTATTGTGCCGAGCCCAGTACTCCGACAGGTCTACGTTGATCTGTTCCTTGGCGGTGGTGATGGCCCGGGCCGACACGACAGTGTTTGCGTATGCCGGGTAGACCACGGGGCCAACGTCGAACAGCTCGCGCACCTTCTCAATGACACGAAGCGGCTTGCCTTCGCTTCGCTGCTCCCACCGGTCACGCTCAACCGTGAAGGCAAACGAATTGCCGGTCACGTCACCCCGCTGGACGGCCTCGTACACGTCGCGGCGCGACTCTGGGAGTGCGGGCACCCGGTAGTGAAGCCCGTCCTCTCGGATCTCAAGCTCAAGCGTTCCGGCCTTGGCCCGACCGAGGATAAAGTTGGGGTCGTGGTTGTAGAGTGCTCGGATGTCGGAGACGAGCACCGCTTCGTCGAAGGCACCGGGGGCGATGACTTCCGTAAAGCCGCCCAGGTCCTCCGATTCAGAGTTGAACCGCGCCGTCACGCCAGAGATGGCCATAATCCCGGCTTCGTCTCTTGCCTCAAGCCCTTGCACGGGCAGAAACCGTCTTTCCATGTCGTTCTCCTTTACCCGGGTACGATTTGGCACTCGCAGCCGCCATGTAGCGGAGGGTGTCCGATTTTTCGCGTTGTGACAAGCGGTGCGGTGTCGCCGGGATCAACGACACTCCCTTCTTGCACGAAGGGCTTGGTGATGTCTGTCACGGCCCCGTCGAGCTCCATGCAAAGCGGACACGCTCCAGCGTTCGCCTTCCACCGAAGCACCATGACACCCAAAAGGCCGTAGGTAAGTTTTGTGATAGCTCCAGCCGACTGCAAAAGCTCGTCGTCCGCAAATGTCGTTGCCCTTGAGTCCTCCCACTGGTCCGCAAGATCGTCAAGCGCGTCGAATGCCGCATCCACGTTCGGCGCGGTTGCGATCACGCCACGGACACCCGCGAGGCTTTGGTTGTTGTACCGTGCGGCAAGGCCTTCGGTGTACTGCTGAACAAACTCGTTGAACTCTTCGCTTTCAATGGCCGTCGGCTTTTCTTCCTCGGCAAGTTGGGTAAAAATGTCCTTTGAGTAGCTCTTGACCACTGGCCCGAACTGCTTGGCGGCGTAGGCTTTCGTGGCGTCCTCTTGATCTCCGATCCAATCGCCCACGGAGTCGGCATTATTGGCCGCCCTCCCGCGCTTAATCGCGGCCTTTAGTCGGGCATTTTCCCATGAGACAAGTCTCTGACCGGCGCCACGGAAGAGCGGCCTGAACACGTCCCGACGGGCCGAGCGCCTTGCAATGCTTCGCTCTTCCTTCGTCGGGTCAAGGATTCTCGATTCTGATCTTGGCTCCTGCGGAATCGGTGTGGGCTCGGCGGGGTTGAGCGCCATGTCTAGCGGCTGAACGTTCAGCGGGATGAACCGAGCGTCGCCGCCTTCGATGGGGTTCTTGTCTTCGAGGGCAAGGATGTCGTTGATCGAAAACGCCCCAAGATTCCACATCTTCGAATAATATTCGGCCCGCTTGATCGAGTCGCCACGAAGAAGCCCCTCGACCGAGTGCTTGACGTAATAGGTGCCTTGATCTCGCGCCGGGATCAGGCGGCTCTGGATGCGTTGCTCCCATCGGACAAGCCACGTCTGGAGCGAGTAGGTCACAAAGCCTTGGCCAAGCTCTTCGATCCCCGTTCCCCACGACGTGGACTTTTCCATGTGCTGGATCAGGTGGAGCGGCACCCGGTACATACGGGCGACTTCCTCGACCTGAAACTTTCTGGTCTCAAGGAACTGTGCATCCTCGGGGGGGATCCCGATCTGTTGCCACTTGAGACCCTCCTCCAGAATCGCAACGCGATTTGCGTTCGATAGCCCAGAGTGCTCGGCGTTCCACGAAGCCTTAAGGTTCTTTTTCGCCCCTTCGCTCAACACGCCCGGATGCGACAGCACCCCGGAGGGCCGAGACCCCGAACCAAACCACGAAGCGCCGAACTCTTCGGTGGCTAGGGCGAGACCCAAGGCTTCGCGGTGCATCCGAACGGGCGAATAGCCCACAATCCCGTCGAAGCCAAGGCCCGTCAGGTGAAACACGTTCTCGGCGGGTAGTTGGTAGGTTTTGCCTTGGATCGTGGTGCTGTAAAAAAGGATGCCGCCGTTCGAGCGGTAGGGCGCGGTGCGGTCGGGAAGAAGCGGCCACAGACGCACCGGAACCCCCGCACCGTTGTATTCGATCTCGGCGTAGGCATTACCCCAGGTCAAAACGTGCGCCATGAGGGTCTCCCGGAACTGCACCGGGTCCATCTCGGCATTCGGACGACGAAGGAGCTGGGCGACGGGGTGCGCGTTGTCTACTTCGCGGCGTCCGTTCTGCTGACGGATGACGTGAAGCGGGAGCGTTGCCACGGTCTCGGAAAGGAGACGAACGCAAGCCGAAAGCGCCGTGTTGTAAAGCGCGGTGGTTTCGTTGACCCGCTTGCCCGTCCGAGTCGGAGGGCCTGACGCCAAAGCATCGACGAGCCACGCCTCTGGATTGGCAAGGTTCGTTGATGGATTTTCTGGCGATTGCCGCCGCTCGGACTCAAGCCGCGAGAGTATGCCCACTAATTCCCCCTCATGCCGAGGTGAAGGAGGATCGCGCCGCCGACGGCGAGCCCAAGGCCAATATGCACGATCCCGAGACCTAAAGCAACCAATCCCGCGCCCCCGTAAACGTGGAGGTCCCGCAAGTCAAGTTTCATAGGACGAAAATACCCCCCGATTCGTAAACGCTCTGGGCGGGCTCTTCGGTGGTGATGGCCCGCCCGAGCGCGATGATGGTTGCCACCGCCGGGTCAATCTTTCGCTCAACGCGCTCCTTCCGAGGGAACACGTTTCCGTTCCGGTCCTCTTGCGAAGTCACGTTGCCAAGCGCCCACGCCAGCACCGGGTTCCCGTCGTGGATCACGCGCCCGTCGGCGATGTAGGCTTGGAGCCACTTCATGGGCTCCGACAGGTGCGCCACGTTTTGCGGGACCTCAACACACGTCACCCCGGACTGCATGAGCCGAGACGCAACCTGCGTTGCTCCCCACGGGTCAAAGCCGACTTGCACGATCCGAAAGCGTTCGGCGTCCATGCGAATGTCTTCTTCGATCTCGTCGTAGTCCGTGTGGTGGTAGGTGCGCGTGATTTTCAGGTGTCCCTTCTCGGCCCACCCTCGATAATGCGCGTTTTCTGGGGCCTCAAGTGCAGACTCTGGAAGGTAGCTTCTCACGAAAACGTAGTACTTCGAATCCCGCTCAAACACCAAGGAGACGCAAGTCAAGTCGAGCTTGGAGGCAAGGTCGAGACCAATCCAGCATGGTTGACCGGCAAAGTCTTCAAGGCGCAGCGTTGGGTCCGCAAGGTTGGCCCATCGGTCTGTGTCAAAGAACGGACTTGCGGACTGCACCCAAACGTTCAGGTGCTTTGTTTTGAAGACCGATTGCTTGCGGGGGTTGTTAATTGCGTCCCGCTGCTGGGCGATCAAGTAATCCTCACGAACCGACACGCCGAGGTTTGGGTTGGCTTTCTTTAGCGCCAGCTCACTCGCCCAATCATCGCCGTCGTCGATGGTGTAGATCAACCCGAACAGCTCCGGGTTTTCAACCTTGCCCTCCAGCACGTCAATCACCTCGGCCCGAAGATCGTAACACGGTCCCTCGATAGACGAGCCTGCCGTGGTGATGACCCATGCCATAGGCTGATCCCGCGCACCCATGCCGGTCACCATGGTGTCGTACTGTTCCGAGGTTGGGTGTTCGTGGTATTCGTCGGTGATGGAAAAGGAGGGGCTCGCGCCGTCGCCCGGCTTGCCGATGATGGGCTCAAACTTTGAAGCGTTCGCCATGCGGACGAGGGTTTTGGCATTCACGTCTACGCCGAGAGCCGAGCACAGACCTGGGCTGTTCTTGGCCATGAGCTTCGCAGGCCCGAACACCTCCCAAGCTTGCTTCTCCGACCCTGCGCCCGAATAAACCTCAGCCCCGTGTTCGCCGTCTGCCGCGAACGCCTTGAGCCCGATCCCTGCTGTGATGACGGACTTTCCGTTTTTCCGAGGAACCTCCACGTAGGCCCGACGGAAACGCCTAAGCCCGTCCTTTCGGAGCCACCCGAAAGCGGTGCAGATCATAAAGCACTGCCAATCCTCAAGCCGCAAAAGCTCCCGCGCCCCAGCCCATCGGCCTTTGGTGTGGGGCAAGTGCTCGATGAACTCACACCACTCGTTCGCCTTGTCCTTCGACCACACGAACACGCCCGCCTTCAGGTCGTCAAGGTGACGCTGACACGCAAGCCGAGTAAGGCGAGATGCAACGATTTCGCCCTCAACGACTTGGCTTGCGTAGCGCGTGGCGCGGTCTGCGTGAGTCATGCGTACTTGGCGAAGGGGTTCTTGTTCTGCTTATCTTCCTCAACCGGCACCGGCTTTGAGCGGCTGGCGGGCGTTGCGCCGAACTCGTTGGCTAGCTGACGGAACTGGGCAAGCACGTTCACGTTTGGGCTTTCGCCCTCTCGCCACTTGTAAACCATCGACTGGTACAGGTTGCAATACGCCACCAACGCGGGGGTGTCGGTCACGGTAAACAGGTTGACGCGCCGAAGCTCCTCGGTCATGGTCTGCCAAAGACCCACGGCCTCGGGGCCCATAAGCTCCGGGTGGGGTTCGTTGTTCGAGACCAACCGAAACGCAGCCTCTTCCCGCTTTCGGTAGGGGCGATCTGTGCCCGCAAGCTTCTTTTGAGCTTCGGGTTTGCGTGGTCTTGGCATGGCAATGCCCCTTGGGTTGAATCGTGCATGTGTAAATTTGGC
>Ga0114946_10002048_pt1 | contig 13835 bp, 17 predicted proteins | sample WalLakDeSediment_FD_88676 | JGI IMG/M metagenome (GOLD analysis project Ga0114946, IMG submission 88676) | Lake sediment microbial communities from Walker lake, Nevada to study Microbial Dark Matter (Phase II) - Walker Lake 11/02/13 Deep Sediment | ecosystem: Environmental > Aquatic >...
CGGCGCGCCCGCAAACGCGGCGCCGGCCATCGAAAGGTCGTCGGAGAAAATCGCACCCTGGAAGCGCAACCGGATCCTCAATTCCGTCCCGAGCCACCAGCGCGAGAAGCCTGCCGGCAAACGGTCAAGCCGGGAATAGACCACGTGGGCGGCCATGACACCTGCGAGCCCCTCGGCGATCAGCACGTCATAGGGCTGCATGTCATCGAGCAGGTCCGCGTAAGGCCGCCGGTCCTCGGGCAGGGCGTGGTGTGAGTCTGCTATGACCCCGCCGTGGCCGGGAAAGTGCTTGCCGACCGCCGCCATGCCCGCATGCCGCATGCCCGCGGCAAACCGCCCCGCGAGGCGTGCCACGACCTCGGGGTCGCGATGGAAAGCGCGATCGCCGATCACCTCGCTGAGACCATAATCGAGGTCCAGCAGCGGAGCGAAGCTGAGATCCACGCCCACGTCCCGCAGCTCCGCCGCCATCAGCCAGCCGCAGGTCTCGGCGAGCTGCAACGCGCGGTCGCGCTCGAGGTCATAGTGGCGCCCGATGAGATGCGCGGCCGGCAGCGGCGTGAAGCCCTCCCGGAACCGCTGTATGCGGCCGCCCTCCTGGTCCACCGCGATCACCAGCTCGGGGCGACGCAACGCATGAATCTCCTCGACCAGGCACCGGAGCTGATCGGGTGATTCGTAGTTGCGCGTGAACAGGATGACACCGCCGACATTGGGATGGACGAGCAGCTCGCGGTCCTCCGGCGTCAGGTCCGTCCCGCCGATATCGAGCATGACCGGGCCGAGCGTCATGGGCCGTTACCCTCGGTGATCAGCACCTCCGTGCCGACCGCGACCAGGTCGAACAACTCGATCACGTCGGCGTTGCGCATCCTGATGCAGCCGTGCGATCCGGGCACGCCGAGCGGCTCTGGCTCCGGCGTGCCGTGGATGTAGATGTAGCGCCGCATCGTATCCACGTCACGGAGGCGGTTTCGGCCCGGTTCGAGGCCGCTGAGCCAGAGGATCCGGCTCAGGATCCAGTCCCTGCCGGGATGCGCCTGTGCCAACGCGGGCGACCAGGTTTCTCCCGTGGGCCGGCGCCCGACCAGCACGGCCCCGGCCGGCAGCCCCGCGCCGATGCGCGCGCGGATCACGTGCCGGCCGCGTGGCGTCTGCTCGCTGCCGTGGCGTTCGCCCACACCGCGGCGGGCGGTGGAAACGGCCCAGTGGCGGGGCGGCAGGCCGGAGCGGAGCAGCGTCAGGCGCTGCCGGGCGATGTCGATGGTGATGCCTGCGGGCGAACCCATGTACCCGCCTCAGGGCCTGCCGCCGCGCTCAAACAGCGCGATGGACTCAACGTGAGCGGTATGCGGAAACATGTCCATGACCCCCGCGCCCGACAGGCGGTAGCCGAACTCGTTCACGAGGATACCTGCATCGCGCGCGAGCGTCCCGGTATGGCACGAAACATAGACGATGCGTTGCGGCCCCAGCACGGGTACCAGGTGGATGGATTCCTCCGCACCCGCCCGCGGCGGGTCCAGCAAAAGGGCCTCGCAGCACTCCTGTGCCCAAGGCAGGCCGCGGCAATCCTCGAACAGGTTGGCGACATGAAACGCGACCTCGAGCTCGTTACGCCGGGCGTTGTCCCGGGCCCGCTCGACCAGTCCCGCATCGCCCTCGACTCCCCGCACGCGAGCGCCGCGGCGCGCCAGCGCCAGGCTGAAATTGCCCAGGCCGCAGAACAGATCGACGATGCGATCCCCCGGCGTCACGGCAAGCAGTTCGATCGCACGCGCCGCGGCCTTCGCATTGACGGCGGCGTTGATCTGTACGAAGTCGCTGGGCAGGAACGCGAATGAGAGGTCGAACTCCTCGAGGCGATACGTCGGCCATGGCGTATCCTCGCGCAGCGGCCTGAGGGTCTCCAGGCCGCCGGGCTGCAACCAGATATCCACGCCATGTTCGGTGCCGAAGCGATCCAGCCTGACAAGATCCGCAGGTGTCGGAGGATCGAGTACGCGCAACGCGAGCACGCTGCGATCGTCGCCCACGGCCACTTCGACTTGCGGCACGCGCCTCGCGATGCTCAGCGCGCCGATCAGCTCGGACAAGGCGGGGATCATGGCCCCGATGCGCCCGGCCAGCACCTCGCAGCTGTCCATGTCCGCCACCAGCGGCGCACGCCGCTCGCGGAATCCCACCAGCACCCGGCCTTTCTTGTCGACCTTGCGCACCCCCAGACGCGCGCGCCGCCGGTACCCCCACGATGGCCCCGGAATTGCTGCCCAGCGTGACTCGGCGACTACGTGGCCGAGGCGCTGCAGGCTGTCGTGCAAGGAATCAGCCTTCGCGGCAAGCTGCGCCTCGGGCGCCAGATGCTGCAGGCTGCACCCGCCGCAAGTCCCGAAATGCGGGCACTTCGGGCTGACGCGTTCGGCCGCCGGCTCGAGCACGTCCACCAGCACGGCGTCGTCATGGCCGCGTCGCCTGCTCACCCGGCTCGCCATGACCAGCTCACCGGGCAGGGCATCGGCGATGAACACCGTTTTGCCGTCAAGCTTCGCCACGCCGCGGCCGTCATGCGCAAGGTCGAGGACACGGGCCTTGAAGGGCGCCGGATCTGCCTTCCGACTCATGCGCGGCCCCAGGCCGCGAGGAACTCCACCAGGTGCTCGCGCCCGTCCTTGCGCAGGGTCTCGATGACGAGGCGTTCCTCCGCCTCGATCTCTTGCGCTGAACGGCGGCCGCGAAACTGCTCGAAGTGCAAATACACCAGCCAGGTATTCAGCACATCCGTTTCGCAGTAGTCACGGATCGCGGCGAGGCGGCCGTCGCGCCACGCGTCCCAGACTCGATCGCCGCTCAGGCCCAGCTTCCCCGGCAAGCCCAGCAGCACGGCGACCTCGTCGAGCCTGGCGGCGCCCCTGAACTGGTAGCCGGCCAGCACGTCCATCAAGTCGATGTGCCGCCAGTGGAAACGTCCCAGGTAGTTGTTGTAGCGGAAATCCCGATCGGCGTCGCCGACTTCCCAGTAACGCGGCGCGGCGATGCCGTGACGCAGCGCCCGGTAGTGCAGCACGGGCAGGTCGAACCCCGAACCGTTCCAGGACACCAGCTCCGGGCTGAAGCGCTCGATGCCGTCGAAGAAGCGCGCCACCAGCTCGGCCTCGTCGGCCTCCGCGTCGCCCAGCGACCAGAGCTTGAAGCCCTCGCGCGAGCGCATTGCGCAGGAGATGGCGACGATGCGCTGCTGGTGAAGGGGCAGGAAATCGCTGCCCGTGCGCTCGCGCCGAAGCGCGAACATCGCCTGTGCGACGTCCTCGTCGGCGAGGCCCTCCAGGCCGAAGTACCGCCGTCCGAACTCGGTGTCCGGTACCGTCTCGATGTCGAACACCAGGGTGTTCATGCGCCCGCCCTCAGCAACACGGCGAACGCCACCACGAGCCCAGCCTCGTCCGTCAGGCTCACGTGTCCCTCGCCGATGCCCAGCTGCGCGCATAATGCGCGCCCGCGTGCCGAGAACACGATCTCCGGCTTGCCGCGGGCATCGGCAACGATCCCCACGTCGCGAATCCACATGCCGTTGCGGAAGCCGGTGCCCATCGCCTTGACGACCGCTTCCTTGCCGGCGAAGCGCATCGCGAGAAAGCGGGCCTTGCGGCGATAGCACCGATACTGCGCTTCCTCCTCCGGCAGCAACAGGCGCCGGACGAAATGCTCGCCGAAGCGCTCCAGCGTCGCCTCGACGCGGTCGAGCCGCACGACGTCGGTGCCGATGCCGAAAATCACTGCAGCCGCGCCTCTGTCATCAGGCGCTTCATCTCGATGACCGCCGTCGAAAGGCCGTCGAAAATCGCGCGCGCCACGATCGCATGGCCGATATTCAATTCGATGATTTCCGGGATGCGCGCGATCGGTTGCACGTTATGGTAATTCAGGCCATGTCCCGCGTTCACCGCGAGATCAAACGCGTTACCGGCCCGCGCCGCTTCGCGGACGCGCTCGAGCTCCATGCGCAGGTCGCGCCCGTTGTCCGCATCCGCATACCGTCCGGTATGCAGTTCGACCACCGGCGCGCCCGCCGCAACGCTCGCCTCCAGCTGCCGCGGATCCGGATCCACGAACAGCGAGACCCTGATGCCCGCCTCGCTCAGCCGCATGACGGCCTCTCGCACCCGCTCGAGCTGGCCGACCACGTCAAGGCCGCCCTCGGTGGTCAGCTCCTCGCGCCGCTCCGGGACCAGGCAGACGTCCCGCGGCCTCACGTCCGTAGCGATCGCGAGCATCTCGTCGGTCAGGGCCATCTCCAGGTTCATGCGTGTCTGCAATACGTCCTTCATCGCGCGCAAGTCGCGATCCTGGATGTGGCGCCGATCCTCCCTGAGGTGCAGCGTGATGCTGTCCGCCCCGGCCTGCTCGGCCATCAGCGCCGCGTAGACCGGATCCGGATAGCGCGTGCGTCGCGCCTGGCGGATCGTCGCGACGTGATCGATATTGACGCCGAGGGCAATGGTGTTCTTCATAAACGGTTCCTGCCGGCTGCGATCGTTGCCAAGCGTATTCTGCCAGAAGCGCTACGGCAGACCGGCCCGAATCCGTGGTTTCAGGCTGATCCCCGTTTCATCCTGGCGAGCAGTTCCCTGGTTTTCAGGGGGCGGCCGTCCAGGTGCGCATCGAGCGCCGCCCTGAGGAGTCGCCGCGCGTCGTTGAGTGCCCGCGCATCAGCGAGCTCGTCATCCGCCAGCGCGAGCAGGGACGCGCCCAGCATCGCGCCGGCCAGGTCCGGCCGACAGGCCGCAAGGCCGTGTGCCGGGTCGTAGCGGTAGCTCGATGCCGCCTCGAGCGGCTGCCCGGCCGCGTCCCGGGCCAGGTCCAGACCATAGCCCAGCACATCGAGCAGGCGTTTCTCGAATCGGCGCAGCGCCGGCGCCACCGGTTCGCCCGCGGCCAGCCGAGCGACGGTGCCGGCATAGGCGCCGTAGAGCTCATGATGCGGATCGAGGCGTGCCGTCAACCGCAACAGCAACTCGTTCGAGTAATACAAGGCCAGCAGCGCATCGCCGCCGGTCGGCGCCGTCGCCGCCATGTCGCCCGGCTCGGCGCCGGTCAGCGTCCCGAGCTCGCCGCGCAGCTGCCATGACAACAGCAGGGGCCGGAACGGTTGCAGCATGCCCCTCAGCCGACTGCGCGGCCCGCGCGCACCGCGCGCCACCAGCCCGACGCGACCGTGATCCCGGCTGAACACTTCCAGCAGCACGCTGGTGTCCCGGAACGGCCGGTGATGGAGGATGTAAGCGGGCTGCAGCTCGACGCGCAACAAAGACGTCAGTCGCCGTCGTAGCCGAGGCGCCTCAGGTCGGCAGCGCGATCCGTCCAGTGCTCGTGAACCTTGACCCAGATCTCGAGGTGCACCGGACGATTGAAGCGGGCCTTGAGCTCGAGCCGCGCCGCCTGGCCGGCGGCCTTCAGCATTTCGCCGCCCTTGCCGATCACGATCGCCTTGTGGGCCTCCCGCTCGACCCAGACCACGGCGCTGACTTCCAACCGCCCCTGCTCGCTCTCGGCGAGACGCTCGATCTCGACCGCGAGGCCGTAGGGCAGCTCCTCGCGCAACCTGCGCATCAGCTTCTCGCGCACGATCTCCGCGATATGAAAGCGCTCGTCACGATTGCTCCACTGTTCAGGCGGATACAGCGCCGGACCTTCGGGCACCGCGTGCTCGAGCAGCGTCCACAGCCGGTCGATGTTCTCGCCGCGCTCCGCGGACACCGGCACGACTGCCGCGAAATCTCCCTTCGTATCCGCCTCCTGCAACAGCGGCAGGATGCGTTCGCGCGGCTGGATGCGGTCGATCTTGTTCAGCACCAGCATCACCGGACGTCCCGAGCCCTGCGCCCGCTCCAGCACGTCCTCGTCTTCCTCGGTCCAGCGCCCCGCCTCCACGACCACCAGCACGACGTCGGCATCCGCGAGCGAGGCCTGCGCACTCTGGTTCATGATCTTGTTCAACGCGTTGCGTTCGCGCCGATGCATGCCCGGGGTATCGACGAACAGCAGCTGCGCGTGTTCGCCGGTGGCAACGCCGATGACGCGCTGGCGAGTAGTCTGCGGCCTGCTCGTGACGATGCTGACTTTGCGCCCGACGACCGCATTGACCAGCGTCGACTTGCCCACGTTGGGGCGGCCGACCACGGCGATGAATCCGCAGCGGAATACGGGATCACTCATCGAGCTGCGCCAGCATCAGCGCCGCCGCAGCCTGCTCGGCGGCACGGCGACTGCTGCCGGAGCCCTTCACATCAGTCGCAATCCCTGCCACTTCGCAGGCCACCTTGAATTGCTGGTGGTGGTCCTCGCCCTCGACGCCCTCCACATGGTACACGGGGAGCGGCAGGCCCCGGGCCTGCAGGCGTTCCTGCAGCCGTGTCTTCGGGTCCTTCAGCGCCTCGTGGGCCGGCAGGGCTTCGAGCCGCTCCCCGTAGAGCCGGAGCACCACGGGACGCAATGCATCCAGGCCCCCATCGAGGTAGATCGCCCCCAGTACGGCCTCGAGCGCGTCGGCGAGGATGGACTCGCGCCGGTAGCCGCCGCTCTTGAGCTCGCCCGGGCCGAGATGCAACCGTGTCGGAAACCCGAGGTCGCGGGCCGTCTCGGCGAGTGAAGAGCGCCGCACCAGGCTGGCGCGCAGGCGACTGAGGTGCCCCTCGGGCGCATCCGGGAGGCGGTGATACAAGGCCTCGGCCACGACCAGGCTGAGCGCCGCGTCGCCGAGGTATTCAAGCCGCTCATTGTGCCGCGCGCCGGCGCTGCGATGCGTCAACGCGCGCGTCAGCAGGGTGTCATCGGAGAACCGGTAACCGAGCTCGCGCTCGAGCCACGCGGGCGCTTCTGTCAACGCTGGACCTCGACCGACTTCTTGAAATCCACGACGAAATAGACGTTCGCGATGAACGGCGCGCGACCCTCGTACTCGGCCCGCACCTGGTGGCCGTTGGGCGTGCGCTCAACGATCACGTCGCGTGGCCGGATGCTCTTGACATCATCGATGTCGAATCGCCGCTCCAGCGAAACGCGAATCTGGCCCGGGCCGGCGTTGCTCCCGTCCAGGTCGGCCTTCATCGCATCCATCGCGGAGTCCACTTTCATGTACTCGAGGTAGATCGGTACCAGCCTGATTGCGGCCAGCACGAATATGCCGGCGATGAACGCCACGATCACCATCCCGATAAGGGTCATCCCCTGCTGTCTGCGCATATCCTGTCCCCTTGGCCAAAGCTGGTTCATGGTGCCTGAAGGTTTTCGCGTCGTCATTCTATGCGGTCTCCGATCCTGTGCCACAACGGCCGCCTCGACTCGGCATCCCAGTTCATCCAGATACGCACGGCGCGGCCGACCATGTTCTCCTCCGGGATATAGCCGATGACCCGGCCGTCCCGGCTGCAATCGCGATTATCACCCATTACGAGATATTGTCCCTCGGGCACGGGCCGATCCAGGAACGGACTGGCACGATCGCGCTGGTCGCTGAGGTAGATGGTATGGCGGCTCGGGCCGAGGGTCTCGGTCGCGAGTTGCGCCGTGAACCAGAAGCCGCCGCACTCGATGTTGACGGTCTCGTCCTGCAATTCCAGCAGGGCCGGCTCACCATTGATCCACAAGCGTTTTTCACGCAGGGTCACGGTGTCCCCGGGCACACCGACGATACGCTTGATGTAGTTGGTCGCGGGGTCCGAGGGCAGGCGGAACACCGCTACATCGCCGCGCCGCGGCTCGCCGAGCGACATGATCTTCGTGTTCAGCACCGGTAACCGCAGTCCGTAGCTGAATTTGCTGACGAAGATGAAATCGCCGACCCGCAGCGTCGGCATCATCGAGCTCGAGGGAATACGGAACGGCTCATACGCGAACGACCGGATCAACAGCACGACCAGCACGATCGGAAAGAACGAGCGGCTGAACTCGACCAGCATGGGCTCCTTCGCGCCCTCGCCCGGCGAGGCGACGGGCCGGCGCCGCTTCAGCACCAGGGCGTCGAGCACCCAGATGAAGCCCATACCAAAGGCCAAAAGCACTAGAACTAGAGAAAAATCCAAAACTTGCCCTCGTTTTCTCGCGTGAAGTATTGGCTATTTGTGCTCGACCTGCAAGACCGACAGAAAGGCCTCCTGCGGGATCTCGACATTGCCGACCTGCTTCATCCGTTTCTTGCCTTCCTTTTGTTTCTCCAGCAGCTTGCGCTTGCGGGTGATGTCTCCCCCGTAGCACTTGGCGGTCACGTTCTTGCGCAGCGCCTTGACGCTGCTGCGCGCGATGATCTGGCCGCCGATGGCCGCCTGGATCGCCACCTCGAACATCTGGCGTGGAATCAGCTGCCGCATTTTTTCGACCACGTCGCGGCCACGCCGCTGGGCTGCGTCCCGATGTGCAATGACGGACAACGCGTCCACCCGATCCCCGTTGACCAGGATATCGAGCTTGGTCAGCGGCCCGGACTGGTAGCGCTCGAACCGATAATCGAAGGACGCGAAGCCGCGGCTGCATGATTTCAGGCGGTCGAAGAAATCCAGCACCACCTCCGAGAGCGGCAGTTCGTACTCCACCTGCACCTGGCTGCCGGTGTAATGCAGGCGTTTCTGCACCCCGCGCTTCTCGATGCAGAGCTTGATCACCGCCCCGACATGAGCATGCGGCACCAGGATGCTGGCCGTGATGATGGGCTCGCGAATCTCCGCCACGAGGTTGACCGGCGGCAGGCGGGAGGGATTGTCGACCAAAAGCAGCGTGCCGTCCGTCTGCAACACCTGGTAGACGACGGTCGGCGCCGTGGTAATCAGATTCAGCTGGTACTCCCGCTCGAGCCGCTCCTGCACGATCTCCATGTGCAGCATGCCCAGGAACCCGCAGCGAAACCCGAATCCCAGCGCCGTCGAGGTCTCCGGCTCGAAATGCAGTGCCGCATCATTGAGCCTGAGCTTGTGCAACGCCTCGCGGAAGTCCTCGTAATCTTCCGAGTTGATCGGGAACAGCCCTGCAAACACCCGCGGCTGGACCTGCTTGAATCCCGGCAACGGGGCGGCGCAGGGCCGCCCGTCCAGCGTCAGGGTGTCCCCCACGGGAGCCCCGTCGATTTCCTTGATCCCTGCAATGAGAAAGCCCACCTGGCCGGTCTCGAGCCGCTCGCGGTCCGTCATCTTGGGAGTGAAACACCCTACCCGGTCGGCGTTATGGCTGCGCCCGGTGGACATGACACGGATCTTGGCGCCTTTCTCGAGGACGCCGCTCATCACCCGCACCAGCGACACCACGCCGACGTAGTTGTCGAACCACGAGTCGATGATCAGCGCCTGCAGCGGCGCATGCGGATCGCCCCGCGGCGGCGGGATTCGCGCAATGATGGCATCGAGCACATCCTCCACGCCCTGTCCGGTCTTGGCGCTCGTCAGGACGGCGCTTTGCGCCTCGATGCCGATGATCTCCTCGATCTCGTTCTTGACGCGCGCCGGCTCGGCCGACGGCAGGTCGATCTTGTTGATGACCGGGATGACTTCGAGCCCCGCCTCCACCGCCGTGTAACAGTTCGCGACGCTCTGCGCCTCGACGCCCTGCGCGGCATCCACGATCAGGATCGCACCTTCGCAGGCTGCCAGGGAACGTGAAACCTCGTAGGAAAAATCCACGTGCCCCGGGGTGTCGATCAGGTTCAATTCGTAATCGCGCCCGTCCCTCGCGCGGTAACGGAGCGATACGGCCTGCGCCTTGATCGTGATGCCGCGTTCCCGCTCGATATCCATCGAGTCGAGCACCTGCGCCGACATCTCGCGGTCCGCCAGTCCGCCGCAGATCTGGATGAAGCGGTCAGCGAGGGTGGACTTGCCGTGATCGATGTGAGCGATGATCGAAAAATTACGGATGTGATCCATGGGGGGCACGCAGCACGCCGGCTCCGGGCCGGCGCGGCATTATACCGGTGCCGGACGGCAACAGTCCCGCGGCAGTCAGCGCTGGCGCCGGGCTCCGAGCGCGGACTTCAGCCGTTCCGCGTCGAGGAAATGCTTGCAGACGACCTCGTCATCCAGGCACAGAACGGGAATGTCGGCTCCGAAACGCCGCACCAACTCGGGATCGCCATCAATCTCCACCAGCGACACTGGCACGCCAGGACCGGCTACACGAAGCACTCCGGCCTCCATCTGCTCGCAAAGCGAGCAGTCGTGGCGCGTGTAGATCACGAGCCCGGCGGCGTGGCCGCCGTCCGTGGTGCTCACGGCTCGCCGCCGGTACAGCCGGAGCCCTCGGCACGTCGCAGGATGACCGGTTGCAGCGTGGTGTTGGCCTCGTTGCGTCGGCTGTAGCCTCGGGCCCAGCGCAGGCCGAACACCAGCCCGGCGACGGCGCCGAGAATCGCGGCAGCGTCCCCGCGCCCGGTCAGCGCGGCAGCGGCCGCCGCCCCGGCCAATGCGAGCAACAACGGCACGAGATAGACCACCGCCGCGGCACGCAGGACCACGTCCTCGCCAAGACCAATGACTACCTGGTCACCGGGCGCCACCGGCACCGTGCCGGTCGCCGCGCGAATCTTGTGGAGACGATCGCCGAGCAATCGGCCCAGAACGCCTCCGCCGCAACCCCGGCCCTCGGCGCAGCGCGCACACTCCACCTGGCGACGGCAGGCGATCCAGGCCCATTCGCCCTCGACCTCCAGCACCCGACCAGTCTCGGTGATCAATTCGACAGCGTCCCGGCGGGCCGGAGGGAACGCGCGATGCGCTCGACGGTATTCGGCGGCACCTCGCCGACCGCGGTGATCTGCCGCCCATCGACAACGAGCGTGAACGCGTGCGCGGCGCCCATCCGGGAAAGTCCGGAGAGCGCCTTGTCGGTAGCCTCCGCGGGTTCGACGAATACCGACACGGAGGCCAGCCCGTCGGAGTACACCAGGTGCTCCACGGGGTGGTCTCCGCCGGGCATGGTGCGGACGTTGGATTCCGTCAACCGGAACCCGGGCGGGGGTTCCTCGACGACCCAGTTCACCGCGGGCGCCTCGCCGGAGGCGACGGAGGGCGCCCTGTCATGCTCATACCAGGAAAAGCCCTCGACTTCGACGCCGGGCTGCAGCCGCGCGTCGGAAATCTCGGCCGGCACCAGCATGCTGACGAACTGGATTTGCTCCACCGCGACACCCTGCGGATCGAGCAACTGGATCTTCAACGGCATCGCGGTCAGCCGGTCGAGCCAGAGCCGGTGGCCATACCGGAAACCGTCCCGGGGCCGGATTTCCACGATGATCGCGGCGCGACCGATCTTGCTGCCATCGCCCAGCTCGCGGAATTCGTACCAGGACTCGACCTCGGCCGAGTCCTGCGGCAGGGCGCCGAGCAACGGCGCGCCACGGTGGCCCTTGCGGCGTTCGACCAGCACGGTGCGCTGGTCGGCGAAAATACAGGTGACCTTGTCGTTGTGGCGCAGGATCTCGCGCCCGGGCTGGTCGCGCGAGAACAGGCGCTCGGAAACGTCACCGTCCACGGAGCGATGGATGACATGCATGGTTTCCATGCGGTTGCCCACCATGTGGACGAACGTGCCTTCGTAACTCAGGGACTCGACGGCCTGCTCCATGCGGGAAAGCCACTCGCGCGCGTCATCGGCCGGCAGCGCCGCCGGCAGCAGGCACAGCACCGAGGCAAGCAGCAGGGTTGGCCGTACCGGCGCCGGACTCATCGGGCGTTCCCGCTCTCCTCCAGATCCCGGGGCGTCGATTCCACCAGTTCCTCTTCGAGCCGGGCCGCCTCCGGTTGAATGACGATGATGCGGGTCAAGGCGCCGCGACCGCTCATGGGCGGCGCGTATTGCGTATGATTGACGTAATAGCGCGTAAGCCGATCAGGCCCGCCACCCGCGGCACGGGTATAGACCGGCTGGATCATCATGCGCTGTTCCGGCGCCGGCGAGGCCACTTCGCTTGCCGTCAGCACCGGTGGCGCCGCATCCTGCTGGCGTCCGGGTAAGGCGACCAGCGCCACCATGGCCACCGAGGCTGCCACGGCGATTCCGGCGCCGAGCTTTGTAAAGCGACCGGCCCGGGACGGCGCAGCCACCGCAGGCATCGATGTGGCCTGCAGTTGCGCGCTCACCCTGGCCACCATGTCGGCCGGACGCCCGGCAGGCAGTTCATCGCGCAGCGCGTCGCCGATCAGGCTGTAACGCACCGCAGTCGCCCGCAGGCTTTCGTCGCGCGCCACCCTGCGCACCGCCATCGGGACTTCCGCGTCCGAAAGTTCACCGTCCAATAGTGCCGAAAGCTGCTCATGCGCATTCATTGTCATCGTCGTCCTCACGCCCGCTCGTCGAGCAGGGGTTTCAATCGCTTGTCAATCGCCTCGCGAGCCCGAAAGATTCTCGACCGCACGGTGCCGACGGGGCATTCCATCGCGCCCGCGATCTCCTCGTAACTCATGCCCTCGATCTCCCTGAGAACGATCGCCGTCCTCAGGTCCTCGGGCAGCGCTTCGATGGCCTGGTTCACGGTCTCGCGGATCTCCTCCGAAAGCGCGATGCCCTCGGGCGTATCGCCCTCGCGCAATCTTCCGTGCATCTCGTACTGGTCGGGATCCTGCAAGTCGAGCGAAAAATCCTCGGCTCGCCGCTTGTTGGAAGCCAGCTGGTTCTTCGCGGTATTGATCGCGATCCGGTACAGCCAGGTATAAAAGGCACTGTCGCCCCTGAACGAAGCGAGCGCCCGATACGCCTTGATGAAAGCGTCCTGTGCAACGTCGAGGGCTTCGTCCGGGTCGCGCACATACCGCCCGACCAGCTTGATGATCTTGTGCTGGTACTTGCCGACAAGAATGTCGAACGCCGCCTTGTCACCTTGCTGGACCCTCTCGACCAGCAACTGGTCGCTGCTTTTCGTGCCCATCCGGGCAAGCACCTCGGAATCCTGGCGAATCCATTCGCCACTCAGATAGACCGGGGGCCGTGCCTGAAGTTCTCCCGGCCGGAGTGGCGAAACCCGCGGCCGCGGGCATTCTATCGCGTCCGTCGTACAAACCGACAATCACGCTCATTCTTCGCCAGTCAACAGAGCACATTGCGTCTCTCGGCAGCAGCACTCGCCAGGCCTGCCCGCAGGCATCCCAATGCAGAAACATTGCGCCGGTTGTGACCACGGAACTCGCCCGTAGTTCCATCTGCTCTCGGTTACTGCTTACCAGGATGCGCTCCCAGCCGCGTGCCGGGCACCAGGCGATCGCGCGCACCCCGGGGCCCAGCGGATGCAGCGCCGTTCGCAGGGCCAGCGCGAAAGAAACGAGGACCGGTATCAGGGTCGCCGGGTGCAGCCCGGCCCCGAGAACGCCGCCGGTGGCGAGCAGGTGCCCGAGTGCGATCCATGCGCCAAGCGCCCGTGACGGTCCCACGGGGAACTCAAGCGGGCCGCCGTAAGCACTCCAGGACACGCGCCAAAGCCCTTCCTTCAGGTTGCAACCGGCCCAGCAGGAGCGCATTGATTTCCGGGTCCTGCCGCTCGAGCAGAGCCCGGAATGCTGCACGCTCCGGCGCCGTGGCCGCCGGCCAGTCGCGCGCCAGGTAGCGCGCCAGCACGACGTCGAGTTCGCGCATGCCGCGGCGGCAGCGCCAGCGCAGCCGCCCGGCATCCGCCGCATCGATCATGCCGTCGTCACCGGCTGGCGTCATCGTGGAAATCCATGCGGACACTGCTGAAATGACCGTCAGTGCTGGCGCCCGGCGAGCTTGAGCTTGATCTCGGCAATCGCCTTCGCCGGGTTCAGGCCCTTCGGGCAGGTGCGGGTGCAATTCATGATCGTGTGGCAGCGATACAGCTTGAAGGGATC
>Ga0114946_10002049_pt1 | contig 13835 bp, 16 predicted proteins | sample WalLakDeSediment_FD_88676 | JGI IMG/M metagenome (GOLD analysis project Ga0114946, IMG submission 88676) | Lake sediment microbial communities from Walker lake, Nevada to study Microbial Dark Matter (Phase II) - Walker Lake 11/02/13 Deep Sediment | ecosystem: Environmental > Aquatic >...
AATCAATTAAAAAATTTCTATTGGGATTTTCTAGATTTAATTATTTTATATTTTGATTTTAGAAATTTTTATTAATTAAATTATCCCAAATAAGTGCTTTCATTAGGCAACGCTGCCTTAGCAGATTTTAAAAAATTTTCTTCAATTTTTTTGTAATGTTCTATGGTTGTTTTATTGATACTTGGTTTTATTTTTTTTAACGCTTCTTCAAAATATTTTTTGCTAACTTGTTTTGAATCTATTGATTTTCTTAATGCTAACATTGCAGCTTCTCTTACAAATCCCTCTAAATCTGCACCACTATAGCCAGTAGTTTTTTTAGCCAGATCTTTTAAATCTACATCTTTCGCTAAAGGCATTTTTTTTGTGTGGATCTCTAAAATTTTTAATCGTCCTTTTTCTTCAGGAGTGTTTACCAATAAAATTTTATCAAATCTTCCGGGTCTTAATAATCCTGGATCAAGCATATCTGGTCTGTTTGTTGCTCCTATTACTAAAATGTCGTTTAATTCTTCTAAGCCATCCATTTCAGCTAATAATTGGTTTAAGACTCTTTCAGTAACTTTTGTTCCTTGTTCCATTCCTCTTTTTCCTCCGAGCGAATCGATTTCATCAAAGAAGATAATACAAGGCGCAACTTGTCTTGCTCTTTCAAAAACTTTTCTCATTCCTTCTTCAGATTTTCCAACCCACATACTTAATAATGAAGGTCCTTTTATTTGGATAAAATTTGCTTCAGATTCTTTTGCAACCGCTTTTGCTAAGAGAGTTTTTCCTGTTCCAGGGGGGCCATAAAGTAAGATTCCTCTTGAAGGTCTAATTCCCATTCTTGTAAAACTTTCAGGATATTTCATTGGCCATTCAACGGCTTCTTTTAATTCTTCTTTTATGTTTCCCAATCCTCCAACATCTTCCCAATTTACATTAGGGGTTTCAACTAAAACTTCTCTCATTGCAGAAGGTCTTACAACTTTTAATGCTTCCATAAAATTTTCTTTTTTTACAATTAATTTTTCTAAAATCTCTTGAGAAATCTGTTCTTCTTTATCTAATTTCATTTCTGGTAAGAATTTTCTTAAAACACTCATTGCTGCTTCTTTTGATAATGATTCCAAATCTGCTCCTACAAAACCGTGGGTAAGAGAAGCAATTTCATCTAGTTTTACATCTTTTGTTAAGGGCATTCCCCTAGTGTGGATCTTTAAAATAGATAATCTTCCATTTTTATCTGGAACTCCTACTTCTAATTCTCTATCAAATCTCCCTGGTCTTCTTAATGCAGGGTCAAGAGCATTTACTCTGTTTGTAGCCCCAATAACAATGACTTTTCCTCTTGTTTTTAAACCATCCATCATAGTTAAAATTTGAGAAACAACTCTTCTTTCAACTTCTCCTTGAACATCTTCTCTTTTTGGAGCAATCGCATCAATTTCATCAATAAAAATTATTGTCGGGGCTGTTTTTTCTGCTTCTTCAAAAATATCTCTTATTTTTTTTTCACTTTCTCCATAAAATTTAGACATTATTTCTGGACCGTTTAATAAAATAAAATTAGCTTCAGATTCTGTTGCAACTGCTTTTGCTAAAAGAGTTTTTCCTGTTCCAGGAGGACCATGTAATAAAACTCCTTTTGGAGGTTCTATTCCTAATCTTTGAAAAATTTCTGGATATTTCATGGGGATTTCTACCATTTCTCTTATTTTTTTTATTTCTTCAGAAAGCCCTCCAATATCTTCATAATTTATTTCTGAAAATTTTTCTTCATTTATTTCTACTGCTTTAGAATTTAATGCGACTTCGGTATTTTCTGTTATAACGACTGGTTGGGAAGGTGTGCTATTAACAACCACAAATTTTATTTGGGTCATTCCTCCCCCTAAATTTCCGAAAAAATTTCCCAATTCTTCGCCAAACATATCTCCAAATCCTTCTCCAAGTCCCATGTCAGAAAATAAATCTTTTCTTCTTTGAACTCCTCCAAGAACAACTATATCTCCTTTTACAACTGTTCTTCCTAAAAGACCTCTTCTTAAATTTTCAGCATCTCCTTGAACCATAATTCCTTTTTGTGCTGGAGCAATTATTATTTTTTTTGCTTCTTTGACTTCTGCTTTAGAGATTGTTACTAAATCTCCTATTCCTGTTTTGGCGTTTCTTCTAAGAATACCATCTATTCTTATTATTCCTTCTCCAACGTCTGCAGGATATGCTTTGTCTGCGATTGCAACAGTTTCCCTATTACCTTTAATAAGAATAACATCTCCTCTTCTAATGTCTAATTCTCTCATTATTTCTGTATCTAATCTTGCAATTCCTTTATAAGCGTCATCCTGTAATGCTTCCACGACTTTTAATTGGATTTCTTTTTTTGTAGTCATTTTATTCTTTTTGTTTTTCTTCTAAAAAATTTAATGATAATTTTCCTATATCTTCAAAACATAATCTTACCATATAATTCATTATTTTTTCTTGTTCTTTCATAAATAAAACTATCTCTTTTGGGATAGATACTGCATAGCTGTTTCCCACGAGTCTCATTTTAACATGAAATTCTTTGTTTTTTAAATTTATAAATTTGTCATATTCTTGTTTGTCTAATGGATGAATTATTTCTTCATTACATTTTGGACAGATAATGGTTCTAAATAGAAAATTATTTTTTATTCTTTGTGCTTTTTTCATTTTTGAATTGCATTTATTACATAAGATTGTGTTTTCAAAAATATCTGTTGTCATTGAGTATATACCTTTATGTATATACTGAGAGATATGCTTTTTAAATATTTTTGTCTTTTAAAAATACTTTTAAAAACATCTTAGTTTTATTAATTGAATGAAGGAGAAAAGTAAATTGAAAAATTTTTTTAAGAAATTTTGGTTTTTGTTATTTGAAGACGATAGTTTGAAGGGGTGGATAATCTCAATAATTCTTTTATTTGTTTTTATTAAGTTTATTTTTTTCCCGGGGCTTAGTCTTATAACTGGAACATCTTTGCCGTTGGCAATTGTTGAATCTTGTAGTATGTATCATGGAGAAAGTTTTGAGTTTAATTTTGATATTTGGTGGGAAAGTAATAAGGCAAAATATGATTTATTTAATATAAACTATGATGAATTTTCTAAATTTAATTTTAAGAATGGTTTTAATAAAGGAGATATCTTGTTTATTATAAAAGCTAAACCCGAAACATTGGAAATTGGAGATGTGATTATTTTTAACGGAAATCAAAAAAATCCAATTATTCACAGAGTTGTTAACATTCAAAAAGAAAATGAAAATTATATTTTTTCTACTCTTGGAGATAATAATAAAGCTCAATTAAGTTTTGAGACTAGCATAGGTGAAAACCAATTAATTGGAAAAGCAATTTTGAAAGTATCTCCTTATTTGGGTTGGGGAAAATTGGTTTTTTTTGAAAAGGGTCGCCCGTCATATGAAAAAGGTTTTTGTAAATTGAATTAATAATGAAAAAGTTTTTAAATAAAGATTGTCAAAAACAAAGAGGGATTAATAATAAAATGGAATTTTGTCCGAAATGTGGTGCGGTTCTTATCCAAAAAAGAAAAAATGAAGGATGTCCTAGGTGTAATTATTCTGTTAAAGGAAAAATAAAACTTACTTCTTCTGAAAAAATTGGTGAAAAAGAAGAAGTTGCTGTCTTATCAAATAAAGATACTCAAGTTTTGCCTGTTGTAAGTGAAAAATGTAAAAAATGTATAAATGAAAAGGCTTTTTTTTGGACTGTTCAAACTCGTGCTGGAGATGAAGCAGAGACAAAATTTTTCAAATGTACAAAGTGTGAACATACTTGGCGAGAATATAGATAGTTTTTTAAATTAATTCTTAGAAGTTAAATTATGGATTTGAATAAATTATTAGGGGTACCTGTAGAATCTGAAGAGGATTTAGTCGAAGATTTATTAATTTTACAACCAGATGGAACAAGAGTTTGTGTTGGTTGGGAATTAGAAAATAACGGTTTTTCTATTGATTCTTTTAAAAAAGTAAAGAAGTTGAGTGATGACGAATTATTAAAATTTGTTCAAAAAATTATGAAAAATATTTGAAAAAGAGAGATAGATAATTTTTAAAACTTCTTTTTAATTGTATTTTATATGGCTCTGTAGCTCAGTTTGGTTAGAGCACCAGACTCTTAATCTGGGTGTCGAGGGTTCAAATCCCTTCAGGGCCATTTATATGAATTAATTTTGTTTTGGGTTTGAATTTTTAAGAGGTTATTTTTGTTCAAGAATGTGAAAGAAGTAAATAAATTAATAAATATAATTATCACTAGTAAACCTAGTTTATTTTTCTGGGGCTGATAGGATTGATTATTTAATCAACTTTTGAATATTCTCAATCGCATCTGCAACTTCTCTTCCTTTTGTCGTTAGTTGTATCACCTTTATTCGCCCCTTTTTTTCGAAAACAACTAACTTTAGTTCTTCTAAAGTTTGCAGAATCTTTACTGCGTGGCTATAAGTACAATCTACTTCCTTAGCCAAAAGACTACCATACCTCATCCTTGTGTTCTTTTTTAAAGATACCAACATAAGAGCTGGCTTTCTCCTAAAAAAGATATCGAAATTATCTTTCATTTTGGATATATGTAGTTTAACCTATATATTCGGATAGGGTCTTCCTTATAAATCTTTTGAAAGATATCTTTTTACAAAACTTTATTAATTAATTTGATTTCTTTTTTATATGGAGAAAAAAATTAAGATTCTTGCTGTTGGAGATTTGCATGGCGATGTGGGTTTAGTTAAAAAACTTGCAGATAAAGCAAAAAAAGAGAATGTGGATTTGGTTATTTTGGCAGGAGATTTATCTTTATTTGAGCAATCTCTTGAAAATATGATTGGGCCTTTTGTAAAAGCTAATAAACAAATTTTATTAATTCCGGGAAATCACGAGTCAAATGCAACTATTGATTTTTTATCTAAGATGTATCCAAATACAAAAAATATTCATGGGCATTATTTTAAAAAAGGAAATCTTGGGATTTTTGGTGGAGGTGGAGGAGATGCAATAATAGTAACTCCTGATAAAGAAATTTTTGAAGCTTTGAAAAAAGGGCATGAAAAAATAAAAAATGTCGAGAAAAAGATAATGATAACTCATATGCCTCCAGAAGGAAGTATATCAGAATTTTCTGGTTTTCATGGTTCAAAAGCTGTTGCAAAAGCAATTAAAGAATTTTCTCCAAATGTATTAATTAGTAGTCATATTCATGAAGCAGGAGGAATAGAAGAACAAATCGGAAAAACAAAAGTAATTAATGTTAGTAGAAAAGCAAAAATTTTTGAAATTTAATAAAATTTTTTTTCAATAATTTCTTTAGCTTTTTTATTAAATTTTTTTATTAAATTTTTATCTATTCCTTTTTTTAATAAATTTTTTGAAATCTCTTCAAGAGAATTAATTTTTGTCCCAATAGGGTCACTTCTCTTGTGAGCATAATCTCCTGTGGCGTTAGTTTCTTCAATTTTATAAAAAGTAGTTTTTTCATCTCTTTTAAATTCACCATCCCCAATCCAAACAGGAATTTTTAATTTTCTTTTTGAAAGTTCAAAGAAAAACATTGGATAAAGAAATGTTGTTTTTTCTCGATAACTTCCATCAGGAGAAGACCCACGCCCTGTTATTGTATTGTCTTCTTTAATCTTAAAATTATTTGCTTTTGAGTAATCTTTGCTAAAGAAATCATAACCCCCATCAAAATTTATTATTAATTGTATATCAAAGTCAATTTGGTTTAATAGTTCAATTTCATTTCCAATTTTGATAAGATTTTTTTCTTTTTCTGCAATATATTCTTTAAGAATCATTTTTATTAAATTAGTTTTGTTAAATTTAAAAAGATTTATATACAAAAACAATAAAAACCTTTATTCTTCTTTTAATTTATGCCTAAAAATCCTAAGAAGTCTAAAGAAGAAAAAACAGCAGAAAATTATTTTCCAATGAATTTAGGAGATATAAAGAAGACTACTGAAAAATCTGAAAAAAGTTTTGTTCCTCCAGCGAATTATTTGATTATTGAAAAGAAGTATAAATCTCCTAGTAGGAAATCTTTTGAAACTATTGAGAAAAAATCTAAGAAAAAAATTACTAAAACTAAAAGAAGGATAATTAAGAAAGAAAATTATGTTCCTCCAAAGATAAATTTGAAAGAAAGAGGTTATGAATTAGTTATCACGGAAAAACCTCAGGCGGCTTTGAAAATTGCTAATGCTTTGGGTAAATCTGTTCAAAAAAATATTAATAAAATTCCATTTTATGAAGTTAATAGAGATGGTGAAAAGATAGTCGTTGCTTGTGCTGTAGGACATTTATTTACTTTAAGTCAAAATGTTTCTGGTTCAAGTGTTCCTATTTTTGATATAAGTTGGGTTCCTAATTATTTAGTAAGAAAAAAGGATTTTACAAAAAGATATCATGATGCTTTACTTAAACTTGCAAAAGATGCAGGGAGTTTAACAGTAGCTACTGATTTTGATATTGAGGGAGAAGTTATTGGATTAAATGTTGTTAGGTTTATTTGTGGGCAAAAAGATGCTAATAGAATGAAATTTTCTACTTTGACTAATGATGAATTAAATAATGCTTATGAAAAAAAATTAAAGCATATTAGTTGGGGGCAAGCAATTGCAGGAGAGACTAGACATTATTTGGATTGGTTTTATGGGATTAATTTATCGCGAGCTTTAATGAATGCAATAAAATCTACTGGAAAATTTAAAATTATGTCTATTGGAAGGGTTCAAGGACCTGCTTTAAATTTAATTGTAAATAGAGAGAGAAAAATTCAAGCATTTGAGCCAGAGCCTTATTGGCAAGCTTTTATTACTGTTGATGATGGTATTTTAGGTTTAGAATTAAAATATATCAAAGATATTTTTAATAAAGATGAGCTTAAAAAATTTGAAAATTTAGTTGGAAAAAAAGCATTTTGTGAAACTAAAAAAACAGAAAAAAAATTACCTCCGAATCCACCTTTTAATTTGACTAATTTACAAACAGAAGTCTACAAATTTTATGGATTAAATCCTTCAAGAACATTACAGATTGCGCAAGGATTATATTTAGCAGGATTAATTTCTTATCCAAGAACTTCTTCACAAAAATTGCCTTCTTCAGTTGGTTATAAAGATATATTGAAAAAATTAGCAAAAGAATTTGGTGTTGAAAAATTAATTACTAAAGATAAACCTATTGAAGGTAAAAAAACAGATCCTGCACATCCTTCAATTTATCCAACAGGAAATAAGCAAATGTTATCAGGGGATGATGAGAAAATTTATAATTTAATTGTTAAAAGATTTTTGGCATTATTTTGTGATGATGCTATTATTGATGATAAAACTGTTAGTGCGGTTGTAGATGATTTGAAGTTTAAAACTAAAGGACAAGTTATTAGAAAAAAATCTTGGTTGGAATTTTATCCTTCAAAAATGAAAGAAGAAAAGATTCCTGATGTAGAGGGGGAAAAAGATATATTGAAATCTAGGACAGAACATAAGATGACTCAACCTCCTAAAAGATATTCTCCTGCGTCAATAATTTCTGAACTTGAAAAAAGGAATTTGGGAACAAAAGCTACTAGGTCTTCAATTTTGGAAACTCTTTATGATAGAGGGTACATTAAAAATCAAAGTGTGGAAGCAACTCCCTTGGGAATTTCTTTAATAGAAACTTTGGAGAAATATTCTCCGATAATTATTGATGAAAAACTTACAAGAAGTTTCGAAGATAAAATGGAATCTATTATTGAAGCTAAAAAAGGTTATCTTGAAAAAGAGCAGAATATAATTGATTCTGCTAAAAAGACTATAATTAATATTGCAATTGATTTTGAAAAAAAAGAAAAAGAAATTGGAAAAGATCTTTTGAATGCTAATTTAGATTATATTGAACAGCAGAAAATAGAGAATCGTTTGAGGAAATGTCCTGTATGTGAAAAAGGTAATTTGGCTATAACTTATTCTAAAAAAACAAGGAGACATTTTATTGCTTGTGATGCTTATCCTGAATGTAAAACAACTTATTCTTTGCCTCCAAATGGAGTTATTAAGAAAACAGATAAGATTTGCGAAGAATGTGGATTTCCAAAACTTATGAGATTGAGTAAGGGAAGGCGTCCTTGGATTTTCTGTTTTAATCCTAAATGTAAGACAAATGAAGCTTGGGCAAAGAAGAGGGAAGAAAATTCAAGTTAAATTTTAAATCCAGCTTTTTTTGAAAATTCCTTCATTTTTTATTATAAAGCTTATTTCTTTTTCTGGAAGACTTCTATGTTTTCTTAAAATTGCTTTCTTTTTTCCTGCTTTATTTTGAAGTTCAATAATACATTTACTCCAATATTTGAATAAATCTCCTCCGACAATATTTGCTTCTTTTTCAATTCCTTTTTTCCAGTCTTCTTCTGAAATAAATCCTGTATAAACTTGATTTGTTATTAAAATTGGTATTTTTTGTTTTCTTGAAATTTCTGCTAAAATTCTCATTTGGGTCGCGACTTCTCTATTGATTGTTTTTATTTTGTTATCTTTTTTTGATTTAAGTGCATCCCCTAATTCTAATCTATAAAGCATAGCCATACCATCAATTACAATTAAACTAACATGGTCTTGTTTTATTTTTTCTAAGAGTTTTTGGAGACATTTTTTTTGTTCTTCAAAATTAGTAGGTTCTAACAAGAAAATATTTTTTAAGACTTCTTCGTAATTTTCCCCGACTATTTGTTTAACTCTTTCAGTTGAAAATCCTCCTTCTGTATCCATAAATATTACTTTGTTTCCTTTTTTTGCTTGACTGCAAGAAGCTAGTATAGAGAAATTGGTTTTTCCACATCCTGGAGGGCCAGCAATCATAGTGATTATTTCTTTTTCATAGCCTCCGAAAAGCCAATTATTAAAGTCGTAGCTTCCTGTAGAAATTTTATCTTTATTCATATTTTATTGGGAAATTTAGAATTAATAAGGATTGTGTTAAATTATTTTAATTTTTTGAAATCGTTTTCAAATTTGTCTAATTCTTTTGTTATTTTTGTTATTGTGTCATTTAGTGCTTTTTTAGCAGTTTTTCCTTTTGTTTTTATTAAAAGAATAGGTTTTTTTGTAGGGTGTTCTCTTTTCCATGCGGCAAAAGTAACAGAAGAATCTTTATTTAAGTAAACTCTTAAAATTTCTGCCATAGTTAAATTTTCAAGTTCTAATTTAAGTTCTTCTTTTTCGTTTTTGAGTATATTAATTTCCATATTAAGAAGTCTTTAATTTTATTTATAAAACTTTACTTTTTTAAAAAAAGTCATTTTCTGACTTATTTTCTTTATTTAATGCATCTTCTTTTCTTAATTTTCTTTCTCTTAAATCAGAAATAGTTAAATTTTGAGCAATAATTGGATCAAAACCTAATTCTCTGATTTTTTTCTCAACTTCTTGTTCAAATTCCTTTTTTGTAATCTTTACTTTAAGGTATTTTTCTATTTTGTAAATTAATCTGTGAAAATCTTTGGGAAGATTCCCTTGTTCAATAGAAATTATTGCTGTTTCGGACTCTGAAATTTTTTTTGCAAATTGTTCTTTAGTTAAGTGATTTAGTCTTCTTGCCCTCATAATAATCCAATGAAAATTGTCAATTAAAAAAGGGTGAAATCTTGTTTGTTTTGATAATTCTTTTTGTTTAAAGTTTTCATTTACAATTGTTCTTAATTCTCTTTCTTGTTTTTCTTTTATTTCGTTTTTTTCTTCTTTTTCAATTTTTTTGAATCCTGTAATTTTGGATAATCTTTCGTAAACACTGCTTTTTGTATTCACAGGGACTTCTTTTAAAATAGGTTTTTCATATATTTTTTCAGTTTTTTCTAATAGAGGTATTTTTTCATCATGAGCACATTCTTTGCAAATCTTGGCTATTCCTTTTTCATTTATAGAATCAAATAGTCTTTTTTTTTCAGAAGAAATTCCGCAAATAAAACATTCGTCAGTCATGTAAAAATAGGGTGATTCTTGTTTTTTAAGATTGTTGTGGTGGAAAGAATATTAATTCATATGCGTTATTAGGTCTTGAATTGATTTGAGTTCTGTAATTTTCTTTTTATTATTAATCAAAATAACTGGGAATTCAGATAGATTATATTTTTCAATCAAAGAATTCAATGAAATTAAATCATTATCTACTGCAATAGGGATTAATAAAATTTGATTACCTTTTTCTTTTTTTAAATCAAACAAGATTTTAGACCATACTTCTTGAGTAGCTTTTTTAACTAAATCTTTTGTTTCGTATTCATAGAGGTAAATAACTATTTCAAAATCTGATTCACATTTTTCAAAAGTTTTAATGCTATTAATCCACAAGAATGTTCTTAATAAATCATATTTTTTATGAGCTAATTTTAAATTTTTAGTTATTTTTCCAGCTTGTTCATATTTTTCTAAAAGATAAGCTTCTTCATAAATTTTATTTGCTAAATCTATATTTGATTTTACTAATATTTCGCAACTTATATTATTTAATTTAATTAGATTACTTAATGCGACCATATCCATTAAAGAGGTTTCTGATTGAATATAATATTTATTTATTTCTTGGGTTCTGCTTTCTTCATAAGCTAGACCTAAGAATAATCCTGATAAGAAAATTATTGTTGTTAAAAAAAGTGCTTGCCAGAATGCATTTTTTGGATTTTTGAACATTGTATTACCACGAGTTTTTTCCTTTTAAGTATTTGTATGAGGAGGCAATCAAGATGATTGGATAAGTTAATAAATAAAAAAACATATATAAAAAAATATTTGTAAACCCGTGTTTTTTGAAATCTTTTTCTTTTGAATAAATTAAAGATATTGCTGTGATTGAAATATTTAGAAAAAGAAGAATTATTCCTAAGAAGATTAAGATGTTTGGGGAGAGGTTGATATCTCTTAAACTTAATATTGTTGTTTGTGCTTGGATGGAATATTTTGTTGAGAGAAATTGAATAATTAATGTTCTTATTGAGGTATAGATAATTATTCCTAATCCAAAAATTGCTAAAATCCAAGATAAAACAAAGAAAGGAAGTATAAATTGTCCTAACATACCTTTTTTAAAAAAGGATTTTTTATATTTATTAATTGTTTGTAAGCCTCCTACATTCCATCTTATTCTTTGTTTAAACCATTTTTTGAAATTGTCGGGGGCTACAGTATAAACTTGAGATAATAAAGACATCCCAATTTGATAACCTTTATCTACAAAGTTCCAAGTTATTTCTATATCTTCAGTTAGATTTTTTTCATCAAATCCCCCTATTTCTTCAAAAGCATTTTTTCTATAAATAGCTAAAGGTCCAGGGGTTACATAAACTGAACCAATAAATGAAAGTAATTTTCTTGAGAAAGCGATTATTTTATATTCTATTGCTTGGAGTTTTTCAATTAGTTTATTTCTATTTTTTACTAAGATTAATGAAGTCATTGCCCCTATTTTTTCATCATCAAAAAATCCAATCATTTTGCTTATAGCATTTTTATCTGGATAAGAATCCGCATCTACAAATCCGATGAGTTCTGTTGTTACAAATTTAGCCCCATAATTTTTTGCGCCTCCTGCTTTACCTGTGTTTTTTGGTGTTTGAAGTGCTATAACTTTTGGGTATTTTTCTGCAAATTTTTTTATTATTTCATAAGAATTATCTGTACTACAATCATCTACAACAATTATTTTTTCTATATTTTTGTAATCTGATTCTAAGATAGCTTTAATTGTTTCACCTATACTTTTGCATTCGTTATAACAAGGAACTACTATACTTAACGAATAATCTTTTTTTGGAAGAGGGTATGAAAATAGTTTGTTTTTATTTTGGGTATAAATTAGGATAAATAAAAATAAAAAATAAAAAGATATAAAAGAATAAATTAAATAGGTTATTGTAAGAAAATCCATTATTCTTCTCCGATTATTTTTTGTTTTAATGGACTTTCAGATTCATTTATATTGAAATAATCATAAAAATCTGGGCTTAAACTTAATTCATTTGTGTGTCCTATTTTTTTCTTTTTTATTAAATTTAAATCTGTGAATTTTTGTATGTGGTCATAGGCTTTATTTCCTCTTATCTTAATTATCACAGATTGTTTAATTGGTTGCTTAAATGCAATTATTGCCAAGGTTTCTTGTTCTGCCTTAGTAAATTCAGAAGAACCTGTTGCTAATTTATTTATAATTTCAGAATATTCTTGTCTAACATCCATTTTCCACATGTCATTTTTTTCAACAATTTCTAAAGAAGAATCTTGTTTGTTATATTTTTCTTGTAACTTTTCTATTAATTCTTTTATGATTAGTGGATTTAAGTCTGTTAAAGCAATTAATTCAGTCATAGGAAGAAATCTTCCTGAAATGAATAAAACAGCTTCTATTTTTTTTATATTTTCTCTTTCTTTGATTTCGTCAATCTCGTTGATAGTTTTGCTTGTTGTTTGCATAAAAATATAACTCAGAGATTATTTAAAAGGATTATGAATTTTGAGCATAACTCTATTTCAAGTTATTTAATTTAATAGGGTTTATTAATCAAACTTTAAATCTTAAAATAGCTCCAATCCCACCTAAGTTTTTGAATTGTTCTCCTTCTTCTGTATCTAAGGAAACAATTTCAATTTTTGTTCCCATATCTTTTGCAATTTTTTGTAATTCTTTAGAAGTTTTTTTATCTGTGTCTTTAGATAAAATAAGCATATCAACTGCCCCATAATTTAATGCTTTTTTTGTTTTTTCTTCACGTAATGTTGCTAAATCTGGTTTTTCTCCAAGAGTTTCAAAAAACTTTTCTAAAATTTTTTTTTCGTGTATGATTTCTTGTCCTGTTAAAAGGTCTTGAGATTTTCCAACTAATTCTTTTAATCCTGCTTCATCTGTATCTCCAATATCTACTTTTCCAAGAATTTTTTCTTGTAATTTTGTTACTAGAAATCCCTTATCAATAAATTCATCTTTCGTAGGTATTGGACCTCCAATAATAATTCCTTTTAATTTTTGATTATCAAAAAAAACGTTTTTCATTTCTTCAGCTATTCTTTTATAAAAATCTCTTGTCAGACCTTCAGTAATTCTATGAAATCTTTGACTTGATTGTCCCCCAGCCCTTACTTTACTTGGAATTCCCGAAGTCATTTTTTGTAAGACTTCTATTCTTTTTCCTTCCAATACTCCGATAGTTGCTTCTTTTCTATCCATAACCAACAATGCGAAAATTTCTGAAACTTCCATCATTGCTTGTAAAGGTTCTAAAATAAAATCTTTATCACATCTATATAATCTAACCTTTATTGGCATTGGTGGTTCTATGTCCCATAATTTTAAATCAATTTGTCCTTCTACTGGAGAAATATTTCCACAAAATATTGCAAGCCCATTTTCTGGAGTTGTTTTCATTGTTTTCAAATGTCTTACAATTTTATCCAGAGCTTCAGTAACATTTTTTCTTGTTGCAGTAGATTTAATATTTTTTGCAGTAGATTTTTCTGCTTCAAGTTGTTTTTGAACCGAATTAATATCATATCCTTCTGGAACATAAACTGTAATTAATTCTGTTGCTTTTCCTCTGTAATCTTCTAATTCTTCTAAAAGTTCTTCTAATTCATCTTTTGTTATTACCATAAAAATAAGAGAAAGAAGAAGTTTATAAAATTAGGGATTAATCAATTTACTTTAATCATCTTCAAACCTATTTTTAAAAGAATTATTGCCTTAGAATTTAATTATTAAGGGCATCTATAAAACTATGCTTTAAATATCACACTCTATTCCTACATCTTTTAGAGGTTTTAACAAATACTCT
>Ga0114946_10002050_pt1 | contig 13835 bp, 14 predicted proteins | sample WalLakDeSediment_FD_88676 | JGI IMG/M metagenome (GOLD analysis project Ga0114946, IMG submission 88676) | Lake sediment microbial communities from Walker lake, Nevada to study Microbial Dark Matter (Phase II) - Walker Lake 11/02/13 Deep Sediment | ecosystem: Environmental > Aquatic >...
GGTGTAGTAGTCCAGGCCACGCACCAGATAAGAATTCACTTCGTAGGGTATTTGGAGAGTTGCCAGGCAGTCCTTCAGAACAGCGAAATGGGCCTGGCAGTCCGGGCAGATGTACTCGGTGATCCGGGGAGCACCTTTCATCAATTCATGGCAGTTGGGGTTCTTGCAGTCGAGCAGGCGCAGCGGGTTGCGGGACAGCCGGCTCTGGCAGTCCCGGCAGAGCGATCCCTCATGACCCAGGTAGTAGTCCTTGAGGCGCTGCAGGAACTCCCGGCGGCAAGTCCGGCACCCGATGCTATTGACCTGGAGAGTGAGGTTCTTCAACCCCAAGGATGCATAGAGGTTCCAGGCCATGTCAATGATCTCGGCGTCCAAGGCCGCGTCCGCCGCGCCAATGGCCTCGAAGCCGAACTGCTGGTGCTGGCGGAATCTGCCGGCCTGCGGCCTTTCGTACCTGAAGATGGGGCCGAAGTAGTAGAGCCTCACCGGCTGCGGCAGGTTGTGCAGGCCATGCTCGATGTAGGCCCGGCAGACGGGCGCCGTGCCCTCGGGGCGCAGAGTGTTCTTGTCGCCGCCACGGTCATCGAAGGTGTACATCTGCTTCTCCACGATGTCCGTCTCCTCGCCAACGCTGTGGAGAAACAGGCCAGCATCCTCGAAGACCGGCGTATCTATGCGCTGATACCCATAGAGCCGGCATATCTCGCCGGCTTTCTCAGTGACCCACTTCCAGTAGCCCTGCTCCGGTGGCAGGATGTCTTTGGTCCCTCTAGGTGCCTTGAACAAGATCGGCCTCCTTGCTTTAGCAAGAATATCCGCGCGAATGCACCAAGTCAAGAAAGGGAACCCTCTCCCTGGAGGGTGAATGTTTGATATCGATCCCGCTCTTCTGATATCCTTTTTGTGGTTCGCCCAAGAACGAGCCACTTGGATTGTTTCTCCGAGAGCGACTCTCCGGCTACAAAGGTGTTGTAGAGACTTAGGGGGCAACTTGGATTTCGAGCTTTCCGAAGACCAGAAGATGCTGCGCAAGACTGCGCGTGACTTCCTGGTGAACGAGTGCACCAAGCCGTTCGTCCGGGAAATGGAACTCGACGAGAAGGGCTACTCGCCGGAACTCTGGCAGAAGATGGCCGATTTGGGGTGGATGGGATTGCCGTTCCCCGAGGAGTGCGGCGGGTGGGGCGGCAGCTTCCTGGACCTCGCGGTGCTGATGGAGGAGATGGGGCGGGCCTGCCTGCCTGGCCCCTTCATGGCCAGCGTCGTGCTGGGCAGCCTGACTATTCTGGAGGCCGGCAGCGACGCCCAGAAGCAGCAATACCTGACGGACATAGCCAAGGGGGACATCTTCACCCTGGCGCTCACCGAGCCGAATGGCGGCTATGATGCCGCTTCGATCCACACAAAAGCCACGGCGCATGGCGATGACTTCGTCATCTCCGGAACCAAGTTCTACGTCCCCGATGCCCATGTCGCCACCCACCTGCTGGTCTTGGCCAGAACCAAGGAGGGCGCCAAAGAGGACGGCCTCAGCCTCCTCATGGTGGACGCCAAGAGCCCCGGCATCAAGTGCACGCAGCTCAAGACCATAGGCAGCGACAAGCAGTGCGAGGTCGTCTTCGACAACGTCAAGGTGCCCAAGGCCAACCTGGTGGGAAAGCTTAACCACGGGTGGCCCGCCGTGCAGAAGACGCTGCAACTGGCGGCGGTAGCCAAGTGCGCCGAGATGGTGGGCGCCGCCCAGCAGGTGCTGGAGATGACCGTATCCTACGCCAAGGAGAGGATACAGTTCGACAAACCGATCGGCAGTTTCCAGGCCATACAGCACCACTGTGCCAACATGCTGGTCGACATCGACGGCATGAGAATGCTGACCTATGAAGCCGCCTGGCTGCTCAGCGCGGGCCTGCCGGCGGACAAGGAAGTGGCCATGGCCAAGGCCTGGGTCAGCGACGCTATCGTTCGAGTAGCCAAGCTGGGCCACCAGGTCCACGGCGGCGTCGGCTATACCATTGACCACGATCTTCAGCTATACTATCGGCGCGGGAGAGCAGCCGCGGCCCTGTTTGGCAATGCCAACTACCACCGGGAGATGATCGCCTCGCAACTGGGCCTCTAGTGGCGGACCATGCAGAAGTGCGTCTTCTGTGACATCGTGGCTGGCAAGATACCAGCAACCATCCTCTACCAGGATGACCAGGCTATCGCGTTCAAGGACATCCACCCCCAGGCCCCCACCCATTTCCTGGTGATACCCAGACAACATGTGCCATCGATGGCTGAACTCAGCAGCGAACACAAGGACCTGGCAGCTCACTTGATCTCCGTCGGGCATGAAGTGGCCAAGCGCGAGGGGTTGGCCGCGGTTGAAAAGGGATACCGCCTGGTAATAAACTACGGGCGCGAAGGCGGGCAAGAGGTGCCGCACGTGCACCTTCACATCATCGGCGGACGGCCTCTGACCGGGATCATGGGATAGGGCACGGAGGGGCGAAGCCCCTTGGATGTGCACCCAAGTTCCAAGTCCGAAATCGCAAGAGGGTGCTGGGACTTGTCCCTGCCGAGGGGTTGGGGGTGTCCCCAGTTTCAGAATCCCCCTTTGGCAAAGGGGGACTGAGGGGGATTTGGGGGGCCAGGGGGTTGAAGAGCCATAGAGATTCATGAGCCAGCCAAGTCAGCAAGAGGTATGAGTAGATGATGTTTAAGGCCAAGCTCTTTCAGACAGCCCAGAGGAACCAGAGCCTGGTCTGTCTTGGGCTCGACCCTGATCCCCAGTTGATGCCCAAGATGGGCGTCTTCGAATTCAACAAGGCCATCATTGACGCCACCTCTGACCTGGTCTGCGCCTACAAACCCAACCTGGCCTTCTACGAAGCCATGGGCATCGATGGACTGGTGGCACTGCAGAAGACGGTAGAGCATATCGCCGGGAAGGTACCCGTCATCGGCGACGCTAAGCGGGGTGACGTTGGCAACACCGCCAGAGCCTATGCCAAGTCGCTTTTCGAGGTCCTCGGCTTCGACGCCGCCACAGTCAATCCGTACATGGGCTACGACTCTGTGGAGCCCTTCCTCGGCTATAGGGACAAGGCCGTATTCGTCCTCTGCCGCACCTCCAACCCCGGCGCCGCCGACTTCCAGGATCTGGCTTGTTCATCAGCCAATGCAGGTCATGCACCGCGGCGCCTCTACAAGGTAGTGGCCGAGCAGGCTCGAGAGTGGAACAAGCTGGATAACATCGGCCTGGTGGTGGGAGCAACCTATCCCGAAGAGCTATCGGAGGTGAGGCAACTCTGTCCACACATGACGCTGCTGATCCCGGGGATCGGCGCGCAAGGAGGAAGCCTCGATCTGGCCGTCAGGCATGGAGTGGACGCCACGGGTCAGGGAGCTATCTTCGCCAGTTCCAGGCAAATTCTCTATGCCTCGCAGGGCAGCGACTTCGACCGGGCGGCCAGGGAAGCCGCCGACAAGATGCGCCGGCAGATCAACTCCATCCTGTCCAACCGCCCGGCCGGGTAGACTATTGCGGACATTCCGCCTTGGCGATATACTGCACTTGAAAAAGCCGCATCCTTGCGGCAGCAGCGAATGGGAGGTTGTGGGGCTTCCGGGCACAGACGTTACCATCAAGTGCCTGAAATGTCACCGCCGCGTCGTTCTTGACAGGGCCGTTCTCGAGAGGCGGGTTAAGGGGCCCAGAGATCCGAGTCCAGACATTCGCAGTTGAGCCTTTCAACTCCGAATTCGCGATCTTCTGAGGAAGGGAGGTGATTCGAAATGGCCACAGAGTTGGAAGTGGGAATGGTGACCGAATTCTTCTCCCGGCCAGTGGTTGCGGGCGTTGACCTGACCGCTGACCTTAAGGCTGGTGAGAAGATCCACATCAAGGGCCACACCACTGATCTGGAACTGGTAGTGGAATCGATGCAAATTCAAAATGCCAACGTGAGTGAGGCCAAACCGGGCGACTCCATTGGCGTTAAGGTGCCCGACCGGGTGCGGCGAGGCGACAGGGTCTTCAAAGTCCTCGCGTAGGCTACGCTAGGGCGCGATGGATTTGATGAGGTTAGCCATCTCAATAGCGCCGACAGCGGCTTTGGCACCCATGTTGCCTTCTTTTGTGCCTGCGCGTTCGATGGCTTGCTCCAGGGTATCAGCGGTGATTATGCCGAAGATCACCGGCACGCCGGTGTCCAGTGACACCTTGGCAATGCCCTTGCTGGCTTCCGCAGCAACGTAGTCGAAATGGGGCGTCCCGCCCCGTATGATGGCTCCTAAGCAGATGACAGCGCTGTACTTCTTGGACTCCGCCATCTTCTGGGCGATCAGCGGTATCTCGAAGGACCCGGGAGTCCAGGCGATCTCGATGTCTTCCTCCTTCGCTCCGTGGCGCAGCAAAGCATCCTGAGCACCATCAAGCAACCTGGAGGAGATGAACTCGTTGAACCGTGACACGACCAGCGCGAACTTGAGTCCCTGGGCCAGCAGTGCTCCCTGATAAACCTTCTTCATCGTTCCCTCCTAGTCTTTGTTGGGCACAAAATGGTGCCCCAGCTTCGCACCTTTCGTCTTCAAGTAAGAAGCATTGTACGTATTGGCCGGGGCCACTATGGGCACCGTCTCCACTACCTTGAGTCCGTGACCCTCCAACCCCACGACCTTCCTGGGATTGTTGGTCAGGAGGCGAATGCGCTCTAAGCCGATGTCAGCCAGAATCTGGGCGCCGATTCCGTAATCGCGCAGGTCCGCGGCAAAGCCCAGCAGCTCATTAGCCTCGACGGTATCCATACCCTGGTCCTGCAGAGCATACGCCCGCAGCTTGTTGTGAAGGCCGATGCCGCGGCCTTCCTGCCTCATATAGAGAACCACGCCCTTCCCTTCGGCCACCACCGCCTGCATCGCCATGGCCAACTGCTGGCCGCAATCGCAGCGGAGGCTGGCGAAAACGTCACCGGTGAGGCACTCACTGTGCACCCGTACGAGTACCTGATCACCGGATTTCACATCACCGAACACCAGGGCCACATGCTCGTCCGGGTCGATCGTGCTCCGATAGGCCATGATGGTGAATTCGCCGAACTTGGTGGGCAGCTTGGCTTCCGCTACCCGGCGAATCAGCTTCTCGTGACGGCGCCGGTAGGTGATGAGGTCGGCCACGCTGACCATCTTCATGCTGTACTTGGCCGCCATCTCCTCCAGTTGGCGGAGGCGGGCCATGGAGCCGTCCTCATTCATGATCTCACAGATGACGCCAGCAGGGTACAGCCCGGCGAGTCTGGCCAGATCGACCACGGCTTCGGTGTGCCCGGCGCGCACCAGGACTCCGCCGGGTCTGGCCTTAATGGGAAACACGTGACCGGGCCGGGCGATGTCCTCCGGCTTGGTAGCCGGGTCGATTACTGTCTTTATCGTTGTGGCTCTGTCCTGGGCCGATATGCCGGTGGACACGCCATGCTTGGCCTCAATGGAAACGGTGAAGGCAGTGGAGAACCGCGCAGTGTTGTCCTGAACCATCATGGGGATCCTGAGATCTTCCAGCCTCTCGCCGATGACGGGCATGCAGATCAACCCCCGCGCCTCTTTGGCCATGAAGTTGATCGCTTCAGGGGTAACCTTCTCAGCCGCTATGGCCAGGTCGCCCTCATTCTCCCGGCCCTCATCATCCACAACGATAATGATCTTGCCGGCCTTGATGTCCTCTATTGCCTCTGGAATCGTAGCTAATGGCATCTGGGATCTCTCCTCGGGTCAGGTACCGGGTCTGGTGGAAGTGAAACCATGTTCGGACAAGAAATCGAGCGTAACCCCGCCACGGCCCTCCCTGAGTTTCTCAACGTACTTGGCTATGATGTCCACTTCCAAGTTTACTTGATCTCTGACCTTCCTGCTACCAAGGACCGTGCTTTCGAGCGTGTAACCGACGAGTGAAACGCTGAAGGAGTTCTTGTCATAGCCGACTACAGTCAGGCTCACACCATCCACGGCAATGAACCCTTTTTCTACCACGTACCGCAGGATCTCCGGAGGAGCCGAGAACCTGGCAATGACGGCCTTCCCTTCCGGCAGCAGTGACGCAACCATGCCGGTGGCATCCACATGGCCCTGCACCAGGTGCCCGCCCACACGCCCACCCACCATCAGCGCCCGCTCCAGGTTCACGCTTGACCCGGTGCGCAGTTGGCCGAGACTCGTCCGCTTCAGGGTCTCCGGCATCACGTCCACTGAGAAGGATGTCGATTCCAGCGCGCTCACCGTAAGACAGGTCCCGTTGACAGCGATGCTATCGCCAAGCCGGGTCCCTTCGAGCACGACAGATGCAGAGACCGTCAGCTTGCCGGAGCTGATTGACTTGACGGCGCCTACTTCTTCAACAATGCCAGTGAACAATCTGCCGTCTTCTCTCTATCTACGTCCGGTCGGGCGGTGGTCTGGGAGGGGGCTACTGGGCAAGGTAGCCACTAATCAGAACGTCGCTGCCCACCATCTCTACTTTCACCCGAGTAAAGCCGGTGGCCTGGGACAGCTTCTCCACCCCCTTGCCCTCGACCGGGTTCTTTGCTCCGTGTCCGCCGATAACGATAGGAGCTACAAAAGCCAGCACCTTGTCAATCAGCCGCTCCTCAAAAAGCGAGCCGAATACCGCCGCCCCGCCTTCGACCATCATGCTGACGATTTGCCTTTGGCCCAGCAGTCTCAGCAACTCCTCAAGATTCACCATCCCACCCTTTGCCGGCAACTCCACGACCTCCGCACCCACCCCGGTGAGGGCCTTGGTCTTCTCAGGATCCGCTCCTTTGGTCATGGCTACCAGCGTCTTGCCGGGCACCTGGAAGATCTTTGCAGTCGGCGGAGTGCGGCCTTTGCTATCCACAACTATCCTCAGCGGCTGCTTCTCCACCCTGCCCCCCGCCAAGCCGGCCCGCGCGGTGAGCTGCGGATCATCCCGAATGACCGTGTCCACCCCCACCATAATACCGTCGATCTGGCTCCGCAGTGTGTGGACATATCTCCGTGATTGCTCGCCGCTTATCCACCGGGACTCACCGGTCTTCGTGGCTATCTTTCCATCGAGGCTCATGGCGAACTTACCGATGACAAAAGGCAGGCCGGTGTGCGTGTGTTTAATGTAGGCCTCATTCAGCTCCTGGGCCAATTCCTCATGGTCACCCACAAACGTCTTGATCCCCGCCGCTTCCAGTTCGGCCTTCCCCCGGCCGCATACGCGGAGATCAGGGTCAATTATGGAGATGTGTACATCGGCAATGCCGGCATCAATGATGGCCTTCGTACAGGGAGGGGTCCGCCCTTGATGGCAGCACGGTTCAAGGGTAACGTACATCGTCGCCCCTTTAGCCTTGTCTCCCGCCTGTTGCAGCGCCACTATCTCAGCGTGGTTTGAGCCGGGGGGCTGGGTATAGCCCTCCCCCACAATCACATCGTCCTTGACTATGACCGCGCCCACCGCCGGGTTCGGGCTGGAATGCACCAAGGCCAGCCTCGCCAGCAGTAACGCACGATCCATATAGTCCATACGATCAGAGCCCTCACTCCCAAGCTCGACCGCCTGCATAACAAGCTGGTCGACCTTCTCAATCTTGCCGCCATTCTAACATCTGCGAATTCGGACTGCAAACAAGCGTCGGTTTGACCCAAAAAAGAGAGCCTCGTTGAGGCTCTCCATGATCGACACACCAGCCGCACGTTCAGAGTGGACTCTCCTAGTTCTTGTTCCTGCTGACCTCCGTCACCCTCGCTCTCCTCTGCCTGAGCCACGCGGCTGCCGTAACCCCTGCGAGTACGGCTGCGAGTCCGGCCAGGCCGTACTCCAGCGGGCGCAGCCAGTTGTTGTCTTGGGCAACCACCACCTCTCTCCTGGAATCCTCCAAGTTGAACGAGTAGAGCATGTTGTTGTCACTACTCAGAATGTTGAGGTACGATCCAGCCTGTCCCTTCATGATGTCATCGAACTCCGACCGAGGCGTGGCGTCATTGGTGGCGAACCTGTCCTCTGTTTTGCTGGATGCAGCGACAACTGCGAACTTCTCCACGTTTTCACTGCTGCCGATCTCTTCTTCGCCTTCGCTCAGCACCAACTGCGGCACCTCGTCTGGTCCAGACGCTATAGCCCCGTAGACTACCCCATCGGCCGCCAAGAAATTCACCGCTGTATCCACGTTATCGCTCCCATCAGGCACTATGAGCTTCACTGAAGCCTTCAGCGATGGGTCCTCGCTAGTGTTCAATTCCCCCTGGACCACCCAGTAGGCCTCACCTCCCTCAGACAACGAAGCAATGCTGGAATACGACCCAGCATTCTCCTTCCTCTCCACGATATTAGTCTGATCCACGGCCAACGCCAGCACCAGCAGCAAAACCACTCCGGCTGTGGCAAAACGCAACGCCGGCAAGGCTCTCCGCCCCGGCACCGGCCTAGCCGGAACCACGGCAAAGCTCCTTGAAGGCGTCTCCTCCGGCAAACGGTGCAGCAGCGCCACCGTCGCCCGCAGCGACTCCAGCTCCTCCCGGCATCCCTGGCAAGTGCTGAGGTGCTCTTCTGACCGCGCCACTTCTTCAGGATTCAGGCGCTGGTCCATGTAGCCAGAAAGCATCTCCCTCGTCCTGGAGCACTCGTTCTTCTTAGACCTACGAAAAGCCTGCCACATTGTTCCGCCTCTGTTCACCTGTTATCTATTTGTTATGACGCAATTCGGTAGAAATAAGTTCCATCTTCACGAAGTAGTCCCGCAGTTGGGTCCTACCCCGGTTGAGGCGCGACTTCACTGTTCCCAGAGAGCATCCCATGGCCTCCGCCACCTCCTCATAGCTGAGTCCCTGGATGTCGCGAAGTATGACCGCCATCCGCTGTTCATAGGACAGTGTTGTCAGTCCCCTCTGAACATGCTCCCCCATCTCTCTTCGTATCGCGTAGTCTTCGGGAGACTCAACGGACACCGACGGGGGGTCATAAGGCAGGGACTCCAGAGGAACAACAGGACGTCTTTTGAGTCGCCGCAGGTGGTCCCGGCAGGCGTTGGCCGTTATCTGGAGAACCCAGGCTTTGAAGCTGCCCCCTCTGAACCTGCACATGTTCTTCCAGGCAGAGAAAAAGGCCTCTTGAGTGGCATCCTCGGCTGCCTGGGTGTCCCCCAGCATCCGGAAGGCCACGTTGTAGGCCATCTTTTGATAGCGCCGTACCAGCTCGTTGAAGCTGTCCAAATCCCCATTCTGGCTGGCGCGAATAAGCTCTATATCGTCCATTGGTGCAAGTTCGCTGCTTGCGACATCGATCGATGAATGGCCTATAATCTACCCTGTCTGAGAGAAACCTGGGCCACTCCAGAGGCTTTCTGGGACGACCGTGTCAGCCACTAATAATAGCACCTGTCGTCTCTGCTACGATATAGTCTGCCTGACGAACCAGAGGAGGCCCGCATGAAAGAAACGACCAGCGAAGCAGAAGGGATATTCCGGGAAGCCGGCGCCGTCATGGAAGGACATTTCCTCCTCACATCGGGGCTCCATTCGCCTGTCTACTGGGAGAAATTCCGGGTTCTGGAACAGCCTCGCTGCACGGAGCGCCTTTGCCACATGATCGCCACACACTTCCGAGATCAGAACGTCCAATTGGTGGCCGGGCCCACCACCGGCGGAGTCATCATCTCCTACGAGGTGGCTAAACAGCTCGGCCTGCGAAGCATCTTCGCCGAGCGGGAGGGGGCCACTCGCGTCTTCCGCCGCGGATTTGAGATCATGCCCGGAGAGCGGGTGTTGGTGGTGGACGACATCTTGACCACCGGGGGCTCCGTACGCGAGGTGATCAGCGAGGTGAAGAGAAAAGGAGGGCAACTGATTGGCATCGGAGTCCTGGTGGACAGGAGCGAGGGAGCTGTGGATTTTGGCGTACCCCTGTTTAGCTGCTACAAGACGTCTGTGCCCACCTACAGACCTGAAGAATGTCCTTTGTGCCGGAAAGGGATGCCTGTCTTGAAGCCCGGCAGCAGGGAAAGCCAATCAGCCTAGAGTGCCCTTGCTCAGGCTGGCCAGGAAGTCGGCATTGCTCTTGGTCTTGTACAAACGATCAAGGACCAGTTGAGTTCCGTCATGCGCGTTGGAGCTTGAATCAGCCGCGATCATGCTGACCATTCGTCTCAGCAGCCAGATTTGCTTGATAGTCTGTTCATCCAGCAGCAACTCCTCGCGCCTGGTGCCACTGCGTGGTATGTCGATGGCCGGGAAGATGCGCCTTTCTGCCAGACGGCGCTCCAGGTGCAGCTCCCAATTGCCGGTGCCCTTAAACTCTTCGTAGATCACGTCGTCCATGCGGCTGCCGGTATCCACCAGACAGGTCGCCAGTATGGTCAAGCTCCCGCCTTCCTCGATATTCCTCGCGGCACCAAAGAAGTGCTTGGGGTGATACAAGGCCACAGGATCGATACCACCTGACAGGGTTCTTCCGCTGGAAGGCGCCCCCAAGTTGTAGGCCCTGGTAAGGCGGGTGATGCCATCAAGCAAGATCACCACGTCTGTCTTGGCTTCCACCAGTCGCTTCGCCCGCTCTAGCGCCAGTTCCGCCACGTGAGTCTGGTTCTCCACCATCTCGTCAAAAGTAGCGACAATCACCTCACCCCTGACGGAACCCTTCATGTCGGTGACTTCTTCAGGGCGCTCCCCAATGAGACACACCATTATGTGCACGTCCTCATAGTTTGTGCAGATAGCGTTGGCAATCTGCTTGAGAAGCAGCGTCTTACCGGCCTTTGGAGGAGAGACTATCATCCCGCGCTGGCCCCTTCCAATAGGCGCCACAAGGTTTATCAAACGACAAGCCACGTTCTCCGGGACTGTCTCTATGTTGAAGATCTCATTCGGGAAGATAGGAGTCAAGGAATCGAAGTGCGGGCGGCCCTTTGACAACTCCGGTTCCAGGTCGTTGACCAGTTCGACTCGAAGTAAGCTTTGATACCGCTCCCCCTCCTTAGGAGGTCTGGCCTGTCCCATCACTGAGTCGCCAGTGCGAAGACCGAAACGCCGTATTTGTGACGATGACACATAAATGTCGCCCGACCCTTGAAGCAGGCTTTCACCGCGCAAGAAGCCATACCCGTCATTGGTAATTTCCAGCGTGCCGCCGGCAAAGATGTTTCCATCCTTTTCCGCCTGAGAGTGCAGGAGCGAGACGATGAGCTCCTGCTTCTTCAGGTTGCTGTAGCCGGAGATGCCCATGTCCTTGGCCATCTCCAGGAGGTCTTCCCTCTTCTTGGTTCCCAGTTCTGCAAAATTCATATGCGCTCTCCCCTCATCCTTTGCCTGCGGCTTTCTGCGCGTCTTCCAGGAATCGAGCTATGCCCACCGTAGTGAGCGGGTGATTGATCATTTGAGTCAACACTCCATACGGGACCGTAGCGATATGTGCGCCCACCTGGGCGGCAGCGACACAGTGCAGCGGATGGCGAATGCTGGCGGCAATGACCTGCGTACCGAAGCCGTAGCTGTCAAAACAGGACACGATGTCGGCCACCAACGCCATGCCATCCTCTCCCACATCGTCCAGCCTGCCCACGAAGGGACTGACGTAGGCGGCCCCCGCCAGCGCCCCCAGCAGTGCCTGATTGAGCGAGAAGCAGAGGGTGAGGTTGACCTTTATGTTCTCCTTCGACAGGGCCGATATCGCCTCCAGCCCGGCATCACACACCGGTATCTTGATGACCACATGCTCCGACCACTTAGTCATCGCCCGCGCCTCTTCTACCATCGACTTGGCTTCCTGGCTCAGCACCTCCACCGAGACCGGGCCTTTCACTATGGAGCAAATCTCCTGTACAGCCGACCTGTAGTCGGTCCATCCGGCTTTGGAGACGAGACTGGGATTCGTGGTGACTCCGCTGATAACACCCAGCTTCACTGCCTTCCGGATCTGATCGACATCGGCTGTGTCCAAGTAAAGATGCATCAGTCTCCTGCTTTCTCCTCTTGTTGACGCAGAGGCAAGGGATGCTGGGCTCCTTCTAGCATAGTCCGCTTCGATGCCTTAACGAAATCGAGGAAGAGAGGATGTGGCCTGTTTGGCCGCGATTTGAATTCGGGATGGAACTGGGTAGCCAACATCCAGGGATGATTCTTGAGTTCAACGATTTCAACGAGTTTGCCGTCAGGGGACAATCCAGCGGCAGCGAGACCCGCCTGTTCCAGAGTATAGCGGAAGTCGTTGTTGAACTCAAATCGATGGCGGTGCCTCTCCTGGATCACAGCCTCACCGTATGCCGCCGCAGCGCGACTGCCTTCCACAAGACGACACGGATAGGCGCCCAGCCGCATCGTGCCACCCTTTGCATCTATGCCTCGCTGCTCGGGCAGCAGGTCTATGACCGGATAAGCGGTCTGAGGAACAAACTCGGTGGAATTGGGCTCCTCTGAGCCGTAGACATGGCGGCCGAATTCCACCACCATGACCTGCAGGCCCAGGCACAATCCCAGATAGGGAATCCGGCGTTCCCGGGCGTATTTCGCTGCCTTGATCATGCCCTCAAAACCCCTGTAGCCAAACCCGCCCGGTACCAGAATCCCCTGTACGGAGCCAAGGTACTTGTCTATGTTGCCATCGTCCTTCTCCAGGTCTTCCGACTGCACCCAGTGGATGTCGACCTCTGAGTTGACCTGGGTAGCAGCATGGCGCAGTGCCTCTCGCACCGAGATGTAGGCATCCTTGAGCTCCACATATTTGCCGACTAGAGCAATAGGAATGGGATCCTTGGGGGTCTTCATCGCCTCCACAAGCCCTCGCCATTCCTTCAAGTCCTCGCTGCCATCGGATACTCTCAGCATCTCCATCATGAGGTTGCCCAAGCCAGCCTCTTCGAGAATCAAAGGGACCTCGTAGATCGTCTGCACCGTCAGGAGCGGTATGACAGCTCTCTTCTCCACACTGCAGAACAGCGCCAGCTTGTCCTTGATGCCTTCGGAAACCGGATAGTCACTGCGGCAGACGATGATATCCGGCTGAATACCTATGCGGCGCAGCTCATTCACGCTGTGCTGTGTCGGCTTGGTCTTGACCTCTCCAGTGGAACCTATGTACGGCAGCAGGGTCACGTGAATATAGATCACGTTGTCCCTTCCCACCTCGGTGCGCATCTGCCGGATGGCCTCGAGGAAAGGCAGGCCCTCGATATCGCCTACAGTCCCGCCAACCTCAACAATCATCACTGAGGCCCCGCTCGCCTCGCCCACCTCCTTGATGCGCCTCTTGATCTCGCCCGTCACATGAGGCACAACCTGTATGGTGCCCCCGAGATAGTCGCCTCGCCTTTCTGCGGCAAGTACCGAGCTGTAGATCTGGCCGGTCGAAACACTCGATGCTTTGGTCAGCTCAATATCTATGAACCGCTCGTAATGGCCAAGATCGAGGTCAGTCTCCGCACCATCCTTGGTAACATAGACCTCGCCGTGCTGGTAGGGAGACATGGTCCCGGGGTCAACGTTGAGGTAGGGGTCCAGTTTCTGGATAGTAACGGCGATGTTACGACTCTTGAGTATTCTGCCTACTGAAGCGGCAGCGATTCCCTTCCCAACCGAGCTAACCACACCACCAGTAATGAAGATGTATTTCGCGGTAGGCTCCTTAACGGTGAAGAGTATCAATCCACGAGGGAAACCAAGTCCAGAACCAAGTATAACAGCTTTGGACCCTCTGTCAAGGCCGGCACCAACGACCCAAATCCGTGGATAGTGAAATCCAGCTTTGGTTTGGTATTACGGTGTAATACTACACCTTTATCGAAAGAGATTTCAGCTGGTCCTTGGTCAAGGAAATCCCGTACCGCTCAGTCACGAGA
>Ga0114946_10002051_pt1 | contig 13831 bp, 12 predicted proteins | sample WalLakDeSediment_FD_88676 | JGI IMG/M metagenome (GOLD analysis project Ga0114946, IMG submission 88676) | Lake sediment microbial communities from Walker lake, Nevada to study Microbial Dark Matter (Phase II) - Walker Lake 11/02/13 Deep Sediment | ecosystem: Environmental > Aquatic >...
GACTTCGGCTCGCAGTACACGCAGCTGATCGCGCGGCGCGTGCGCGATGCCGTCGTTCATAGCGAGATACGCGCCTGGGATTGCCCGGCCGAGGACATACCGACTTTCGCGCCGTCCGGCATCATCCTGTCCGGCGGGCCCGAGTCGGTCACAGTCGGCGATGGGCCGCGCGCCTCGGACGCGGTGTTCGAACTGGGCGTGCCGGTGCTCGGCATCTGTTACGGCATGCAGACCATGGCGGCCCAGCTCGGCGGCGAAGTGGCGGGCTCCGCCCATCGCGAGTTCGGTTATGCCCAGGTCCGGGTCACGGCCGCGTCCAGCCTGCTCGACGATATCGAAGACCACGAGGACACCGACGGCAACCCCCTGCTGGATGTGTGGATGAGTCACGGCGACCGCGTCGAGACCTTGCCGCCCGGCTTCATTGCGATCGCCGGCACCGACAGCGCGCCGCTGGCGGGCATGGCGGACGACGGCCGGCGCCTCTACGGGCTGCAGTTCCATCCCGAGGTGACGCATACCCGCCAGGGCGAGCGCATCATCGGGCGCTTCGTGCACGACATCTGCGGCTGCGCCAGCGACTGGACCGCCGGCAACATCGTGGACGACAGCATCGCGCGGATTCGCGCCCAGGTCGGCAGCGACAAGGTGCTGCTCGGTTTGTCCGGCGGCGTCGACTCCTCCGTCGTGGCAGCATTGCTTCACCGGGCCATCGGCGACCAGCTGATCTGCGTGTTCGTGGATCACGGCCTGCTGCGCCACGGCGAGGGCGACCAGGTGATGGCGACCTTCGCCCGCCACATGGGCATCCGCGTGATCCGCGTGGACGCCGAGGAGCGCTTCCTTGCCGCCCTCGCCGGCGTCGCGGATCCCGAAGACAAGCGCAAGATCATCGGCCGGATGTTCATCGAGGTGTTCGAGGAACAGGCGCAACAGCTGAAGGACATCGACTGGCTGGCGCAGGGCACCATCTACCCCGATGTCATCGAGTCGGCGGGCGCCGGCACCGGCAAGGCGCACGTCATCAAGTCGCATCACAACGTCGGCGGGCTGCCGGAGCGCATGCGCATGCGGCTGGTCGAACCGCTGCGCGAGCTGTTCAAGGACGAGGTCCGCCGGATCGGCCTGGAGCTCGGCTTGCCCTGGGACATGGTCTACCGGCACCCCTTCCCGGGCCCGGGCCTCGGCGTGCGCATCCTCGGCGAGGTGCGCAAGGAGTTCGCCGACCTGCTGCGCCTCGCCGACGACATCTTCCTCACCGAACTGCGTCGCCACCAGCTCTATGACAAGGTCAGCCAGGCGTTTGCCGTGTTCCTGCCGGTGCGCTCGGTCGGGGTCATGGGCGACGGCCGGCGCTACGATTACGTGATCGCGCTGCGCGCCGTCGAAACGATCGACTTCATGACGGCCCGCTGGGCGCACCTGCCCTACGAGTTCCTCGACCTCGTCGGACGGCGCATCATCAACGAGATCGCCGGCATTTCGCGCGTGACCTACGATATCTCCGGCAAGCCGCCGGCCACCATCGAGTGGGAGTAGGGCGCTCCCGTCGCCCAGGCCGTGGACGCAAGCACCGAGCTCGACGAGCTTTACATGCGCCGTGCGCTTGAGCTTGCGGCCTGCGGGGAGGCCGAGGGCGAAGTGCCGGTCGGCGCGGTTGTGGTTCACGAGGGGCGCGTGCTCGCCGAGACCTGGAACCGGCCGATTTCGCTCGCCGATCCGACGGCGCACGCCGAGATCCTCGCATTGCGTGCCGCGGCGCAGGCGCTGGGCAACTACCGCCTGCCGGGCGCCACCTTGTATGTCACGCTGGAGCCCTGCGCCATGTGCGCCGGCGCGATGGTGCATGCGCGCATCGCGCGGCTGGTGTACGGGGCGCTCGATCCCCGTGTCGGCGCGGTAGACAGCCAGTTCGATTTGCTGCGCGCCGCCGGGCTGAACCATCGCGTCGCGATCACGGGCGGGATCCTGGCGGCAGAATGCAGCACGCGGCTGCAGGCGTTCTTTCGCGCCCGTCGCGGCGGCCCAGGGACTTCGACGGGCGAAGCAGCGGAGACGGAGGTGAACTCGTGACACAGTTCAGGTTGATCTGTGCGGTCGAGGGCCCCAACGGCACGATCTACTGGGTGTTGACCCGTGGCCGTTGATGCGGCGTGCCGGCTGCGTGTGCTCGCCGCGCTGGGGTTGGCGGCCCTCGCGCAGGGTTGCGCAACCCCGCTGGATCCCTGGCACACGGAACGGCTGACCGAGGAATTCACGGCCGCCGATGCCGCCGAGGTCGAGAGTTTCGCGGATTACCTGGCGCTCGAGGATCGCCTGTTCGCGCAGCTCGACGCCAAGGTCTATGCGGTGAGCGGCAGCGGCACGTCCTATGCGTTGTTGCGCTATGGCAATGGCGGCGCCGCCGACCCGCGCCAGTTCGTGCCCGACTGGAACCACAGCTTCGAGCTGCGTGCCGAGGCGCCGGTCGGCGGCGTGCTGTTACTGCACGGGATGTCGGACTCGCCTTACAGTCTCCGCGCGATTGGCCAGGCCCTGCACGCTCGCGGCTACCAGGTGCTCGGCCTGCGGCTGCCAGGACATGGGACCGCGCCCTCCGGCCTGACCCAGGTGCGCTGGCAAGACATGGCCGCCGCGACGCGTCTCGGCATGCGACACCTGGCGGCGGAGCTCGGCGACAAGCCGATTCACGTGATCGGCTATTCCACCGGCGCGGCACTGGCGCTGGATTTCACGCTGGACGCGCTCGAGGGCCGGGCCGCGCCCCTCCCAGCCAGCCTGGTGCTGGTTTCGCCGGCGGTGGGCATTCATTCCGCCGCGGCGCTGGCCGCCTGGAAGCGGCGTTTTGCGCGGTTGCCCGGCCTGGGTGACCTGGGCTGGCTGGTGATCGAGCCCGAGTTCGATCCCTACAAGTACAACTCCTTCGCGACCAACGCCGGCGAGCAGGTGCACCTCCTGACACGCGCGGTGAGCCGCCGCCTCGAGCGCCACGTCCGTGCGGGTGCGGCCGGGTCGTTCCCGCCGACGCTGGTGCTCAAGTCGAACGCGGACGCGACCGTCTCGACGGAGGCCGTGGTCGGCCGCCTGCTGCGGCTGCTGGAGCCGCACCGTCATGAACTCGTGCTGTTCGACGTCAACCGGCTGGCCGCGAAATCCGTGCTGAAGGTCTATGACCCGCGCGCGCTGGACACGCGCGTGATGGGCGATCCGACGCTGCCCTTCAGTGTGGTTCTCGTGACCAACGAGGACAGCGACAGCCTGGCGGTGGTGACGCGCCGCCAGCCGCCGTTCTCCACCGCGGTCACTACGGTGGAGCCCCTCGGCCTGGCCTGGCCGTCGAACACCTTGTCCCTGTCCCATGTGGCCTTGCCGATTCCGCCCGATGATCCCCTGTACGGGCGCCGGCCGCCGGAGAACGAGGACCTGCTGTTCCTGGGCGAGATGGCCGTCCAGGGTGAGCGGGGCATGTTCCTGCTGTCCTCCGACTGGCTGTTGCGGATCCGGCACAATCCTTTCTACGCGTATCTCGAGTCGGCCGTCGTCGAGTGGATGGACAAGGCCGGACATGAGCATCGCCATGACGGGAGGCCGGGCGATTGAACGCGGAACTGGCACTCGTCCTGGCGCTGCTGGCGGCCGCAGTCGTGATGTTCATGCGCAACCGGCCGCGCATGGACGTGGTGGCGCTGCTGATGATCGCGGCGCTGCCGTTTACGGGTACCGTCACGATCGCCGAGGCCATCGCCGGGTTTTCGGACCCGAACATCGTCCTGATCGCCCTGCTGTTCGTGCTGGGCGAGGCGCTGGTGCGCACCGGAATTGCACGGCGCCTGGGCGACTGGATCAACCGCAGCTCGGGCGGCAGCGAGGTTCGCCTGGTAGTGTTGTTGATGGCCTCGGTCGGCATCATGGGTTCCATAATGAGTTCCACCGCGATCGTCGCCATCTTCATCCCCGTGGTGCTGCGTATCTGCCAGAACACCGGCATGGCGCCCTCGCGGCTCATGATGCCGCTGAGCGTCGCCGCGCTGATCAGCGGCATGATGACGCTGGTTGCCACCACGCCGAACCTGATCGTCAATGCAGAGTTGCTGCGCCAGGGCAAGCCGGGTTTCGACTTTTTCACCATCACGCCCATAGGCATCACGGTGCTGGTGCTGGGAATCGCGTACATGCTGTTTGCCAGGCGCTGGCTGCCCGACGCGAAAGCCGACAAGTCGGGCCTGCCGCGCCGCCCGAGCTTCCGTGACTGGATCGAGCGTTACGAGCTCGCGGACCGGGAAGTCCGGGCGCGCGTCCGGCCGGGTTCGCCGCTGGTTGGCCGGCGCCTGGAGGGGCTCAGTTTGCGCGCCTCCGGCGTCAACCTGCTGGCCATCGAGCGCAGCGCGGGCCGGCTGCTGCGGCCGACCCCGACGACGGAGCTGCGGGTGGGCGACATCCTGTTGATGGACATCATTGCCTCCAAGCTCAAGATCGAGGAACTGGCCGAGGAATATGGCGTGGAACAGTTGCCGCTGTGCCCGACCCATCGTTACCTCACGGACCGGGCGCAGGACCTGGGCATGATCGAGGCGATCGTGCCGGCGGAGTCCAGCCTGCTGGGCAAATCCTTGCTGGAGGCGCGCGTTCGCGGCGATCTCGGCCTCACGGCCATCGGCCTGAGGCGCGGCAACCAGGTGATCGGCGAGGGACTGCTCGAGGAGCGGCTGCGTGTCGGTGACACGTTATTGCTCACCGGGTTCTGGCGGGACATCCGCAACCTGCAGCGTGACGGCCACGAGCTGGTGCCGCTCAATATGCCGGTCGAGCTCGATGACGTGCTGCCGGCCCATCACCGCGCGCCGCAGGCACTGGCGATTCTTGCGCTGGTGGTCGTCCTGATGGTGTCCGGCGTGGTGCCGAACGTCCACGCGGTGCTGCTGGGCTGCCTGCTGCTCGGCGCGTTCAAGTGCATCGATATGAACAGCGCGTACCGCTCGATCAACTGGCAGAGCCTCGTGCTCATTGTCGGCATGATGCCGTTCTCGCTGGCGCTGCAGCGGACCGGCGGCGTGGACCTCGCGGCGGAAGCGCTGCTCGCCGCATTCGGCGAGGGCTCCCCGCGCATGCTGCTCGCAGCGATCTTCGTGATCACGGCGGTTGTGGGCATGTTCATTTCGAACACCGCCACCGCGATCCTGATGGCGCCGGTCGCCATCGCGGTAGCCAAGTATCTCGAGGCCTCGCCCCTGCCGTTCGCCTTGATCGTGGCCGTGGCGGCGTCCACGGCGTTCATGACCCCCGTGTCGTCGCCGGTGAATACCCTCGTGGTGGGTCCCGGCAATTACCGCTTCGCCGACTTCATCCGCATCGGCGTGCCGTTCAGCCTGGTCGTGCTGGTCGCCAGCGTCCTGCTGGTGCCGATCCTGCTGCCGCTCTGATCGCCGCCGGTTCTAGAGGCTGCCGGGGCCGTGGACCAGTAAAAAAGTCAGGCCGAAGGCGATCGCCAGGAGCAGCAGGGACAGCGCAGCCACCAGCCATTGGCGAACGAAATCATCCAGCAGGTCAAACTGCCGTCCCCAGCGCCGCGCCGCGCGAGATGCCGGATCGATCCCCTGGGCGATATCACCCTCCGGCACCTGCGGCAGGCGCGCGAGCCCGGTGCGCAGCAATAGCGCCAGCGCGCTGCCGATCGCGACCGGCCACAGCCCCGACCACAACTCGCCGGGCGCCAGCGCTGCCCCGCTTTGCCCGAGCCCCGTGGCCGGATACAGCAGCCACGGCAGCAGCAGCGCAGCCATGGCGGTGACCAGCCATGGCAGCTGCAGTCCGGCGGGGGCAGTTGGCGCGGGCGAAGTTGCCTCGGTCCGGGCCAGCCGGCCGAGGAAATGCAGCATCAACAGCGTGGTCCCGATCGCGGAGGCCGCGGCCAGCCACGCCGCGAGTCCGGCGTCGAACTGGCCCTTCACTGCATACTTGGCGAGAAATCCGCCGGTCAGCGGCAGGCCGCCCAGGCCCAGGCAAAGCAGCGCCGCGGGAACCAGCACCACGGCGCGCCGCGGGATTGCCGTGTAAGCAATGACGCCGACCGAGAGAAACAACGCACCCTTGGCCAGCACGTGATGGGAAGCATAGAAGGCCGCCGCCACGCCGGCCGACCCATCGCCCGCGGCGAGTCCCAGGCCCAGCACGGCCGCCACGACACCCATCTGGCTCACGCTCGAGTAGGCCAGCACGGCCTTTGGCTGGCGCTGGGTGAGGCCGACCAGCACCCCGTAGAAGGCGGTGACGAAGCCGGCGGTCGCGAGCGCGAGGCCCCAGTCCGGCAATGCGGTGGAGCCGGGCAGGAAGCGGATCAGGCCGATGATGCCCACCTTGATGACCGCCCCGCTCAGTACGCTGGAGGCCGGCACCGGCGCCGCGGCATGCGCCAGCGGCATCCAGAAATGCAGCGGCGCGAGGCCCGCCTTGGCGCCGAAACCCGCGACCAGCAGCGCAAGGATGAGCCCCCGCTGTGGCGATGATTCCAGCACTGCCGCGGCGTCGCGGATCGCGAGACTGTCGCCTGGGATCCCGGCGGCCAGCAGGATGAAGGCGACCAGGAGCAGCGACTCGGCCAGCAGCGCAAGCAACAGGTAGATGGCGCCGGCACGCCAGGCGCGCGGTGTCTGGTCGTGAATCACCAGGCCGCTGGCGCCCAATGTCAGCATCGCCAGCATGGCGTAGAGGCTGACCAGGTCGGCGGCCACGAAGGCACCGAGGCAACCGGCCGCCGCCAGCAGCCAGCAACCGGTGAAGCGGGCCCGATGCGCGGTCTTGCGCATGTAGCTGGAAGCATAGGCGCCCGCGGCAGTCCACAGAACCGCTGCGGCGCAGAGCAGCACGGCCCCGGGCCGGTCGAGCTCGAACAGCAGGGTCAGCCGGCCCGCGCCGAACTCGAGCGCCGGCGCGTCCAACGCGAGCAGGGCAGCCGCAAGCCCCGGCACGGGTGCCAGCCAAAGCAGGCCCGGCAGGCGCCGGCGCAGCGGCGCAGACAAGCCGGCGAGCAGCAACAGCAGCGGGAAGGCCCACGTCGCGGCAAGCAGCCAGCTTCCGACCGGGTTGCTCACGGCCCTGCCACCGGCACGGCCCCACTCCCGATGAGTGGCGGCAGCTCCAGCGGACCCAGTGCCAGCAGTCCGAGCAGCAGCGCGGACATCGACAGGGCCAGCGCGATGACCTCCCGGGAGCGTGCCACGGGCTTCGCCATCGTCAGCGGCGTTTCCGGCGGGTTGAGCGCGCGCATCAGCACCAGGACCAGGTAGCCGCCGGTGAGCAGGCCGCCAAGCACGATCACCACGGCCCACCACCACTGGCCGGTACCGAGGGCGGCCGACAACAGCAGCCACTTGGCCGCGAAACCGCCGCTGGGCGGCAGGCCGACCAGCGATACGCCGGCCAGCGCAAAGGCAAACAGGCTGACCGGGAGAATGCGCGCGGTGCCGGCGAGGTCGGACACCCGGTCGTGGCCGAGCGCGACCGCGATGAGCCCGGCCGCCATGAACATGCCGGCCTTGGCAAAGGCATGGGACACCAGCTGCAGCACCCCGCCGGTCAGCGCGACGCCCGGTACGAGCTGCGCCACCGCCGGATCAAAGGCCAGCGGAAAGACCAGGAACAGGTAGCCGATCTGGGCGACCGTCGAATACGCGATCAGCAGCTTGAGCCGCTGCTGGCGCAGCGCCAGGACGCTGCCGTACAGGATCGCCGCGGCGCCCAGCGCGCCCAAGAGCTGGGTGCCCGCCACGCTCCACAGGCCCGGCATGACCTCGAACCAGAGCCGGATCACCAGCACGAAAGAGCCTTTGACCACCAGCGCCGACAGGATGGCGCTGGCGGCGGGCGGCGCGCCGGCATGCGCCGGCGGCAGCCACAGGTGCAGCGGAAAAAGCGCGGTCTTGGCGAGCAGGCCCACGGTGATCAGGGCGCCCGCCAGCCAGGCAGCAGGCTCCGGCTGCACGCGTTCAGCCAGCAGGCCGATATCCAGCGTCCCGTAGGCGCCATAGAGCAGCACGGCGCCGAGCAGGTACAGCACCGAGCCCAGCAGCGCGAACATCAGGTAGCGCAGCGCGGCGCCCAGCGTCTCCTTGCGCCCGTCCAGGCAGACCAGCGGCACGGCCGCGAAGGTGAGCAGCTCCAGCGCCACATAGAGGTTGAACAGGTCCCGGCCAATGACGACCAGGTTCATGCCGGCCCACACCGCCAGCAACAGCACCCAGAACACCAGCGAAGTGCGCGTCGCAGGCGCGCCGGCTGCGGGCGCGAAATCGGCACGCGCGAACAGCCCCGCCGCGCCGATCACCACGGCCGTGGTGAGCAGCATGATGGCCGACAGGCCATCGGCCGCGAGCCCGATACCGAGCGGCGGCAGCCAGCCGCCGAGGTGGTAGCGCAGGGGCGCACCTTCGGGCAGCACATGCGCCCCGATGATCAGCGCGATGACGAGGCCCACCGGCATTGCCAGCAGCGTGATCCGGGCTGCGTGACGCCCGCCGCTGACGACGACCAGCAACATCGCCAGCACCGGCCAGAGGGCCGCGGCGACCAGCCATGCGCCGTGGGGCGTGGTCACGACGATCCTTGCTCAGGTGTGAAGACACGCAGCAACAAGGCCACGACCAGCGCCGTGGCCGCGAATGCGACCACGATCGCCGTGATCACCAGTGCCTGCGGCACCGGGTCGCCGCCAACCGCGGCGGTTCCTCCCCGCCTGGCAATGACGCCGAAGATCAGGAAGATGCCGCTGCCCAGCAGGTTGAAACCGATGAGCCTGCGCAGCGGCTGCGGGTGCGTGAGCAGGCCATACAGTCCGAGGCCGACCAGCACCGACCCGCACAGGCCGAACAGCGTTACCGTCGTCATCGGGTGCCTCCGGCTGAGTCGGGCGGGCCGGCAACCAGCAGGGCCAGCGCCAGCGCGATGGTCAGCAACATCGGCACCTCGATCAGCAGGATCAGCGGCTTCGCGTAGTCGACCGGATAGGCCAGGAACGCGCCGGCTGTCAGCAGCCCGATGAAACCCACGGCGAGGAACACCATGGGGCCCGAGATCAGCCCGATGCGCATCCAGAGCGCATTGCTGGCGGGCGCCTCGCGCAAGCCCGCCATCATGACGATCAGCCACATGGCGGCCAGCACGGTGCCTCCCTGGAACGCGCCACCGGGCGCGTCGGCGCCGGTCCACATGAGGTGGATGCCCAGCAGCACGCCCAGCGGCGGCAGCGTGCGGGCGAAGAACGGCAGCACGCTGTCGTCGGCCAGGCGGAGCCGGAGGTCGGGACGCGCGCCCCAGCAGCGATCCGGGGCCAGCGACCAGACGCCGACCAGCGCAAGGACCAGCACCGCTTTCTCCAGCAGCGTATCCAGGGCGCGAAAGGCCATCAGCACGCCGGTCACCGGATTGCCGACCCCGGTGGCGGGAAGCGCGGCCAGCGCCGCGGGGGCCAGGGTCGGCGCGGCCTCGGGGAGGGACAGGATCACGAACGCGAGGGCCGCGGAAATCGTCGCGCAGCACAGTGCCACCAGCACGCGCGCCAGCTTGCCAGGGCCGGCGCCGGCCTGGGATTCAGTGCCCCGCAGCCTGGCCGCCGCGCTGAGCAGCAGCAAGCCGGTGAGCCCGCTGCCGATGGCGGCCTCGGCCAGCGCCACGTCGATCGCGGCGAGCTGGACCCAGACCAGCGCCAGCAGCAGCCCGTAGCTCACGTAGCCGACGGAGGCAGCGAATGCGTTGCGCGCCAGGATCGTCCACGCTGCGACGCCCAGCACCAGCCCGGCGAGGGCGGTCTCCAGGATGTAGGCGAGATTCATGCCGGGGGCTCTGCGCGCCTGGCGACCCGGCCGATCAACTGTGCAACGGTAGCGCTGGCCAGCAGCACCAGCAGCCAGATCAGCAGCAGCTTGAGCCCTGTGCCGATGCTTCCGGCCTGCGGCAGCAGGGCGATCACGACCAGCCCCAGCCCGACGTTGTCGGCCTTGGTCAGGGCGTGCAGGCGGGACAGCGTATCGGGGAAGCGCAGCAGGCCGACGACGCCGGCCAGGAAGAACACGGCGCCAGCGAGGACCATGACGATCGTGAACAGGTCCAGTATCGCGCTCATCGACCTGGACCTTGACCTGGATCGTCACCGCGCCGGCCGCCGGAACTCTCGTCGGCATCCTGCGCGGCAGGGGCATGCTTGACGAAGGCGATCGATGCAAAGGCGGCCAGCATCGCCAGGGTGAGCGCCACGTCGATCACCGCCGGGTTTCCCCGTGCAATGCCGACCAGCAGCAGGCTCGTGATGCCGCCGGTACCCAGCAGCTGCGCCGCCATGATGCGATCCGCGTCGCCCGGTCCATAGAGGATCCGGGCCAGCCCCACGATGACCGTGATCATGATGAAGCCTGCGGACGCAGCCAGGAACTCGGGACTCATCATGACGGCGGCGGAACACCTGGCGCGTCGCCCGGCATGGGCCCGGCTTCAGTAAGGAGACCGAGCGCGGCAGCCAGCTGGGCCTCCTGGTCTGCGAGTTGTCTCGCCACCGGCTGTCCCACGTCGAGACAGTGAACGATCAAGGCGCCAGAGTCATCGGTGCCTGTGCAAAGGCTGCCGGGCATGAGGCTGGAAATCGATGTGAACAGGTTGCGCGGAACGTCCCGGGGCAGGCGTGAGGAATAGACCAGCCAGCCGGGCGCCAGTGGCAGCGCCGGGCTGAAGACGCGCCGCGCGATGTCGAGGCCCGCCAGCACGGAACCCCACACGAACCACAGGAACAGTCGCGCAAGGAGCACCGGCCGGACGCCCCCGGGCCCGCGCAGCGGCGGTAACAGCGCCAGGCTGCACCAGGTGGCGAGCCCCGCGGCGGCAATCCCGGCCACGACGTCGCCCAAGCCTGTGCCAACCATGACCAGCCAGATGGCCAGGTAACTGAGAAACCGGAGGACCATGGGTCAGCCTGAGATCCGCGTGAGGTTACGATTCATCAACCCGGCCACGCTAAATGATGATATAGCCCGTAGCAAGGCCGATGATGCCCACCAGGCAGGCCAGGACAGCCAGCGCGAACAGCAGCGATTCCATGGGCCTGAATACACGCTTGCCCTGTTCCTTTCGCGCCCAGACGTACAGCGCGGTTCCGGGCGCGTAGATCAGCGCGGACAACAGCACAAACTTCAGCCCGCCTGCGAAGACCAGGAAGGCGGTGTAGACGACGGCCAGGCCGGCCCGGACCAGGTGCGCGCGGCGCGGCTCAGCCGGCCCGCCATAGGTCTCGCCCGTCCACGCCAGCTTGAGCGCATAGGCGCTGACCAGGAAATAAGGAATCAGCGCCATCGAGCCAGTCAGCTTCAGGACGATGAAGAAGGCGTCCTCGGAAAACAGGGTCAGCACCAGGCAGAGCTGCACGAACAGGTTAGTCAGCAACAGTGCGTTCGCCGGGGTCTTGTTGCGATTCTCATAGGCCAGCACCCGCGGCATGTCGTCGTTACGTGCGGCGGAGAACAGCACCTCGGCGGCGAGCAATGACCAGGCCAGGTAGGCGCCCATGACGGAAATGATCAGCCCGGCGCTCACGAACACGGCGCCCCAGCCGCCCACGGCCGCCTGCAGCACGCCCGCCATCGAGGGCTGGCGCAGCCCCGCAAGATCTTCTCGCGGCAGCACGCCGTAAGAAAGCAGGGTGATGAGCACCATCAGCGCCAGTACGCCGATGAAGCCCAGCAGCGTGGCCAGGCCGACGTCGGATCGCTTGCGGGCGTAGCGCGAGTAGACGCTCGCACCCTCGACGCCGATGAACACGAACACTGTGACCAGCATCGTGGTCCTGACCTGGTTGAAGACGCCGCCAAAGCTGAGTTCCTCGCCGCCCCAGAAGCTCGCGGCGAATAGCTCGGCGTCGAAGGCGACCGAGACCAGCACGACGAAGATCAGGATAGGGATGAGTTTCGCGATGGTGACGATGGTGTTCACGCCCGCGGCCTCGCGCACGCCGCGGAGGATGAGGAAATGCACGCCCCACAGGATGCACGAGGAGATGAGCACGGCCGTGACGGTGTTGCCTTCGCCCAGCGCCGGGAAGATGGCGCCGAGCGTGGACTTGACCAGCACGAAATAGGAAACGTTGCCGAGGCAGCAGACCGTCCAGTAACCCAGCGCGGAGACGAAACCGAGATAATCGCCGAAGCCTTCCTTCGCATAGGCGAAAACGCCCGAGTCGAGGTCAGGCTTGCGTTGCGCCAGCGTCTGGAAAGTCAGCGCCAGCATGAGCATGCCGCTGCCGGCGATCGCCCAGGCGATCATTGCGCCGAATGGCCCGGTGGCCTGGCCGAAGGTGCGCGGCAGCGAGAAGATGCCGGCGCCGACCATCGAGCCGACCACCATCGCGGTCAGCGTCAACAGCGTGAACTGCTGTTTCCCGGCGGCGGTCACGGGGCGTTACGCAAGCCAGACGACTCAGAAGACACGGCGTACTGCGACCCAGACCTCGGTGGACGAATAGTTGCCCCAGAGTGCGTTGCTCTCGTCGCGGATGTACAGGATCTCCGGACGCAGCGTCCACCCGTCGGCGAGACGGTAAATCAGGCCGCCACCGAACTCGAACAGGTCATCCGCGCGGGTCTTCTCTCCGACCGGCGCTTCGTTTTCGTCGAACAGCACGCGGTCGTCATGGAAGCCGTTGTGCTCGTACCATCCGAACAGGAACACGGAGGTGGAGTCGCTCAAGTCCTTGCCCCAGTCCACGGACGCGCCATAGATGGTGGCGTCGCCGTCAGGCGAGCTCGATCGCCGCCACTCGTACCCGATCCGCGCCTCCACGCTCAGCGACCCGCGACCGTCCTGCTCGGCCCGGGTCCAGGTGGCGCCGAGGTCGGCGTTGGTGCGGCTCCGCTCGTCCAGGCTGGACTGGTACTTCCGCCTGCGGAGGTCGAGCTCGACCAGGACGCTGTTGTCGCTGTCGAGCAGGTAGTCGCGGTTGACGAAGACGCCGATGTCGTTCCGATAAGTGGCGTCGCCGCGGTAGCTGAGGCGGCCGCGGGCGCCGCCAGCGACGCTGCCCTCGGGCAGCGACTGGCGCAACGCGCCGTTCCAGCGCAGGTCACTGTCGTTGCGGCGTCCGTCGGCATCGTAGTAGCGGAAGCGATAATCGAGACTCCCGCTCATCGACAGGTCGCCGCCGGGCACGTAAGTCGCGCCGGTGTTGACTCGCGCCAGCACGAAGGGATCACGCGCCGGATCGCCCGCCACTCGCGTGCTGTCGGTGGTGTTCTCCCGATAGTAACCGAGTCCCGTCTGGGCGAAATTCGCGAACGACAGCCGCTCGCCCCGCTGGTAGCGCCGCGCGGCCCTGGCATAGGCCTCGGCGCGCTCGCGCGCATCCACGGACAGCGTGGTGAGCTTCATGACCTGCTCGAACTCGAGCACCGCGCGGGCATATTCGCCCTGGTCCATGTAGTACAGGCCGCGTTCGAGGTGCGCCTGGACGACGTCCTCGCTCATGGGCGGCAGCTCGGTCGCCGGTGGGTCCGCGCTCGCGTAGGGGGCACCGCCGGCGACCAGGAGCGCCACGCCGAGCGCCGGTGCGAGCCCGGCGCGGCGGATGAGCGACGCTGCCTTTGTGACCACTATTGATTCATGCATGCCGTTTCCCTCCGCTCTCCCTGGCCGGGGTCACTCGATGTAGTCCCCAGCCTCCGAAGGACAGCCCTCCGGTTCGCAAGCCGGATCCGGGTTGTAGTAGAGGATCTCCATCACCAGTCGTCCCGGCTCGATCATGGCATCACGGTGCAGCCACGACACCTGGCCGGTGACCTCGCTGTGATACTCGGCCACGATC
>Ga0114946_10002052_pt1 | contig 13826 bp, 12 predicted proteins | sample WalLakDeSediment_FD_88676 | JGI IMG/M metagenome (GOLD analysis project Ga0114946, IMG submission 88676) | Lake sediment microbial communities from Walker lake, Nevada to study Microbial Dark Matter (Phase II) - Walker Lake 11/02/13 Deep Sediment | ecosystem: Environmental > Aquatic >...
CTGAAGGCCAGAGAACGATCCTCGTGGTGGACGACGATCCGGATGCCCGGGACTTCTTCATCACGGTGCTGGAGGACCACGGGTACGCCACCGTGTTCGCCAGGGACGGGAACGAGGCCCTCCAGCGGCTGGCGGAAGGAAAGCCGGACCTGGTGACGCTGGACATCACCATGCCCGAGAAGTCAGGGGTGGGCGTCTACCGGAAGCTGAAAGAGGACGCGGGGCTCAGCGGGATTCCCGTCATCATCATCACCGGCGTGTCGGACGACTTCAAGCAGTTCATCTCCACCCGGCGCCAGGTACCCCCCCCCGACGGGTACCTGAGCAAGCCGGTGGAAGCCGAGCAGCTGGTGGGCCTCGTGGGGAAGCTCCTGGCATAGCATCGGTTTGGCGCGCCGGTTTCCCGGCGCGCCAACCGCATCACCTTCGCTCGTCGTCCAGCTCCCTGAGCTTCCTGTGGATCGCCAGGGGGCTCTGTCCTGTGGCCATGGCTGAGATCTCGTCCAGCTTGGCCTGCTCCGAGGCGAACTTCTTCCTCAGCCGAGCTTCGTAGGCCTCCCGCAGCACCTCCACCAGCTTGTCCAACTCGTACGGTTTGGGGAGGTAGCTGAAGGCGCCCAGCTTGGTGAGCTCGACGGCGCTCTCCAGCGACCCGTGCCCCGTGAGGATGATGGCCTCCAGGAACCGGTGCTCTTCCTTGAGGATCCTCAGGAGCTCCCCTCCGTCCATCCCCGGCATCTTCAGGTCCAGCAGGGCGATGTCGAACTTCTCCTTCCGAGCTAGATCGACGGCATCCTTACCGTTGTCAGCGGTGCGAACATCGAAGCCCCGTTTTGAAAGGCGCTGAGCGATAGCCTGCAAGAACCGGGTCTCGTCGTCCACGATGAGGAGCCTGATGACGTGTTCCATTTCGATCTCCTTGCCAGGCCCGAAAGGCCCGCCCCGTCAGACGGGCGGGAATCCCAGCCAGAGCCAATAGCCCAGGATCGCCCAGATCCAAAGAACGGCAAAGCTGATGAGAAGCACGAAGAACCCATGCTTGAGAAAATCCTGCAGCGTCACCAGCTGCTCGCCCGTGTTGGGGTCCTTCGCCATGGCGTAGGCCAGGGCGTTGGACGGCGTCCCGATGATCAACATGTGCGCGAAGGACGAAGCGAAGGCGGTGGACAACCCGACCATCCAGGGATGGACCCCGGCCACCATGGCCATGGGCACCGTCACCGGTCCGATGGCGGCCACCGTGGCGCCGTCGCTCATGAAGTTTGTCACCACGCCGGTGAAGAAGCTAGAGGCGATGGCCAGTCCGGAGCCCGTTTGGGCGAACGAGGGAAGGATACTGACGAAGGTGTCGGCCATATACAAGGCGGTGCCCGTGGAGGCTAGCCCCGCCCCGATGGCTGTGGCTCCCGCGTAGAGCATCACCACCTCCCAGTGGATGGACTGCATCTCCCTCCAGGGAAGGATGCGCAACACGTTGAGGAGGACCAGGCCCAGGATGACAGGACCGCCCATTCCCAGGGGCCCGGAGGCCGTGATCCACAGGAACACCACAAGGGCCAGGACCGCCCCGGTGAGATACTCGGCCTGGGTCATGGGGCCGATCTTGGCGGCGGCCCTCCGGACCTCGGCCGATACGTTCAACGACTTGACCTGGACCTTGGGCTTTACGAAGACGAGGAAGTAGAGCCCCACACATACGGCCATGACCGGTACGAGGGGCAGCCCGTACTTCACCCACTCCCCGAAGGTTGGCGCGATCCCGTAGTCGGCCAGGATCCCCACCATGATGGCATTGCGTCCGCCCGCAGCGGGGGATCCGGGCCCCCCGGAGTTGGCAGCGAAGCATAGGGCCAGGGCCAGGAGGACCATGAGGTTCTTGTCCTTGCGGATCCCGGTGGACCGCATGGCGCTGGTGTACACCATGACGAAGAGGGGCATGGTGAAGGCCACCAGGGCGTGCTCCGAGAGGAAGGAGCAGGAGACGGAGAGGAGGGGGAGGAAGACCAGAAGGAAGAGTGTCAGATTCTTGGCCGGGGCCAGGAGGAGGAGCCCGATGCGCCGGTCCAAGCCGGTCTTGCTGATCCCCTTGGCCAGGGCCAGGACCCCGAAGATGAAGAAAACGGCATCCTTGGCGAACGCCTGGGCCACACCGTCGGGTCGGAAGATCCCGAAGAAGTAGAGGGCCGCTGCGATGAAGAGGGTGGTCACCGCCACAGGCACGGCCCCGGTAGCCCAGAACAGGGCCGCCACCAGGATGATTCCGAGCATCACCTGAGCCCGAAAGGCTGCCTCCTCGGCCGTAAGGGGCGCCTTCCTTACCGTCCCGTCATCCCCCACGACCTCCTTCTCCACCCGATTCTTCTTGCTGTAGAACTCGGCGATGGTTTCCCCCACCGCCATCTCACGGTACGCCGCGTACCCAAGGATCGGATCCCCGACCACGCCCCCTACGGCGGTTGGGGCGCTCTTCTCCATTCCCAGGAGCTCCACGAGGCGTGAGGGGGGAGGCATGAGGATGGTGGCGAGGAAGATGGCCACGCCCAGGAGGATGAACCCTGGCCGGGAATTGTGGCTTCCTGCAAGGAATTGCCGGAAGGAGCGCCGTTCCCGGGGCTGGTGGGCCATCTCGTGGCGGGCCTTGGCGTAGACCGACTGTTCCTTGGCCTCCTCCAGGACGGCTACGAGCTCCTCCACGTCACAGGGCTTCTGAAGGTACTTGAATGCCTCGAGTCGCCCGGCCTCTTTGGCTGAGTCCAGGGATCCGTGACCCGTGAGCATGACGGCCTGAAGGGCGGGGTTGAACTCCCGCAGCTCCTGGAGGGTCTGGATTCCGTCCATCCCCGGCATCTGGAGATCGATGACGGCGATGTCGACCTCCTTGTCGCTGCGGATGCGCCGGATGGCCTCTTCGCCGTTGTCCACGTCCAGCACCTCATAGCCCCGGGCCTTGAGGCGTGTGGCCAGGGAAGTCCTGAAGCGGTCCTCGTCGTCGATCAATAGTATCTTGGACATTGATGGGTTCCCGGTTTCTATGCTTAGGAGCACTCGCCCCGCTTGATCTGGCTGGAGAGCTCGTCGAAGAAATCGCTCAGTCGAAGGACGCCCACCGTCCTGTTGCCCCTCGTGACCAGGAGGGACTGGCTCTGGGACCAGAGGAAGATGGGGATGGCGTCGGAGATGGAAGCTTCCTCGTCGATGTGGGTGGTGGCTGGCGAGCAGATGTCCCGGACCAGGATATTCCGGGCCCGCTCGCAGACGTTCATGAGGTCTCCGGTGAGGAGATCGAGCATTCGCATGGACGAGTCGCGCATGTCGTCCGACACTCCGGCCCGATCCATGAGGGCCGCTTCCCCCATGGCCTTCCGCTCGGGAACGAGGGCCCGGAGGAAGGCATGGTAGTGGATCTTTCCCGTGATCTCTCCGCTCCGATCCCGGACCAGGATGGCTCGGTGCCGTCCTCGGCCCGGAGGGACGTTCGCCTGGGACTCGTCCAGGGCCACCAGGGCCTCCTGGAGGCTCGTGTCCTCGTCCACCACTGCGTACTCCGCAAGGAGCACCATCAGGTCTTTGACTTTCTTTGACATCGTGTTCTCTTCCCGGGTCCAGGGTTAAGCGACGACGAGAGGAAGCTCCACGACGAAGGTGCTGCCCTTGGCGGGGGCGCTCTCCACGTAGAAGGTTCCACTGAAGCTCTGAATGATGCTGTAGCTGACGCTAAGTCCGAGCCCGGTCCCTTTTCCGGGCTCCTTGGTGGTGAAGAAGGGCATGAACACCCGCTCCATCTGGTCCGGGGTCATCCCGCACCCTGTGTCCTTGACGGAGATGGAGGCATTGTCACCCTTCCGCTGGGTGGTCAGCGTCAGGGTTCCTCCATTGGGCATGGCGTCCATGGCGTTCTTGACCAGGTTCACGAACACCTGGATGAGTTGGTTCCGATCGGTCAGGATCTGGGGGATGGAGTAGTCGTAGCGGCGTACCACCTCCACGTTGGATACGGCCAGCTCGTTTCCAAGGAGGACGTCCACGACTTCGTCCAGGATCTCCCTTATGTAGTGGGGCTCCACCGACACTTCCGTCTGTCGCACGAAGGTCAGGAGCTTCCGGGTGATGTCCCGGCACCGGAAGACGGCATCATGGATGGCCGAGAGGCGCTCAGGTAGATCCAGAGGCTCGTCATCTTCCGTGGCCAGGGCTGGGTCCATGGAGTCCTGCATCACCCCTACCTCCTCGGCGATGATGGCAAGGGGGTTGTTGATCTCGTGGGCGATGCCCGCCGCCAGTTCGCCGACGGAGGCCAGCCTCGCCGCATGGACAAGCTGTCCGGACAGCTCGGCCTCCTGGCGCTCGGCGGCAAGCTGCCGTCCCACCACCTGCCGCGTCCGCACGAGAATCACCACACCCATGAGGAGGAAGACGGCAACCGTCACGGGGAAGAAGGTGGTGGGGAAGCCGAATAGCCCCGCAGCGTCCCCATTCCCTGCGTCGGTCACTACCAGGGCCCACGGTGTCTCGCTGAGCCACGCGTAGGCGAAATCCGGTCGCCCTGCACGGTCGCTCCCCGGGACGAAGCCCCGTTCAGGATGCTTCGGCGGGATGAAGGGGGAGGTTCTGAGGATCTCTCCCACCCGGGGGGTTGTCACCTGGAACACGCCTTGGGCGCTCACCACCGCCGCGTGCACCTCGTTGGCGCCCTCCAGCGTCCTGAGGTATTCCGAGAGCCGCTCCGGCGAGAGGGCCGACCGGAGGATCCGCATGGAGGTTCCCTCTCCCCGCCCCACCGCGATGGTGAAATGGGGTTGGTCACGGTATCCGAGGTAGATCTCCGTGATTACGGACCGCTCGTCGTGCTCGGTGAGGGCCTGGAACCAGTCTTCGCCGCGGTAGTTGACATCCGTGGTGTACACGACGGGACCCACATAGGACAGAAGGTCCCCTCGGCTGGACACAACTCCAAGATCCACGAAGGCATCACTGGTCTGCTGGAGGGTGGTCAGGAACTCCCTGAGGTTCCCGGTTCCATCGACCTGGGCGAACGCCGGGTTGTCGATGACGTTGCCCAGGTTCACCAGGCGTTCCCGAAGGAACAGGTCGAAGGTGTTGGCCTGGTGCTCGGCGATGACCGCCAGATGGGCCCGGAGGCTGCTCTTGAGGAGGTGGCTATACTGTACGTGGAAGAAGACGACAAGGAGAAGAAGGGGCGCAAAATAAAGGAGGAGCAGGCGAACGAAGGTCGCCCAGAAGAGCTCCCGGGCAGACTGATCCGCCCGGTTAACGGGAGGACTTGAAGCGGCACCGACCGACTGGGCGGTCATCATGCTCTCTGATCAAGCCGGCCAGGCGTGCCTTCATTCAGCGAGCCCGGCTGGAAGCTCTCATTGTGTCACCGGGTCCGAGACATTGTGCCTTCGGACCCGGTAAGAACCTCAATCGTGATAAAGATAACGCAAGGAGCATGCCGCAAAAGGGAGCCCAGCGGGACCGGCGCGACCCCGAATACCCGAGGGCAGGCACATCCCTCTTGACCTGGAAGTGCGGCGGGCACCTATTGCATCGTTTCACGTCGACCGAGACTCGATCGACTGTGAGAAGCGCTCCGGATCGCTGTCGGTAGCCGGGGCTTCGCACGGAAGGGAGGCGTTTGTGCAGACCATGCTGGTCAGAGATATGATGGTACCTATCGATAGTTATGCCACCGTGTCCGAAAGTGCGACCATGTTCGATGCGGTGGTCGCCCTCGACAAGGCCCAGGCAGAGTTCGATCAGAGCCGTTACCGCCACCGGGCCGTTCTCGTCTATGACGATCAGAAGAACATCGTGGGCAAGGTGAGCCAACTGGATCTGCTCAAAGCGCTGGAGCCCAAATTCGAGAAGCTCCTGAACACAGGCGCCCTTTCCCGCACCGGCTATACCCTCGACTACCTCGAGTCCATCTCCCGTCATGGCCTTTGGAGAAAGCCCCTGGACGACCTCTGCCGCAAAGCGGCCGACCTGCGCGTCAAGGACTTCATGTATGCTCCCGAGGCCGGGGAGTTCATTCAGGAGGATGCCGACCTCAACGAGGCCGTGCATCGGCTGGTGGTGGGTCAGCATCACTCACTGCTGGTGACCCGGGGGAAGGGGGAGGATATCGTGGGAGTCCTCCGGCTGACCGACGTGTTCAAGCTGGTGACGGAGCAAATCAAAACCTGCAAGTAATCTCTGCCCCTGCCGGAAGGCCTCTTCAAGGGGCCTTGGAGACGAGGACGACATTCATGACAGAGCTTCCCCTGAAGGGAACCCTCCGCAGGCTCCTGGTTGAGGGAGATTTGGAAGCCGTGGCCGAGATGGCGGCGACCAAGAAGCGGGTCCTGGGGAGCCTGGTGGCTCTGGCCTTCGATGCCGACGAGGAGATAGGGTGGCGGGCCGTCGAGGCCATGGGGATGGGAGCGGAGCGGTTGAGCGCCGAGAGCCCTCGTTTCGTCAAGGAACACATGCGGAGGCTCTATTGGCTCATCACGGAGGAGTCGGGGGCTTGTTTCTGGCGTGCCCCGGAATCCATGGCTGAGCTGGGCGTGAGGCTTCCCGGACTCCTGAAGGACTTCGTCCCCATCGCCTTCCATCTCCTGGAGACGTTGGAGGAGGAAGACCTGGAGCACTTCCGACCGGGGGCCCTCTACGCTGTGGGGCGTCTGGCGGGCATTTTGCCCCACGACCTGCCTTCCCTTCTGCCGTTGGTGGTGGGGGCTCTGGACGATCCGGATCCCCAGACCAGGGGGATGGCCGTCTGGTGCCTGGGGCAGGTGGGGGAGACGGGTGCCCTGGAAGAGCGGGAGAGGCTCCTGGAGGATCAGGGGGAGGTCCGGCTCTACCGGAACCGCACGCTGGAGCGCACCACCGTGGCTCACCTCACCCGGGATATCCTGGAGGGGGGGGGCGTCAACGACTCCTGAGCAACCCCTCCACCATCCCGTCCACTGTGTGGGGCGTGGCCTCCAGCTCGGGAGGATACCCCAACTCCCGCAAGCTTGCCGAGGTGAGGGGGCTGATGCTCACGATCTTGGCGCTTCGTAGCATCTCGCCGTACAGCCGCACCAGGGAACGAGCCGAGGGGGAGCTGGTGACGGTGATCCAGGCCACCTCCCCGGCCTTCAGGGCATCCGCCACGTCCAGGTTGGGCTCGTCCACGTCCACGGTGCGGTACACGGGGATCTGGTCCACGGCGGCGCCGATCTCCTCCAGCTCCTCCGCCAGCACCGGCCGGTCCCCGGTGGCGCGGGCCAGAAGGAAGGCTCCGCCCCCTGCCTCCTCCACCAGGGTCCGGGCCAGGGAGGTGGCGTCCACCTTCTCCGGAGCCATGTCCGCGTTGAGGTGATAGTGGCCCAGCCGCTCGGCGGTACCCTGTCCCAGGGCCGCCAGACGAACGCCACCCAGAGCCCGGACGTCCTGCCCCCGGGCGAACACCCTGCGCATGAGGCCGTCCACCCCGTTGGCACTGGTGAAGACCATCCAGTCGTACTCCCTGAGACGGTCCAGGGCCGCGTCCACGGGGGACCAATCCACTGGATCCGCCACCCGGATGGTGGGCTGAGTGAAGACCTCTGCTCCCAGAATGGAAAGCCGCTGCCGGAGCCTGGAAGCGGTGCGCTTGGACCCGGCCACCAGGACGCTGGTGCCGAAGAGTGGGCGCTCCTGGAACCAGGAGATGCTGGGGGCGCGGTCCACAACCTTACCCACAACGAAGAGAGAGGGGGGCTTCAGCCCCTTCTCACCGATGACCTGGGACAGGGTGCCCAGGGTGCACTTCACCGTTTGCTGGCGGGCGCGGCTGCACCACTGGACCACGGCCACCGGGGTGTCGGCGGGCTTGCCGTGCTCGACCAGGGCCCCGCTCCACGTTCCGGCCCACTTCACTCCCATGTAGAAGACCAGGGTCCCGGGAAACGCCGCCAGGGCCTTGTAGTCCAGGTGGGAGTCCTCCTTGTCGTCCCTTTCGTGGCCCGTGACCAGGGCCACGGCGGAAGCCTCCTCGAAGTGAGTGAGGGGGATCTCGGCGTAGGCCGCGGTGGCCAGCCCCGAGGTGATCCCGGGCACGATCTCGAAGCGGACTCCAGCGGCACGGCACGCGTCCGCCTCGTCCCCGCCCCGGGCGAAGATGGAGGGGTCTCCCCCCTTCAGGCGGACCACGGTCTTCCCCTCCAGGGCGGCGTTCACCATGACCTCGGTGATCTCGTCCGGAGTGAGAGATCTCCCCTGGTCGTGGCGGCCCAACCGCACGAGCTCTGCCCCCTCGGGGGCGTATTCCACCAGGGTGGGGTTCGCCAGGTAGTCGTAGAGGACCAGGTCAGCGGCCTGGAGGCACTGCACGGCCCGGACGGTGATGAGGCCCGGGTCGCCGGGTCCGGCTCCCACGAGGTGGACGCTGCCGGGGGAGGGATTGGACGAAGAAGTCATGGTTTGCCCTTGTCTCAGCCTTGGGTCGAGAACCTATTGGCGATGTCGACGATAAGGTGGGGCAAGAGGCCGTCCTCACCAAGGGGGGTCATGACCTCGAGCCGCGCCTCGGGGTGGGCGGCGCTCAGTTCCTCCACCAGGGGCTTGACGTCCTTGTCCACGTGGCCCGCGCTGGCCATGAAGAGGGGGAGGATCCGGAACTCCCCGTGCCCCGCTGCCAGGCCCTCACGGACGACCTCCGGGAGGGTGGGGCCCGTGAACTGCATGAACGCCAGGCGGACCTGCTCCCGGGGCAGGGAGTCCCCCACCGACCGTGTCAGGGCCTCCAGGGAGCCCCGCCATACCGGGTCCCGGCTGCCGTGGGCAATGAGGATCAGCATGGTCTATCCTTGAGTGTCCGGTGGCTGGGCGGCGATGCGGTCCCGGATCTCCCGGGCCCGGGAGGGATCCCGGCCGTCGGTGAAGACCGCCAACGTGAATCCGTCCCCGTGGTGGAGGGCGCCGAAGATGACCTGGGAACGCTCGGCGGAGGACGCGTCGCAGACCAGCACCCCCCGCCTCCGGGCCTCCTGGGTCAACCGCGCGTTCAGACCGTCGTCGTCCGTGGCGGCGACCGCAAGGAAGGCACCAAGGAGATGGCCGTTCCGGAAAGACTCCCGGACCCAGCGCACCGTCCCGGACTCTACCAACGCCTCCAGCTCCTGGGTGGCCTGTGGCGTCACCAGGGTCACGGCGGCACCGGCCCGGAGGAGGGTGCGGACCTTCCGTGTTCCCACCTCTCCGCCGCCCACCACAAGGCAGATCCGGTCACGGACGTCCAGCCCCAAGGGGAGGTATTTCACGTGCCCCCTCCCCTGGACCACTGGATGTCGAGACGGACTTCCCGCGATCCGTTGGCCGACCGAACGATCTCCACGATGCGCTCCCTCACCTCCCTGGTTTCCCCGATGGGTGCCTTTCCCGTCACCACGACCATTCCCCGCCGGGCCCATGCCTCCAGATCCAGGGTCTGGGTGCCCAGATCTTCCAGGAGGGCGAGGTTCACCCGGCCGGCCAACTTGAAGTCCTCGAAATCCGCCAGCCCCTCGTCCGTGAGGATAAACTCCGGTCGCCGGGTCGCGAGGCGGATGACCTCGCAAGCCTCCTCCACGGAGAACGCCTCCAGGTTCAGGACCAGGTCGTAAAGGGCCGGATCCGCGATGTCCTCCCCATACACTCCGCTGACCCACCGGGCCCGGGCATCGTCCACCTCCCTGATATAGGCCTCCGCCGACGACGGGCTCATCCCTTCGGCGGCCATGAGGTCCTGGATCCGTGAATACAGGGGGGCGACGAGGCGGACGGAGAGAACCGCAGGAGCGTCCTTCAGGAGGAGTCCGCCGGCGACCCCATGGTAGACCAGATTCCCGTCCTGGGCCGCCTCGCCCAGAGCATTGCGGAGGGCTGCTTTGTAGAGTCTCGTGAGCAGGGATGCTCTCCCGTACACCCCCGGCCGCTCCTCCATCCTGACCTGGAGATCCTTGGCCGGGACCCCGAGCTGGGCCGCGGTTTCCTGAGCGGCCTCCTGGCTCAGGACGGGGTAGCCCAACTCCCGGGACAGGCAGTGGGCCAGGGAGTCCGTTCCGATCCTGGTTCCCCGGTTGAGGGTGATGATGGCCATGGTCAGCCCCCTTTGAGCTGGGAAAGGCGGCGGCGGCACCCTGCGGCAAAGGAGAAAAGCTCCGCCTCCACCTCGTCGGAAATCTCGAAGCGGGGCTGGGTGGCAGCCTCGGCAATGATGCGGCAGGCTGACGCCATGGACATCTTCCGGAGGTTCACGGTAAGATCGTAAAGGGAAGGATCCTGCACGTCCGCTCCATACATGACCCTTACCCAGCGACTCCGGTCCTGATCCACCTTCCGGATGAAGTCCAGGATCTGGTCCCGGGTGAGGCGGGAGTGGGTCTCCAGGAGGTTATGCACCCTTAACTCCATGGGGGTTACGATGAGGACCCGGAGCACTCCGGGAAGATCCTTCAGGAGGAATTGCCCGGCCACCCCATGGTAGACGAGGTTCCCTCGAGTGCACCATTCCGCCAGGGCCGACTGGACCGCCAGGAAGTAGCGCTCACGCTCCTTGGTCAGGCGGGCCCAGAGACCAGGCGTGGTCTCGAACCTTCCCTGGAGGTCGTCCGGAGCCAACCCCAGCTTCTCCGCGGCCTCCTGGAGCACCTCCCTGCCCACCAGGGGACAGTCAAAGGTGCGGGCGAGACACTCGGCCACCGCCCTTCCGCCACTGAGGGATTCCCTGGAAATGGTGATGATGGGCAAGTTTCGTTTCCTTCGGTTCAGGAGGCAGGCATGCCCGATGAGCCGTGGCGATAGCGGCGGGCGGCCCGGACCAGGGATGGCGCCCACCCCACGGTTCCCAGGGCGTGGACATGGGTATAGGAGGCCAGCACGTTGTCCATGACCAGGCCGTCCCTCCGGCCTTCGAACCCGAATCCCCTTCGTACGAGAAAGGCGAAGGAGATGTCCTCCCGTACTTCCGGCAGCATGTAGGAATAGTGGAACTCGTGGCCCTTCACCGTCTCACCCACCGGGAAGAACGGGTTCTCGCCCACGGTCTCCAGGACGGTGTATCCGTGGCCTTTCGGCCTGGCCTGAAAGCCGAACTCCACCGGGAGGACCCCTGCCAGTTCAAAGGTTCGCCCCTGGAAGTGGAGGCGCCGGCCCAAGTACACCGCTCCGCCGCACTCGGCGTAGATGGGGAGGCCACTCTTGGCAGCTTCCCGGACCGCCCCCATGAATGAGACGTTCTCCGAGAGCCCCATGGCCAGCGTTTCGGGAAATCCCCCGCCGAGGTAGAGGGCATCCACCGGCGGAAGACTCCGATCCCGGAGGGGCGAGATGAGCACGAGCTCACCTCCAGCCCGGGCAAGGGCTTCCAGGTTCTCGGGGTAGTAGAACTGGAAGGCGGCGTCCCGGAAGATCCCGATGCGGACAGGGGGGAGCGGGGAAATCCCGGACTCCACAACCAGGGGTGTAGGGTCGCGGACCTCCACGGCCGACCTGCCGGCCGCCTCCAACGCTTCCGCCCTCCGGGCCAGGTCCAGGATGGCGTCCAGGTCCAGGTAGCGCTCCGCAATTTCCGCCACCCGGGCCAGGGGATCCCCGGTGTCTTCCGTTTCCTGGGGGGGAACGAGCCCCAGGTGGCGCTCGGGCAAGAAATTGTCCTGGAGCCGGGGGATGCATCCCAGGACGGGAACGCCGCACACGCCCTCGATGGACTGCCTCAGGATCGATTCATGCCGGGATCCCGCCGTCCGGTTCAGGACCACCCCCCCGATCCGGACCTCGGGATCAAGGGTCTGGCATCCAAGGACCAAGGCCGCGGCGGTACGGGTGGTCTTGGCTGTGTCCAGGGAGAGGAGGACGGGGGCCCCCAGGAGCTTGGCGAGCTCGGCGCTGCTGAAGCTCCCCTGGGCGTCCATGCCGTCAAAGAGACCACGGTTCCCCTCCACCAGTGCGACGTGGGCGCCCCGGGAGCCCTCTGCAAAGGAGCTGAGGACGGTGGCCGGCGAAAGGAGGAAGAGGTCAAGGTTTCGGCATGGGCGGTCTGCCGCCAGGGAAAGCCAGGATGCATCAATGTAATCGGGCCCCTTCTTGAAAGGGGCCACGATCAGGTCCTTCCTTCGCCAGCCCGCCGCGAGTCCCAGGGAGAGGAGTGTCTTTCCGGCCCCTCCCCGGAGGCCCGCGACGAGCAATCTCGGTACGGTTTCTCTCAAATCAATGCATCTCGATGAACCCGCAGGGGCAGATCTCGGCGCACTTGTTGCAGCCGGTGCAGTTCTCCAGCTTCCAGCCGTAGAGCCTTCCCTTCTCCTGGGGCTTGGTGATGGCCTGGTCCTGGCAGTAGAGCCAGCACTTCTCGCAGTCCATGCAGTACCCGCAGCTCATGCAGCGCACGGCTTCGAGGAAGGTCTGGTCCTGCGTATACCCGAGGTTCACTTCTGCGTCCAGATCCATGCGGTCGTCGAGACCGCGGTGGCTGGGCGCCTGCCGTGGGGACTTCTCGTAATGGGAGAGAACCATCTTGTCGGAGTAGACGACCTTTCGGGAATCCACCTGTTTCGGGGTCCCGGTGAAAGCCCGGTCGATGTCTTCGGCAGCGCGGCGCCCGTGACCTACGGCATCCGTGACCAGGGCCAGATTGGTGACGTCGCCACCGCCCCAGATCTTGTCCTCCGCGGTCCTTCCGTCCTCGTCCACCTTGATCCAGTCCCTGCCCGGAACCTCGATGAGGGTCTCGAACCCTGTGAAGTCGGGCTGCTGGCTCACGGCTGAGATGATGGCGGAGGCCGGGATCTCGTACTCCGACCCCTCGATGGGCACCGGACGCCGACGGCCCGAGGCGTCGGGCTCGCCCAGCTCCATCCTGATGACCTTCATGGCCTTGACGTAACCACGATCGTCCTTGATGAAGCCGGCTGGAGCCGCCAGGAACTCGATGGTGATCCCCTCGGCGATGGCCTCGTCCACCTCTTCCTTGATGGCCGGCATCTCCGCCAACGTCCGGCGATAGAGGACGGTGACATTCGCCCCAAGCCGCTTGCAGATCCGGGCGGCATCGATGGCGGTGTCCCCTCCGCCCACCACGATGGCCACCACGTCCTTACCCAGGTTGAGCTGCTCACCGTGATGGAAGCGGCTCAGGAAGTCCACCCCACTGAAGATGTTGGGGGCGTCCTCACCCTCCAGGCCCAGGCTGATGCCCTGCTGGGCCCCCAAGGCCACGTAGATGGCTTCGTAGTCGGCCTTGAGCTGGTCCAGGGTGACGTCCTTGCCGACCTTCACCCCGTACTGGATCTCTACGCCCATGTCCAGGATCTTCTGGATCTCCGCATCCAGGACCTCGTCCGGGAGCCGGTATCCCGGAATACCCCAGCGAAGCATCCCGCCCGCCTTGCCGGTGGACTCGAAAACCTTCACGCCGTAGCCCCGGCGAGCGAGCTGGTAGGCGGCAGACAGGCCACTGGGGCCTCCGCCCACCACCGCCACCGTCTGAGGCTTCTTCTCATCGGAGAGAATTCGGAGGGCCAGCTTCTGCTCGATCCCGAAGTCCCCGATGGCCCTCTCGATCTTGTTGATGCTCACCGCTTCGTCCAGGTCCTTCCTGTTGCAACCCGTCTCGCAGGGGGCGGGACAGACCCGGCCGCACACGGAGGGGAAGGGGCTGGTGTTGGTGTAGATGAACCAGGCCTCTTCCAGGGCCTGCTCCCGGGTCTTGCCCAGCTTTTCGGCGTCCGCCAGGGTCGTGATGAACCCCCGGATCAGGTTGCCGCTGGGGCAAGTGTGGGTGCAGGGTGGCTTCTTCTCCACGTGCTTGGGCCGCAGAGGCGATTGGTCACGACCAC
>Ga0114946_10002053_pt1 | contig 13819 bp, 8 predicted proteins | sample WalLakDeSediment_FD_88676 | JGI IMG/M metagenome (GOLD analysis project Ga0114946, IMG submission 88676) | Lake sediment microbial communities from Walker lake, Nevada to study Microbial Dark Matter (Phase II) - Walker Lake 11/02/13 Deep Sediment | ecosystem: Environmental > Aquatic > Freshwater...
CCCGAAGAGATCCGCGTCAATCATCACAAAAACCGCGGGCACCACCAACAACACCAATCCCGTCGAGATCCCCAACCCCGCCGCGATCGAAATCGCCATCGGCGCCAAAATCTCATCCTTCCCGCCAAGCCCCAGCGCGAGCGGCCCCAACCCAAAGCAGGTCGTCAAGGTCGTCGACACGATCGGCCGCAGCCGCTCGAGCGCGCCGTCGAGCGCCGCGTCGTAGACGGTCAAGCCCTCGGCCCGGCGCTTGTTGATGAAGTCGACCATCACCAGCGAGTCGTTGACGACGATCCCCGCGAGCGCCACGACCCCGAACAACGCGAACAGCGAGAGGTCGTAGCCCATCCCGAACAAGCCCAAGATCGCGCCCATGATCCCAAACGGGACCGCGCACAGGATGATCAGCGGCTGCACATACGAGCGAAACTGCAGGGCCAGGACGATGTAGATCAGCCCAATCGCGAGCATGAACGCGCCGGGTAGATCGGCGAGGCTCTCTTTGATCTCCTCGGTGTCGCCGCCAAACTGGATCTCGAGCTCGGGGAAGCGCGGGGCGATGCGCTCGGCGAAGAACGCCTCGATCTCGGCCGAGGCGTCGAGCGCGGTGATCACCGACTGCTCGACGTCGCCGGTCACGGCCACCGTTCGCTGGCCGTCGCGTCGGCGGATCGAGCCGATCTCGCGGGTCCGCTCGAGCCGGGCGACCTGGTCGAGGCGGACGACTCGGCCGTCGCTGGCGGTCACGGTCAAGCTGCCGATCCCCGAACGATCGAGGGCCTGGGCGCCCTGCGTGCGGACGACGATCTCGACGCGCTGCTCGCTTATCGAGATCTCGGCGGCGACTAGGCCGTCGATCGCCGAGCGCAGCGCGTTGGCGATCTCGAGCTCGTTGAAGCCGTAGAGCGCGGCGAGGTCTGGATCGACCTGGACGCTGTAGGTCTCCTTGCCGATCCCGCTGTCGTCGTCGACGTTGAGCACGCCGTCGATCGCCCGCAGGTAGGACTTGAGCTCGCGGACGGCCGCGTCGATCTGCGTGGGCTCGCGGCCGCGGACCCGGGCGCTGATCGCCGGGCCCGCGGGCGGCCCCGCTTGCGGCTCGATCACGGTGTAGGCGGCCAGATCCGGGTTGGTCGCGAGGTACTCGTCGAGCGCCTTGGCCATCGCCGGATAGCGCTCGAGCAGCTCGTCCTCGAGCGCGAACTCGAACCGGAGAATGCCGACGTTGGCCCCGGTCTCCATGACCTGCGTGCGAGGGTCGCGGACCGATCCGACCCGCAGCTTGCTGCTGTAGATCAGCTCGTCGGGGCCCTCGTGGCTGACGCCGAGCTCGGCGAACACCAGCGCCCGGATCGCCTGACCCTCGGCGTAGGTCGCCTCGCGATCGACCCCGGCCGGGAGCTTGTAGCTGATCGACAGCTCCGTCGGCTTGCCCGGCGCCGTGTACTGAAACGCCATGTTCTTGGCGATCGCGAGGGTCCCGATGAACCCGACGAAGGCCAGCAACGCGACCAGCCAGCGGGCCCGCAAGGCGAGGTTGAGGATCGGCCGGTAGACCGCCTTCATGCGCGCGACGAGCCGCGCGGTCCGGCCGTCGGCGGCGTCCGTGCTGGCGAAGTGGGCGAGGTGGCCGGGGAGGATGAAGATGGCCTCGATCAGCGAGCCGATCAGACAAAACATCACGGCCAGCGGGAGGATCTTCATGACCCGACCCATGGTCCCGCCGACCATGGTCAAGGGCAAAAACGCGAAGCAGGTCGTGGTCACGGCCACGGTGACCGGGAGCAGGACCTCCTTGGCGCCGTCGATCGCCGCTTGGACCCGCGACTTGCCCATCTCGAGGTGGCGCTGGGTATTTTCGATCACGACGATCGCGTCGTCGACCACGATGCCGGTTGCGATGAGCAGACCGAAGGTCGAGATGACGTTGATCGTCATGTCGGTCTTGTCCATCAAGAAGGTCGCGAGCAGGTAGGACACGGGCATGCCCCACAGCGCGAGCAGGGCCTGGCGGAAGCCCGCGACCAGGGCGAGGATCAAGACCACGAGCAGCGCCCCGGTCGCGCCGTTGACCAGCACGGTCCGCAGCCGGTCGCGGATCAGGACCGTATAGTCCTCGGAGATCACCGCGGTGACGTGCGGCGGCAGCTCGTCGTTGAGCGCCGGGAGCACGGCGATTATGTCCTCGCGGATCTTCAGGGGGTCGGCCCGCTTCTCCCGGTTGACGACCATCTGCACCGCGGGCTGGCCGTTGACGTAGTAGCGGGTGTCGGGCTGCTCCTCGACGGCCTCGACCCGCGCGACGTCGCCGATCCGCAGGGGCGAGCCGGCGCGCAGCGGGATCGCGGCGACGTCGGCCGCCGACTGCAGGCGCTTGTCGGTCTTGACGAAGATCTCCGAGCCGCCGCTCTCGACGGTGCCGGCCGGGACGCTGGCCCGAGCGTTGCGGATCGCAAGGCTTATCTGCGCGGGCTGGATCTGCAAGCTGCGCAGCTTGGTCTCGTCGAGGGCGACGATGATCCGCGGCTCGGTCTGGCCGGTCACGACCACGCCCGCGACCCCCGGCCGCCGGGTCAGCAGCTCTTTGACGTGGTCGGCCTCGACCCGGACCGAGCGATCGCCGAGCAGCGAGACCGAGAGCACGGGCAGATCGATCTTGGCCTCGCGGACCCGCGGGGTCTCGGCGTCCTCGGGCAGGTTCTCGGTCGCGGCCACGGCCTTTTCGACCTCGGATCGGGCGTCACGCAAGACCGTGCCGGCCAAGAACGTGACCGTGATGCTGGCGACGCCCTCGGACGCGATCGACTCGACCCGCTTGACGTCGCTGACCTGGTCGAGCTCGTCCTCGATCGGCCGGATGATCAGCTCTTCGACGTCGCTGGCCGTGGCCCCGACGTAGACGACCTCGATCACGACCGCGTCGAGGCTGACCTCGGGGAACTGCTCGCGCGGCAGCTTGAGCGCGCCGATGACCCCGGCCGCGACGACCAGCAGGAACAAGAGGTTGACGAAGACCGGGTTGTTGACGCTCAGGCGGACGATCTTGTCGAGCATCGCGTCCTCAGATCTGCGCGCCAGCGTCGGCGGATGCGCGGGGGACCATGATCGCCACGTCACCGTCGACCAGGGTCGCCGGGCCGGAGCTGACGACTCGATCGCCAACGGTGAGCGGACCATTGAGAGCGACGCCGCCACCGACGTCCTCGCCGACCGTGACGTCGACGCGCTCGAGCTGCTCGCTGGGCTGGTCGCCGGTGGTCACGCTGGTCGCCCGCAGGACATAGGCCTGGGCGCCCTCCCAGCGCACCGCCGTGGGCGGGACGACGAGCTCGGGCTTGCCCCGCTCGCCGCGGACCCGGACCTCGACGGCCTCGCCAGCCCGCAGGCGCTTGTCGCTGTTGTCGATGCGCAGCCGGGCCGGGAAGGTGTTGGTGCCGCTGTCAGCCTCGCGGGCGATCCACTCGAGCGTGACCGCGATCCGCTCCCCTCGGGTCCAAACCTCAAACTCGAGCCCGCTGCGCGCGTGCAAGACCATCTCGAGCTCCGAGAGCGGGACATCGGCGGCCAGCGTATCGAGCTCGGACAGGCTCGCGACCGTGGCCCCGGGCGCCGCGTACTCGCCGAGCTCGGCGTTGAGCGAGGTGATCACCCCGGTGAACGGGGCCACGATCGCGTTGGCCGACTTGCGATCGCGCGACTGGATGACCTGGCCGGAAGCCTGGCGGATCGACGCGCGCGTGGTCTCGACCTCGGTCTCGAGCTGCTCGACGTCGCGGCGGGTGCCGGCGCCGATCTTCAAGAGCGCGCGGGCGTCGTCGAGCTGGCGCTCGAGATCACGAAGCCGGCTCTCGGAGCTCGACCGCGACGCCTTCGCGCTCATCAGCGATCCCGAGGCGTCGGCGTCGACGAGGCGCACGAGCAGATCGCCCTCGCTGACCTCGGACTGCTCGCGGATCAGCAGCTCGATGATCTGCCCGCCGTAGCGGGGCGAGAGCGCGGCCCGGCGCCACGGCGCCAGCAAGATCAGGTGGCGCGAGCCGACCTCGGGGACGACCTGCTCGACCTCGGCGATCCGCACCCGGGGGACCCGCTGCTCGCGGACCTGCTCTTGCTTGGCCGTACAACCCGAGAGCGGCGCGGTCACGCACAGGATCCACGATCCCAAGAACACGCCCCTGACTGAGCAGCGCACGGCGAGGACGTTCTATGCCGGCGCGCGGAGGTCGACAAGGGCCCCGGGCGAACCCGCTACCCCTTGATCAAGCTCATGTCCGTGTCGGTCCGGCTCTGCTCGGCCCACGACTCGATCTGCGAGGCGCTCACCCGCGACCGCGGCTGCTGGGCTTCGCCGCGGCGGCGATCGTTGTCGTGGAGCCGCTGGCAGAGATCGATGGCTTGAACCAGCGCGTCGGCGTCGGGGTAGCGATCGTCGGGATCCTTGGCCAAGCAGCGCATGACCAGCTTCTCGACGTAGTCGGGCAGCGGCGCCGAGAGCAGCGCCGACGGCGGCGTCGGGCGCTTCTCGACGTGGGCACGCAGCAGCGCGGGCGCGTCGCGTTCGGTGAACACCGGCCGGGCCGTGAGCATGAAGTAGAGCACCCCGCCGAGGCCGTAGATGTCCGAGCGCCCGTCGGTCGGGCGCCCGCTCGCGGCCTCGGGGGAGATGTACAGCGGCGTGCCTACGGCCCGCTCGGGCTTGTTCGCGCGCTCGGGGTCGGTCGCGTCGGTCGCGTCCGTCCCGTCGTTGCGCTCGCCCCAGCGGACGACGCCGACGGGGTCCAGCGCCTCGGCGGTCACGCTCGCGACCCCGAAGTCGAGGACCTTGACGAAGTCGCGCTCGCCCGCGGGCGCGGACACAAATAAATTTTCGGGCTTGATGTCGCGGTGGACGACGCCGCGCTCGTGCGCCTCACGCAGCGCCCGCGCGGCCTGGCGCACGAGATCGAGCGCACGCGCGATCGCCAAGGGCCCCTCGCGTACGACCAGCTCGGCGACGGTCTCGCCCTCGAGCAGCTCCATCGCGTAGTACCAAAAGCCCTCGGGGGTCAGGCCGAAGTCGTATACGCGCACGGTGTTGGGGTGGCGCAGCGCCGTCGTGGCCACGACCTCGCGCTCGAACCGGGCGACGGCCTCGGCGTCGGCGTGATCGATGGGCAGGATCTTGAGCGCGACCTCCTGGCGCAGGCCCTGGTTCCACGCGACCCAGACCTCGCCCATGATCCCGCGCCCGAGCGGGCGCAGCAGCTCGTAACGACCAACCCGGCGGGCCTTGTAGAGGTTGCGGCGCACGTCCCAGGTGAAGTGGCTGCCGATCACGACGATGCTGATGGTCACGGCGTGCATGCCCAGGTGCATGATCAGCGCGCCGATCGCATCGTCGTCGCCGATGACCAGCTCGGGGAACGCGACGCTCCCGACCAGGACGATCGCCCAAAACACCAGCGCCGGCGCGCTCGCGAGGATCAGCCCGCGCCGCCAGGGATCGGGGATGCCGATGCAGCGCACCACGATGATCGGCAACAGCCCCGCGAGGATCGGGCTCCCGATCGCGCCGCTGAGCAGGGCCATCAACGCGGTCACGGCCGCGACCGTGCCCGTGGCGATCGCCTCGCAGACCATCAGGGTGCCGCGGCTAGGCGTCGGGCTGCGGTTCAAGTAGAGCCACAACAGCGCCAGCGGGACCGCGCCGATCAGCCGCGCGATTATGAAGGTGGGTCCGTAGTCAGTCCCACGCAGGGCGTTGAAGTACACGTCCGTGGGCAGAAACGAGAGGTACGCGAGCCCGCCCCAGACCAGCATCGCCCGGAGCCGGTGGACCCGCGCGAGGTTCTCGTCGCGCTCGTAGCCGCCGCTCCATTCGGCCCCACCTTCGAGGACGCGATGCGCTCGCAGCTCGCGGTTGGGTTCGCCCTCGTGACCGTCGAACGCCCAGTCGGTCCGCCCATGCTCAACCACCGTCGCCATCGTGTGCTCCACCCCCACCGCACACCGATGGTACGCGGCGCGCTCCCATCCACGAAAGCCCCGCTCGGGCGCGGAGCAAAGCGGGCGTGGACTGCCGGGAATTGGGGTTGAGCCAGGCCGCCCTCGCGGCTAGGCAGCGGGCTTCGAGCGCGGCCCGACCGCGGACCGAATTTTGCGTGCCGAGCCGCCCGACGATCGCCCGACGATCGCCCGACGAGCGGTAGACTGGCGCCCGTGGTGATCTCCGAGCCGATGCCCGCCGAGGTGTTGATCACCAAGCCCGATCTCGACCCCGACGAGCCCGACGACGACCCGCAGGTACGACCGATCTGGCTCGCGCGCGGCGAGATGATCGGCCGGTACATCGTGCTCGAGTGCCTCGGGGTCGGCGGCATGGGGGTCATCTACTCGGCCTGGGATCCCAAGCTCGATCGCAAGCTCGCCATCAAAGTGGTCCGTGATCGGGCCGGCAAGCTCGGCTCGACCCGTGGGCGCGCGCGGCTGTGGCGTGAAGGCCAAGCGCTCGCGCGGCTGCGGCACCCCAACGTGGTCGCCGTCCACGACGTCGGCACCCACGACGGCCGGCTGTTCGTGGCCATGGAATTCGTCGAGGGCGAGACCCTCCAATCCAAGCTCCTGCGCGAGACCAAGCCGACCGTCGCCCAGCTCATCAACATGCTCTTGCAGGTCGGCCGGGGCCTCGCCGCGGCCCACCGAGCCGAGCTCGTGCACCGCGACGTCAAGCCCGAGAACGTCATGATCGGCAACGACGGCCGCGTGATGGTCTTGGACTTCGGCATCGCCCTCGGCATCACCCGCGAACGAGGCGTCGCCAGCGAACGAGGCGGCGCCAGCGTACGGGCTGTCGCCAGCGAAGCCGCGCGCGAAGACTATGCCCAGCCCCCGGACCCGACTCAGAGTGAATCCGACACGGCCGACGGCGCCGACGATGGCCAGCCCGCGCTCGCAAACTTGACCCGCGAGGGCGCGGTCGTGGGCACGCCAGCGTACATGTCACCCGAGCACCAGCGCGGTCTAGACGTCGACGCCCGCAGCGATCAATTCTCGTTTTGCGTGGTCATGTGGGAGGCGCTCAACGGCGAGCGGCCGTTTGGCGAGGGCCCCCGCGAGAAGCTGCTCGCGCGCATGCGGACCGGCCAGATCAAGCCGTTTCGCAACCGCGAGGTCGCGTGCCGAGTTCGGGTGGCCCTGCGCCGCGGCCTGGCCTGGGCCCCCCACGATCGGCACGAATCGATGGAGGCCCTGCTCGAGGCCATCAACCCCCGCGCGCAGGTGTTCGAGCGCCGGGTCTGGTCGGCCCTCGGCCTCGGCGCCGCCGGTGGGGCCCTCGCTGGGGTGCTGCTGACGGCGCTCAGCCTCCACTCGCGGCCGCCCGCGGCCCTGCCGGATCGCGTGGAGCTCGAGCAGCTCAGCCGCGCGCGGGCGCAGCTCGAGCAGCAAGCAGCCGCCCTGCGCGAGCTCGAGCGCCTCGTCCAGGCCCAGGCGAGCGCCTGCGAGCCCTCAGCCCCGTGACCGGTGGTCCTGGGTTGCGCGACTTCGCGAAACTCGCCAGCATCGCGAACCATGTCGCCGCGCGCATGGTTTTGGCTGATCTCGTTCATCGTCATGGGCACGATCACGGCGCTCACGCGGGTCTGGGAGCCCGTGATGATCGCGTATTTGTTCGTGGTCCCACTGATCCTCGTGGGCGTCTTGGATCAGCTCCAGACCAAGCAGGCGATCCGCCGCAATTTTCCGCTGATCGGCCACGGCCGCTACCTGCTCGAGTCGCTCCGCCCCGAGATCAACCAGTACTTCATCGAGTCCGACACCGACGGCATGCCCTTCGATCGTGAGCAGCGATCGGTGGCCTACCAGCGGGCCAAGGGCGTCAACGACACGACCCCGTTCGGCACCCAGCTCGACGTCTACCGGCCCGGCTATGAATGGCTCGATCATTCGCTCGCGGCCAAGTCACCGATCACCGACGACATCCGCTTGCTGATCGGCGGGGCTCACTGCGCCAAGCCCTACTCCGCCTCGATCCTCAACATCTCGGCGATGAGCTACGGCTCGCTCAGCAGCAACGCCGTCGAGGCCCTCAACCGCGGGGCCGCCCGCGGCGGCTTCGCCCACAACACCGGCGAGGGCGGCGTGAGCCCCTATCACCTCGCCGGCGGCGGCGACCTGATCTGGCAGATCGGCACGGGCTACTTCGGCTGCCGGGCCAACACCGGCGGCTTCGACGAGCGGGCGTTCGCCGAGCGGGTCGCGGCCGAGTCCATCAAGATGGTCGAGGTCAAGCTCAGCCAGGGCGCCAAGCCTGGCCACGGCGGGATCCTGCCCGCGGCCAAGCTGACCCGGGAGATCGCCGAGATCCGCGGGGTCCCGATGGGCCAAGACGTGCTCTCGCCCCCGAGCCACTCGGCGTTCGAGGGCCCGACCGGCTTGCTCGAGTTCGTCGTCAAGCTGCGCGAGCGCAGCGAGGGCAAGCCGATCGGCTTTAAGCTGTGCATTGGCAAGCGCGAGGAATTCTTGGGCATCTGCAAGGCGATGCTCGCGACCGGCATCCGGCCCGACTTCATCACCGTCGACGGCGCCGAAGGTGGGACCGGGGCCGCGCCCCTCGAATTCTCCAACCGCGTCGGCATGCCGTTGACCGAGGCGCTGGTGTTCGTCCACAACGCCTTGGTCGGGACCGGCCTGCGCGACGACATCCGGGTGCTGTGCGCCGGCAAGGTGCTGTGCGCCTTCGACATCGCCCGGCTCCTCGCGATTGGGGCCGACGGCTGCTACAGCGCCCGCGCGATGATGTTCGCGCTCGGCTGCATTCAGGCCCGGCGCTGCAATCACAACGATTGCCCGACCGGCGTGGCCACGCAAAAGCCCCACCTCACCCGGGGCCTGGACGTCGAGGATAAGGCCACGCGAATCTATCGCTACCACAAGAACACCACCCACGCGTTCGCCGAGCTGCTCGGGGCCGCGGGGCTCAGCGATCCTTCGCAATTGACGCCTCACCACATTCACCGGCGCTTGGATTATCGCCGATCCATGAATTACGACGAGCTGTTCCAATACCTCGCGCCGGGGGCGTTGCTGGCCACGCAGCCCCCAGCCGAGTGGGCCGAGCGCTGGCACGCCGCCCACGCCGATCGGTTCTAGAGCGCCGACCAGTTCGGGTCGCACCATTTGTGATGCGGGGGCAGGCGCCCGGACTCGAGACCGGGAACGCTGCGAACGCAGTCGGGCGCCGTGCTAGCGTCCGAAAATGGAGATCTCCGTCATTCTCACCACCCTCTTTTCAATCTTCGCGACCAGTGCTGATTTGTGCGCCGACGTTCATCTCGACGCCAGCGGGCAGCCAGTGACCGACTCGCTCGGCCAGACCTTGGCGCGATTTTGCAAGTGGACGGGCCCCGAGGCGCCGACGCTAGCCGCGGATGTCTGCTGCATCATCGATGACGACAGCGCGGCGTGCTGGTTGCCGAACGCGAATGGGCGCTGCACCGCGGGGGTCAAGCGGTACTGCGAGTACGGCGAGGTCGACTCGGCGGGCGGCGTCGTCTGCCTTCAGCCGCTTCCCGACGCGTGTAAGGCGGGGTACTGCTTGGACGCGCCGGAGGTGCCGCCGCCGACTGAGGCGCTCGTGGCTTGTTGCATGGCGGGTGGTTGCCACCTGATCACCTCCAACGACGAGATCTTCGCTTGCAAGGGGTCCTTTGTCTCGTGCGGCTGGGGCCAGACCAACGCGGACGGCACGGTCACCTGCTACGACGATTAGCGGCCGTCGCGGATGTGTTTGGCTTCGCGCCGGCGCGGGTCAGTCTTCGGTAGCCCGACAGCGGCTTCGCCCGCCCAGTAGCGGGCGAAGCCGTCGGCCTCGTCCGCAGTATCGGGTCGGGTGCGCCTGATCGCGTCCCCACGCGCCGCCGCGGTTCGCGCAATGATCAGCGCGTCCCCACCGATCGGACGGGCCGCTTGCCGACGCGCTTCGTATGTCTGCCACCATCGTTTGCCCGCTTCGACAAAGTCGTCGCGGAGGATCAACCGGCAGACCTCGAGCACCACCGGGTCCACCGGTAGCGCATCATCGTCCGTCAGCACGCACGGCGGCTCTGTCGCCGGGCTCGACCCTTCGCTCGTCTCGGTGGCGGCGTACTCATCGCCCCTCGCACGCGATGGTTCGGTTGGCGCGAGCACAGCGAGCGTCAACGCCACTCCGGCTGCTAGCGCCGCTACGACCGCGCCGACGAAGGTCGCCCACGATGGCCCACGCCAGGCGGCGCTCGCTTGGGAAGTCACTGTCACGCGCTCGCCAGGCCGCTCGGACTCCGCCGGCTCGCCGTGCAACTCTTGCAAGAGCACGCGCATGTCCGTCTCCTCGCGCGGCGTGTTGAGCAGCCCGCCGTTCGGCGGCGAAGGGTCGAACGAGCCCGCGTCGCCGAGCGCCTCCAACTCCGACTCCGACGGCTCCTCGCGCAGCGCCTCCAACAGCTCGCGCATGCTCGGGTAGCGCTGATCAGGGTCATCCGCGAGCCCCTTGCGAACCACGCGGTTGAGCGGGCGCGGCACCTGGTCGGTCTGCGGCCCCGTACGGATCTCGCCGCGCTCGATCGACTCGAGCACGTCCGAGCGCGACTGCCCGGCATAGGGCCGGCGCCCGTGCAGCGCCTCCCACAGCGCCACGCAAAACGAGAACTGATCCGAGCGCGCGTCGCCTCGCCCTCGTCGCAGGCGCTCGGGCGCGACGTAGCAGCGTGTGCCGACCACCATGATCGGCGCGTCGTCGTCGTCGGCATCGACGGTGCCGAGCGAGTCGGCGACGCCAAAGTCGGCGACGACGACCTTGCCGTCATTACCGATCAGGATGTTGCCCGGCTTGAAGTCGCGATGCTGGATGTTCGCCGCGTGGGCGGCCGCGAGGCCCTCGCCAGCGGCGAGGAACACCTTCAGGACCTCTCGCCAGAGGCGAGGCTCTTGCAACCACTGGTGACCATCCATGCCCTCGACCCACTGCATCACGAAGAACACCCGCTCACCCCAGCGCCCTGTCTCGTGGATCGTCACGACGTTTGGATGGCACAGCTGGGCGAGGAGCTTGGCTTCGGCGAGCAACGCCGCTTGAGCAGCGGGCGCGGCGTCGAGCCACAGCTTGATCGCGACCATGCGCGCGAGTTGGGGGTCGTATGCCTCGATCACCATCCCCATCCCGCCGGTCATCACGCTGCGCGTGACAAAGCGATTGAACATGAACCGCGCCGGTGGGTCTGGGTAGCCGAGCCGCTCGAGCAGCTGTCGATGGATTGCCACTTCCGCGATCTGGGCGAACAGGGCGTACAGATCGTCCGGCAAGCCCGCCGGGGGCAGCACATCTTCGTGCCCGAGCCCGTTCTGCTCGATATCGCCCAACGCCATCGTCAAGTCGCCAGCGATCTCACGCGGGTCGAGGTATGCATCGGCGCCGAGCTCGTCGACCAGCGCGGCCCATTTTAAGATCGCGCCCTCTCGCCCGTAGGCTTCGACAAAGTCAGCGAGCGCACGCTCGAGGACCGCCCGGATCAGGAGGGTGAAAGCATCAGGGGTGTTATCGTCCGAGTACTCCAAGTTTGGCGACCGTCCGCAAAGGGAGACGAACCCGAACATAGGCATGACGAGGCCCTGCTGACCACTCCATTTTTTACGGCGTTTTGGTCGTTGGGACAGTCACCGGCTGCTCGGATCGGGTAGGGTGAGCGTTGAGACCGAACCATGAACCTGGACGAACTTGCTCGTGCCGCGTTGGCGGGGGATCTCCGAGCCAAGGATGAGCTGGCTCGATACCTCGATAGCGGTCTCCGCCGCTATTTTTGCGCCCGCTGGGCGACCGATGTCGCCGACGACCTCGTGCAGCGCACCTTCGTGGCCATGCTGGAGAGTTCCGCTCAATTCGAGCCGCGAGGTGAGAACGCCTTTGTGCGCTGGGTGTACGGGATCGCCAAGATGCAGAATCGGGCGAAGCGCCGCGTAGACGCGATAGCGGCGGTCCGAGCGAAAAAGCTGGCGATGGTGGCGAAGACTCCGGCGAGGGGTCTGAGTTCATTCATCATGTTGATGGAGTCCGTCGATATGCTCGACCAACAGATCGAGCAGCTCACCGCTGCGCAACAACAGGCGGTCGCAGGCTTTCTTCGCAAGCAACGCGGCGGAGCTCTGGGCCCAAACCACTCGGCGGTCAGGTTGTATCGAGCGCGGCAAAAGCTGCGACGCGGGCTCGCTGCGAGCATGACCACCCCGGAGCGAGCGCCGGAGCCAGCGCCGGCCAGGGTTAACACACCGCCTGCTACTTGATAGGGCAGGCGTTCGACTCCTACTTCGGCTGGCTTCTGGTTGGCATTGAGAGCGCCGAGCTCGGGCCTCCGAATCTCGGGCTGTTGTTGGCCCCCTCGGGGGCCTAATCGCCCCGCTCGCGTCGGAGCCGTTGCTTGATCGCGGCGCCCTTGCGCTCGAGCATCGGCTTGAGCCACCGGCGCAAGCTCGGGGCGAGGTAGCCCAAGGTCGCGAGCTTGCCGCCGCCGACCGGGAATTCGCGCTCGGGCCGGCCGTCGCGGGCACAATCGACGATCATCTGCGCGACGTCCTCGGCGCTGCACATCGTCTGCGAGAACACGATGTCCGCGACCTCGTCGAGCTCGTTCATGATGAAGCCCGTGTCGATTGGCCCGGGGCTGACGACGGAGACCCGGATCTTGGTCGCGCGCAGCTCCTCGGCCAGCGCGAGGCTAAACGCCCGGAGCCCGAACTTGGTCGCGGAGTAGGTCGCGGCGCCGTCGAGCGGGAGCTTGCCCGCGAGGCTCGCGACGTTGACGATGAACCCGCCCTCGGCCTGCATGTGGGGCATGACCAAGCGCGAGAGCACGATCGGCGCGCGGAGGTTGACGTCGACCATGGTCGAGAGCTCGGCGGCCTCGCGGGTCGCAACCTCGCCGCGGAAGTGGGCGCCGGCGTTGTTGACGAGGCCGTAGACCCCGCCGAAGCGCTCGGCCGCGGCCGAGACCATGCGCGCGAGCGCGGCGTTGTCGACGACGTCGGCGGCGACGATCATGATTCGGTTGCGCTCGCCGATCGCGTCGGCGGCCTGCTCGAGCGGCTCGGCCCTACGCGCGACGAGGACCACGTTGGCGCCCATGCGATGGAAGGACTCTGCGGTCGCCCGGCCGACGCCGAACGAGGCGCCAGTGATGATCACGGTGCGATTCGTGAAGCTCATGGTTTGCTAGTCGCGGCTCGTGTCGATCCACGCGGACCACGACAGTAGCCGCGAGCGGGCCGAGCCGGCAACCATCCGAACAAACCGCGCCCGTGGAACTCGCGTAGAGTTGCGGAGCCATGCCCGCCTCTCGGTCCGCTCGCCTCGCGTGGTTCAAGCCGATCATCGGGGTTTGTACGCTCGCGGGCCTCGCGAGCGCGGCGTGGTGGCTGAGCGCGGGCGGCAAGGGCCAACCCGAAGACCCCGCGCGCGTGCTGATCGTCGGCCCGACCCCGCAGCTCGCCGAGTTCTTGCAAGACAAGGGTTTCGACGCCCTGCACCTGAGCTGGGGGGCCGCGATCGGCGAGGGTAAGGCGTTCGACTCCACGCTCGACGGGCTCGCGGCGATCCTCGAATACGCCGATCAGAGCGGGATCGGCTACGTCGCGCTGAGCATGGCCCACGGTGAACGCCATGACTTCGCCGGCTTGGGCTACGGCGCAGACGCGGCCAACCAGCCCCCGCCCGGGACCACCTTTGCGATCGCGAGCGTCGGCGATCTTGGCCAGCACATCAGCTACGGCGGCGTGGTCCCGGCCGTCGTCCACGAGCACCCCGTCGATGAGC
>Ga0114946_10002054_pt1 | contig 13819 bp, 11 predicted proteins | sample WalLakDeSediment_FD_88676 | JGI IMG/M metagenome (GOLD analysis project Ga0114946, IMG submission 88676) | Lake sediment microbial communities from Walker lake, Nevada to study Microbial Dark Matter (Phase II) - Walker Lake 11/02/13 Deep Sediment | ecosystem: Environmental > Aquatic >...
AAGCAAGGTAGCGACACCTTTTGGGAGTCGGTGCTGTACCCCTCGACCGAGCGCCGCCGCATCCACGAGGGCCTGATCGGCACCTACGCGACCTTGCGCATCGCCGGCGACGCCTCGCTGATGCAGCACCTCGTGACCGACCGGGTCGACGTGTGCTCCTACGGCAACACCCAGCCGTTTCGGGTCCGCATCCTCAACACCCTCAACGACAATTTCGACTACTTCTACGTCAAGCGCGGCGACGCCTCGCGGGTCTACGGGCTCGAGCTCGAGCACATCCTCTCGCCCAACCGGCTCGAGTTCATGACCCAAGGCGACACGCTGGTCGAGTCGCACATCGCGGGGATCCCCGGCGACGTGTTCATGCGCGACTACCTCGAGGACAAGCACCTCGACGAGGTCCGCCTGGCCAAGGAGTTCGTCAAATTCTGCGAGCGCTGCTTTATCCGCCTGCTCGGCGACATGCACGCCGGCAACTTCGTCGTCGACATTACTCCGGACTTCGACGAGACCAGCTACCGGCTGCGGGCCATCGACTTCGACCAGCAAAGCTACGAGGGCAACCTCCGGGTCTACCAGCCGAATTACTACATCGAGAACAACCCGATCGTGCTGCTCGGGATGAAGTGCATGGAGCCGGCGACCACCCAACAATACCAGCACGAGGAGCGCGCCTTGACCCGCCAGCGGGCTCGGGCCGAGCGTGAGCGGCTGCGTGAGCTGCTCGACATCATGCGCTTCGACGAGCTCGCGCCCGACGAGCACGTCGCCCAGCTGCGCGCCGGGCTGCTCGAGTTTTATCGCGACCAACGGTTCGCGCGCTGCCAGACCATGGGCGCGCTAGTCGACGCCTCGCTCAGCACGCTCAACTGGGAGGAGTGACCAGGCGCGGCCGCAGCGGGGCCCCGTAGCGCACGGGATCGAGGCCCTCGGGCGGGGGGATCCGCTCGGCTCGCAGGCGCGTGAGCGTGTACTCGAGCGCGGCGGCCATGCGCTCGACGATGACGATCTCAGGCTCGCGCGGGCTCCCGCTCGAGCGGCGCATGGTCTTGATGATCCCGCGCAACGATGGGTCTTTGACGACCGCGAAGGTGACGAGCACGACCTCGCGGGCGATGTCGTCGCGGGCGTGCTCATACAAGCGCTTGCAGACCCTCGGCGAGGGCGCCCCACCGGCCCGGAGGTCGGCGATGCAGACCAAGCGCTGCTCGGCCGCCAGCGCGGCGGCGGTCATCGCGTCAGACCAGCGGTAGTAGCGGTCGACGAGCTCGACGGTCGGGCTCCCGTGCCAACTCGAGATCACCACGGGGTGTGAGCGAGTGTCGAGCGCGACGGCGCTGGTCTGGTCTTGAAGCCACTCGATCATGCTGCCTCCGGGCGACGCGCACTCACGCTAGGGGATCGGGATCCCCGCGGCAACGACCACAGTCGGGGGGTGGACTAGCCAAACCGCCCATCGCGAGGGGCGTCGCTCAGTCGTCGAGCGGCAGGTGATCGAGGGTCGTCGAGGTCTGAAACCGGCGGATCGTGCCGGTGTCGCTGCGCAACGCCAAGCTGCTGACCAGCGTGCGACCGCCGTGGCGGTGGATGCCTTGCAGGATCGGCCCGTCGGTCACGCCCGAGGCGATGAAAAAGCAGGGGCCGCGGACCAGGTCGTGGTGCCGCAAGAGCTGCTCTGGATCGCTCATGCCCATCGCGATGGCGCGCTGCCGCTCGGAGTCGTTGCGAAACGACAAGCGGCCCTCGAACACGCCGCCGAGGCAGCGCAGGGCCGCGGCCGTGATCACGCCCTCGGGCGCGCCACCCCTGCCGATGAACATGTCGATGCCGCTCTCGGGTAGGCCCGTGGCGACGCTGAAGTTGACGTCGCCGTCGGGGAACAAGCGCACGCTCGCCCCGGCGCCGCGCAGCTCGTCGACCAGCGGCCCGTGGCGCTCACGCTCGAGCACATAGACCACGAGCTGGTCGGGGTGCTTGTTGAGGGCCTCGGCGAGGTCGCGGACGTTTTGCGCCGGGGTCTTGTCGAGGGTGACGACGCCGACCCCGGCCGGGCCGGCGGCGATCTTCTCCATGTAGGTGTCGGGCGCGTTGAGCAGGTCCCCACGTGGCGCGACCGCGAGCACCGCGAGCGCGCCGGGCTTGCCGTGGGCGCACAAGTTGGTGCCCTCGAGTGGGTCGACGGCGATGTCGACCTCGGGCAGGTGCAGATCCTTGGGCCCGACCTTCTCACCGATGTAGAGCATCGGCGCTTGGTCGCGCTCACCCTCACCGATCACGATGGTCCCGCGGGCCGGGACCTTGTCGAAGGCGCGGCGCATGGCCTCGACCGCGAGCGAGTCCGCGGCCTCTTTTTTACCGGCGCCGATCAGTCGCGAGCAGGCGATCGCGGCGGCCTCGGTCACGCGCACGTACTCGAGCAGGAGCTTGCGATCCATGGTCTTGCGCGGGGTGTCGTTCATTGGTTTGAGTCCGAGTTGGGCAAGCAGCCCTCGAGCAAGTCATACACGCGATCGGGCAGCCGCGTCGCGCGGCGGTCGTGCATGTCCATGCAGCCGTGGTGGGTCTGGGCGCGGAGCAGCACCAGCGGGTCAGGGCCCGTGAGTCCCTGGCGATCGCCGGGCTCCCGCCCCTGGCGATCGCCAGGCTCGATGGTGATCTCATACACAAAATGAACCCGCGCTGGCGTCAGCTTCGCCAGGCCGACGTGGACGCTGATGATGTCGTCGTACTCGGCCGGAGCGAGGTAGGTCACGGCGAGATCGATGACCGGGAGCCCGACGCCCATCCGCTCCATGTCGGCGTAGGCGAAGCCGAGCTCGCGGATGAACTCGACCCGAGCGTGCTCGAGGAAGCGCAGGTAGGTGCCGTGATAGACCACGCCCATGCGATCGGTGTCGGCGTAGATCACCCGGATCTTCGCCGTGCAGCGCAGCGGGGCCTCGTGGGCGACGACCAAGCGGCGAGCCATCAGGGTTGGGCTCCGGGGTCGGGCTCGGGCTCGGGCTCGGGCTCGGAGTCGGGGTCGAGGATCCGAAACCGATGGCTGGGGCTGAGCGAGAACTCGAAGGCATCGACCTCGGCGAGCGCGGCTTGGACCGCGGCCTCGGGGGTCCGCTCGGTCAAGATGACCATGTCGATGGGCTCGCCGGCGCCGGGCGTGTCTTGGTTCATGCGCTTGATGCTGACCCCGTGGCGGCCGAGGCAGCTGGCCACGCGGCCGAGCACGCCGGGCACGTTGGGCACGTGCACGCATAAATAGTTCTCGCACTCGAGCAGGTCGAGCGGGCGCGGGTCGATGGCTTGGACCCTCGCGGGGCCCGGCAGGCGGCCGAACGGCGCGAGCTCGGGGCCGAAACCCCGACCGATATCGCGGCAGACCTCGATGATGTCGGAGACGACCGCGACGCCGGTCGGCATCATGCCCGCGCCCTTGCCGTAATACATCGACTGCCCGAGCGCCCGCGAGCTGACCTCGACGGCGTTGTAGGAGCCATGGACGCCGGCGAGGATGTGGTCGCGCGGGACGAAGGTTGGGTGCACGCGCAAGCAGACCCCGCCCGAGTCGAACTCGCCGATCGCAAGCGACTTGATCACGTAGCCGAGCTCGGCGGCCGTGCGGATGTCGAAGGGGCGGACCCGGGTGATGCCCTCGGTGTGGATGCGATCGGGATCGATGCGGACGCCGACGCAGACCAGGGTCAAGAGCGCGAGCTTGTGGGCCGCGTCACCGCCCTCGACGTCGAGGGTGGGATCAGCCTCGGCGAAGCCCGCCGCCTGCGCTGCCGCGAGCGCCTCGGCGTAGCTGGCCCCGGTCCGGCTCATCGCGTCGAGGATGTAGTTGGAGGTGCCGTTGACGATGCCGATGACCCGCTCGATGCGATCGCTGGCGAGGCCCTCACGCAAGGCCCGTAGCACCGGGATCCCGCCGGCGACCGAGCCCTCGAAGTAGATCGCGACTTGGCGGGCAGCCGCGGCCGCGAACAGCTCCTCGCCGCACTCGGCGAGCAGCGCCTTGTTGGCGGTCACCACGTGCTTGCCCGCCTCGAGCGCCCGCAACACGTAGGTCCGCGCCGGCTCGATCCCGCCGATCAACTCGACGACCACGCGAACCTCGGGGTCGGCGAGGATCGCCTCGGGGTCGGTGGTCAACAGCGCCGGATCGGCGGCGACGGTCCGACCCTTGTCGAGGTCGCGGACGAGGATCTTGGCGATGATCGGGGCGGCCGCGATCCGGCTTTGGATCGCCGCGCCGTTCTCGGCGAGGATCCGCAGCACCCCCTGACCGACGTTGCCAAGCCCGAGCAAGCCGATGTGGACGCTGCGCACCGGCGCGGACCGTAGCCGCCGGCCTCGTGCCCGTCAAACGCCTACAACTGTTCAGACGGGTGCATCGGTGGGTGCGACGCGCTACCCTCCGCCAGTCCTCATGAGCACCATCGTCTCCGTCCACGCCCGCGAGATCCTCGACAGCCGAGGCAACCCCACTATCGAGGTCGAGGTCGAGACCGAGTTCGGCAGCGTCGCTCGGGCCGCGGTCCCCTCGGGGGCGAGCACCGGTCAGCACGAAGCGCACGAGCTGCGAGACGGCGACGCCGATCGCTACCTCGGCAAGGGCGTGCTGCAGGCGGTGGCCAACGTCAACGAGGCCCTCGCGCCGGTGATCGAGGGCCTCGAGGTCGCCGAGCAAGGGGTGATCGATCGAAGCCTGCGTGAGATCGACGGGACCGAGAACAAGTCGCGGCTCGGGGCCAACGCGATCCTGGGCGTGTCCTTGGCCTGCGCCCGAGCGGCCGCCGAGGACGTCGGCCTGCCGCTGTACCGCTACCTCGGGGGCGCCCACGCCCGGACCTTGCCGATCCCCTTGATGAACGTGATCAACGGGGGCGCGCACGCGGACAACAACCTCGACTTCCAAGAGACCATGCTGGTCCCGTTCGGCTTCGATCACTTCAGCGACGCCCTGCGCGCGGGCGTCGAGGTGTTCCACACCCTGAAGAAGCTGCTCACCCAGCGCGGCAAGGTCACCGCCGTCGGCGACGAAGGCGGCTTCGCCCCGAGCCTCGCGAGCAACGCCGAGGCCCTCGGGCTGCTCGTCGAGGCGATCGAGGCGGCCGGCTACGAGCCCGGCAAGCAGATCAGCTTGGCCCTCGACGTCGCGGCCAGCGAGTTTTACTCGGCCGACAAGCAGCGCTACGTGCTCGCCGGCGAGGGCGGGCGCGAGCTGACTTCGGCGCAGCTCGTCGAGCTCTACGCCGAGCTCGCCGAGCGCTTCCCGCTGGTCTCGATCGAAGACGGCATGGACGAGAACGACTGGCCTGGTTGGAAGCTGCAAACCGAGCGGCTCGGCGCGACCATGCAGCTGGTCGGCGATGATCTGTTCGTGACCAACCGGGCCCGGCTGCAACGCGGGATCGATGAGGGCATCGCCAACTCGTTGTTGGTCAAGCTCAACCAGATCGGCACGCTCAGCGAGACCCTCGAGACCATGCGCCTGGCCCATCGCAACGCCTACACCTGCGTGATCTCGCACCGCAGCGGGGAGACCGGCGACACCTTCATCGCCGACTTGGCCGTCGCGATGGAGGCCGGGCAGATCAAGACCGGCAGCGCCTCGCGCTCCGATCGCGTCGAGAAGTACAACCAACTGCTTCGCCTCGAAGAGTCGCTCGGGTCCGACGCCGTGTACCCCGGTCGCTCGATCTTCGGCGCGCGCTGATCCACCTCCATGCTCGCGCGCATCCTCGCTTATGCCTTGTCGCCGATGATCTCGGCGCTGCTTGGGCTCTCACCTCCGGGCACGCCGGTCGCCGACGAGCCCGAGCTCGCGCCCGACGGCGAGCTCGACCCGCTCGAGGCCGCGGCCGAAGCCACCGCGCCCGTGGTGCTCGCCGAGCAGGTGATCGACGTGATCCTGCCCTGCGGCGTCCGGGTGATCACAGCCAAAGACGCCTCGTTGCCGGTGGCCGCGGTGGTCCTCGCTATCGAGGTCGGCACCCGCGACGACCCCGACAAGCTCCCAGGCCTGATCCACGCCCTCGCCTACCACCTGCAACAAGGCAACCGCGAGCTCGCGCCCGGCGAGGGCATCGCCACGGCCCACGATTCAGGCGGGCTCGCGGCCATGGCCGTCGGCGTTGGCCAGGTCCGGTTCGAGTCGCTGGTCCCGGTCTCGGCCCTCGACGCGCAGCTGCGGGTCGAGGCCCTGCGCTTGCGCGCGCCGAGTACCGGGCGCGAGCTGTGGCTCAAGTCGCTGAGCTACGCGCGCAACGACGACGGGATCAAGCTGGTGATCCCCCGCGAGGCGATGGCCGCGGCGTGGAACGAGCCAAGCCTCGAGCACGACGGCCGCGGGGTCGGCCAGGCGCTCGGCGACATGGTCGAGCAATCGCTCGGTGCTCAGCTCGCGCGGGTGTTTGACTATCGCCACGCGACGCTGGTGGTCGTCGGACCCGATGACCCGCAAGCGCTGCTCGAGCGCGTCGAGGTCCTGTTCGCTGGGCTCCCGCCGAAACCCCGCAAGACCATCGCACCCGCGACCCCGCCCAAGCCCGCCGGCGCGGCCCCACGCGTGCTCAGGCTCCCGCGCCAAGCCGGCGACACCATGGTCTGGGCGGTCCCCGGCAGCCCCCAGGCCCGCGCTTGGGCGCAGGTCCTGTGCGGGACCCTCAATCGCCAAAAGCGCGGCGCCGAGGAGCTCGCCAAGGCTCGCTTGCGCTGCACCTACGCCGACGATCCTCGGCGGCCGCTGCTGGTCGTGCGCGCGATCGGCTTTGAGCCCGAGCAGGGACCCGAGCCGATGATCGCCGCCCGCCTCGCCCGGATCGCCGCGGCCGAGGCCGAGCCCGAGCTCGCCGCGATCATCGAAGACCAGCGCGCCCGCATCGAGAGCGACCTCGCGTTTAGCTTGCGCGCGCCCCTCGAGCTCGCGAGCTACCTCGCGAGCGCGGCGGAGCGGCGCGACCCGGCCGACACCCGCCTGGCCTTGCGGCCGCGCGCGCAGGTCTTGGGGTTACCGCAGCTCGCGACCGAGCCCAGCGCGACGGCGCAGCTCGGCGCCGTGATCCCGGGGCTGCTCGACACCCGCGCTGGCGTGCTGCTCCTCAACCCCGAGCAACCAGCGCCCACGCCCGTTCACGAACAACCTGCTGCACAACCTCCTGCGCAGGTGGAGACGCCATGACGCGCCGCAGCGAGCTGGGGTCACGTCGGCGCGCGCGGCTGCTCGTCGCGATGAGCCTGGCCGGGGCGCTCACCGGCGGCTGTCGCTGCAAGCAGGACACGCTCCCGCCGGTGGTCTTCGAGCAGGGCAGCGATCGCGCGCCGATCGATCCCAACAGCGTGCTCGCGCCGCCTTGGGAGCCCCCGCTGGTCGCCCAGCTCGACAACGGCGCCATGCTGCATTGGCTACGCGAGCCGCAAAACCTGGCGTTTCACGCCCGCGTGCTCCTGCCGATTTCGATCAGCGCCGACAAGCTCAGCGCCGCGGCGACGGCCACCGTGATCGAAGCGATCGAGCTGCGCCTCGCTGGCAGGCTGCGGCGCATCCAAGACGCCGAGCTCGACATTCGCAGCCGCCCAGGCCGGATCGAGCTGGCGATCCACGGGCGTGACAGCGACGCCGAGCTCCTGCTCGAGGCCCTCGCCGAGGCCCTCGCCGAGGCTGGCGACGCCAAGCTGCTCGCGGTCGCGCAAGGCAAGGTCTTGGCCCGCCACCGCGCGGCCGAGGCCTCGTCGCTGGCCGCCGCCGGGCTCGTGAGCGTGCTGCTCGAGCACCCGGTCGCCCACGACTACGCGTCCAAGCAAGACCTCGTCGACCTGTCCAAGAACCGGCTCGAGCGGGCGTGGACGATGATCACCGACCCCCGCGACGCCTTGGTGATCGTCCACTCGGGCCACGACCCCAGCGACCCCGCGATCAGCGACGCGGTCACCCGGCTCGGCTCGCGCTGGAAGGCGCCGCTTGGGTTTGGCTCGGGCAAGCCCGCGGTCACCGAGCGGCTCCGCGAGAGCCCGCCCAAGAAGGCGCAAACCACCTACTTACTAACCGAGACCCGCGCCGCGCCCATGCGGATCTTCATGGGCAAGACCGAGCGCAGCGGGCAGGCGGTGGTGATGCTTGGGCGGCTGATCCCCACGCCGACCCCCGAGCAGCGCACGCTCGCGCGGATCAGCCAGCGGATCATGCAAGAGTCCCTCGACGCGCGGCTGCTCGTCGCCGGTCCGATCAGCTTGCTCGCGGTCCGCGTGCGGATCTCGAGCACCGACCCAGTCACCGACCTCGAGCAGATCATCGCGCGCATGCAGGCGTTTAGCGCCGAGACCCACCCCGGCGCTCGCATCGATCAAGCGGCGCAGCTGTGGCTCGGGGCCCGGGTCGTCGAGGCGAGCTTGGCCGGTGAGGATTGGACCGCGCTGTGGAGCGAGTCCATCGATCTCGCCGGTGACGATCGCGAGATCTTCGTCGCCCTCGCTCGCGACGCCCAAGCGATGCTCGAGCTCGAGCCCGAGCAGGTCCGGGCCTACATGGCCAAGTGGTTCGACCCTCAAGCCGGCGAGCCCGGCTGGGTGTGGGTCGGCGCCGGGATCGACGACAATTTCAAGGCCAAGCTCGAGGCTCGGATTCGGCTGTACCAATAGGCGTCAGCGTGTATCATCGCCACCGGTTGCGAGCGCGACACCAAGAAAGCAAGGGTTTGTCTTGAGGCTGCATCACACCCTCAAAGGTCACACGGGCCCGGCCTTGTGCGCCCGGTTCGGACCCGAAGGCCGGCGCGTGGCCACCGGCGCGCGCGACAAGACCATCGGGATCTGGTCGCTGCGCGGGGGCAAGCTCGAGCGCAGCCTCAAAGGTCACCAGCGCTCGATCAACGTGCTCGGGTTCACGGCCACGGGCGAGCTCGTCAGCGGTGACGCAGGCGGCTGGGTCCGGGTCTGGTCGTGGCCCAAGGGCAAGCTGATCCACGAGCTCCACGGCCACGACGGGCCCGTGTACACGCTCGGCTCCTCGCCCGACGGCAGCCTGATCGCCTCGGGCGCCCGCGACGGGACGATCTGCGTGTGGTCGACCGAGTCCGGCGAGCTCGTCCATTGCCTCGAGGTCGGCCGGCGCGGGGTGGCCTTGGTGTTCTCCGCTGACGGCGAGCACCTCGTCACCGGCCGCGGCGGCGACACCTTGTGCTTTTGGTCGCTCGCGACCGGCGAGCTGGCTTCGGAGCAGACCGCGGGGCCCGGGACCGTCGGCGCCTTCGAGCTCGATCGCAGCGGCGAGTGGGTGGTCTCGCGGGGCTGGCGAGGGCCCGTGACGCTGTGGTCGACCACCGCTTGGGGCTACTCGGCGGTGCTGCCGATCATCGAGAAGAACCTCACCGGCGCGACCTTGCGGCCCGGCCACGAGCAGGTCGTGTGCTGCTTCGAGGGCGGCCTCGCGGTCTACGACGGCGAAGACGGGACCATGCTCGACTCGGCTCTGATCGACTGCAAGGGCGTCTACGACCTCGACGTCTCGCCCGACGGCCGGTTCGCGGTCACGGCTTCGGCCGACGGCTTCGCGCAGATCTGGGATCTCGACGAGCCCGGCGACGGCTGACCGACGCGCTCAGTGACAAGCGCCGCAAGCGTCGGCGCTCGGCGGATGATCGTGATGATCGTGATCGTGATCGTGATCGTGATCGTGATCGTGATCGTGCCCGCCCTGCTCCCACAGCCGCGCGAGGAAGCCCCGCGGGCCCTGACGAAGCAGCGAGGCCAAGAACAGCACGGCGAGGATCGCCGCGCTGGTCATCGCTAGCCACCCATGGCCCGCGTGATCGTGGGCGAGCCCGACCCCAGCGCCGACCGTGGGCCACACGACATTCACCGCGCAGCCGAGCGCGATGACCGAGACGACCATCATCGCCGCGAACGCGAGGGCGATCTTGCGGCCGTGAAGCTGCTCGAGCACCCCGAAGGTCGTGGCGTTGGTCGCCGGGCCGGTGAGCAAAAACGCCAGCGCCGCCCCAGGCGAGAGCCCCTTGGCGATCAGCACGGCGACCAGCGGCGTGGCCCCGGTCGCGCACACGTAGACCGGCAGGCCGACCAGCGCGAACGCGGCGACTTGAACCATGGGGCCGAGCGCGGTCAGGGCGTCGGCGTCGAGCCACGGCTGCACGAACGCGGCGAGCAAGAGCCCCACGAGGATCCACGGGCCGGTGCTGTCGAGCACCTCGCCGTAGCCGTGGCGCAGCCCCTCGCGCACGCGGGTGGCCATCGACAGGGGCGGCAGGGGTGAGGGCTTGGGTTTGGCCTGGGTGCCTGCAGCGTTCGTCGCCCGCCGATCGGCCCACCCACCGACGACCCAGCCGACGAGCAGCGCGAGCACGAAGGCCACGGCGATCCGCAGGACCGTCAGCTCGGGGCCGAGCAAGGGCAGCGAGATCAACACGGCGTCGAGCCCGAGCTCGGGCGTCGCAACCAAGAACCCGAGCGCCGCCGTGGCCGGGACCCCGCGGGCGACGAGCGAGCGGTAGACCGGCACGACCCCGCATGAACACAGCGGCAAGGGCAGGCCAAAGCCGACCCCGCGCAGGGCTTGGACAGGCTTGGACCCGCGCCCGAGCCAGCGCGCCGGGGCCTCGCCCATCACGCTGCCGATCACGCCTGCGAGGCCGTAAGCGAGCAACAAGGCCGGCGCGGTCTCGAGCAGCAGATCCCAAAACGCGTCGAGCGTCGCGCGACCCTTGCCCTCGTCGAGCTCGGGGATCACGAACAAGGCCAGCACGAAGCCCAGCCCGAGCAGCCCGCCGACCCCGGGCAGGTAGCGGTGAGCGGCGGCCCGGCGCGAGCCTCCGCCGGCGATCCCATGGCTGACCACATGCAAGAGCAGGCCGCCGACGAAGGCCTCGAAGGTGCCGAGCAACGGACCGTCGACGATCTCGAAGGTCGCGCCGCCGAGCGCGAAGCCGAGGATCGTCGCGCCCGTGATGATCGCCAGGGCGATGGCCGCGGGCCGCTGCGTGACCTTGCCCTCGACCGGCTGGACCAGCATCCACCAGATCGCCAGGCCGACCGGCACCCGGTGGAGGATCACCGCCCACTCGAGGGCGTGGCTGTCGACGTAGACGTGCGAGCTCGCGAGCGCGAGGCCGTCGGTGGTCGCGTGGAGGGCCATGCCCCCGAACGCGAGCCAGGCCGCGGCCCGGTGGGTCGTGCTCCCGCCAAACCGGGACTCGGCGAGCTTGGGCAGCAGCAGCCCCGCGATCGCCGCGACCAACGCCGGCCAGCCAACGTGCGCGACCCCGCTCGGGATGATCTCGAGCAACGCCAGCCCGAGCACCGCCACGACGACGAACCCATCGAGCAGCGAGAACGCGCGACCGGCCTGATCCGCGAGCTCATGCAGCAGCGGGCCTACCCACAGCGCCGCGATGCTGAACACGAGCATCAGGGCGCCGTGGTAGAGGGCCTCGTTCATCAGCGCGCGAGCATAGCCGCAGGCCGGGGCGCAGCCCAGATCAGATAGCGCGCACGCACAGCTGCGTCATCGGCGTCACGCAACCACGATCAAACCCGGCGCCGGGACCTCCTGGTCAACCGCGCCGGGCTCTTCCGGTCAATCAGACCCTGGATTCGACCCTGATTAAACCCTGACTAAACCTTGATGCCGCGGGACCGGACATCGGCGAGGACGGTGTCGATGCCCTTCTTGTCGATGATCCGAATGCCCTTGCCGCTGACGCGCAGGCGAACCCAGCGGTTCTCGTTGGCGACCCAGTAGCGCTTCCAACGTAGGTTGGGGAGGCTCCGCTTCTTGGTCCGGACGTGCGAGTGGGACACATTCATGCCCACGAGCGGGCTCTTACCGGTGACCTGGCAAACTTGCGACATGACTGCTCCCGAGGGGTGCGGACAGTGGCCCAAGCGTCGGGCGCTGTCAAGCCGGCGGCGCTCACACTCTTGTGTTTCCACGCGTCTGGTGCGAGGATAGCGCGACACCCCATCTGCCGTCATGAACGTCGTTCAAGCCTGGATTCGCCCCACCCCGCTCGATCCTACCCCGCTCGAGGCCGTCGACCAAGCCGTCGCCGAGCTCCGCGACCACGCGGATCGCTGGGTCGCCACTGGGATCGAAGATCGCCTGAAGCTCCTGCGCGCGGTGATGCTCGGGCTCGAGGCCGAGGCCGACGCGTGGGTCGCCACGGCCTGCGCGCTCAAGGGCATCACCGCGGGCTCGAACGCCGAGGGTCAAGAGTGGCTCTCGGGCTACCTCGCGATGCCCCGCAGCGTCCGCTACTTCATCCAGGCCCTCGAGCACGACGGCAAGCCGCCACCGATCAGCCAGCGCCGGCGCACGACCACCCAGGGCGATCAATGGATCGTCCGCGTGTTCCCCCAGACCCTGCTCGACAAGGCCCTGTTCACGGGCTGGAACATCGACCTGTGGCTCGAGCCCGGCGCCCACCCGGAGCAAGGCGGCGTCTACCGGCGCAAGGCCGCGGGCGAGACCTGGCCCGGCAAGGTCGCGCTGGTCATGGGCGCCGGCAACCAGATCTTCTTGGGCCCCACGGACATGCTCCACAAGCTGTTCGTCGACGACGAGGTCGTGCTGCTCAAGATGAACCCGGTCAACGAGGTCGACGGGCCCCACATCGAGCGCGCGTTCAAGCCCTTGATCGACGCGGGCTGCTTGCGGGTGGTCTATGGCGGCGTCGAGGTCGGCGCCCACCTCACCGCTCACCCGCAGATCGACTCGATCCACCTGACCGGCGCCGACACCACCCATGACGCGATCGTCTGGGGCACCGATCCCCACGACCGAGCTCAGCGCAAGCAAACCGGCGAGCGCAAGAACACCAAGCCCTTCACCTCCGAGCTCGGCTGCGTCTCGCCGTATTTGATCGTTCCCGGGCAGTGGTCGGCCAAGCAGATCGACTACCACGCCCGCCAGCTGGCCTCGGCGCTCACGCAAAACGCCGGGCACAACTGCGCCGCCCCGCAGGTGCTCTTGGTCCCCCAACGATGGCCGCTGCGCGATGAATTTCTCGCCCGGGTCGAGCAAGCGATCGCCGCGAGCCCGCCGCGGATCGCCTATTACCCCGGCGCGCGCGCGCGCTGGGAGCAGTTCATCGCCAAGTACCCGCAACATAAAATCATCGGGCGCAAGGGCGAGGGCGTGGTCCCCTGGACGCTGGTCACCGGCGTGCCCATGCACGGCGACGAATGGGCCCTGAGCTGCGAGGGCTTTTGCGGGATCCTCAATGTCGTCGACATCCCCACCGGCGATCCCGTCGACTACCTGAAGCAGGCCGTCGCCTTCGCCAACGAGCAGCTGTGGGGCAATTTGAGCTGCTCGATGATCGTCGACGACAACACCCGCAAGGCCCACCCGGAGGCCGTCGACCAAGCGATCGCCGAGCTGCGCTACGGGACCGTGGCGATCAACGCCTGGGCCGGCGCCGGCTGTGCGCTGATGGTCTCGGGCTGGGGCGGGTTCCCGGGCAACACCGCCGCCGACATTCAAAGCGGGGTCGGCATGGCCCACAATAATTTGCTGTGGGAGCCCCTGCAAAAGTCCGTGCTCGAGCTGCCGTTTCGGATCCATCCCAAGCCGCCGTGGTTCGTCGATCACCGCAACCTCGCGGCGATGGGCCGGGCGCTGGTGATGTTTGAATTTCAGCCCGGGCTCGCGCGGCTGCTGCCGGTGCTCGGCGCGGCGCTCAAGGGCTAGCAGCCCGTGGTGGAAGTCCTCGCGCCGCCTCGCTTGGCCTTTTCGCCGAGGGCGGTGTCGCCGAAACTTGTAGTACGCCCGGTACAACTGCGTTTCGGCTCCTAGCCCTCGACGAAA
>Ga0114946_10002055_pt1 | contig 13818 bp, 8 predicted proteins | sample WalLakDeSediment_FD_88676 | JGI IMG/M metagenome (GOLD analysis project Ga0114946, IMG submission 88676) | Lake sediment microbial communities from Walker lake, Nevada to study Microbial Dark Matter (Phase II) - Walker Lake 11/02/13 Deep Sediment | ecosystem: Environmental > Aquatic > Freshwater...
AGATCCAGGGCGGTATCGAGGCGGCCGAGGGTCGCCTCCGCCTCGGCGTAGGCCTGAAGCGTCATGGCCCGCTCGAGAGGAGAAGGAGCGGCGCCTCCTTCGAGGGCTCGCTCGAAAAGGACGAAGGCCTCGGGGTTTCCGGCCGCCGCCGTGCAACGGCCCAGGGTCCGGTACACATGGGGGAGCGCTCGCTCCACGCCCAGTGCAATGGCGTCAGCTTCGGCACTCCGGGCTTCTTCGGTGGCATCCAGAACCCGCCGACTCGAGGCGAGGCACTCGGCGAGGTTCAGGCGCACCACCACCGAGGCATAGCCGGCGGGAGCCCCGGCGGCCGACCTCTCGAACCGGGTGCGCGCCGTGTCGGGATCCTCCCGGGCCATGGCGAGCTGCCCTCGCGCGTTTTCGAGGAAGTACGCGCCCCCCGCGCCGGGGATGCGCGCCCAGAGGGACTCGGCATGGAGGAGCCAGGGGTCGCTCTCGTCGAGGTGGCCGAGGGAGCGGTGCACGATGTGAAGGGTGGTGGCCACGTGCCAGTGCTCCGGAAGGACCGGATCCTGGTCGGAGGGAAGCCCCCCGAGGGCCTCGAGCGCCCGGCCGTACCAGTGCCCCGCCTCGGCCCAGCGCCCCACCTGCTCCAGGGCGTTGCCCGCCCCGATCGCCGCTTCGGCGCGGGCCTGTATGTCACCCAGCGCCGCGGCGATGTCGAAGGCCAGGGCGTACCGCTGAACGGAATCCTCTACCCGACCGAGCCCGCGGAGCGCCCTGCCCTGCCTCCGAAGCGTCAGCCCCGCAACCCCCGGTTCGGGCTGACGGCTGGCCTGGCCATGAGCCGCCTCCGCGTAGGCGAGCGCCGCTTCGTGGCGTTCGCGGTCGGATTCCAGCGCTGCCGCCTCGAGCAGTGAGCCGGCGGCCTCGGCGTGTCGCAGTTCCGAGGCGTGGACAAGGGCATCCAGAACGTGACCGTTGAGCGCTTCGAGATGGGCACGCTCCGCCTCGATGATCTCTCCCAGGTGCGCGCGCAGGTCGGCCGGATCCACAGACCGGTCTCCCACCGTCCCAAGTGACGCGGAGGCCGCCCACACCCGGGAGGGGTCGGGCCGGCTCACGCGAACGAGCGCGGACCTCAAGGCCCGGAGCTCATCGGCTTCAGGCATGAGCTCCAGCAGGTCACGAAGGCGGCACGAGGTCATGGACCGGGACGGGTTGAGAGTGGGAGCAACGGGACGCTCATCGGGATAGGGGCGAGGGACGTGCCCCGACGACGGTCGTGGAAAGGCGCCTTCCAGGGGTCGGCCGGGGGGTCCGCGCGCCCCATTCCGGTGTGGATTGCACCAGATTGGTGCACTCGGTCGCAAGCGAGACTCACGCGCCCCCCCTCCTGTCTTCCATGGATGCTGCCCCGGACCCGGCCCCACCCTCCGCCTCATCCGGACGTTCCTCGAGGGTGCGAAGCTTCCGGGTCAGGGTGTTTCGATGCACGCCGAGGGCGTCGGCGGCATTCCCGAGATGCCCGTCGTTCGCCTCGACGACCCGCCGGAGGTGATCGGCCTCGACCTGCGCCAGGGTGAAGGAGAGGGGATAGCCGCCCGGCTCGGCCCCGACCGACAGGCGGGATGACGTCCGGGGCGAGGCGTCATCGAGCCGGAGGTGGCTCGACCGGACGGTGGAGGCCGGCGCCAGGAGCACGGCCCGGTCCATCACGTTGCGAAGCTCGCGGACGTTGCCGGGCCAATCGTGCTGGCCGAGGCGGCGGAGGGCGCGCTCGGTGATCGCACGCACGTCGCGTTCGTGCTCTCGGGCAAGAGCTCCCAGAAAATGGAGCGTGAGGGCGCGGATGTCGTCTCGACGCTCTCGCAGCGGGGGAAGGGCAAGCCTGACGACGTCCAGACGAAAGAAGAGGTCCTCGCGGAAGGCTCCCTCCGCCATGGCTTCGCCAAGATCGCGGTTGGTGGCCGCGACGACCCGGACATCGACCGGTCTGCATCCCTTCCCTCCCACGGGTTCGATCTGACGCTCCTCCAGGGCCCGCAGAAGCTTGGCCTGGAGCACGAGACTCATGTCGCCGATCTCGTCGAGAAAGAGGGTCCCGCCATGCGCCCGTTCGAACCGCCCGGTTCGCGTGGCCACCGCCCCGGTAAAGGCGCCCTTCTCGTGACCGAACAGTTCCGATTCAAGAAGGGACTCCGGGATCGCCGCGCAGTTCACCGCTACGAACGAGCCCTTCCGGCGAGGATGGAGGTGGTGAAGGGTCCGGGCCACAACCTCCTTTCCCGTGCCGGACTCCCCGGTCAGAAGAACGGTGGCATCCGAGGCCGAAACTCTGGCGATGACGTCAAAGACGGCCGCCATCACCGGGCTCTCCCCGAGAAGGAGAGGACGCTGGCCAGCCCCCGGGGAAGCCACCGCATCAGGCTCCGGCACCGGGATTTCGGCCCCCTCCTCGTAGAGGGGTGCTACCCGTCGAGCCACGTCCGCCGCGGAAAAGGGCTCGCTGAGGACCCCGGTGGCACCGACCCGGTGGGCCAGAACGGCGCTCTCCAGACTTGCCCGGGGTGCGGACAGGAAGAACGCCCCCATGCCCGGCGCCCGCGCGATCCGTTCCACGATGGCGTCGTTCACGGCCTCCACGGCGATCGACACGACCGCGGCATCCCAGGGACCCCGGTGGTTCAGGGCCTCGAGAAAGGTGGACAGCGTCCCCGTGATCTCGAGGGAAGGGCCGGGGTCCGGGTCCGGAACCCTCGCCGTGAGGGCGGACCGATCCGGAAGAAGGGTCAGAATTCGCACGAAGACTCAAGAAGAAGAAACGGAGGTGAATGCACCAAGCCGTTACCAATGTAGCACTGCATTCACCATAAGAGTGCATTGGAGTCAGGTCGGCGCAGGGGCCAACGGCGGCAGACATCTGCATAACCATATGTGCAGCAATTATTTGACGACTCCCGACTAATGAGTCTCGCGGGGGGAACGTGGATTGCCACTCCTGAGGAGCCCGACCCTGCAACGCCAACCTTCGAAGACCTGCCATGAAGCCAGCATCGCCCAACCGCATCGCCCTCTACTCCCACGACGGCATGGGCCTGGGGCATCTGCGCAGAAATGCCCTGCTCGCTGCCGCCCTCGCCCGCCGCTTTCCGCTGGCTTCGATTCTCCTTCTCTCGGGAGCCCGGGAACTCCGCCGGTTTCCCCTGCCGGAAAACGTGGACTCCCTCACGCTCCCCTCGTTCCGGAAGGTCGAGAACGGCCGGTACCTCCCCCGTCACCTCCATGGGGAGGCAAGGCGCCTGCATCGCCTCCGGGAACGAGTGATCCGGGCGGCGCTACTGGCCTACCGGCCCGACCTCTTTCTGGCGGACAAGGTCCCGGAGGGGCTGGGGGGAGAGCTCCTCCCGGTTCTTCCCCGGCTGCGTGCCCGGGGCACGCGCATGGTCCTCGGACTGCGCGACATCCTGGACGCCCCGGAACAGGTCCGGGACGAGTGGGCGTCGAACGATACTCCGGCGATCATATCGGACTTCTACGGCGAAGTCTGGATCTACGGAGACCCGAATCTCTACCCGCTGGTGGAGGCCTGTGACCTCCCGGCCGTGGTCGGCGAGCGCTCCCGGTACACCGGCTACCTGGATCCCCGGAGGCACGCACGCCCGGAAGGGGAGGATGCCACGCACGAGGATCCCGCGCTGGCGACTGTCAGGCTGCACGATCCCGCGGTGGAGCGTGCCGCGCCGAAGGAACCCCGGTCCGGGGTGGGGCCCAACCTCTGCCTCGTCGGGGGAGGCCAGGACGGGGAGGCGGTGGCCCTCGCGTTCGCACAGGCCCGGTTCCCCCAGGACTCGCCCGGCATCCTGGTGGAAGGACCCTTTCTCCCTGCCGGGGTGCGAAGCCGCCTCCGCAGGATCGCCAGCCAGCGCTCGGACCTCACCTGCGTGGCGTTCGTGCCCGGGGCCGTGCCCCTGCTCTCGCGGGCAGGACGGGTGGTTTCGATGGGCGGCTACAACGCCGTGACCGAAATCGTGACCACGCGGTCCCGAAGCCTGGTGATCCCCCGCGTGCATCCGCGGCAGGAACAGCGGATCCGGGCCGAGTGCTTCGCCTCGCGGGGTCTCCTGGAATGGACCTCTCCCGAGGCGCTCACCCCGGAGGTGCTGTCCACCTGGATGGCCTCCACCACCCCCGAGCGCGTCTCGTGGCAGGGACTTCCGGACTTCGAGGGACTCCGCCGCGTGGGGGACCTGGTCCTGGACCCCGACCACCCCGGACTCGAGCGCCCCGCCGCCCGCGACCTCGCCACCCCTGCCCCGGAGCCTCACGCATGATGGCCCAACGTCGTCCCGCCTGCACGCCCCGCCACGTCGGGTATGTCGTGAAGCGATACCCCCGCTTCTCCGAGACCTTCATCGTAAACGAGATCCTGGCGCACGAAGCGGCAGACCTCGACGTCTCGATCTTCTCGCTGCGACCCCCGAGCGATACCCACTTCCAGAATTCCCTGTCGCACGTCCGAGCCCCGGTCACCTACCTGGACCACGGATCGGTGCGGGGACGCACCCTGTGGGCGGCCCTTCGTCGGGCCCGTGACCTGCCCGGCGTCACGGGCGATCCGCTGACCCTCCTCCTGGATGCGGACGACGCCGACGAGGTCCACCAGGCCATTCTCCTGGCCGAGGCCGTGCAGGCGCGCGGGATCCACCATCTGCACGCCCACTTCGCCACGACGGCCACTTCGGTGGCCAGCATGGCCGCCGGGCTTGCCGGCGTCGACTTCACCTTCACGGCCCACGCCAAGGACATCTTCCACGAGAGCGTGGACGTCGTCCGGCTGGGGTCGCTCATGGCGAAGGCCCGCGCAGTGGTCACCGTCAGCGACTTCAACGTGCAGTACCTGCGGGAGCGGTTCGGCGGCGGCGCGCAACGGGTTCAGCGAGTCTACAACGGACTCGACCTTTCGCGCTTCCCCTTCGTCCCGAGTCGGTCACCCGGTCGACGGGTTCTGGCGGTGGGCCGCCTCGTGGAGAAGAAGGGTTTCGAGGGCCTGGTCGAGGCCTGCGGGATGCTGAGGGACCGGGGGGAGCCGGTGCACTGCCGCATTGTCGGGACCGGGGACCGGGAGCCCGCCCTCCGGTCGCGGATCCTGTCGCTCGGTCTTCAGGAACAGGTTGAACTCGTGGGATCCCTTCCCCAGGCGGCCGTGGTCCGGGAGCTGGCCCACGCGAACCTCTTCGTCGCCCCATGCATCACAGGCACGGACGGCAATCAGGACGGTCTCCCAACCGTCCTCCTCGAGGCCATGGCCGTCGGGACACCCTGCGTATCCACCCCGGTCACGGGGATTCCCGAGCTCGTGGAGCACGGGGTGACGGGACTCCTTGCCGCGGAGGGCGACCCCGAAGACCTGGCCCGAGCCATGGCCCGTCTCCTTGGGGACCCGACCCGGGCGGAGCACCAGGCCCGCGCCGGACGCCGCCGCATCGAGGAGTGTTTCGAGGTGCACCGAAATGCGGCCCGGATGCGGGCCTGCTTCGGGGGGTCCGGGGAGGTGGCGAGTGATGCGGCCTGAGGCGCTTCTGAAGCGAGCCGAGCCGAAGCCGACCGGGCCGCAGCGGGCGTGGGCGAGCCGTCCCGAGGCCCAGCGCCCCGGGCCCCGGCGCCTTCGCGTGGCGGTGGCGTGCACCGATCCGGGGATCCCGGTCTTCGGGCAGAAGGGCGCCTCCATCCACCTCCAGGAGGTCCTGCGGGCCTTCCTTCGGGCCGGACACCGGCCCGTCCTCTTCACTCCTCGTCCGGGGGGCGCGGCGCCTCCGGGGCTCGAGGACATTCCCGTGGTCTCCCTCCCCCCCGCCGAGGGTGCCGACGCCGGTGCCCGTGAGGAGGCCATGCGCCAGACTGACACGGCCCTCCTTGAAGCTCTGGAGCGGGGCGGGCCCTTCGACCTGGTCCTTCAGCGGTATTCCCTCTTCAGCGACGCGGGGATGCGCGTTGCCCGGCAAACGGGGACCCCGGGGATCCTCGAGGTGAACGCGCCCCTCGTCGACGAGCAGGCCCGGCACCGAACGCTCGTGGACCGGGCCGGCGCCGTGGCGGGCACCCGGCGCGCCCTGGAGGCGGCTGACCTGATCGTGGCCGTGTCACCGGCCGTGGCCCGTTGGACCCGCACGATGGCGCCGGCCGCCGCCTCCCGTGTGAAGGTCGTCCCGAACGGCGTGGACCCGACTCGCTTCCTCCGGGCACGCATTCGCGACCTCCGGCCCAGCGACGCCGTGATGCACCTGGGATTCGTGGGCACCCTCAAGCCCTGGCACGGCGTCTCTACACTGCTTGACGCCCTGGCCCGCCTCGTCCGGGGCGGGGGCGCGTGGCACGTTACCCTGGTCGGTGACGGCCCGGAGCGAGATGCCCTGGAGCGCCAGGCCGAGGTCCTGGGCGTCGCTCGTCACGTGACGTTCCTGGGTGCCGTCCCCCACGAGCGGATTCCGGGGCTCCTGGCCGGTTTCGACGTCGCCCTTGCGCCCTACCCGGCCTCGGGAGATGACGGATTCTACTTCTCGCCCCTCAAGGTCATGGAATACCTGGCGGCAGGGGTTCCCGTCGTGGCGAGCCGGGTCGGGACCCTCGAATCCCTCATCGAGAGCGGAACCCACGGCCTCCTCGTGGAACCCGGAAACCCCGACGCGCTGGCGAGCACCCTGCGGGAGCTTCGCCGCCAGCCGGAGCTTCGTCGATCCCTGGGGGAGGCGGGCCGAAACCTCGTTTGCCGGCGACACACCTGGGACGGCGTGGTCGAGACCCTCCTGGAGGGGGTGGGCCTCGCGTGCCCGGCATCTCTGGCATCTCCGGCATCTCCGGCCTCGGGGAGTTGAGCCGTGGCCCGCCCCAGTTCCCTCCGGGAGGCGCTCCGCCGCCTCCTCCCCGTGGCTCACCGCCTCTCGCCGCACCTCCGCCAGGAGCGCACCCTTCTGGCCGGCGGCTCCCTCGCCCTCGTGGCCGAGGTGCTCATGCGCCTCGTCGAGCCGTGGCCCATCAAGTTCATCCTGGATCGCTACACGGGGCACGCCGACGCGCTCCCCGGTGCCAAGCTGGTCCCGGAGGACCCTCAGCATCTCGTGATCGCCTGCGCCCTGGCCGTGGTTCTCGTGGCTCTCGGGCGCGCCGCCGCCGCGTATGCCTCCACCGTGGCGTTCGCCCTTGCAGGGAACCGGGTCCTCACCCGGGTCCGGAACGAACTCTTCGTGCACGTGCAGGGGCTCCAGGGCCGGTTCCACGACCGCGCCCGGGGAGGCGATCTCGTCGTTCGGGTGATCGGGGACGTGGGACTCCTCAAGGAGGTCATGGTCACCGCCCTCCTTCCCCTGGTGGCCAACGTCCTCATCCTGGCCGGCATGATCGCCATCATGGCGTGGATGGACGCGGGGCTCACCCTTCTGGCCCTGGTCCTCTTCCCCCTTCTCGCACTCCGGACCGTGAGCCTGGGTTCGAAAATCCGGAAGGTGTCCAGGGAGCAGCGGAAGCGGGAGGGCGCCCTGGCGAGTACCGCAGCCGAGGCCTTTGGCGCCATCGGGACGGTCCAGGCCCTCTCGCTGGAGCCGCGCTTCTCCCGCGCCTTCCAGGCCGAGGGATCCCGGGACCTGAAGGAGGGCGTCAAGTCGAAGCGGCTCCAGGCGGGGCTCGAGCGGTCGGTTGACGTTCTCGTGGCAGGCTCCACGGCGCTGGTCCTCGGGTGGGGAGCCCACCGCATGTTCGCGGGCCATCTCACGCCGGGAGACCTGGTGGTCTTTCTCGCCTACCTGAAGAACGCCTTCAAGCCCATGAAGAGCGTGGCCAAGTACACGGCCCGTCTGGCCAAGGCGGCCGCCGCAGGAGAGCGGGTCCTGGAGCTCCTCGACCAGGAACCGGAGGTGGTGGAGCACCCGCAGGCCCGCGTCGCCCCCGCCTTTCGGGGAGCGCTCCGCCTCGAGGCCGTGCGGTTCCGCTACGACGACGGCGACCCGGTCCTGGACGGGGTGGACCTGGAGGTCGGCCCCGGCGAGCGCGTGGCCCTCGTGGGCCCGTCGGGAACGGGGAAGTCGACGCTGGCGGCCCTCCTGCTCCGCCTCCGGGATCCGGAGGAAGGCCGCATTCTCCTCGATGGCCACGACATCCGGGTGTTCACGCTGGCCTCGCTTCGATCCCAGGTGGCCGTCCTCCTCCAGGATTCGGCCCTCTTCGCCACCACGCTTCGCGAGAACATCGCCTGCGTCGCCCCCGATGCCGACGAAGGCGCCATTCGCCGGGCCCTGGCGCTGGCCGGGGCGGACACCTTTGTCTCGAGGCTCCCGGGGGGACTCGACACCCCCGTGGGCGAGCGGGGAGCCACCCTCTCCCGGGGCGAACGCCAGCGCATCGCCATGGCCCGCCTGGCCCTGATGGATTCACCCTACCTTGTGCTCGACGAACCCACCACGGGGCTCGACTCACACCACCGGGACCGGGTCATCGAGGGGCTCGAGCGCCTGTCCCGTGGCCGCACCACGCTGGTCATCACCCATGACCATGACCTCGCGGCTCGCATGGATCGGGTGATCCACCTTCGGGGCGGACACCTTCACGAGGTACGGGATGGAGTACGCGACGAGGCACGGGAGGTCCGGCATGCTCTCCCGGCCTGACGCCCGGGTGGTGGCCCGGGACCCGAGCCTTCCGGCCCTGGCACGCCTCCTCGACCCCGATTTCATGCTGGGACTTCTCGAGCGTGAGCGCCCGGAACTGGGTGCGTCGGAGGCCCGGTGCACCTACGTGCGGTACAAGCCGGGTACGCGGATCCTTGCAGGCTTCGAAGTCCGGGATGCTTCGGGCGCCTCCATCCCGGTGAGTGCCTGGGGAGTCTGTGCCGCTGACCGACCGAAGCTGTTCAAGGCCCTGGGGCGTGCCGCCGCGCCGGGTCGGTCCAGCGGCGCGGAGCCGGGGAGCCCGGCGTCTCCGGACCCCCTCCTGGTCTCCGGCGGCGACCTTCTCGTCACCTTCTATCCGCATGACCGGCGCCTGCCCGCCCTGTCGACGCTGGCCCGACCCGGATTCCTTGGGGAGTTGCTTTCCGACCGCGCCGGAGAGGCGGGGGGCCGAACCGTGGAGCGGCCGAAGCTCGAGATCCTCTCCTACAAGCCGGAGCGGCGGGTTGTGGTGAAGGTCACCCCCTTCTGCGGGATGTCCTCGACCGACGAATCCGAGAGGCGTTCATGGCCCTCCGGAACCGCGGCCCCGGGCGCCTCGGATCCGCTGGTTCTGCGTCTCTACACCCCGGGAAGGTTTCGGACCGCCCATCGCGGTTTCAGGGCGTTCGCCCGCCGCTCCGAAGACCCGAGGGTCCTTCCCTCCGCCGACGCGTTCCGCCTCCCCAGCCTCCTGGCCAGGAGCCGCTCCCGGCACATCCTGGTGCTGGACTGGGTGGAGGGAGATCCCATTGCCGAGGAACGTTGGGAGGAGGAGGGCCCCGGGAGGGGAACGCTCCTCGCAGGAGCCGTGGGACGAGGCCTGGCTGACCTGCATGACCAGGAGGCTCCGGGGCTCCGAGTCCGTGGCACGGCCTCTGTGGCCTCCTCCCTGCGCCACGCGGCACGGGGGGTGGGCGCCGTGTCCCCGGGGAGGACCGCACGACGGGCCCGCTCGGTGGCCCGCGACCTGGTCCACCACCTCGAAGGCCCTCCCCCCTGTGCATTCGAGAAAGCGCCGCTCCACGGCGATTTCCACCCGGACCAGCTGGTGATCTCCAGCCGAGGCCGCCTGGGACTTCTCGATCTGGACCGATCCCACCTCGGAGAGCGGGTCGAGGACCTGGCCACCTTCATGGCTCATCTGGAGCGACGCGCCCTCGAGGGCGCGCTCTCGTCATCCCGGTTGGCCCTCCTCGAGTCCGCTCTTCTCGCCGGATACGAGGCGTCGGCCGGACCGGTGAACCCCACCAGGTACGTCCTGCATCGAGGCGCCGCACTCCTTCGACTTGCCCCTCAGCCCTTCCGGGATCGGACCCGAAACTGGCACCGCGTGACGCGTCGCCTGGTCTCGCGAGCCGGCGAACTCCTGCACACCCTTCCTCGCCGAGGATACCCATGACGCCCCGTTCCCGTCCCGCCTCTCCCGCTCGATGCCCTCTACCCCGGGACGCCTCCATGCCCTGGCTCGACGAAGCCCTGAACCCGGTCACGGCATCCAGTCGCCTCCGCTGGAGCATCCCCGCGCTCCAGAATACCGGGAGCCTGGTCCTCGAGGCCGGGCTTCTTCGCCACAAGCGCGGGAGGCGTGCACTGCTCGCCTATCGCCTCGAGGGGGCCGGCCCCCTCCGGAACCTGGTCGGAAAGTCCCGTGCGCGCGGGCTCGACCTCCGTGCCTACCGCACCCAGAAGGCTCTGTACGCGCGGGGGTTCGACGGGACGGATCCGGATGGAATCTCGGTCCCGATGCCCCTTGGAGTGGTGCCGGAGTGGCGCCTCTGGGTGCAGCTGCGGGAACCGGGAACCCCGCTCGAGACTCGGGTGCTCCATGGCTCGGCCCCGGCGGCTGCCCAGGCCATCCGAAAGGTGGCACGGGCGGCTGGGCGACTTCACGGATCGGGCGTCCCCACGGCGCGGGTCCATACCATGGCGGACGAGCTCGAGATCCTCGGCGAGTGGCTCGTGCGGGCCGGCCGGGTGCATCCCGGAATGGCCCACCTTCTCGATCGGATCTTCGACGCCGCGGTCAGGCTCTCCCGGAGGATCGATCGGCCCGGATCCACCGGGGTCCACCGCGACTTTCACCCCGGGCAGTTCCTCGTTTCCGGAGAGCGCCTCGTCATGATGGACCTCGACCTCCATGCCCACGGGGACCCCGTCCTCGACCACGGAAATTTCCTGGCCCACCTGACCGAGCTGGCTCTGCGTCACCGAGGCGACCCGGAGGCCCTGGCAGCCCTCGAGGCCGCCTACCGGGAGGAAGTGCTTTCCGGTCCCCTGGACGTGCCCCCCTCCCTCCTCGCGGGGTGGCACGCCCTCTCCCTGGCCCGGCACGTGGGGATCAGCACCGCCATGCCGGGTCGTTCGGAGACCACCGGTCCGCTGGCGGAGCTGGTTCTCGAACGGCTCGAAGCGGCAGGGGCTGCGCTCGCTCGCGCCCCGGCATCTCCGCGCGGCCCGCTACCGTCGGACAAGCGAGCGGGAACGGTGCGGACCGCGCCGGGCGGTGAATGGCGGAAAGCGCTTGCGGCGGCAGGGCTCGCCATCGTGACGGCCTGCCTCCCCCTGGGAGATCTCCAGGCCCAGGCCCGCCATGACCTGACGCCGGGCGTGGATGTGGCCACCCTTTACGATTCGAACGTGAACCGGGATGCCGTCGATCCGAGGGGGCTCGCCGGCCTGGTCACGACCGGGATCCTGCGGTATCGGTGGCGGGGGACCACCGACATTCGGACCGAATACGAGATCGGGGTCCACCAGTACAACGGTGACACCCCCTGGAACCGGATCAGCCACAAGGCCCGTCTGGATGCCCGGCGCCCGGCAGGTTCATGGGCCACGGCCGGGCTGGCGGTGGAGTTCCAGGTTCGGGGTTCGGGAGACGATCGTTCGCTGGGGGACCAGCTCTCCCTAGAACCCTCCCTTCGGGCGGACCTCGGTCCCCGAACCGAAATCCGATCACGCCTGATCTCTCGGTTTCGCTGGAACCGCGAGATCGCAGACGGCGCCGCGGTCGTGCGTTCCGAATCGGCCATGCTGGTGGCCACCGATCTGTCTCACGAGATCGGAGACCGCACCGAGGTGGAGATGGACCTGCGCTACGAGTGGAATCGGTCGGAAACTGGCCGCAGGGACTTCCAGGGGCCTCGTGTCGAGATCGGCGTCGTCCGGTCGCTGACCGAACGGGACGAACTGACGGTGGAGCTCGAGTGGCGGGATCGTCGCTATGTATCGCGAACGGTGGAGATTCTGGGGGAAGACGTGCCTCGCGAGGACACTCGCTGGACTCCGCGCATCGTGTGGGAGCGGAGCTTCAATCGATACCTGGTCACCCGGGTGGAGTACGAGTTCGAGTCACGAGGCTCCAACGACCCCGACAAGCGGATGGGCAACCACGAGTTCATCGTGGGGGCGCGGATCCTTCGCTGACTCCGGAGGAGCACCCGATACCTCCGGAATGAAGCCCCGCGCCCGGGCTCACGACGAGCACGACAGCATGGAGCACCCCACCCGGTGCCGGGCCCACTCGGGGCGGCGGGCGGCGAAGCGGGCGTAGGCGGGATCCTCGTCGTAGGGCCGCCGCAGGGCGTCCAGGAGCTCGTGAATTCGGGAGAGGTCCCCCTGCTCAGCCAGGTCAATGGCTTCCTGGGCCAGCCAGTTCCGGAGCACGAGCTTCGGGTTCACCTGGTGCATGGCCGTGCGCGTGAGCTCCGGGGTTTCGCCTGCAGAGGAGGCGGAGAGGATCCGGGCCTCCACGGCGCCGCGCCATCGGTCGAGCCACGTGGCGAGCTCGGGGGCCTGAGCCTCCCGCTTCGTCTCGTCGTAGAAGACCTCGTCCAGTTCGGCGGGTAGAACGCCGTCGGCGAGCCGGGCCACCCACGGGGTGTCACCCGAGACCCCCTGGCCCACCAGCTCCCCCAGGGCACGGTGGGTCAGGGTATAATCCATCTCGGCGCGGTAGAGGAGGCCGTGGAGGTCCCGCACCAGGCCCTGGATGGCCTCCGATGCCGGACCACCCGCAGCTTCCGCAGCCTCGGCACCGCCGCCCCCGCCCAGGCCCAGCTTGGCCGCCGTCATGGCCAGGTACCCACGGTTGTAGCGATCCACGTAGGCGTTCAGCCCGGCCTCCAGCGGCTCCAGGTCCGGGAACAGCCCGCGAAGCGCCTCGCCGAAGCGCACCAGGTTCCACTGGGCCACGGCAGGCTGGTGCCCAAACCGGTAGCGCCGCCCCTGGGCATCGGTGGTGTTGGGGGTCCAGTCCGGGTCGAAGTCCTCGAGCCAGCCGTAGGGGCCGTAGTCGATGGTGAGGCCCAGCACCGAAAGATTGTCGGTGTTCATGACCCCGTGGACGAAGCCCACCCGCATCCAGTGGACCATGAGGTCCGCCGTCCGCTCGCAGACCTCGGCGAACCAGGCGGCGCGACGGGCGGCGGAGGTCTCGCTGCGGGCCGTCGCAGAGCCGCCCACCTCCGCATCCCCGAACCGTTCCACCAGGTGGGGAAAGTCCCGGTCGATGGTGAAGTCCACCAGCCGCTCCAGAAGTTCGTTCTCCTTGCGGGCCGCGAAGAGCTGGTAGTTCCCCAGGCGCAGGAAGGACGGCGCCATGCGGCAGACAATGGCCCCCGGCTCCGCACGAGGGTTCCCGTCGTAGAGCATGTCGCGGATCACCGCCTCCCCGGTCCCCACCAGGGAGAGGGCCCGGGTGGTGGGCACCCCCAGGTGATGCATGGCCTCGGAGCAGAGAAATTCCCGAAGGGAGGAGCGAAGCACGGCGCGGCCGTCGGCCGTGCGCGAGTAGGGCGTGGGGCCGGCTCCCTTGAGCTGGAGCTCCCAGCGCTCCCCGGCGGCGTTCACGACCTCGCCCAGCGAGATCGCGCGCCCATCGCCCAGCTGCCCGGCCCAGTGGCCAAACTGGTGACCACCGTAGGCGGCCGCCCACGGCTGCATCCCCGGAAGGAGCTCGTTGCCCCCGAAGACCCGGGCGAAGCGGTCGGAAGCCACCGCCGCCTCGTCCAGCCCCAGGAGCGCCGCCGCCTCCCGGCTCTGGGCCAGGAGGCGGGGCGCGACCACCGGGGTAGGGGTGACCGGGCTCCAGGCGGCCCCGAACACCTGCCGCGGCTCGGGCGAGGTGTCGGGG
>Ga0114946_10002056_pt1 | contig 13802 bp, 10 predicted proteins | sample WalLakDeSediment_FD_88676 | JGI IMG/M metagenome (GOLD analysis project Ga0114946, IMG submission 88676) | Lake sediment microbial communities from Walker lake, Nevada to study Microbial Dark Matter (Phase II) - Walker Lake 11/02/13 Deep Sediment | ecosystem: Environmental > Aquatic >...
ACGAGCTGCTCGATCAGCGTGTCGTTCATGGTCTGAGGATCGCCGACCACCGGCATCGCGGCGAACAGCACGGCGTAGCCTTGGGTCAAGAGCACGGTCGCCGAGACCCCGCCGACCCGGGTGAAGCGCGTGGGCGTGGCTCGAACCTGGCCGGCGACGTCGGCGTCGACGTACTCGCGCGGGTAGGCCCAGATCAGCAGGGGCAGCCGTCCGTCTCGCTCGGGCTCGTAGCCCGGCGGCAGGTAGAGCGTGGCCGAGAGCGGCACGCCGTCGCGGCGCGCGTAGCTGAGCAGCTGCTCTTGCATGCCATCGAGGCTCGGGTGCGGGTGCGGCAGATCGGTGAGCGCGAGGGCCTCGCCGCCGATCAGCGACTCACGAAACCAGTCGGGCGGATCGCCGGGGCCTTCCCGACGCACGACGATCGTGTCGGTCGCACCGGCGAAGCCGACGAACCCCGCCCAGCTGTCGACCGGCGCCTCGAACAGGCGCTTGGCCGGGCGGCCCTCGGCGAGCATGAAGCGATCGAGGAACGGCCGATCGCCCGTGGGTGAAGCCCCCTCCCCGCTCAGGAAGATCGAGGCGTCCGCGCCCGCGCCCTCGACCCGCACGACCCAGGTGTCGTCGGCGAGGTTGCGATACACCGGTTGCCCGGGATCGCCGTAGCTGTCGTGGATCGAGCGATCGAAGAGCACCCGACCCACGCCCGGATCGCCGAGCGCCCGGAGCCAGGTGGTTCGCCAGCGCCGGTCCCGATCGTATTGCGTGATCAGGTAGCGCCCTGGCTGCTCGAGCCAAGCGATCCCGTTCGAGCGCTGCTCGACCCGGGTGAACTCCACGCCGTCGCCCACGGACTTGCCCGCGAACGGCCCCGACAGGCGCATGTGCTTGTCGCGATGCTCGACCTCGATCCGCGGGTCGCCCTGATCGAGGGCCTCGACCCATGTCAAGGTCGCGGGCTCGAGCGGCTGCCAGGCGATCCGCCGGGGTCCGGTCTCGACGCCGTCGATCGGGACCTCGTCGGCGACCGGGCGCTCGGCGAGGACGATCGGCGCAGCCGAGGTCTCGCGGTCGGCGAGCGGCCACAGCTCGATCGAGCTGGCGAACCGCGACCAGGGCACCGCCCGCGAGTAGGGCTCGACGAGGCGCCTGACGTACACCCACTCGCCATCCGGTGAGGGATCGACCGCCGCAAACACGCCGCGGCTCGCCGGCCCCGAGCCCAGCTTGGTCAGCGCGCCGTCGAGGCTCACGACCGCTAGCTCGCTGGTGAAGTAGTGGCGAAACAACGCGTCGTCGAGCGGGCTCTCGAGCAAGTCTTGGTAGGTACGGTTGGTCGCCGCGCGGCCGCGGGTCTGTTCGACGAGCGGGCCCAGGGCGACCGGCGGGGCGACCGGCGCGGGGCCGCGATCGCTGGGCACCAAGCGCACGAGCAGGCGCTCGCTGCCCGACAACCATGTGACGCCGTCGCCGAAGGTCGCGTTGAGCGGGGCGTCGATCAGCTTGCGGGCGGCGCCGGAGTCGAGCTCGGCGATCCACAGCTCGACGCGATCGCTCGAGCTGTGGGTGAAGGCGAGCTTGCGCCCGTCCGGGGACCAATCGGGGTAGCTGAGCTGCGCGTCCGGGGGCAGCCCGCTGAGCTCACGGGTGGTGCCGGTCGCAACGTCGACGAGCCGCAGCCGATCGTAGAAGACAGCCCGCTTGCGGGCGTTGGTGCGCGGGGTGACGCGCTCGCCAGCGAGCCCCAAGAACGGCTCGGCGACGACCTCGATGCTGGGGTGCGCGGGGCGATCGGCGAGCAGCAGCGTCCGGCCATCGGCGGCCAGACGGACCGCCGGCGTCGGCGGGGCGTCGATGATCGCGACGACCTCCGGGCTCGGGCTCTGGTAGGTGTGCTCGGGGGTGACGACGGGGCCAAGGGCGACGGGCTCGGTGATCGCCGGCGGCGGCGCCTGCTCGCGGGCCAAGCCTGGCGCGCGCGGCTCTTGGCACGCCACGCTCAGGCCGAGCAACGCGGCTATCCACACCCCCGGCCACCCCCCCGGCCACACCCCCGGCCACACCCTCGGCCACCCCCTCGCCATGCTAGCCAAACAGCCGGCCGAGCAGGCCCTTGGACCGGCGGTTGCGCTTGTTGAGCAGCCATTCAGCGCGGCTGCCGAGCCGCTTGGCGTCCATCCGGCCGACGACCGCGTCTTTGACCTCGCCGTCGAGCACGAACAAGATCGTGGGCACGGACATGACCTTGAAGGGCGCGGCCAGCCAGCCGTGGGTGGCCGTGTTGACCTTGCAAAACCGGACCTCCTCGCGGTCGAACTGGCTCGCGACTTGGGTGAAGTCCTTGGCCATGGCCATGCACGGGCCGCAGCTCGGGGACCAGAAGTCGATCACGACCGCGCCACCTTCGGGGCTCATGATCGCTTCGACCTCTTCTTGGTCCACCAGATCGTCGTAGGGGGCGGCCTCACTGCTTGCCATTGCGCTGGGCAGGGTAGCTCAGGAGCGCTCGAGATACACCGACAGCGCGCCGAACTCATCGCGGCTGACGAACACCCGCCAGGGCCGGCAGCAGACGTCGCAATCTTGGACCATCTCGCCCGTGGTCTGCGGGTCGACCCACAGCTCCTGGAGTTCGCCGCACCACGGACAGGTGACTTCGACAGCGTCGTCCACGCGCGCACGATACTCGATAGCATCGGGCGTGGGCGCGCGATCGTGGATCTTGGCTGGGGCGACGCTGGTGCTCGGCGCTTGTGCCGATCCAGAGGCCGCCAGCGCGGGTGAGAGCCTCAGCGAGACCAGCGCCGAGCTGCCGCCGAGCGAGACCGAGAGCGAGACCAGCGAGACCAGCGACACCGAAGACCCGTGTCCGCCCGCGCCCTGCGAGCCGTGCACCTGCGTCGCGGGCGAGCTCGTGTGCGCGTGCGAGGCGATGCTCGCGGAGGCCGGCTTCGTCGAGCTCCTCGCCCGCGAGTACGAGCTCGGCCTCGGCGACGCAGCGACCTTGCAACACGCGGCGGCGGCCCGGCAATTCTGGGCGTTTCAACCAGCCGATCTCGCGCCCGCCGATGCGCCGGTGTTCGTGTTCTTCAACGGCGGCCCCGGGGTGTCGAGCGGGATGCTGATGGGGCTGAGCACCGGGCGGGCGAGCTTCGCTACGCCGCTCACGGGCCCAGACGCGACGGTCGTCGACAACCCGTACAGCTGGACCGCGCTCGGCAACTTGGTGTGGATCGACGCGCGCCAGACCGGGTTCTCGTACGGGCTGCTCGACGATCCCAGCGATGTCCAAGCCCGCGCGGCGGCGATGAGCGTGGCCAACTTCAACAGCTACCGCGACGCCGCGGACTTCGTCCACACGCTGCTCGAGTTCCTGGCCGAGCACCCGAGCCTGCGGGACAACCCGATCGTGCTGGTCGCCGAGAGCTACGGCGGGACCCGGGCGCAGCTGATGCTCGACATGCTCCTGCACGCGCCGGCCTACGCCGACGGCAGCCGCAAGCTCCGGGATCCCGCGTTGGTCGCGACGATCCAAGCGCACCACGACGCGGTCGCTGGCGCCGACGCGGGGCCCGAGCAGATCGCCGCGCAGTTTGGCCGGCAGATCCTGATCCAGCCGTCGATCACGGGTCACACCGCGCGGATCAGCGCTGGCGCGCTGTTCGAGCAGCCCGGCTCGGTCATTCACGCCCTCGCCGTCGAGCTTGGCGTCGTCTACTCGACCTGCGCCGAGCTCGGCGGACCATGCAATCCCTACGACAACGCGCTCGACTTCGTCAGCGCCCAAGGCCGCAGCCCCTACGACTATCGAGCGCCGTCTAGCTGGCTGACCGCCTTGTTGACGCTGGTCGACGCGCGCCTCAACGACTCGTCCACGACCCAGACCCTGCTTGGCGTCTCGGCCCCGACGATCATCGGGCTCGCGGCCAGCGAGCGTGTCGGGGCCTGGCGAGCGCTCAACCTCGACAACTACCCAAGCGACGCGGCCAGCGGCGACTGGCCCGAGCTCGGCGGCGCGCTCGAGCCTTGGGATCGCTACTTTGTCAGCTTCCACGGCGAGGCCTTCACTCGGTTTCGCAGCCACGCGGCGCGGCAGCTCGACGTCGATCCCGACGATCCGCACTTCGGCGAGGTGTTCTTGACCAACCTGATCTGGGTCGACACGCTGATCACCGACGCGGCCTACGATCTGGCCGTCTACACCCCGGCGATCGCCGGCGCGCTGACGGGCTACGACGAGCTCGTCAGCGCGGTGATCGTCGATGACGACGCGAGCGAATGGCTGATCGAGTACGCGCCAGCGCTCGGCGTGGGCGCGCGGATCGTGTCGGTCCCGCGCTACGAATCGTCGCACGCGGTCACCCTCGACGAGCCGGGGCTGCTGCGCGAGGACGTCGCCCTGTGGCTGGATTGACGGCTGGATTAGACGTGGGATCGCGAGAGATCGCCGAGCTCCGGCGGCTCGTTCGCGGCGGCCGGGCCCGGGTCGGCGGGCTCGGCCTGCTCGATCGCGGCGTCGGCTTCGTCCCACGGCTCGACGTCGGGGAGCTCGGAGAGCGGATTGGCGGCGGGCGCGTCGTCTGCTGGCGCGAGCGCGGGCGCACCGGCGGGCGCCGGCTTGGACTCGGGCGGCGTGCTCGGGGCTGGCGTGCTCGGAGTGGCGCTCGGGCTCGCGCTCGCGCTGGCGTGGGAGGTCGCCGCCAAGGTCGCCGTGGTCGCCGGCTTGGCCTCGAACGCGGGCGAATTGTCGCGCGCGGGCTGGGCCTCGACCGGCGCCGCGGCTTCGCCGACGGCGTCGTGGTTGGCGCCCTGCTCGACCGGCGCCAGCGCCTCGACGCGCTTCTCTTCAGCCTGCACCGGGCTCGAGCCGCTGGTCATGACCAACACGGCGAGGGTGGTGAGCAGGACGCAGCCCCCGACGCCGATCGCCATCCACTTTCGCTGGCGAGGATCGCCTGCCAACGCCGTGGCGGGCCGCTCTTCAACGATCTCGATGTCACCGCCGACCCAATTATCGTCGGGGTCCGAGGCGTCCTGGGGGCGGTCGTATATATCGCGAGGGTGGCGCAAGTGGGCTCTCCGGCCGCTACGCTAGCGTGACCGCATGGCGTGTCAAGAGAGTTGCAATCTGCGTATGGCGCCAGGCAAAAGCCGTCAGCGGCCTTGCGAATCTTGCCAAGCTGGCACCCTAGCCAGCGCTCGGGTGTCACCGATCGCCTCACATAGCTGCTCCAGCGCCTCGCGTTTGGCTCCACGCCAGCGCAGCTCGTCGACCTCGCGCTCGGGCAGCGGCACATCCGTGCGCAAGGTTGCGAGGGTCCGGTAGAGCTCGGCGTCCTTGCGTTGCGCGCGGAGGTTGTCGGCGAGGGCCTTGGCGCCGCGAATCTTGACCGACCATCCGCTCGGGAAGTCGGGGATCGCGTCGAGCCGCTCGTAGGTCGTGAGCAGCTTGGCGGCGGACTTCATGCCCCAGCGCGGAATTCCGGGGATGCCGTCGGCGGCGTCGCCGACTAGCGCGAGCAGGTCGGGGATCGACGCCGGCTCGACGCCGAACTTGGCTTTGATCCGCGCGGCGTCGTAGACCTCTTGGCGGCGGCGATCGAACAGCACGACCCGATCGCCGCGGACGCACTGGCCCAGATCCTTGTCGGGCGAACACACGAGCACCTGCTCGACGCCCGGCGCGTCAGCAAAGCGTGCGGCCGCCGTGGCGAGGGCGTCGTCGGCCTCGAACTCGATCATCGGCCAGACCACCAGGCCGAGCGCGTCACACAGCGCCTCGGCGAGGGGAAACTGAGCCCACAACGCGGGGTCCATGCCCTCGCCGGTCTTGTAGCCTGCGTAAAGCTCATTACGAAACGACTCGATCACGTGATCGAAGGCGATCGCGACGTGCGTCACGTCGGGTTCACGCAACAACGCAAGCAGCGAACGGAGCAGCCCGCGGCTCGCTCCTACCTCCCGTCCATCGGGCGCCAACGCGGGTGGGGCGCCAAAGAAGCTCCGAAACAGCTCGTAGGTCCCGTCGATCAGGTGCAGTCGCACCCGGCGACTTTGCCGAACTATCCGTAGCTTGCCAAACACGCGGGCGAGACAATCGGTACAATGTCGGCAACCTGGTGACCAGCGACGAGCAAGACCCCAAGGCGCCCTTCAACCCCGACGGGGCCACGCACGACCGCGAGTCGTCGGTGGCCGAGCGAGGGCCCGACGGAGAGCCGCCGACGCTTCCGCCCTTCGCCCAGCGCGATGGGCCGGCGCCGCAGACCATGTATGGGATGCCGGCGCTCGATGTGTTCGCCGGTGTCGACGATCTGTTCGACGTCCCGAGCCTCGGCCCCAAGCCGCCCTCGGCTCCCGTGGCCGCAGCGACAGGCAAGCCGCCGCCGCTGCTGCCCAAGCTCGCGCCGCTGACCGGGCGAAAGGGTCCGCCGCCGCCGACCACCGGATCGTTTCCGACGCTGGCCGCAGCCGTGGCCAAGCCCGTGGTCAAGCCCGTGGCCAAGCCCGAGCTCGCGCCCGAGCTCGCGCCCGGCGTGCCCAGCATCATCGGGCAAGATCCCATGGCCACGCCCACGCCTGGGGCTCCCCTGCCTCCGGCGTCGGGGCTGATCGCGAAGATTCGCGCGGCCAAGCTCAAGGCTGACGCTGCCGCGCTGACGTCCACCAAGGCCGAGCCGCAGACGCGGTCGCTGCCGGTCGCCCACGTCAGGCGACCGGCTGATCCCCCGGTCGACGTCGAGGCCAAAGTCGAGGCCAAAGTCGAGGCCAAAGTCGAGGCCAAACCCGAAGCCAAACCCGAAGCCGAAGCCAAACCCGAAGCCGAAGCCAAACCCGAAGCCGAAGCCGAAGCCAAACCCGAAGCCGAAGCCAAACCCGAAGCCGAAGCCGAGCCCGAAGCCGAAGCCGAGCCCGAGGCCAAGGCCAAAGTCGAAGCCGAAGCCGAGCCCGAGGCCAAGGCCAAGGCCAAGGTCGAAGCCGAGCCCGAGGCCGAGGTCGAAGCCGAAGTCGAAGCCGAGCCCGAGGCCAAGGCCGAGCCCGAGGTCGAGGCCAAGGCCAAGGCCGAACCCAAACCCAAACCCAAACCAAATCCCGTCGCCACGATCCCAGCGCGGACCGGGGGCGCGAGCACCAGCGGCTCGCGTGCGCGCGCCGATCTCGATCGGGCGCCGCGTACGACCAAGGCCTCGCTCGCCCCGCCACCGCCTCCGACCACGGTCGGTGGCGGCGGCGGTGGGTCGCCGGCCGTCGGCGTGCCCTATGAGCCGCCCGCGCTGGTCTTGAAGCAACCGCAAGCCGACGCGCCATCCGAAGGCGAGCCCGATCGCGACGAGCCCGATCACGACGAGCACACCGAGCTTCCGCGCCCGGGTCGGGCCTCGGGCCCCGGCGCCCGACGACCGCCCCCAACCCCAGAGGTCGCGGCTCGCCTCGCTGCGGCTGCGGCCGTGACCGCGCAGCCCCAAGAGCTCGACGACGGGGCACCGGTGGCCGTCCGACCCCAGGACACGGAGGCGTTGATCGCTGGGCTGACCAACGAGCTCGTCGCGGAGTCCGAGCGCGAGGCCGCGGTCACGATCAAGACCAAGATCGTCCCGCAGCCGGCGCCTCGCAGCACCTTCGAGCGCCGCAAGCTCGCGCTGATCGGGATGGCTGGCCTCGCCCTGCTCACGTTGATCGTCGCGCTCCTACCCTCGCGCAAAGCCGATCCAGTCGAGGCCCCAGAGCCAAGCGCCAACCAAGCGCAGGACTCGCTCGATCCGATCCGCGAGCAGCTCGCCCAAGCCCACCCGGTGCCCGAGCCGGTGCTCGAGCCGCTCCCCAAGCCCGAACCGGCGCCCGAGCCCGAGCAGGTGCCCGAGCCTGAGCCCGAGCCCGAGCCAGCGCCCGAACCCGAACCCGAGTCCAAGCCGGCTCCGCGCAAGTCGACCAAGTCGGCGCCCAAGCCCGAGCCTGAGCCCGAGCCCAAGCCCAAGCCGGCACCCAAGCCGGCACCCAAGCCGGCACCCAAGCCAGCGCCGGGCCCCACGGACACGCGCGACGACAAGCAGCTGTTGGCCGCGGCCGAGTCGGCCTACAAGAGCGGGCGCGCAGGCGAGGCCTACAAGCTCGCCTACGCCAGCTGGCAAAAGAAGAGCAAGTCCAAGACCGCCGAGTTGATGACCCTCGCGGCGTGCAAGATGAAGGACAAGGCCAAGGCCACGGCCTCGCTCGACAAGGTCACGGCGCTGCGCCGCAACGCGGTGAAAAAAGACTGCGCGGCCGTCGGCCTGTCGCTCTGATCGGCGGCCGTGGTGGTATGGTCCTGGCCCCACGACCATGGCCAACGACGATCAAAACCCTCAACAATTCGCGACCATCCCGGGCCAAATGCCAGGCCAGATGCCAGGCCAAATGCCAGGCATGAACCCGATGATGATGCAGATGATGCAGATGATGAATCAGATGGCCGGCGGCATGGGCATGGCGCCGAGCTACGATCCATCTGCGGCGCCCTTCCAGGGCGAGCTGAGCCAGGACGATGACGCTGGGCTCGACTCCTCGATCATCCGCCCAGCCACCTTCGACGACCTCATCCGCCGGCAAGAGCCGCTGCCGACCGGGACCGTGCTCGACTACTTGTGCCTGAGCGAAGACGCCCAGCACTCCCTCGGCGGCCTGCCCAAGGGCTGCACGATGGCCCTGGTCGGCCCGCCCGGGAAGGGCAAGACCCGCACGACCCTCGCAACCCTCGCCCGCGTCGCGCAAAGCGGCATCAAGGTCGCGTTCGTCGTCGCCGAGGAGGGCTTTCACGACAAGGCCGGCTCGGGCCGCGACGACCTCGGCTCGCGCATGACCAAGATCGGTATGGCCGCGACCGGGCTGTCCGAGGCCGAGTTTCGCGAGCAGGTGCTCGACAATATCTGGGTGATCGAATCGCAATACCACCGCGATCAGACCTGGGATCAGTTCATCACCAAGTACCGCTATTTGGTCGAGAAGGCCGGGATTGGGTTCGTCGTGATCGACTCGCTCAACATGCTCGACCCGAGCCGCAACAAGACCGCCGATCACCTCAGCACGCTCAAGACCTACAACCACGAGAAGGGCGTGACCTGCCTGTGCGTCGGGCAGATCAAGGACACCGGCGCCCCCGTCGGCGGCGAGGCCATGCAGCACACCGCCGACGCCGTGTTCCTGATCGAAGAGATGAGCCTGGGCTCCAAGGAGATCGCCGCCGAGTGGGGTGGCAAATATCGCGAGCGCATCGTCACCATCCGCGCGGTCAAGTGCGTGTCCTCGCCAACCTTCCCTCACCCGATCCGCGTCGAGCAAAAGCCCGGCACCGGCGAGCTGCTGGTCTCGGACGCGCAGCCCGCCGACAAGCTCCCGCTCCCGTTCGGCTGATGGCCAAGCTCCCCGAGGGGGTGTTCATAGCGGGCGACGCGGCCGCCGCCGAGCCCCGCTGCTGGTGGTGCGCCGCGGCCGAGGACTATCGCCGCTACCACGATCAGGAGTGGGGCTTCCCGGTCGCCGACGATCACCGGCTGTTCGAGAAGCTGTGCCTCGAGGGCTTCCAGTCCGGCCTGAGCTGGCTGACGATCCTGCGCAAGCGCGACAACTTCCGCCGGGCGTTCGCGGGCTTCGACTACGCCGCCCTCGCCCGCTGGCGGGCGAGCAGCCGCATGCCCAAGCTGCTCGCCGACGCGGGCATCGTCCGCCACAGCGGCAAGATCGCCGCGACCTTGAACAACGCCAAGCAGGCGGTCGCGCTCGCCGATGAATTCGGCTCGCTGGCCGCCTACTTTTGGCGTTGGGAGCCCGAGCCTGCCAGCCGGCCCAAGCGCCTGACCAAGGCCGCCGTCATGCAGCTGAGCAAGACGCCTGAATCGATCGCCATGGCCAAGGATCTCAAACGCCGCGGATTCGCGTTCTTCGGCCCGACCACCGCCTACGCGTTCATGCAGGCCATGGGCTTGGTCAACGATCACCTCGAAGGGTGCGCGACCCGTGCCCGCGTCACGCAGGCGCGCGCGCGCTTTGTGCGGCCCTGTTGAGGGGGTCGCTCATTTCTCGTGGACCGAGGAGCCTCGGTGACCGGAGATAAACACGCCGACAAACAGCAACGCGACGGCGAAGATGGAGCTAATGCCTGCGATTAGTAAAGTGTCACTCATTTCCATAGTCGTTGTTCCTTTCGATGAACATGAACAGGGGTTGAGAACGGGGCCCAACGCGCCGCGGCGTCCCGCGCCCCATTGGCGCGGGCGTCGTGTCTACACGCCGAGCGTCAATCGAGCGTTTGCAGCCATCGACCTAGCGACCGGCTGGACTTGCAGCGGCGCAACGGTGTGTCGATTTGAATCACCACACCGAGGCGGTTCTTACCTGGTTCGTAACACGAAACGGACGGGCGTCAAAACGCCCCTGCGAGGGGCTCGGCGGCCTGCGCGGCCCCTGGCCGCGACGAGCGAGGCCGCGATCGAAGGGTGAGGCGTCTATCCCCCGGCGAGCACGGTCGCTTCGCCAAGCGCGAGCGCGGCGGCGCCAGCCGAGCGCCGAGCGAGCGCGCGCGGCCGCAGGATCCGGCCCCTCGTCCGCGCGCAGGGGTCGGTGGGGCGCAGCGGACGACCGCGACCGCTGCACCCGCGCCAAGCCGTGGCCGCGGTCCAGCCAACAGGGTGGTCAAAGCGACAGGGGCGAAATCGCTGGGCCCTCGCTCAAACTCGTGAGTCGGCTCGAGATCGCGAGTAAATTGAAGCCATGGCCGAGCGCTTTGATCTGTCCCGATGGTTGCCGACGATGCTCGGGGTCCTCGTCGCGGTCGGCGTGGTCATGGCCTACGAGTTCGATCTGATCGAGCGCGAGCCGGTCCACGCGCAGACCGACTGCGAGCCCACGCGCGAGCAAGCCCCGGCCTCCAGGTCCCGCGATCCGATCGCGTTCGGCAGCCGACCGCGCCCGTCGAGCCCCGCCGACTCGCCCGAGATCGACCAGCTCGCCTTGCTCGCGACCCAAAACGCCTTACTCGCCGATCGCAACGTGACCGGTGAGATCGCCTATTACAATCACAGCAAGCCCGAGCTCGAGGCGATGGCCCGGCATTGCGACGTCCGCACCGATTACCCCAAGAACATCGACGCCACCGAGGCCGAGGATCTCGGCCTCGATTCGACCGAGCGCGAGGCCTGGACGCGGGCCTTGCAGGCCTTCGCCGACGAGGAGCTCGAGCAGTACCGGGCCCTGCTCGCCGAGATCGCCCCGCACACGCCTGAGCTCGAGGCCATGACCCTCGCCCAGGTCCGCCGGCAGCTGACCCTGATCGTCAGCAAGGCCCGGACCGCCGACGATGACTCGCTCCAGCGCGAGGTCGCCGAGGAGCGAGCGGGCCTGCGCGACACCCCAGACGATCGCGGCGCGCTCTCGGCTTGGAACCGCTACAACCGCCTGCGCTTCGACGCTGGCGACCGGTTCGCAGCCAAGCTCGGCGCGCAGCTCGGCGAGGACCGGGCCCATGAGCTGCGCAGCGTGTTCGAAGGCTGGCCCGGCGCGCGGACCCGGCAGTGGGGCTGCCCGGGCGAGCGCAAAGAGTGAGCGCGGGCTGAGCTATACTCGCCAGCGATGAGCGCGAGCCGCTTTTGGAAGGAAACCCACCACTGGTTCAACCCCATCGAACCAGTGTCGCTGGACCTCCCTCGGCTCCACGCCCAGCGAGACCCGCGCTACAACCCCATCGTCCGCCTCGAGCAAGAGCTGCAGCTCACCGATGACCACAGCCGGTACCTGCTCACCGGCACCGTCGGCAACGGCAAGACCTCCGAGCTCAACTACTTCGCCAGCCGCCTGACCGAGCACCGCGTCGTCGTCCTGGTCGACCTGTGGGAGCACGTACAGAGCAACGTTCAAGACGAGAACGCCCTCGATCACCTCGAGATGTGGGAGCTGCTCGGCCTGCTTGGGGTCGCGATCTACCAGGCCGGGACAGAGCGTTTCGGCCATCAGTGGGGCGAGGAGCCCAAGCTGCTCGAGCAGGCGTTGAGCAAGCTGCGCGAGGCCGAGCAGACTGGCGGCGGCGCTGAGATCGACATCGTCCGGCTCGGGCGCGGCATGACCGTCGCCGCTGGGGGAGTCGCCGGATACGCGAGCAGCTCGCCGAGCAAGGCATCACGGCGCCGGTCGATCCGCTGCCCGAGCCGTTGGTCGACCGGCTCGCCTACTACTCCGGCGGCCTCGTCCGCGATTTCATCAAGCTCGTGCGGCTCGCGGCCCTCGAAGCGCTCGTCGACGAGGTCGATCAGATAAGCAACGCGATCGTCGATCGCGTCCTTCGCGAGGCGCGCGCCGACAAAGAGTACTTCATGTCCGATCGCGAGATTTCGCTGCTCGAGGCGGTGATCAACGACCCTGCCTACCGCCTGCCCGGCGACCCCATCGCCCTCGAACTGCTCGCCCAGCGCCGCCTCTTGGCCTATCCCAACGAGACCACATGGTACTTCCCGCACCCGCTGCTGACCTTGGCTCTGCTCGAGCCGGGGCGTGGCTCGACAAGCTAATCCAGCCGCTCGAGCTGTCGCGCGCCGGCATCTTGGTGTGCCTGCGCGACGCCACGCCAACACAGCTTGGCCCCGTGGTTCGGGCGCTGTCCGGGGCGCCGCCGTGGAGCGACGACGGCGAGGTGCTGCAGGTTTGCCTACGCGCCGTCGACGTGTTGAAGGTCGCTCCCGGGAGTCGGGTGCTGCTGCGGGTTCGGGTCGAGGATCTGGACTGGTTGAACATCGCCCGGCCGGTGGTTGCGGACCGGGAGCTGCGAACGATCCTGTGGGCGGACGCGGCGGCGTTAGACGGGATGCTTCGGCACGCGGTCGACTTTTTTGATTGGGTGTCGCGGGTGGTCGCGGTCCCGAGCAAGGCTGTGCCGGACTTCGCGGTCGACGGGATGCGGGCGGCGTTGACGGTGGGCGCGGAGGTTTCATGGCAGGGCGAGGGGTTGCGCGAGACCTTAGCGGCCGCGGGGGCTGGGCCCGCAATCGAGCTGCATGTCGAGGAGCCTTACCTGCAGCTGCTCGCGTCGTTGCGAAGCGAGGGGGTGCCGATCGTCGCCGGCGTTCGCGGGACCCAGGATGTTTGGCGGGTTCGTTTGGCGATGGCGGAGCTCGGGCGAAACGGGAGCTGGATTGCGATCGATCCGGCCGAGTCGCTCCCGGGGTTTCGCGGTGTCCATGCGCGGCAGCTCGATTGGGATGAAGCCAGCGCCGTGCTGCAAGCGGCCGGGTGGGAGCGGCCTGGGCTGATGGCGGCGTGGCTCGACCTCGAGCCCGGGCGGATCGAAGACGCGGTCGCACGGATAAACGCTGCACCGGCGACAAGGACGGTTGTCGCCGAGCCCGTGGGCGACCAGGACGAGGAGCGAAACGAGGTCGCGCGCGCCATTGAAGCGGAGCTCGCAATGACCGAGGAGCTGCTCGAGTCGCTAGTTGGCGACGGCGCGACGCAAGACGCGGAGACGCTGGTGCAGGAGTGGACCCGTCGGACGAAGGCTTTGGGTGCTCCGCTGCCAGCGTCAGCAGCCGACTGGCGAGCTCGGCTGGCCGCCGAGCCGCGCGCAGCCGCGCCCGTCCATCGCGACAATGACAACGATTGGACGCTGCTCGAACGCGCGATCGCTGGCGACCGCGCTGCCGGCAGCGCCCTCGTCGACCGTTACCATCGGCAGGTGCGCGGGTACGTGCTCACACGGGTCCCGGAGGCTGAGGTCGACGACGTGGTTCAGGAGATTTTCACGGGGCTCCTCGGACATTCACAGCCGTTGAACCGCGTGAGCTTCC
>Ga0114946_10002058_pt1 | contig 13795 bp, 13 predicted proteins | sample WalLakDeSediment_FD_88676 | JGI IMG/M metagenome (GOLD analysis project Ga0114946, IMG submission 88676) | Lake sediment microbial communities from Walker lake, Nevada to study Microbial Dark Matter (Phase II) - Walker Lake 11/02/13 Deep Sediment | ecosystem: Environmental > Aquatic >...
AAAGGGTAGTGACCTAACCGCTAGTCGAAGGGGCCTCGTTGGTGGGTCGTGTAGGGCTCGAACCTACGACCCGCTGATTAAAAGTCAGCTGCTCTGCCAACTGAGCTAACGACCCGACAGCGCTAAGGAGCATACGTGGCACGGGTGAGCACCGTCAACTGGCGACGATGCGCGGGCGGGGGCGCCGCCGCGCCTTGTGGGCGCCAGTGACCCCTGATAGACTCGTCAGCGTGTCTGAGTCGTGAATCGCGGCACGAGCGGCCGCGATCCACGCCCTCCTGCCTGTCGCATGTGCCGGGGTCGGTGCCGGGTCCGCCCGGGTCGACGCGCATGGCCGTGACGCGGCGGGTGCGCCGGCCGGCGCCGATGCCCGCCCTGCGGCGCCCGACCCCGAACCGGGGGGAGAGAGAGGACGTCCACGTTGTACGAGAACCTGCTCATGATGTTCCTCGCCGCCGGCTTCATCGCCGCGGCGGCGCTCTTGGTGGGCGCGCTCCTCGGCCCCAAGCGGAAGGGGCACGGCCTGCTCGAACCCTACGAGTCGGGGGTGCCGACCTCGGGCTCGGCGCGCGAGCGGTTCCCGGTGCACTTCTACCTGGTCGCGATGCTGTTCATCGTGTTCGACATCGAGACGGCCTTCTTCTTCCCGCTGGCGGTCCGGTTCGGCGCGGCGCCGCAGTTCCTCTTCGTCCAGGCCGTCCTGTTCGTCGTCATCCTCGGCGTCGCGTACGTGTACGTCCTTCGCAAGGGCGTGCTGCGGTGGAGGTGAGCTGACGTGGGCCTCACCGATCTGTTCCAGAAGGACGTCATGGAGCTCGAGAAGGACGGCATCCTGTTCAGCACCTTGGGCAGGCTCGTCGCCTGGGGCCGCTCGAACAGCCTGTGGCCGGCCACCTTCGGGCTCGCCTGCTGCGCCATCGAGATGATGCAGTCGACCAACGCCCACCACGACATGGCGCGCTTCGGCTCCGAGGTGTTCCGCGCCAGCCCGCGGCAGTCCGACGTCATGATCGTCGCCGGGCGCCTCAGCAAGAAGATGGCGCCGGTCATGCGGCGCGTGTACGAGCAGATGCCGGACCCGAAGTGGGTCATCTCGATGGGCGCCTGCGCCAGCTCGGGCGGCATGTTCAACAACTACGCCATCGTGCAGAACGTCGACTCGGTGGTGCCCGTCGACGTCTACGTGCCGGGCTGCCCGCCGCGGCCCGAGGCGTTGATCTACGCCGTCATGCAGCTCCAGAAGAAGGTGCGGGGCGAGGCCTTCGACGAGGCCGGCGTGGCCCTGCCGATGGTCGAGGGGTGGTCGCGGTGAGGGCCGGGGCCGGTGACCGGGCCGCCGCCCGGGTCGCCGCCCTGACCGAGGCGCTCGCCCCGTTGGGCGCCGAGCGCGCCGACGAGCTCTCGGGCGCCATCCTGGTGCTGCCCCGCGAGGCGCTCTCCGCGGCCGCACGGACCGCCCGCGACCACGGCTTCGACCTGCTGCTCGACGTCTTCGCCATCGACTGGCTCGCCTACCCCGGGCACCGCGGCCGGCGCTTCTCGGTCAGCTACCACGTGCATGCGGTGGCGGCCAACGAGCGTTGCTCGCTGCGGGTCCACCTCGACGACGGCGACGCGCTTCCGACCGTCACCGGCGTGTGGCCGGCTGCCTCGTTCATGGAGCGTGAGGTCTACGACCTCTTCGGCGTGACGTTCGAGGGCCACCCCGACCTGCGCAAACTGGTCACGCCGGAGGACCTCGAGGGGCACCCGCTGCGCAAGGACTTCCCGCTCGGCGAGTCGCCCACGCTGTTCAACGACGGCCGCTTCCTCGACCCCGCCACCTTCCGGGCCGGCATGATCGGCGGCAGCGAGGGGCGGACGGGCTGGGCCGGCGGCGCGCGCAAGGGCGTTCTCTCCGCCGCGACTGCGCCCGACGCGAAGGGCGGTGACGCGTGAAGCCCGAGCGGCGCGGTCAGGCCCCGGACGGTTCGGACCGCGGCGGCCCCGGGCGCGACGCGGTCGGCGAGTTCGAGACCAAGCTCATGCGCATCAACGTGGGTCCCCAGCACCCGAGCACCCACGGGGTGCTCCGCCTGGTGGTGGACCTGGACGGCGAGCGCATCGCGCGGCTCACGCCGCAGATCGGTTACCTCCACACCGGCTTCGAGAAGACGATGGAGAACCGCACCTACCAGCAGGCGGTGACGTACCCCAACCGCATGGACTACGCGCACGCGTTCGGTCACGACCTCGCGTACGTGCTCTCGGCCGAACGGCTCGTGGGCGCGAAGGTGCCGGAGCGCGCCCAGCGCGTGCGGGTCCTGCTGACCGAGCTCAACCGCATGGCGAGCCATCTGCTCTTCCTCGGCACCGGCATCCTCGACATGGGCGCGCTGACGCTGTTCTTCTACACGATGCGCGAGCGGGAGCGGATCCTGCAGCTGTTCGAGATGGTGGCCGGCGTGCGGATGAACTACGGCTACTTCCGCGTCGGCGGCCTCGCGTACGACCTCCCCGAGGGCTTCGTCGAGGCGACCCGCGCCTTCCTGGACGACTTCCCCAAGATGGTCGAGCAGTACGCCACGATGTTCGCCAAGAACGACATCTTCGTCAGCCGGACGAAGGGCATCGGCGTGATCCCGCCCGAGGTCGCCATCGCCAACGGCCTCACCGGCCCCTCGCTGCGGGCCTCCGGCGTCGCGCTCGACCAGCGCAAGGCCGCCCCTTACAGCGGCTACGAGGACTACGACTTCGACGTCCCCACCGGCACCGCGGGCGACGCGAACGCGCGCTTCATGGTGCGCTTCGCGGAGTTCGAACAGAGCAGCAGGATCTGCCGCCAGGCGCTCGAGCGGCTCGAGCCGGGCCCGATCAAGGATCCCGACCGGCGCATCAGCCTGCCGCCGCGCAGCGAGCTCGAGACCTCGATGGAGGCGGTGATCTTCCACTTCAAGCTGGTGACCGAGGGCTTCCATCCGCCGCGTGGCGAGGCCTACGTGGCGACCGAGTCGGCGCGCGGCGAACTGGGCTACCACCTGGTGAGCGACGGCGGTTCGATGCCCTACCGCGTCAAGGTCCGCGTCCCGAGCCTGGTCAACCTCCAATCGCTCGAGGCCGCCTGCGTCGGCGGGCTGTTCGCCGACATGGTCGTCAACATCGCCAGCATCGACCCCGTGATGGGGGACGTCGACAAGTGAGTCACCCGATGGAACTGCCCACCCTGAGGCCCTTCTTCGAGGACAAGCCCGAGCTGCTGCAGGAGATCCTCGACCGCTACCCGCCCTACGGGCGCCGCTCCGCGCTCATGCCCCTGCTGTGGGAGGTGCAGCGCGCCGAGCGCCACGTCAGCGAGGCGCGGCTGCGCGAGATCGCCGACATCGTCGGCGTCACCGCGACCGAGGCCAAGGGCGCGATGAGCTTCTACGGCACCTTCCACCAGCACCCCGTCGGCCGCTTCCACCTGCAGGTCTGCCGCACGCTCTCGTGCAAGCTGGCGGGCGCCGACGAGCTCTACCGCTTCCTCGTCGAGGAGACCGGCCTGGTGGCCGGCGAGACCGACGCCGAGGGCCTCTTCTCGCTGCAGAGCGTCGAGTGCCTCGGCTCGTGCGGCACCGCGCCGGTGCTGCAGGTCAACGACGCCTACCACGAGCGCGTCACCCGCTCGCGCTGCCGGGCGCTGCTCGCCGAGATGCGCGAGGGCCGCGAGCCGCCACCGACGCGTGAGCGCGGGGGCGACAACGTGTCGCGGGAGAAGGCGGCCCGCTTCGCGGCCGCGGCGCCGGCCGTGGCGCCGGGCGCGGCGTCGGCCGCGGTGCCGATCGCGGTGTCGGCCGCTGCGGCCGGATCGGACCGCGACCCCGAGGAAGGAGGCGTCGCGTGAGCACCGTCGCCGAGCGGCCGAAGCCGATCACCAGCCGCTTCGACCCGCGCTTCGAGGTCACCCTCTACCGCCACGTCGGCGTCGAGGGCGCGCACACGCTCGAGCACTACCGCGCCCGCGGCGGCTACCGCGCCGCCGAGAAGGCGCTGACGGCGATGACGCCCGCGCAGGTGGTCGAGGAGGTCAAGGCCTCGGGCCTGCGTGGCCGGGGGGGCGCCGGCTTCCCGGCCGGCGTCAAGATGTCGTTCATGCCGCCCGCCGACGGCCGGCAGCGCTTCATCGTGTGCAACGCCGACGAGTCGGAGCCCGGTAGCTTCAAGGACCGCTACCTCATGGAGGACGACCCGCACCAGCTGATCGAGGGCATGCTCGTCGCCGGCTGGGCGATCCAGGCCACCATCGGCGTGCTGTACGTGCGCGGCGAGTACTTCCTGGCCCACGAGCGGCTGCGCGCCGCGATCGCCGAGGCGCGCTCGGCGGGCCTCCTCGGCCGCGGCGTGTTCGCGTCCGAAGAAGCCGAGGATGCGCCCGGGAACGCGGGCTTCGACTTCGACATCATCCTCCACCGCGGCGCCGGCGCCTACATCTGCGGCGAGGAGACGGCGCTGATGAACTCCTTCGAGGGGATGCGGGCCAACCCGCGGCTCAAGCCGCCCTTCCCCGCGCAGGCCGGGGTGTACGGCTACCCGACCACGATCAACAACGTCGAGACGCTGTGCAGCATGGTGCACATCGTCGACCGCGGCGGCGCCTGGTTCGCCGCCATGGGCACGGACGACAGCAAGGGCACGAAGCTGTACCAGCTCAGCGGCGCGGTCGTGCGGCCGGGTGTGTACGAGATGCCGATGGGCGCCACCTTCCGCGAGCTGATCCACGACCTCGGCGGCGGACCCAGCGAGCCCGCCAAGGCGTTCATCCCGGGTGGCTCGAGCACCCCCATGCTGCCCTGGAGCGAGGCCAACCTCGACCTTCCGATGGACTTCGGAACCATGGCCAGGGTCGGCAGCATGCTCGGCACCGGCGGCGTCATCGTGATCCCCGAGGCGCAGTGCATGGTCGACGCCATGGCCAACGTCGTGCGCTTCTACGCCCACGAGTCCTGCGGCAAGTGCACCCCCTGCCGCGAGGGCATCGGCACCTGGCTGCCGAAGATGTACCAGAAGCTGCTCGCCGGGCTCGGCACGCGCGAGGACCTCGCCCTGATGGAGGAGATGGTGCGCAACCTGGGCGGGACCGCCTTCTGCCCGCTGGCCGACGCCTGCGCCATGCCGGTGGCGGCCTCCTTCCAGCACTTCCGGCACGAGTACGAGCACTGGGTCGATCACGGTGCCCCCATGCACCCGACGGTCTCGAGGTGGACGGCGTGAAGGTCGTCGTCGACGGCGTCACCCTCGACCTGCCGCCCGGCACCAGCGCGATCGACGCGGTGTTCGCGGCCGGCTCCGACGTGCCCTACTTCTGCTCGCAGCCGTACATGTCGCCGATCGGTGCCTGCCGCATGTGCCTCGCCAAGGTGGGCGCGCCGCGGCGCGCCCGCGACGGCAGCTGGATCCTGGACGAGGCGACGGGCGAGCCGCAGGTCTTCTGGTTCCCCACCCTGATGGCCACCTGCACCACCGCCGTGATGGAGGGGATGGTCATCGACACCCGTTCGGAGCCGGTCAAGGCGGCACAGAGCGGCATGATCGAGTTCACCCTGATCAACCACCCGCTCGACTGCCCGGTGTGCGACAAGGGCGGCGCCTGCGAGCTGCAGGACCGCGCCTACGAGTACGGCGAGGGCGTCTCGCGCTTCGTGTTCGACAAGCGGCACCAGGAGAAGCACCACGCGCTGTCCGCGCTCATCACCCTCGACCGCGAGCGCTGCATCCACTGCAAGCGCTGCGTGCGCTACTTCGAGGAGGTCCCGGGCGACGAGGTGCTCGACTTCATCGAGCGCGGCGGCCACACCTACATCGGCACGCTCGAGGACGGCCTGCCGAGCAACTTCACGGGCAACATCACCGACATCTGCCCGGTCGGCGCCCTGCTCGACACCACCAGCCGCTTCCGCGGCCGCAACTGGGAGTACCACCACACCGAGACCACCAGCCTCGACGATGCGTCGGGCAGCGCGATCGTCGTCGACGGCCGCACCGGCCGCATCGAGCGCATCAAGGCGGGCCACCACCCGCAGATCAACAAGAGCTGGATCGACGACGGCACCCGCTTCGGGCACGAGTACGCGGGCGCGCCCGACCGGCTGCGCCGGCCGCTGGTCCGCTCGAACGGGCGGCTCGTCGAGACCGACTGGGCCGACGCCATGGGCTACGTGGCGGCGCGCCTCGCCGAACTGAGCGGCAAGGAGGTCGGGATCGCCCTCCGGGCCGACGCCACCCTCGAGGAGGGGGTGGCGGCCCGCGCGCTGGCGGACCACCTCGGCAGCGGGCAGCTCGACCACGCGCCGCGTCCGGCCGGCGGCGTCATCGCCGCGGCCGGGCACGCGCGGCTCGAGGAGCTGGCGGTCGCAGGCGCCATCCTGGTCGTCGGCGACGTCACCGAGGAGGTGCCGATCGTCGACCTGCGCATCAAGGACGCGCTGCGCGGCGTGACGCCCCCGAGGCTGTTCGAGCACGGCGCGCCGATCGCCGACCTGCGGCTCAAGGAGCGCATGCCGCGCCGGTCGGGCCTGCTCACCGTCGCGGCGCCGGTGCGCGTCGACCTCATGCGCCACGCCGGGCGAGCGGCCGTCTACCCGGCGGGCGGGGAGCTCGGGCTCTTCCGCGCGCTGAACGCCCTGGCCGACGGCGCCGGCGCCGATGGAGGCCGCGAGGTCGATCCCGCCGTGCTCGGCATGCCACTCGAGGCCGGCGTCGCCACCGTCGACGCGCTGCGGCGCGCCGAGACCGCCGTGGTGGTGTTGGGCGGCTGGGTGTTGGCCAGCGCCGACGCGACCCAGGCCGCCCTGCACTTCTGTCGGCTGGTGGGCGCCAAGCCCATGCCGATCGGGCCCATGGCGAACAGCTACGGCCTGGAGCTGACCGGCGTCCTGCCGAGCCACGCGCGCTACGCGTACGCGGGCATGCTCGCGAGCGCCAAGGCGCTGGTCCTCTCGCAGCTCGACCCCGCGGTGGACTCGGTGGTCGCCGAGCGCCTCGCCGCGCTGGAGCTCCTGGTCGTCCACAGCAGCTTCCTGACCGCCACGGCGCGCCTCGCGCACGTGGTGCTGCCCGCCACCACCGGATACGAGAAGGACGGCACGGTCGTGAACCTGGAGGGGCGCATGCTCCCGGTGCGGGCCGCCCCCGTCGATGCCGGCGAGGCGCGCGACTTCGGCGGCCTGGTCAAGGCCTATGGCGAGGCGGTCGGCCAGCGCCTCGAGGGACGCAGCGTGAAGGGCGCCCGCCGCTGGCTGAAGAAGAGCCTCGGCGTCGACCTCGACGCCCTGCCGCCGCTGGGCGCCTGGGCGCCTTCCAAGCGCGTGCAGGCGCGGGTGGCCATCAGCGTTCACCCGGCGGCCGCCCGTGGCGGCGCCCTGCGGGTTCCCACCATGGTCCGCGCCGAGGTGCTCGACCGCAACCCCCACCTGCGGGCCGCCACCGGCGGCCCGGCGTTGCGGCTCCACCCGGACGACGCCAGCCGGCTCGGCCTGCGGGCGGGCGACGAGGTGACCGTGACGGTGGGTGGCGTGCCGCGGCGATTGGTCGTGCGCCCGAGCGAGTCCGTCCCGCCGGGGCTGGTGACCGTTCCGGCGACGCCTGAGGAGCCCGTGGGACTCGTGCCGGTCGACCTGGCACGGATCGCGGTGGAGCGGCACGCGCTCGAGGTGGCCTGATGGCCGAGTCGCTGTGGGTCGTGTTCCTCAAGGCGCTCGCGCTCTGCCTCGCGCTGCTCGGTGCGTTCGCGTACATGACGCTGGTCGAGCGGCGCCTGCTGGGCCGCATGCAGCACCGCCTGGGCCCCAACCGCACGGGCCCGTTCGGCCTGCTGCAGCCCATCGCCGACGCGCTCAAGTCGATCTTCAAGCAGGACATCATGCCGACGCGGGCCGACAAGCTCGTGTTCGTGCTGGCCCCCGCGATCTCGATCACCTTCGCCCTGGCCGCCTTCGGCGCCATCCCCGGGGGGCCCGCGGGCAGCCTGTTCGGCCTCGACCCCTGGATCATGGACCTCGACATCGGCCTGCTGTACGTGCTCGCGGCGACGTCGATGGGGGTGTACGGCATCTTCCTGGGCGGCTGGGCGGCCAACAGCAAGTACGCGCTACTCGGGTCGCTGCGGTCGGCCGCGCAGATCATCAGCTACGAGCTGGGCCTCGGCCTGTCGGTCCTGACGATCATCATGATCGCGGGCACCCTCAACCTGCGTCAGATCGTCGAGCTCGGTGTCTGGTCGGTGAGCCCGTGGCTGTGGCCGGGCCTGATCGTCGCCTTCGCCACCTTCTGGATCAGCGGCCTCGCGGAGGTGAACCGCACCCCCTTCGACCTGCCGGAGGCCGAGCAGGAGATCGTGGCCGGATACCTCACCGAGTACTCGAGCATCAAGTGGGCGCTCTTCCAGATGGCCGAGTACGTCAACATGTTCACGGCCGCCGCGTTCATCAGCACGCTCTTCCTGGGCGGCTACAAGGGGCCCGCGTTCATGAACGCGCTGATCCCCGGGAGCGCCGACTGGCCCATCGTGTGGCTCGTCCTCAAGATGGCCATCTTCATGTTCATGTTCATCTGGCTGCGCGCCACGCTGCCGCGGCTGCGGTACGACCAGCTGATGCGCTTCGGTTGGCTCTACCTGTTCGAGGTGGCGCTCGGCGCCGCCCTGTTGACGGGGGCGGTGATCGCCTTTGTGCTGTGACCTCGCACCCCGCACCGAGCTCGGGTTCGTGCCGGCCGTCAGCGGCGCACACGCCGGCGGCGCCCACGCCGGCGGCGCCGACCGGGCCGTGACCGAGGGAGGCCGACGATGAGCGTCCTCGACATCGCCAAGGGGATGGGCGTGACCCTGGGTCACCTGTTCAAGAAGCCCATGACCGTCCAGTACCCCGACCAGCCGGCGCCCTTGCAGGCCCGCTTCCACGGCCGGCACCACCTGCTGCGCCACCCGGACACCGGGCTCGAGAAGTGCATCGGCTGCAGCCTGTGCGCCGCGGCCTGCCCCGCCTACGCGATCTACGTGGAGGCGGCCGAGAACGACCCGGCCAACCCCACCTCCGCCGGCGAGCGCTATGCGTCCATCTACGAGATCAACATGCTGCGCTGCATCTTCTGCGGCATGTGCGAGGAGGCCTGCCCCACGGGTGCCGTGGTGATGGGTCACGAGTTCGAGCTCGCCGACTTCCGCTACCAGGACTTCGTGTACGGCAAGGAGGACATGCTGGTGGGCGTGAAGGGCAGCAAGTGGCAACGCCGCGAGGCCGAGGCCAAGGGCGAGGACGTGCGGCTCGGGTTCACCGCCCCGTCGCGGCCCGAGCTCGAAGGTGTGGACGTCTGATGGCCACCTTCACCGTCCTCGCCGTCGTGATGGTGGTCGGCGCCCTGGGCGTGGTGCTGCTGCGTCAGCCGGTGCACGCGGCGCTGGCGCTGGTGGGCACGCTGCTCGCCCTGGCCGTCACGTACGTGACCCTCGAGGCGCACTTCCTGGCGGCCATCCAGGTGATCGTGTACGCCGGCGCGATCATGGTGCTCTTCCTGTTCGTCCTGATGCTGCTCAACGTGCAGCGCTCGATCGGTCCGCAGCGCTCGCTGCCGGGCCTGCGCTGGGCCGCCTACGCCACCGCCGTGGTGCTGGCCACCGCCGTCGCGCTGGTGGCCTTCTGGGACGGCCGTCCCGCCCCCGACCCGGCCGTGGTGTCGCTGCACCTGCAGGGCGGCTCTGCGGCCGGCATCGCCGACGTGCTGTTCGGCGAGCTGCTCCTGGCCTTCCACCTGGTGGGGGTCCTGCTGCTGACCGGGGTCGTCGGGGCGGTGGCGCTGGTACAGCGGCACGACGGCTCGGCCCACGGCGCGCCCAAGGCCGGCGGCCCGCTGCCGGCGCCGGAGGGCCCCGTTGGGAGCGGGAGGGGTCGCAAGCGCGGTGCCCTCGCTGGCGGGAGGCGCTCATGACCGTGCCGACCGAAGCCTACGTCGCGCTCTCGGCCGCCCTGTTCGCGATCGGCGCGATGGGCGTGCTCATCCGTCGCAGCGCCATCCTGGTGTTCCTGAGCGTGGAACTCATGCTCAACGCCGGCAACCTGGCGCTGGTGGCCTACGCCCGTCACTGGGCCGGGTTCGATGCGCTGGCCGGTCTGAGCGGGCAGACGGTGGTGTTCATCGTGCTGGCGGTGGCCGCGGCCGAGGTCGCGGTCGGCCTCGGCATCCTGGTCGCGATCTTCCGTGACCGCAGCAGCACCGACGTCGACGCCCTTTCGGGGGTGCGGCTGTGACCGGCGCCTGGTCCGATCCCGTGGCGTGGGCCGCGTTGGCCCCGCTCTTCGCCCTCGCCGGCGCGCTGCTCGTCGGCCTGTTCGGTCGCCGCTGGCCCGAGCCGCTGCCCGGCGTGGTCGCCAGCCTGGCCATCGCAGCCGCCTTCGTCGTCGCGGCCGTCGCGGCCGTCGGCCTGCTCGGCCGCGACGCCGGCGTCGCGCTGACGCTGTGGCCGTTCCTGCCGGTGGCGGGACTCGACGTGTCGGTGGGCGTGGTGGTCGACCCGCTCGCGGCCACCTTCTTGCTGATCATCACCGGCGTGGGCCTGCTGATCCACGTCTACTCGATCGACTACATGCGCGACGACGACGGCAACGCCCGCTACTTCGCGCTGCTCAACCTGTTCGTCGCCTCGATGCTGGTCCTGGTGCTGGCGGACTCGCTGGTGCTGCTGTTCGTCGGTTGGGAGGGCGTCGGCGTCTGCTCCTACCTGTTGATCGGCTTCTGGTACCGGCAGCGGGCCAACGCCGACGCCGGCCGCAAGGCGTTCATCGTCAACCGCATCGGCGACGCCGGCTTCCTGCTGGCGAGCTTCCTGGTGGCGGCCACCTTCGGCACGCTCACGATCGCCGACGCGAACGCGCAGGCGGGGTCCTTCGCCTTCGGCGCCGGCGTCCTCACGGCGATCGGCCTCCTCTTCCTGCTGGCGGCCGCCGGCAAGAGCGCGCAGCTGCCGCTGCACGTGTGGCTGCCGGACGCCATGGCCGGCCCGACCCCGGTGTCGGCCCTCATCCACGCGGCGACCATGGTCACCGCGGGCGTCTACCTCGTCGCGCGGCTCAGCCCGCTGTACGCCCAGGCGCCGGCGGCCTCGGCGGCGGTGGCGTGGGTCGGCGCGCTCACGGCGCTCATCGCCGCCGTCGCCGCGCTGGCGCAGACCGACATCAAGCGCATCCTGGCGTACTCCACCGTCAGCCAGCTCGGCTTCATGTTCGCCGCAGTCGGCGCGGGGGCCTACGCCGCGGCCGTCTTCCACGTCTTCACGCACGCCTTCTTCAAGGGGCTGCTGTTCCTGGCCGCCGGCTCGGTGATCCACGCCCTGCACGGTGAGCAGGACGTGCGCCGGATGGGCGGCCTGGGCCGCCGCATGCGGCTGACGGGCAGCAGCGCCCTCGTCGGCACCCTGGCGATCGCGGGCGTGCCGCTGCTGTCCGGCTTCTTCAGCAAGGAGGCCATCCTCGGCGGCGTGTGGAACTCGACGCTGGTCGAGGACTACGGCAGCCGGCTGCTCTTCGCGCTGCTGCTCGTCACGGCCGGCCTGACGGCGTTCTACATGTTCCGCTGGTACCACCGGGTCTTCTGTGGGGAGTCGCGCCTGGCGCGCGACGTCGCGGCCAAGGTGCACGAGTCGCCCGGGACGATGACCGCGCCGCTCGTCGTCCTCGCGGCGCTCGCGGCCGTGGCCGGCTACCTCGGCCTGCCCGCCTTCGCGTTCCCCAACTGGATCAAGTCGTGGCTGGCGCCGTCGCTGGCCTCGGTGGGGGCGCTGCACCCGCCGCTGTGGGTCGAGTGGCTGCTGGTGGCGGCCTCGGTCGTGGCCGCCGCCGCCGGGCTGGCTGCCGGCTGGTGGATCTACGAGCGTGGGCGCGGGGCCCTCGCCGAGCGCGTGGGCGGCGGCGTCATGGGCCGCTTCGCGCGTGACGGGCTGGGCTTCGACGCCGCCTACCGCGCCGGCGCGGTCAGCACCGCCGAGGGCCTCGCGGCAGGCCTGGCGGTCGCCGACCGTGACCTGCTCGACCGCGGCATCGCGGCCGGGGTCACCACCGCGAGCTGGCTGGGCCGGGCGGTCGCAGCCTGGCAGTCGGGCTTCGTCCGGCTTTACGCCCTCGCCACGCTCATCGGCCTGACCGCGCTCGCGGTCGTCGTGGCCGCGCTCGGAGGTCGCGCGTGATCGCCGCCCTGATGGTCCTGCTGCCCCTGGCGGTCGCGGTCGCGCTGGCGCTGGCGCCCAAGCCCGCGGTCCACCGGCCGCTGGCCATGTTCGGCGTCGTCGCCACGCTGGTCCTCGGCCTGCTGGCCGTCGATGGCGGCGGCCGCCTGGAGGTGCCGTGGATCGCCTCGCTCGGCACCTGGATCGCCCTCGACGCGACCGGCGCCGGCGGGGTGCTGGCGCGCGTCGCCGCCGCCGTCCTGCTGCCGACGGTGCTGTGGGCAGGCGCGCGGGTGGAAAGTCGCCCGCACCTGTTCCTGGCCTGGCTGCTCGCCACCCTGGCCGGCCTGAGTGGCATCTTCCTGGCGCGCGACCTGGTGCTCTTCTACGTGTTCTGGGAGCTGACGCTGCTGCCCGGCCTGGCGCTGCTGGCGGGTTGGGGCTTGACCCATCGCCGCGCGGCGATGGTCAAGTACCTGCTGTACGCGGTGGCGGGGTCGTTCGCCATGCTGATCGCGGTGCTGGCGGTCGGCCCACTCTCGGGCGCGGCGGGCTACCGCTTCGATCAGCTGTTGGCCGCCGCCCCGCTGCTGGACCCGCTGACCCAGACCTGGATCTTCGCCGGCTTCGCCTTCGCGTTCGCCGTCAAGCTGCCCATCTTCCCGCTGCACGCGTGGCTCGTCGACGTGCACGAGCAGAACCACGCGAGCGGCGCGGCGGACGTCGCCGGGACGCTGTACAAGGTGGGTGGGTTCGGGCTCTTCGCCTGGGCCATCCCCCTGCTGCCGGCCGGTGCGACCGCCCTCGCCCCGCTCGGGCTCGCGCTCGGCGCCTTCACCGCCGTGTACGGCGCGCTGATCGCCACCCGCCACGCGCACCTCAAGCGCATCCTGGCCTACGCCTCGCTGTCGCACATGGGGGTGGTGGCGGTCGGCCTGTTCTCGCTGCACCTGGCGGGCAAGACCGGCTCCATGGCGCTGCTCGCGGCGCAGATGGTCACCACCGGCGGGCTCTTCCTGGTCAGCGGCATGCTCCACGACCGGCGCGGCTCCTTCGAGCTGGACGCGTTCGGCGGCCTCGCGCGGAGCGCGCCGGCGCTCGCCGCCGCGACCCTGGTGGTGCTGTTCGCCAGCATCGGCGTGCCCGGCCTGGCGAACTTCCCGGGCGAGTTCCTGGCGCTGCTCGGCGCCTACCAGGCGGCGCCCGCGGCGGCCGTGCTGGCGCTCCTGGCGGTGGTGGCGGCCGGCGCCCTGGGCGTCAACCTCTACCAACGCCTCTTCCAGGGCGAGGGCCGGGAGCGCGTGCGCGACGTCACCCCGCTGGAGGTCGCCGTCTTCGCGCCCATCCTGGCGCTCACGCTGTGGTTGGGGGTGGCGCCGGCCGCCAACCTGACCACCTTCGAGCGTGAGGCCGCGGCCGCCCAGACCGTGACGGCCGAGGCCGCGCCGGTGGTCGCCGAGATCGCGGCGGCCGTCGGCGTCCTGGCCGCGGGGGGTGTGCGATGAGCCTGCCGCCGATCATCGGCGACCTGACGCCGCTCGTGCCGGCCGTGACGCTCGTCGCCTTCGCGGCGATCACGTTGCTGTTCGGCGTGTTCACCCGCGAGCGTGTCGCGCTCAACGAGCG
>Ga0114946_10002059_pt1 | contig 13794 bp, 9 predicted proteins | sample WalLakDeSediment_FD_88676 | JGI IMG/M metagenome (GOLD analysis project Ga0114946, IMG submission 88676) | Lake sediment microbial communities from Walker lake, Nevada to study Microbial Dark Matter (Phase II) - Walker Lake 11/02/13 Deep Sediment | ecosystem: Environmental > Aquatic > Freshwater...
AGGTTGTTATTTTGACATAAAATGCACCCTCTCCGGGCGCGAACACGAACAAGCCGGAAACAATTCTTTACAAAACATTTCACAGGGATTTATATGTCAATAATTGAATTTTTGAACACACAAAGATAATAAATACTTTATATCTGCAACACTGTTGCATTAATTTTTTTCAATGATCATGGGAAAATCCACCATGATATCGGAGTGGCCGGCGGTGGGGGGGTTGTCAGGGCTTTTTCCGAATGCGATGTGTCTCAGCATCACCCTGAGCGTTCCGGCCTGCGGCGCTTCCGGCCCGGTGTGCCATGAGGTTTCAAAACCGAGCGGATAGCCGAGCCTGTCGGTATCCAGTATGGTTATTTGCAGGCCGTTAATGCTTGCCGGTAAAAAGAAAAACAGGTGCTGATGCCCTGCCTGCCTGATGGCCGGGGTCATGTCGACCGGTGGATCTTTTGTTTTGTCGGCCAGTTTGATGCTGACACTGTACGCTTGATTTGCATGAAGGAAGATGGTGTCAAACCTTACCGGATCATTGCCTCCGGGTCCATCGGGGTCGTCAAAAACGACTTCCCTGATGAGCTCTCCATTTTGCCTGAATTCAAGCGTCAGCGTGGTAACGGGTTCATGTCCCGAGTCATCGACCGGATCTTTCACCTCCTTCATGCATTGCAAAAACAGGCTGAGCAATGCCAGCAGAAGCATCCTGATCATCATCACTTTTGTGTTCATTGTGTCATTGTATTATATTTCATAACCACATCCCGTTAACGGAGGGATGTCTCACTGCGTTCGACATGACACGGGTTACAGCATCTGTTACCCGTTATCACCGCGGTTCAGGGGGATCTTCACCCTGAGCGCGATGTTCATTCCGCTTTCGGGGGTGAAGTACCGCATGCGGTTCAGGTAATCGCGGTAATTGACATTGGTGGCGTTGTACACCGACAGCCCCCATGTGATGCCCGATAAGGGGTTTGTCCAGCCCGCTTCAGCATGGAGCAGGGTATATGCCCGGGGCGGCGGGGCGTAGTCGGCCGCTATGTTGTTTTCATTTTTTCGTGGGATGCGTTTTTGTCTTGCCGTATGTTCCAGTGCCAGGGTCAGCCATGCATTTTCTGCGCCACTTCCGGGAAGGGGATTCCATGTCAGGCCAAGCCGGTAGCGGTCGGCCGGCATCATCACGATCCAGTCGTTGCGGTGCGTGTCCCTGGCCCACAGCATGTCGGCCTCCAGGTCGAAGCGGAGCCGGGCCAACGGGACGAGAAACAGCCCGAGGTTGGCCGTGGTGATGCGTGCGTTGGTTTGCCGGTATTCAAAGCGCGGGTAGTAGCCGTTGATGGTCAGCGCAGGGGGCAGCACCGGCTGCAGATAGATGTAATGATCAATCACATTGTTCCCCAGTGACGACCTCAACCCCCAGTTGCTGCCTGGCGTCCAGTCGATCATGAGGTTCATGTTCAACGATTTTTCTGCGTCGAAAGCCGGGTTGCCGGTTTCGATGCCTGCCACTCCCTGGTGCAGGCCGTTGGCATACAGTTCATTGGGTGACGGGGGGCGCCAGGCGGTGGCCATGTTGGCCGTCAGCCCGACGTTCCCGCGTGGCCGGAACACCGTACCAACCGATGCGGTGGCATGGCTGAAAACACGTTCATGTCTTGTCAGCACGCCCCCCTGGCGGTAATACGACTCAAACCACCAGTAGTCGTACCGTGCACCAAGCTCGTGGGTCCAGACAGGGCTTTTCTCCCACTGCAGAATGGTGTAGATGGCAGGCTGAGCCGACTGGTAGTTCCTGATAAATATGCGTGCACTCGAAGGATGGTTGATGTTTTGCTGAAACGAGGCATCCAGTCCGCTTTCCCACACCAGGTCGTGTGGCAGGAACACCTTGTGGGCCATGTTTGCCGCCGTGGTGCCCATTTCGAGGCTCAGCTCCGGGAAGGCGATATGGCTGCGCACGTCGTATTCGTCGCGCCGGTTTTCCTGGTGCGACAGCAGCAGCCGGGTTTGGTGGCTGTTGTTCCAGCGGAGGTCGAGTTCCCATTTGGCCGTGAGATGGCTGACCTCTTGCCGGGGGCGGTCGGTATGGTAGCTGAAGCTGCTCTGATAAAGCGGCATATCGCTGTTGATGGCCAGGTTCAGGTCGTCGAGGTTCTCGGTATGTGCGCCGGGGTAGAGGCCTGTCACTGCGCTGAACCGGGATACCATGGCGGTTAAGGTATGCCTTCTCCCGTGTTGTCCGGCCTGCACCAGCCAGTTGGCTTCATGCATGGCCGTGTTGGCCACCCAGTTGCCCGGCACGCGCTGTGCCCCGCCCCTTTTATGGGTGGCCTGCACCCGCCAGTTGATATTCCATGCAGGGATGAGCATGCCTTCCAGGCGGCTGCTGACAACCCCCATGGCATTGTTGCTGAACGCGCCCAGGTGCAGCTCCCCGTGCAGCCTGCGGCTGTCGTCGACAGGCGCCGCCCCGATCAGCACCACGCCCCCTATGGCCTGCGGACCGTGGCGCACCGTGGCAGCGCCCCTGACCACCTGCAGCCTGCCGGCCATGAAAGGATCGACCTCAGGGGCATGGTCGGCACCCCATTGCTGGCTCTCAAGACGTACACCCTGGTTCACAATGACAATGCGGTTGCTGTGCAGCCCGCCAATCACCGGCTTGGCAATGCCATGCCCGGTGGCCAGCGTCCTGACACCACTTACACGGTCGAGCGACTGCGCCAGGCTGAGCCCGCGCGTCTCAAACAGACCGATGCCCACGATCTCATCCATGACAAGCGGCGCCCTGAGGTTGCCCGCCCTGATGACAACCGGCTCCAGGTTGATCGACGCCGGGGGTAAAAGTAGATTGATGGTGTCTGATGCCTCCATGCTGACTTGCATTGTCACCGGGTCATAACCCACATGGCTGGTTGTCAGCACATGAAGACCCCGGCACAGCCCGAAAAAGGCCGCCTGGCCATTCTCATCGGTAGCCACCGGTTCCTTCCCGCTGATCCACACCACCATTCCCGGAACAGCATGAAAACTGTCCTGCTCACTGACCATGACCTGCAGCGAAAGACCGCACGGCCCCGACGGGGTAGCCAGAGCCATCCCACGAAAAAAAAGAAGAGAAGCCAGCAGGACGACCTTCAAAACGGCTCCCTGCTGCCATGATCTCCGTATAGCGGGGCTGTGAAAAATACGGGAAACAATCAGTTCTGGCAATTTGGACATACCCCCGACAGCACAAAGTTCAACGCTTCAACAACATAATTCTCCGGGAGGGAGTAACTTGGGCTTACCTCATCGAGACAGGTCATCTCGTGGCATCTGTGACAACTGAAATGCGCGTGGTCGTGGTGTTCGTGATGGGGAACCGTTGGCGGGTGGCTGCAGCGGGCATACTTCACCGCCCCGTCCACATTATGCACCTTGTGTATCAAACCCTCTTCCTCCAGGCGCCTCAGCACCCGGTACACGGTAACACGGTCGCACAGACCGCCGAGCCGCTCCTGCAGATCGGCATGCGACAGGGCTACATCCGAATGCAGCAATATTTCCTGTATGCGCTTTTTTGCGCGGGTATTTCTGCTCATCATGGCGGAATTTAAATGCAACTTTGTTGCAAATATACAAAATTATTTGGTTTCTGATTCGTGCATTGTGCGATGGGGTATTGCTGAAACCCCATTCATCACCTTTTTTTCGTCATTCATCATTTTTTATTTGTGCGGGCACTAAAGCTGCAATAATTTTGGTTTGGTTTTATGCCTGTTGTTAAATAAACATAATATAAAAACTAAATCCTTAGTCAAACGTTAATCAAGCTGAGTTAATGAAAACAATGTAACCCTTAAAAATAGTAAGCTATGAAAAGTATCAATAAATTTTTCCTTGTCATTTTCCTGAGCACCCTTGTTTCAACGGCATTTGCTGCCAGCAGCACCATGACCTTTTTCGGTCGCAACGGCCATGTGGCTGAGATCCCGGTGATGGTTGAGGAAGCCCCCGACACCATACCCTGTGAGATTGCGGGTATCCTTTACGCCGAGCGGCAGGCCAAAAGAAGGATGCTGATTGAAACACGTTTTGACATTCATTCCCTTTACATTCCGGAAGATGATGCAATTGAACGAAAGGATGAAATCCTCAATCTTCTCTTAAACATTTAAATGCGTTGCTGCTTTCAGCGGCATTTTACCGGCAACTGTTTCACGCTTAAAGAGGAGGCCGGCCGCAAAGGCCGGCCTAATAATATACTTCGGTCTGTATGCCCAGGGCTTCTACCCTTTGTGCAATCTCCTGCAGTGTTTCCATGCTGATTTTTTCGGCATCTTCTATGGGGGTTTCACGGGCTATGGGATAGATCATCACACACTGTGGCCTGATCTTATCGAGGTTGCCGAGCCAGGCTGTCACTTCCCCGTTCGTCGTATTGTCAAAGGCCACATTGTGGTAGGTGCCTTTAACGAACAAAGACTGTATGATCAGTTTTCCTTCAAAGCGTGTAAGGTTTTCAATGATCTGCCGGAGGGTTATTTTTATCCTGGGATTGTTGATTCGCTGAAATGTTTCTTCCGTGCCGGCATCCAGCTTCAGGATGTTCTGATCGACCTTCAGCAGGGCGTTTACGATCTCTTGTCTGTTGACAAGGCTGGCATTGCTGAGCACGGCGATCCCGGCCGAAGGGAAATATTTATCGCGCAACGCAACGGCATCGTCAATAATGCCCGGAAAATCAGGGTGCAGGGTGGGTTCTCCGTTGCCGGCAAAGGTGATGTTGGTGATCATGTCGTTCCGTGCGGCCATGGCAACCAGTTTCCTTTCCAGCTCTGCCCTGACCTCCTCCCTCCCCGGAAACCCCGACACCTCTCCCATGGTCTTATCACCCACTTCATCGCATTCTGCCCCCCGCGCAGCACTGAGCACTGAGCGCTGAGATTTTAGCCCCTCTCTCCGTCCCTCAGTCCCTCTCTCTCTCCCTCCCTCCCTCTCTCCCTCCGCCCCCGATAGGCCAGGACCTGCCGTACCAAACGTCCCTTCGTCTCTCAGTCCCTCCGTCTCTTCGTCCCTCAGTCCCTTAGTCCCTCCCGTCTCCCCTGTCCACCCGCACTCACAGTACAGGCAATTGAAGGTACAGGCTTTCTTGTTGAGCGGCAACAGGTTGACGCCCAGTGAGATTCCTAGTCGCCGGCTGCGTACCGGGCCAAAAACCACCTGTTCAAAAAGAAAACCAGCCATGGCAGATCAATTATCAACAGTGCCGGCTGGCATCTCCGTTGGTTTATCGATTCTGAAGAAACTTTTCTGGAACAGCAGCAGCACGAACACGCCGATGGTAATGGATGAGTCAGCTGCATTGAACACGGGCCGGAAAAAGATGAACTCCTGTCCGCCCCAGAATGGGAACCATGCAGGAAAGGTAGTTTGGATGATTGGGAAGTACAGCATATCTACCACTTTGCCGTATAGCAGGGGGGCGTACCCGCCACTTTCCGGAAAGGCGGCAGCCACCTGGTTGAAATAGCTGGCGCTGAACACGACGCCGTAAAATACGCTGTCGATGATATTTCCCAGGGCCCCGGCAAGGATCATCGACACGCTGATGATAAAGCCGGTGGGTGCATTCTTTCCGACCATCCGGGAGAGATAAATGCTGATAAAGACCACGGCAACGATGCGGAAGATGGTGAGCATGAGTTTGCCGTATTCTCCTGCAAACTGGAAGCCAAAAGCCATTCCGGGATTTTCGGTGAAGTGCAGCAGAAACCAGTTGCCGAACACGGGGATGCTCTGACCCAGCGTCATATTGGTTTTCACCAATATCTTCGACAGCTGGTCAACCAATAAGACCAGGAAAATGATCACCCACGGAATATGTTTTTTTTTCAAAACGGGTTCCGCGTTTTGTGTTACTTGTTCTGCTTGAGTTTTGCCTCTATGCTGAGTGTGGCATGCGGCACACTTCTGAGCCGTTCTTTGGAAATAAGCTTTCCTGTAACACGGCAGACGCCATATGTCTTATTTTCTATCCGGATAAGTGCATTTTCCAGGTCGCGGATAAATTTCTGCTGCCGGGAAGCCAGCTGGCCGTTTTCTTCTTTTGAGAGTACCTGGGAACCTTCTTCCAGAATTTTGAAGGACGGGGATGTATCGTTGGTGTCGTTGGCATTCTGGGTGGTATAGGCCTCTGTAAGCAGCTTCAGGCCTTCCCTTGCATCCACAAGCTTTCGCAGGATGATTTCCCTGAACTCCTGGAGTTCATCATCAGAAAACCTTGTTTTTTCACGTTTGGTTTCCATATTCTTGGGGTTTTAATGCTTGTTAAGAATTTATTTTGTTGATCAGGATAAAGGTCTCAAGGCTGTCGGTCAGTTCCACGGCTACTTTTCCATTATTCCCGATATGTTCTTCATAGTGCAATGCTGATGCCAGCGTTTCCGAACAAATATAGTCATTATTGTTGAAAACCGCATCACTTATTTCCGGATGACGTTCAACAAATATTTCTATTTTGTCTGTTACCTCCAGTCCCATTTCTTTTCGAAGGTTTTGTATCCTGTTGATCAGCTCTCTGGCAATTCCTTCGTTTTTCAATTCGCTGGTGATGGTGATGTCCAGGGCGACGGTCAGACTGCCTTCATTGGCCACCAGCCAGCCCGGGATGTCTTCGGAGATGATCTCCACATCGTCGGCAGAAAGCGTTATCTGCTGCCCGTCGATGAGAAGCTGCGCGGCACGTTCTGTTTCCATGCGTGCGATATCATCCTGGGTGAATGCAGCGATGGCGGCGGCAATATTTTTCATGAGCTTCCCGTACTTCGGACCCAGGGTTTTAAAGTTGGGTTTGATTTTTTTTACCAGCACACCGGCAGTTTCATTGAGGTATTCTATCTCTTTCACATTCACTTCCGACAATATCAGTTGCTCCACGCTGTGCAGCCGGCGGTTGAATGTTTCATCCAGTACCGGTATCATGATCTTTTGCAGTGGCTGTCTGACCCTGATGTTTGTTTTTTTACGCAGAGAGAGGACCATTGAAGAGATTTTTTGTGCCAGCTGCATGCGTTCTTCAAGGTCACTGTCGACCCATTGCTGATCGGCAACGGGAAAATCTGTCAGGTGCACCGAGATGACATCATGCCGTTTTGTGACCGAATTCAGGTCGATGAACAGGCGGTCGCTGAAAAACGGGGCGATGGGTGCCGAGAGCATTGAAATGGTCTCCAGGCAGCTGTAAAGGGTCTGATAGGCCGAAATTTTATCCTGGGAATACTCTCCTTTCCAGAACCTTCTCCTGCAAAGCCTGACGTACCAGTTGCTAAGGTGCTCATTGACGAACTCCTGTATAAGGCGGCCGGCGCGGGTTGGCTCAAAGTTCCGGTAGCTGTCATCCACCTTCATGATCAGGGTGTTCAGTTCAGAGAGTATCCAGCGGTCTATTTCCGGTCTGTTTTTCAGGGGCACTTCCGCTTCTTCACAGGCAAACCCGTCGATATTGGCATACAGTGCAAAAAAGGCATACGTGTTGTAGAGGGTTCCGAAGAATTTTCGCTGCACCTCGGCCACGCCCTCCTCGTCAAATTTCAGGTTATCCCAGGGCTGGGCATTGGTGATCAGGTACCACCTGGTGGCATCAGGCCCGTATTTTTCTATGGTCTGGAAGGGGTTAGCGGCATTGCCGAGGCGCTTCGACATTTTGTTTCCGTTCTTGTCGAGGATCAGGCCATTGGAGACCACTGTTTTGAAGGCAACCGAGTCAAAAACCATGGCGGCAATGGCGTGCAGGGTATAGAACCACCCCCGTGTCTGGTCAACGCCTTCGGCGATGAAGTCAGCGGGAAAATTGCTGTGGAAAAGTTCCTGGTTTTCGAAGGGGTAATGAAACTGTGCGTAGGGCATGGCGCCGCTGTCGAACCATACGTCGATCAGGTCTGATTCGCGCAGCATCTTTTTCCCGGAGGGAGAGACCAGTATGATCTCATCGACGAATGGCCGGTGCATATCGAACACCTTGTAGTTCGATTCCGACATGTCGCCGGGTATGAATTTCCCGAGCGGATTACCGTCCATGAACCCGGCATTCACCGACTTGTCGATTTCTTCCTTGAGCTGTGCCAGGGAACCGATGCATGTTCTTTCTTCCTGGTCTTCGGTAGCCCAGATGGGCAGGGGCACGCCCCAGTAGCGCGACCGGCTGAGGTTCCAGTCCTGCAGGTTTTCAAGCCAGTTGCCAAAGCGGCCGGTGCCGGTGCTTTCGGGCTTCCACCGTATCTGGTTGTTCAGGGCGATCATCCGGTCTCTCAGGGCGGTGGACCGCACGAACCAGCTGTCGAGGGGGTAGTAAAGGATTGGTTTGTCGGTTCGCCAGCAGTGCGGATAGGAGTGTTCGTACTTTTCCGACCGGAAAGCCCTGTTTTCGGTTTTCAGTTTGATGATGATATCCACATCGACCGGTCGTTCTTCCGCCTCTGCCGGGTCGGTGATGTATTCAGGCTTCACATACCTGCCCGCAAATTCTCCCATCTGCTCAACGAACCTGCCGAGCTTGTCAACCATGGTCAGGGCCCCCAGCCCGTACTGCCGGTCGGTTTTAAAGTCGTCGGCACCAAAGCTCGGTGCAATGTGCACCACGCCTGTACCTTCTTCGGTGGTAACGAAATCACCCATTACCACACGGAAAGGGTCGCCGGATTCGGGCTGTGCATAAGGGAGCAGCTGCTCATAACGGATTCCTTCGAAACGATGGCCCGGGTAGTGCCCGGTAATACGCCAGGGAATCACCTTGTCGCCGGGTTTATAGTCTTCCGGCGGCAGGTTCTCCTGGTCAGGGTTGAAGAAGCTCCCCAGCAGATCGCGTGCGAGAATGACCTCTGCCGGCTCGTGGGTATATTGGTTGAAGGTCCTTACCTTCACATAGTCAATGTTTTTCCCCAGGGCCAGTCCGGTATTGCTGGGCAGGGTCCAGGGCGTGGTGGTCCAGGCAAGGATGAACACCTCCGGGCTGTCGTCGTCGAACAGAAATCCGGATTGTTCGTTGCGGACCACCTTGAACTGTGCCGTAACGGAGTTGTCTTTGACGTTGCGGTAACAGCCCGGCTGGTTCAGCTCATGCGTGCTCAGGCCGGTACCGGCGGCGGGCGAATAGGGCTGTATGGAATATCCCTTGTACAGAAGGCCTTTCTCAAAAAGCTTCGACAAGAGGTACCAGACCGTCTCTATGTATTTGTTTTCGAAAGTGATGTATGGGTCGTCGAGGTCAACCCAGTAGCCCATGCGTTTGGTCAGGTCATCCCACCTGTCCTTGTATTTCATCACATCCTTGCGGCACGCCTGGTTGAACTCCGATATGGTTATTCCATTTCCAATGTCTTCCTTGGTGATGCCCAGCATCTTTTCGACACCGATCTCTACCGGCAGGCCGTGGGTGTCCCATCCTGCCTTGCGGTTTACCAGGTAGCCCTTCTGGGTATGGTAGCGGCAGAAAATATCCTTGATGGCACGGGAAATCACATGATGAATACCCGGCAGGCCGTTGGCCGAAGGGGGCCCTTCATAAAACACCCATGGCTGATGGCCTTGCCGTATCTCAAGACTTTTCCTGAACACCTGCTGCTGCTCCCAGAAATCACCGATCTCATTGCCCGTTGCCGACAGATCAAGCTTTTTGTATTCTTTGTATTTTGACATCTTTCCCAAATTGAACCCCCTTCTGCAAATCCTGCATGCTTCAGGACCGTTAACGTTCTTCCGAAACACATGGATTTTTTAGAACCGCAAAAGTAGTAATTTTTTTGGGATTTTCAATTGCCGGGCCATCAGAAATAAATCTTACGGTAATTCAGCGAGTGGGATGAGGAATGAAAAGACGGAACCCTGGTCTTCCTCTGATGAAAAATCAACCTGTCCGCCAAGGTTTTCTATGATGGCTTTCACCATCGACAAGCCCAGTCCCATCCCGCTTGTCTTGGTGGTAAAATTGGGACTGAATATGTTGTCTTTCAGTGATTCCGGGATTCCACATCCATAATCTTTTATTCCGACATACAAATGCTTTTCCTGTTGGGTACAGATGACGTCTACCTGTGCTGTCTGGTGTTTGGGATAGGATTGTATGGCGTTGTTGATCAGGTTGTTTATTACCCTTATCAATTGGCTTCTATCTGCTCTGACCATCAGGGGATGGATGCCGGGGGGCATGCTGAGGTTTATGACGACGTTGTCGGCATCGTTGAACAGGCCGAGGGCTTCCGGCAGGAACAGTCTGAAGTCGAGTTTGTTATTGTTTCCGGCGGGCATTTTGGCGAAATCAGAGAACGCGCCTGCTATCAGGGCGAGGTTGTCAATCTGTTCTATCATGGTTTTTGAAAACCGCGACAGGCGGTCTTCCCAGTCTGGCACTTTTTCGTTCCAGGCCTTTTCCAGGTACTGTATGTTAAGCCGCATGGGGGTGAGCGGGTTTTTGATCTCATGGGCAACCTGCTTGGCCATTTCCCGCCAGGCGCTTTCACGTTCACTGCGGGCGAGCAGATGGGCGCTTTCTGACAGCTCGTCGATCATTCGGTTGTATTCGACCACCAGGCTGCCAATCTCGTCGTTGCGGGTCCAGTCGATTTTCTGGTTGGTACGGCCCAGCTGCACCCGCGACAAGTGCTCCCGGATCAGCTGCAAAGGACGGGTCACGAAATTGGAGATAAAAAGTGCCACAATAATGGCGATCACCAGCAATAACAGATAAATATTAATGAATGCCACAAGAAAATAGGTCATCTCGGCGCGCAGCTCCCCCTGTTTGGCAAAATAGGGCAGGTTGATGTAACCAAGCAGTTCCTGATACGGGTTTCGTAAAAGGATATAGGCCGACAGGTATTCCAGCTTGCCGATATTTTCTGTGTGGATAAACTGGTTGAGCCGATGGTTGCGAAGGGAAAAGAAGGCAATGGGGTTCATCAGGGTGCCTGCAAGCCCTTCTTCGAACACTTTCCATCGGCTCGACGACAACAGGCTGCCGTCGATATCGTACAGGTTGATGTCGGTAAAGAAGATGTTCGACTGCCTTAGCAGCATGTCAGTCAGATACGCCAGGTTGCGATCGTCGAACTGTTGGATGTCGGCCATGTCGAGGGTAATTTCCGTATCAATGAGAATGCTGTGGGCTTTTTCCCGCAAAAAGGCCAGGTTCTTATTGTCCGACACATTCATGATAAACAGGGCCGAGGCGCCCCCGATGGCCAGTACAGAAACAATGACCATGGTGATCATCGACGCCCTGACCCTGCGCTTGAAATTCAGGCGGAAGATCGCGGAGCGCGACTGTTTGGCGGTCATCATGTAAAAGATCACGATCAGGACAAAAAACAGGATGAACAGGTAGGAAAAGGGGGCGATTTTTTCGAGAAACGTTTCTACCGGACGGCTGATTATGATCTGTATCGATTCATCCTTTTGGTATAAAAGATGGTTGTATCCATCAAAAAAGAAAGAAAAAAAGACCTCGTCCGTGTCGCTATAGGTCGAAGCATACATGCTGTAATTATATGCGCCGGATTTGCTGATGAGCAGCCCATCCCTGTAGGTGGCGTAGGAATAGTTGCCGATGTTGCGGTTGATGTCGATCCGGTCGTCGATCAGCAGTTCCGGAAAACCCAGGTCGCGGGAAACATATTTTGAGTCGAGCTCAAGGTAAATGAAATATTCTGCCGGATCCTCCTCCAGGTCGCCTGTTTTAACGGGAATGATGCATATATAACTGTTCCTGCCCGTGTTGTTGTCGAGATAGATCAGCTTGTCGCTGATGGTGAACTTGCCAAACCGGTCGATGTAATCTTCAAAGTACTGCATACATTGCATAACCTGGTAGGAAGGCAGGATCTGGATCCGGTCGCCCGGGCGGCATACTGTCGTTTGCAGGTCGTATTTCACCCAGAAATCATAGAAGTAATGATGGAGCAAATACCGGTTTATGGCGCCTTCATTGTAAGGATCATTAATGACCAGGTTTCTGAGCTGGTGGTCGATGAACAGGTCTGCTTCCATTTCCATGAAAAGGAACTCAGCAACCGGGTCCTGCTCTGAGGCGAGCTGCAGGGCAATCGATTTGGTCCTTTCCAGCTCCTTCTCATTTTTAAATGTATTGATGGCGATGCTGCTGATGAGGCTAAACAGGAAGAGGGAAACCATCAGGGAGGTAAAGCCGGCCTGGGGGGATCCGCTTCTCCGTTCCATCTCAAAAACCAGCATGGTGGCAAAGTACAGGAACCATTGCAGGGGGTGGGGGCCGACGAGGAGCCACTGCAACAATATGAAAACACCGAGCGACACCAGAAATACCGTCCACAGAAGCGACGGGCTGCGAAGCAGTTTCATGGCCACCCGGAAAAGAAAAACACTGAAGAAAAAATACGCGAAGAAGATGCAGCCAATGATGAGAAATCCAACCAGGCTGTATATGTCGAGGCTGAATATGAAATTCACATCCAGGTTAAGGTTTGAATCGATGACCAGGCTTCTTATAAGGAAAACCGTGGCGATGCAGTAGAGATAGATGAGGATGAAAATCCCCAGACTGAAAAATATCCGTAAGGTGGGATGGATTTTCATCTGAACGTCAAATTGTTTCAGGTGGGCAAACAGAAAAAACGATATGACGCTGAAAAACAACACATTAAGAAACAAATCGCCCAGAGATGGCAGGAAAGCGGACGTGGCATACAAGGCCGGGGAAAAAAGCTTTTCGTGGTAAATGGCACGGGGAAACAGGGCTATAAATGTCAAAAACCTGAACAAACCCATCAACAGGATGAAGCCCAGGATGGCGAGTGTTTTGTTTTTGCGCTGAAACATTACCGAGAAATACCGGAAAGCGGAGAATACGAAAACGACAAGTCCGGCAATACCCAAAAATACAACAAGCCCGGCCATAAAGGGCCTTGTTTCATATAATCCTGTGGTTCTTCTGAGATTCAGTGAGAATGCATATTGGTCCTCGTGGTTAAAAATGGCAAAGCCCTCTTCTTCCCTGTCGGTGATGAAGTAAAAATTACCCTGGATGTTATAATCAGATTGAAATTGATTCTGAAGAAATTTGTTTTGGTACCGGTAGCTGCTTTTTATAAGGGAAAAGACCATATAACGCAGGTTTTCTTCCTGCATCTGTCTGGAAAAATACCACCCATTTCTCAGTTTTTGTATAGAAAAGTCATGGTTGTCGAAAAGGTTTTCATCGATGGGGATGTTATTGTTTGTCCACAACAGCAGCGTATCATGGCTTAACAGAAAGAAAGACAGGCCCTTTTTCCCGTATTTTTCTGTAAGAATTTCGATTATTTCATGTTCTTGTTTTCCGGCATCCATGGCCTGTTGATAGATCTCCGCAAAATCCTGCACTGCTTTTGCCGCCTGCATATCCTTGCGGACAAATTGTTGCTGGAACCGGTTTACCTGGTCTTTGAAATCTATCTCTTTATTTCTGAAACCATACAACAGGGAAGAAAGCAGCATGGCTCCCAGTGCCAGTTGCATCATTACCAGGAAGAACCTTTGCGTTGTTTTTTTCATTGTGCCTGCTTGCTTCCGACCCCGGATTTTTGTCCCATGGTATAAGGCATCAAAAATCATGCATAAAATTCACCTGCTAAATTAAGCAATTTTGGGCATTAATGTCTGTCGGTTTGAAAGCTGCGCCCCTGGCGACCGGGGAGATGACGGCGCGAGACGTTGTTTGGGATCTCTCCCTTCGGTCGAGATGACGGCGCGAGACTCTGTTTGGGATCTCTCCCTTCGGTCGAGATGACGGGGTGAAGGTCA
>Ga0114946_10002060_pt1 | contig 13794 bp, 7 predicted proteins | sample WalLakDeSediment_FD_88676 | JGI IMG/M metagenome (GOLD analysis project Ga0114946, IMG submission 88676) | Lake sediment microbial communities from Walker lake, Nevada to study Microbial Dark Matter (Phase II) - Walker Lake 11/02/13 Deep Sediment | ecosystem: Environmental > Aquatic > Freshwater...
ACACGTGAATATTCTCCGGAAGAACTGAAGGCCTTCAGCCAGGAGGAACACCCTGACAAATTAAAGTCTGTAGCGGAACAGGATGCGGTTTTGCCCGCCGGGCGATTTATCCACAGCAGCTACATCTGGATTATCGCAGGGGTGATCTTCACTTTCCTGATTTTCTGGTTCCACCTGGAAGCGGAGTTATATATCCTGTCGGTCGGCATCCTCTCTTTCGGTATCATCCAGATCATGACCGGCATGCTCATCCGCGGTGGCAACGATAAAAACGGGTTCGTGGTGGTGATCAACGACCTGTTCAAAATGCCGAAAACCATGAAACAGCTTGCTATCGTGCAGTTTTTCTCCTGGTTTGCCCTGTTTGCCATGTGGATCTATACCACCTCCGGGGTGACCAGCACCAAGTACGATATGAAACTCGACGAAGGGACATACCAGGAGCTGGTGCGCATTGTTGACCGGGCGGAGGAGAAGAATGATCCCGCCATCAGCCACGACATACCGGGAGTTCGCGCGGAACTGGACCGTTTCGGCAAACGTTTCGAACAGGGAAAAGAGGTAGCCGTTTCGATGCGGGTGGTACAGTTTTTCAACGACCCGAAACGATACGAAACGCTTGAGCTGGATCCGCGCCTGATCGACCGGTTCCGGCATATCAACCAGGAATACAACAAGGGGGCCGACTGGGTGGGCGTTTTGATGGCAGTTTACAACGGCTTTGCCGCCATCATGGCCTTTGCGCTCATCTGGATGGCCGGCCTGATCGGCAGAAAACGCACGCATGCCGTCAGCCTTTTCATTGGTGGGATCAGTTTCGTGGCTTTCTATTTCATTCAGAACCCGACCATGCTGATCATCCCCGAACTGGGGATCGGACTGGCCTGGGCAAGCATCCTGGCGATGCCCTATGCCATCCTCACAGGTTCATTGCCGCAGCATAAGCTGGGAACATACATGGGCATTTTCAACTTCTTCATCGTGATCCCGCAGATCATGGCGGCCAGCCTGCTGGGGTTTTTCGTCAAAACCTTCGCCGGCGGGCAGGCCATTTATGCCCTTATCCTGGGGGGTATCTCCTTGCTGATCGCTTCTGTGATGATCCTTTTCGTCACGGATGTTGACGAGCAGGTATAAGCAGGAAATATTTTTTTTTCTGGATAACCGGCTCTGAAACGATCTCGTACTCCATACCTGATAATTCATCGGGGGGAATACATTCATAAGCGACCACCAAAGGACGGACGGGATTATGGACCAGTTCATTGAAATCCCTGTATATAGCATATTCCTGCAGGAGGATCTTTTCCACGATATGGATTTCACCGGGAACCGGAGCATGTGCGACCGGCATTATCTCTCTTCTTTCACTTTCGAAATAGAAAATCGTTTGCATGGGAAGGTATGTCGACTTGTAAAGGTAAACCTGCCGGTCTTTAGAAGCATCTGAGATATCAAAAGCGGCCTGCTGGTTTTGCGGGGCGACACCCAGGATAGCCCGGGCGGGCAGCACGGTCAGGTTGAACACCAGGCGGAGGGCCACCATGGCGAAAAGGATGAGGATGGTATAACGGACGAGTCTGGCTTTGGCTGTTTTTTCAGAAAGACAGATCAGGAAGAAATAAGTCATGACCTGGATCATTAAGGGATAGAGCATCAGGATGTAGCGCTGTTTACTTCCGGGCGGGAGCCAGTAAACGGGGAAGTGGACGACCAGCATAAGCAGGGCGAATTTCATCAGGTCATTGCCGCGGATCACCGACAGGAATGATCTCCGGAAAGCGAATATGATCAGCACCGACGCCGGCAGCAGGTTCATCAGCGTATCGAGCGGGTAAAGTACCATATGCAGCAGGTAGTCCCGGAATGTCTCGCCGGAGAAGCGCTTGCCAGATTCCACCGAAAGGCTGAGGAGGTATTGCATGACATCCCCCTGCCTGCTGTAGGCATAAAAATAACCTCCGGTAATGACCAGGAAAAGCAGGATGCCTGCCAGGTGCGCCATGCTGAAAAGTTTCCGGAAGTCTTTCATTACAATGAAGAACACAATCAGCGACAGCCCGGTAAAAACCAGCGAAGGCGCCCCTTTGGTCAGCAGGCCGATGGCCCCCAGCAGGTAAACGGTAAGGAACAACAGATAATATTGTTTCTGCCGTTGAAAATGAAAAAGGCAGATCAGCCCCGAATATGTGACCAGGCTGTAGAACATGTCGATCTCCGCCAGGAGCGAATTGAAGAAGAGGTTGCCGGCAGCCGTCATGAAAAGCACAGATGACAGCGTTCCAAAGGTTAGGCTGACATATCTCCGGCCTGTGAAAAAGATAACAAAGCCGAAAGCGATGAAAGAAACAATGGTGATGATGCGGGTATTGAATTCTGTCGGATTACCGGTGATATGATAGATTGTGGCCAGGATCCAATTGAAGAAGGGAGGCTTGAGGTAATAGCTATCTCCACTGATGGTCGGAACGATCCAGTTATTCCGCAGGAGCATTTCCAGCGCCACCACGGCGCGCCGCGGTTCTTCCCCGTAGAGCTGGGGCAGGCCCGTGTTGATCAGCACCGCCGGCACCAGCAGCGCTGCCAGCACACCCAGCAGGTACAGCTCTTTTTTTGTAAAATGATACAACAGCGTTTTTCAGCTAAGTGTCAGGACAGGACCTGGTATTCTTTTGAAATGAGGATATCCGCGCTGGGCTTCAACGCCTGCACCATTTTGTGCTCCTGTTCCAGGACGGCCATCCGGTATTCGTTCTGCGGTTCTTTCCCCCTGACTACCTGCGCCTTCTTCGTTTCGTGATAGGTCAGCTCGATAAACACGCGCAGGTCAACCCCTTCGGTCTTAATGGCATAGAGCCCGTCGATGACCAGCATATCGATCCCTTTGAAGTCGGTGGTGAGCTGGTCGATCTGTTCCGTGACCAGGTCTACGCAGGGCATGGTCGATTTGCGGTCATTTTTAAAATCGTCGATATTCTTGTAGATCTTATCCCAGTCGTATTCCCCGTACCCTACGACATTTTCTATGCCGTGCTTTTTGCGCCATTCGGTGCGTTCCAGGGGATGGATGCGGTAGTAATTGTCGATGTGGATCGGCTTGGCCATGATGCCGTTCTTGCGCAGTCCGCGCGCCACCACATGCGCCAGCTCCGACTTGCCCGATCCCGACTCGCCGGAAATAGCGATCATAAATTTATCCTTCTTTTGCTCCAGGATTTTCTGGACGATGGCTTCACCGGCTATGCGGTGCTTTTCTTCGATTAATAGTATATCTCCGAGCATATTTATGAAGTTTTGAGGTTTAAGGGTTAAGGTTTAAGTGAGGGTAATTAGTTCAATTTCAACCCAGTCACCACTTTTTAGTTCGTAAGCTTTATTCCTGACGCATATTGGTAGTGTTTCTTCGGTGCGGCTTTCGGCCCTGATGCGGAGCGAGTCAGCAGCGACTTCACATTCATAATCATTCCCCCGGAATTCAAACGAGAAGCTGATCTTTCGCCAGTGATCCGGCAGGTTGGGGCTGAAGCAGGGCATATCGCCGTGCAGGTCGAGTCCGGCATAGGAAAACAGCACTACTAACACTGTGCCTGCCATGACGCCGGCGTGGATCCCTTCGGCTGTAGTACCTCCCTGGATATCCTGATAGTCGCTGGTCAGCGCATCCAGGTAGAGTTCCCAGCTCAGCTTATGGTCGCCGGTGATGTTGGCCAGCTGGGCGTGCACCACGCGGCTCAGGGTTGAACCATGCGAGGTGCGGGCGAGGTAATAGCGGAGGTTCTTCATCAGGTAATCCTCCGGTAGCCGGTAGCCCAGTTTATCGAGGATGTGGTCCACCTCCTCCTTGTTCAGGTTGTAGAAGGTCATCAACGTATCGGCCTGTTTGGCCACCTTGTATTGATCGGGCGATTTGCCTTCCGCCTTCAGAATGCGGTCCATCCGGTAGATATTGCCGTATTTCTTGCGGTATGTATCAAAATCCAGCTCCTCCAGGTCGAAATACCCGTCGTACTGGGCGATGATGCCCTCATCGGAGATTACCAGGTTGAGCCGGGAGGCGATATCGTTCCATCTTTCAATCTCTGCGGGAGTAAGGCCAAAACGCTGCAATAGGGCGCTTTTGTCACTTGCGTTCATCTTTTCGAGCAGTTCTGCCGCCCGTTCCAGCATCCAGGCGACCATCAGGTTGGTGTATGCATTGTCTTTCAGCCCGCCTTCCTCTGTGTCCTGGTATTTTTCGTGAAATTCATCAGGGCCCATCACCTTCGCGATTTCGTATCTGCCAGTGGCTTTGTTGAACAAGCTTTTTCCTGCCCAGAAGCGACAGATCTCGAACAGCAGCTCCGCCCCGTATTTCACCATAAACGCCATATCACCGGTTGAATGAAAGTACTGCCAGATGTTATAGGCGATGGCAAGTGAGACATGCCGCTGCAGGGAGCTGTGATCGGGCCCCCATTCGCCCGAAACGGGGTTCAGGTGGATCACCTGGGTCTCCTCCCGCCCGCTGCTGCCGCTCTGCCAGGGGAACATAGCCCCCTGGAAGCCGTGTTCGGCAGCATATTTGCGTGCCTCGCCAAGCCGGCGGTAACGGTACATCAGCACCGACCGGGTCACCCCGGAGAAATTCATGTTATAAAGGGGAAGGATATACAATTCATCCCAGAAGATGTGACCGCGGTATGCCTCTCCGTGCAGCCCCCGTGCCGGAATGCCGAAGTCGATCTTTTCATTCAGGGGTGAAGTAGTCACCATCAGGTGATACAGGTGCAGGCGCAGCAGCTTCTGCGCCAGCCTGTCGCCTGCAATCCTGATGTCGATCTTGTCCCATATCTCTTCCCACTTGACAGATGATTCTTCAAGGACTTCATCGAATTTCCGGTACTTTTTAATACATTCCAAAGCCTCTTCCAGCGGATCTACTTCTTTGCGGTCCAGGTTGTGATACAGTGCAACGGTTTTCTGCATTTTCAGGTTTTGTCCCTGGCTGACATCATAATGGAATTCGAGCTGTGAACGACCGGCCGTATGGGCCTTGCGAAAATGCACATACACCCTCTCATCGTTATCGAATACTGTCAGTTGGGCAGCGGCGGCAATGGCAATGTTGGATTGCGTGGTTTTCACCACCAGGTGCTGGATGTTCTCTTCCGAGCCCAGCAGGACCGGCTCGATGTGTTTCTGGTTCAATTGGCTGTAACGCTCTACACCGGCATTGATGTGATCGCCGTGTAAACCTGACCGGACTGTGATCCTACCTGTGTAATTAAGCGGTGTAATGGTATATTCCTGCGCGGCCAGGTGGGGATCGTCCATGCTGGCCATCCGGCGGGTCCCGATGCGTGTTTCGCGGCCTTTCGCATCACGGACAACCACCCTGCGGTACAATACCCCGGTGTTGAAATGAAGTATCCGTTTTATCTTAAGTATCTCCGCCTTGTTGATATCAAACCAGTCGTCATCTCCAATACGAAAAGTAACCGGTAGCCAGTTGATGACATTCACGAAATCTTCGTTTTCGATATCCCGGTCACCAACTTTGGAGATGAGCCGGTTATAAACCCCGGCCATGTAAGTGCCGGGATAGTTGTATTTCACGGGTTCCGATTCAGCCATTGCCCCCCTTGTCCCGAAATACCCATTGCCCACTGCCAGCAAGGTTTCGCGTGTCTTTTCCTTTTCCGGGACATAATCGTGATAGGTAATTGACCAGTTGTCGAGCCATAACCCGGTTTTGAACCATTCGACGATCCCTTCAAAGCCGATATCGGTCAAGTCTTTGACTACGATGTCTGCGCCATGGGCGTACAGCTCTTTTTCATTTTCTTCGCGGGCCAGGCCCAGTACCAGTCCGAAATTGCCTTTCCTGCCCGCTTCCACGCCCGAAACGGCATCTTCTACCACTACGGTGCGGTCATAAGTCACACCGAGGTTGTCGGCGGCAACGGTGAAAATATCCGGCTCGGGCTTGCCTTTCAGTCCCAGCTCGGCGCTCACCTCTCCGTCGACCCGCGTTTCAAACATATCGAGCAGCCCGGCCCTTTCCAGTACCTGCCGGCAGTTCTTGCTGGAAGAGGCCACCCCGATCCTGATGCCTTCTTCTTTCAGCTTGTGGAGCAGGGAAACGGTGGAGTCGTAAACTTCAACCCCGTCGCTTTGGAGCGCTTCGTTGAAGGCGATGTTCTTCCGGTTGCCGATGCCGCATACCGTTTCCTTTTCGGGCGGATCGGACGGATCACCGTAAGGCAGGCTGATGCCCCGGGAGGCGAGAAAGGATTCAACTCCTTTGTACCTGGGCTTGCCGTCAACGTAGGGGAGGTAATCGTTTTTCATGGTGAACTCCCGGAACGGCTCTCCATAGCGGGCTTCCCTTTCTCTGAGGTAGCCGTCGAACATCTTTTTCCAGGCAGCGCTATGGACCAGGGCGGTTTTGGTCACCACCCCATCGAGGTCGAAAATCACGGCGTCAAATGCGTATGCGCTCATATATCAGGCAGATTTTAAACCGATAACCAAAAATATTCGTAGGGCGCCAGGTTGATCATCCCCTGGCTGAAGAGCGGTTTGTTTTCCAGCAAACTGGCCTTGAACCCGCGGTCCCATCGCAGGGTCACCGCTTTCCCGGAAAGATTCTGCAGCACCATCACTTCATGATCGCCTTTTTTTCGGGTGTAAGCCATGATCTCATCTGCAGGACGTCCGTCGGTATGAATGAAGTCGAGCCAGGTGATCTCACCGCGCCCGAAAACCCCGGCGGCGTTGCGTGCCTGTAACATCTTCCTGATCCGGTTGAAAACTTCAGATTCATAGCTTCCGGGCTGCGAAAGCTTCGCTTCGACCTCAGGCCAGTCGATCTTTCCCCTCACCAGGAAACGGGTATCGTCTTTGCCTATCACCTTTTTCATTTCCTCATAATAGTCTTCGTCGTTCAGTTTGCCGAATTCGTCGCCATAATAGACCACCGGCGTACCGGGCAGGGTTAGCATGATGGAGAATATCAGCCCGATCCGGTCGGGGTTGCGTTCCATGAGCTCCGACAGGCGGGCGCTGATGCCCTGGCCCAGGCGGAAATCCCATTCCGGCTTGCGGCAGTAAGTTTCATGGATATATTTGCGGTCCTCTTCGGTGACATAAACCAATTCCAGGCTGAGCTCATCATGGCATCGCAGGAAGGTGAACCATTGCGTTCCGGCCGGGATTTCAGGTGTGACAGCAGGGCTGAGGGTACTGAGCACCGGTCCGCGGCTTTCCATTGCCACAGCCTTGAACATCTGCGGCATCAGCGGGAAATGATACCCGGCGTTGCATTCGTCGTTGTCACCAAAATATTTTACCACTTCGTGGGGTTTCTGGCAGGCTTCGGCCAAAAGCAGGATGTTGGGCCGTGCGATGTCGATCACAGCGCGGAAGAACTTCACCACGGTGTGGGTCTTTGGCAGGTTTTCGCAGGTGGTACCCTCTTCTTTCCATATGTACGGGATGGCATCCGCCCGGAAGCCATCTACGCCGCGCTCCAGCCAGAACAGCAGGTTGCGCGACATTTCGATCAGAACACGGGGGTTCCGGTAATTCAGGTCGGGCTGAAAGTCGAAAAAGCGATGGAAAAAGTACTCGTCATCCTCCTTTTTCCAGTTGCTCTCTTCGATCCCTTTGAAGATGATTCGGGCGCCGGCATATTCTTTGCCGGTTTTACTCCAGATAAAGTAGTCGCGGTAAGGGTTGTCCTTCGACTTGCATGCCTCCTGAAACCAGTGGTGCTGGTCGGAGACATGGTTGGTGGCGATATCGAAGATGACGCGCAGCCCGCGGCGGTGGGCCTCGAAAAGAAAGTTCTGGAACACATCCTGCACCTCCTTGTCGGAAGCCGTTTCGTCCAGTCCGGCAAGCTCCCGGCGGATCTTGCGGTAATGGCTGATGTCGAAGCCGGCGTCGCGCATGGGGGAATCCAGGACAGGCAGCAGCCAAATGCAGTTCACCCCCAGATCCTGCAGGTAATCCAGCTTGTCGGTCAGGCCGCGGAAATCCGCATTAAACAGGTCGACGTACAGCGAGTAGACCACTGCGTCGCGGTACCATTCATCTTCCAATGGTGGCAGTGATAAACCGGCAGTAAACTGGCGCATTTCATCGATGAAATCTTCCAGCACGCCGGTGGGTTCACCGGGATACAATTCGTTCCAGATCAGGGCGAGTTTGGAATACTGATCTCTCATGGATATATTTCTTAAATTATTGATTGACTGGCAGTATATTTGACTGAATCCAGCATTTTTCCTGTTACAAAAATATGAATTATTCTGCTACCGGGCTGCCGTTGTGCTGAATAAAAAAGCCCCCCGCTATTGCAGAGGGCTTTTTACAGACCGGGGAGTTTCTCGGCTATTAAGATCTGACTCTAACAGCAACCCGGTCCTGGAACAAGAATGGCCATTTTGAATTCCGGTGTAAGTTTACGTCAAATAGAAGCGGTTTATTATAAAAATATGAAAATTTTATTAAACGGGGGTTGTTGAAAAAGGGGTAAGGAGTATAAAATCGAGACTGTTTAATATTCATTATTTTTGCCATACAATATTTCAACTAACCTTCCCATGAAATTTCTGCTAAAAAATGTTGTCATTTTAATCATCCTGAGTTTTTCAACATCACTTTCTTCACAAATATCCTTTCCCCGGATCGAACCCCCGTTCTGGTGGGCGGGGATGAATGAACCGACGCTGCAACTGATGATATACGGGCAGGGGATGGCGGAGATCAATATTCTTACCGACAGCCCCGGGATTACCATTAGCAAGGTCCGAAGATCGGATAATCCCAATTACCTGTTTGTCGACCTGGAAATTGAAAAAGAGGTTGAACCTGGAAGCATCAGGCTGATCTTTGAGTACCAGCGGGAGGTACTTCTTTCGATGGAATATGAGTTGAGAGCCAGGATCGAAGGATCGGCGGAGCGGCGAGGCTTCGGAAAGGAGGATGTCATCTATCTCATTATGCCCGACCGGTTTTCTGACGGCGACCCGGGAAACAACGACGCCGAAGGCATGCTGGAAAAGTCCGACCCGCAGAACCCCGACGGCCGCCATGGCGGGGATATCGAAGGCATCCGGCAGAAGCTCGACTACCTGGCGGATCTTGGCGTCACCTGTGTCTGGCTCAACCCGGTTCTGGAGAACAATATGCCCGCTTATTCATACCATGGATATGCGATCACCGATTTCTACCGCGTTGATCCCAGGTTCGGCACGAATGAGAGTTACAGTGACTTTGTGACGGAATGCCACGAGAATGGCCTGAAGGTGATCATGGATATGGTCTTCAATCATTGCGGGAGTTACCACTGGTGGATGAAGGATATGCCCATGGGCAACTGGATCCACCAGTTCCCGGAATTCACCCGTTCTAACTACCGGGCCGAAACGATGATGGACCCCTACGCTTCCGATTTCGACCGGGAGCGCATGCTGACCGGCTGGTTTGACAGGACGATGCCCGACCTGAACCAGCAGAATGAGATCCTGGCGCAATATCTGATACAGAACAGCATCTGGTGGATAGAATATGCCGGGATCGACGGCATCCGGATGGATACCTACCCTTATTCTTACAAGGATTTCATGGCCGGCTGGATGCACCGGGTCAGGCAGGAGTATCCCCATTTCAGCGTGGTGGGGGAGACCTGGCTTCAGAAAGAGACCCATACAGCTTTTTGGCAGGACGGCTCGCCCGTCAGCGGCGATTATGTATCGCACCTGAGTTATGTGACCGATTTTCCTTTGCACTATGCCTTGCGCGATGCATTCATCCAGGAAGAGGGCTGGACCACCGGCCTGAACCGGCTGTATTACGTTCTGGCTCAGGATCTCGTCTACGCCGATCCTTTCAGCAACGTGACCTTCGCCGACAACCACGACCTGGACCGCTTCTACACCAGCATCGGCGAAGACTTCAACAAGTTTAAGATGGCGATGGCTTTTTTACTGACTACCCGCGGCATCCCGATGATCTATTACGGCACGGAACTGCTGATGACCGGCGAGGAGCACAAGGGGCACGGGTATATCAGGGAGGATTTTCCGCTGGGGAGCTGGTCGGCGGCGGAGCGAAGCGACGTCCCGAGCGAAGCGAGGGATCCCGGTCAGCGGTCGGCGGTCGGCGGTCAGCGGTCGGATGCAACTGAGTATTTGCGGACGTTGCTGAACTGGCGGAAATCGGCGGAGGTGATCCATTCGGGAAGGTTGAAGCAGTTCATACCGGAGGACGGGATCTATGTTTATTTCCGGTACACGATGCAGGATGCGGTGATGGTGGTGATCAACAAGAACAAAGATGATAAGCGGCTTGATCCGGACCGTTTCCGGGAGGTCTTGAAGGATTATTCATCGGGAAGGAATATTGTTTCGGGGGAGGAATTCCTGTTAGAGAAAAACATGAATGTGCCTGCTGAAACGGCATTGATCCTGGAGCTGCGCAAGTGACATTAGGTGGACATTAGGTGGACATTAAGTGGACATTAGGTAGACATTAGGTGGACATTTGGCCCACGCCGTGGGCGTGAAATATTTATAGCCAGGTATGGTTTCCAAGAATGGTTTACAAGTCCCGAAGGGACATTTGACAATAGCCCGCCAATTTATTGGCGGGTCAGGAAGGCGGCAGCAAAAATGCAAGTCCTGAAAGGACGAATGAAAATGCCAGGATTTCAATCCGGTGGATGTTGCGGATTAACCGACGGATTAAAACCCGCCGGATTTGTCAACCGTACCTTCGGCACTGGGTTTTTGCACCACCTGCCTCTTTCCCGGCCAATAAATTGGCGGGCTACTGTCGGAAATCCCTTCGGGATTAGGGTTCCAGGGTTCCAGAGTTCCAAGAACCAAGAACTAAGAACCAAGAACCAAGAACCAAGAGATCCCTCGCTGCGCTCGGGACAGGCCAAGAACCAGGAACCAGGAACCAGTAACCAGGAGATCCCTCGCTGCGCTCGGGACGTCGCTCCGATCCGCTGCCAACTGCGAACTGCGAACTGCCAACTGCGAACTGAGCAGCGTTCATCCCGAAAATCCCGGCATTCATTTACTCAAACCCCTCATTCATACATCTGTTCCCTTTTTGATTTCCGGAGGTTGTAAATTTAGGTTGTCATTTGCTCGCTGCGCGAGCGAGGGTTCCAATGGTTCCAAAGTTCCAATGGTTCCAGGGTTCCAGAGTTCCAGAGTTCCAGAGTTCCAAGGTTCCAGGAACCAAGAGATCCCTCGCTGCGCTCGGGACAGGCCAAGAAACACGAAACACGAAACACGAAACCATAAAACAAACAGCCATGAAAAAATTAAAATTAATTTTCGCAGCCCTCTTGTGCGGCCTGGCATTAAGCCTGAATGCACAAATAATCAATATCCAGGCTTCGTTTTACAGCGAGGCGCTGGATGAACTCAGAAATGTGCGCGTTTACCTGCCAGGAAACTATTACTCGCATCCGGCTAACCTGCACTATCCAGTAATTTACTATTTGCATGGAGCATATGGAGACCACAACGCTATGGGCGGAATGCTGTTCATGTACCAGAGCCTGATGGCCACCGGCGATATTGAACCTGCCATTATGGTATCCGCTGATAACTGGGTGGAGCCTTTTGAAGGAAGCCTCTATTCCAACTCCATACTTTGGGGGAATTTTGAAGATTTTATGACCGAAGACCTCATCAACTGGGTGGATGCCACATTCAGGACCATACCTCACAAAAGAGCGAGGGCTTTTATTGGACAGTCTATGGGTGCGATCGGTGCGTTCAGGCTCACATTACGGCACAAGGATAAATTCAGTGCTTTTGCCGCAAACGGTACACCGATGAATTTTGATTTGTCAATTGAAAAATGGACAACAGGCATTAAAATGGAAAACTCCGGTCCGCCTTATACTTTTTCCTATGCAGGAGGAGGTTCATTTACTAAGATAGGATTTTTATTCAGTGGTGCCGCGGCGCCCAATATGAACACCCCTCAAACCCATATCAATCCGGCAATTGTTGAATACATGTGGGATGAAAATGGTGAATTGATTGATACGGTTTACCAAAAAATCAAACTGCTTGATCCAATTTCCCTGCTCCATCAAACCACCATTGAAGATAGCATTGGAATTATATTTTGCTGTGGCACGAACGACGATTTTTTAATTTATGAAGCCAACGCTGCCCTGGCCGATACCCTTGATGCGCTCGGGTTGCCCTATGAATTCTATTCTCATACAGGCGGACATGGCATGCCACAGCTTTTCCGGCAACGGGCACTGATTTTCCTGGATTCTTTGTTAATGTCACCAATTCAGGTGAATGTGGGTATTACAGAAACCACAGGTTTCCTGAATCACATGGTTATTTACCCCAACCCCTTCACCACCCACGCCACTATTGAATTCAACCTGCCCCAAACCTCCCTGGTTTCCATCCAAATCTTCAACGCCATGGGCGCCAGGGTAGCCGAGCTGCACCACGGCCAACTACCTGCCGGGCAGCAGCAGTTTACCTGGCATGCCGGCGATTTGCCCAAAGGAATGTATTTCTGCAGGGTGCAGGCGGGGGGCAACAACGCAGTGGTTAAGGTAATTAAACAATGATGGTCATAAGTTGTGATAAGGTTAAAAAAAAGCCGGACTCCGGAGGAGTTTCAAGTCTGTAGCCCGCCAATTCATTGGCGGGTCAGGAAGGCGGCAGCAATAATGCAAGTCCTGAAGGGACGAATGAAAATGCCAGGATTTCAATCCGGTGGATGTTGCGGATTAACCGGCGGATTAAAACCCGCCGGATTTGTCAACCGTACCTTCGGCACTGAGTTTTTGCATCATCCACCTTTTTCCTGGCCAATAAATTGGCGGGCTACTGTCGGAAATCCCTTCGGGATGAAGGTTTCAAGGTTCCAATGGTTCCATTGAAACTCTGGAACCCTGGAACCCTGGAACCCTGGAACCCTGAAACTCTGAAACCTTGAAACCCTGAAACCCTGAAACCCTGAAACCCTGAAACCCTGAAACCCTGGAACCCTGAAACCCTGAAACCCTGGAACCCTGAAACCCTGAAACCCTGAAACTCTGAAACCCTGAAACCCTGAAACAAAAATAATGTCTATCTTTAGCAGAAATATCTCCACCAAAATGCTGCGCACCCTCATCATCGACGATGAACCGCATATCCGCGAGACTTTGCAGGGCTTGCTGATAAGTTTTTGCCCGCAGGTGAAGGTTATAGGCCGGGCTGGAAGCGTTAAAGAAGGCGAAAAGGAGATCAGGCAAAAACGGCCCGACCTGGTGCTGCTCGATATCAAAATGGGCGATGGTACGGGCTTCGATCTGCTCAACCGATTCGAAAACATTGACTTTAAAATCATTTTCGTAACCGCATGGGAAAAATATGCCATCCAGGCTTTCGGGTTCAGCGCCATTGACTACCTGCTCAAGCCCGTAAACCCCGAAAAGCTGGCGGAAGCCATTGAACGGGCTGCCCAGACCATTCAGAGCAATTTCAACACACAACTGAAAGCTCTCAGGCAAAACCTGCAGGAAACCGGTCACGCCGGTAAGAAAATCATCCTCCGCACACATGAAAACATTTTCCTGCTGGATGTGCAGGAAATCATTCATTGCTACGCTGATGGAAATTATACGGTTTTTGAAACAAGCGGCTGCGAAAAGATCATGGTTTCCAGAATCCTCAAGGAATATGACGATTTGCTGGCGGATTCGGGGTTTTTAAGGGTGCACCGCTCACACCTGATCAACCTGAATCACATCAGGCGGCTGTCGAA
>Ga0114946_10002061_pt1 | contig 13791 bp, 10 predicted proteins | sample WalLakDeSediment_FD_88676 | JGI IMG/M metagenome (GOLD analysis project Ga0114946, IMG submission 88676) | Lake sediment microbial communities from Walker lake, Nevada to study Microbial Dark Matter (Phase II) - Walker Lake 11/02/13 Deep Sediment | ecosystem: Environmental > Aquatic >...
GAGAACCTGTTTGACACCATGGTAGCTGCCCGCATTATGGGCTGGGATGAGGTCGGCCTCGGTTCAATCCTTAGAGACCATTTCAACATAGCTTTGGACAAACGCCATCAACAAGCCAACTGGGGGAAAAGGCCTCTTCCAGATAACCTGCTGGCTTACGCCCAACTGGATACCCATTTCTTGATCCCCCTGCGGCACCAGTTGAAAGCCGAGCTGAAATCCGCCGGACGTTGGGAGCTGGCAGTAGAAGATTTCAATCGCTTGCGTCATGTCAACGGGCGCAATCACGGCAATGCGGTTGATGCCTGCTGGCGGATCAGCGGTGCCCACGATTTGACCGGTCAGCAGGCGGCGGTGCTCAAGGAACTCTGTGCATACCGTGACCAGATGGCCAGATCATTCAACCGGCCTCTGTTTAAGGTTATCAATGACCGCACACTGCTGGCAATTGCCGTGACTGCGCCGGCCAATTTGGATGAACTCCGCCGGCTCCCCGGGATGACACCCAGGCAAGTTCAACGTCACGGAAAGGCGCTGCTGCGAGCCATCAACCAGGGTTTGCGCTCAGATCCCCTGTATCCTCCTCGCTCCCCGCGCCCCAATGACCAGTTCATCAACCGTTTGGAGGCTTTAAGGCGCTGGCGTAAACAGGCTGCCTACGAGATGGGCGTCAATTCAGATGTGGTCCTGCCCCGCGACCTGCTGTTTACCATTGCCAACCAGAACCCCCGCAGTAAGGATGAACTGGCAGACATATTAAATGAAGTTCCCTGGCGCATGGAGCGTTTCGGAGACCAGATCATGGAGAAATTGACCTGGTACTGATGCTCCCTCCAGGGGTTGATATCAACTTAACCAATCTCCAACTCAATGAAAGTGAGTGATTATGTCTCTTGGTCGCACCTTGAACCACCTCTGCCTGCCCTTATTGACTTTTGTCACCATCTTGCTGCTGACAGCCTGTTCTCCTGGTTCGCAGCCAGGAGATACCCCGGCTGCCTCTCCTGAAATTCCGCTGAGCACTCAACCAGGTGAGACCCCTGGACAACCAGCCCATACCCCCACCAGTCCAGTAGCCCCAACGGAACAGCCCACCCCTGATGCCGCTTTTGAAGCTCCCCCCAGCCTGACAATTGGCCCCTCCCTGGAGCGCCCCGCGCAGGCGCTTTCACGCGCTGCTGGCAACCTCTTTTCAGCCTCCGGCGCGTGTACTTCCTGCCACACCCGTATGGTGGACGCTGCCGGGGTAGATGTCTCAACGGACGCCATGTGGAGCTCAACCATGATGGCCAATTCCTCTCGCGATCCCTACTGGTTGGCTTCCGTCCGCGCCGAGGTCAGCGACCACCCCCTGGCGCAGCAGGCCATTGAAGAGAAATGCGCCACCTGCCACATGCCCATGGCCTGGTTTACGGCCATCAACCAGGGCGAGTCGATCGCCATCCTGGGCGAGGGGTTTTACCCCGAACAGCACGATCTCTATCCCTTTGCCAAAGACGGTGTATCCTGCACCCTCTGCCACCAGATCGAAGACCAGAATTTGGGCACCCAGGCCAGTTTCAGTGGAGGCTTTGTGATTGATACGGACGCTCCCCCAGGCCAACGCCTTGCCTATGGTCCATACGAAATCCCACCCGGTCAGGCTGTTGTAATGATCTCTGCCTCGGGCTACAAACCGCTCTACGCCGAGCACACCCAGAGATCCGAGCTTTGTGCCACCTGCCACACCCTCGTCACTGACACCCTGGACGAGAGCGGCTCGGTCATTGGCCAGTTCCCCGAGCAGATGGTCTTCCTGGAGTGGCGGCACAGCGACTTCGCCCAAACCCATGCCTGTCAGGACTGCCACATGCCCGTAGCAACTGGTTCTGTCAGGCTCTCAATCACCGGTGGCCCGCCGCGCCAGCCCTTCTACCAGCATCTTTTTGTCGGTGGCAACCTCTACATGTCCAAGATCCTCGATCGCTTCGCCGGCGACCTGGGTGTGACCGCCTCCAGCGATCAATTCCTGGATACGCAGCGGCGTACGCTGGACCAGCTCCAAAACCGCACTGTGACCATCCAGTTTGAGTCCTTGCAGATCGCGAATGGAGAGCTGCTGGCAGATTTGGTCCTCTCCAACCAGGTTGGACACAAGCTCCCCACTGGCTTCCCCTCCCGCCGCGCCTGGGTGCACTTCACAATCCAGGGCGCCAGTGGCACCCTTCTGTTTGAATCGGGCCGGCCCAACCTGGATGGCTCCATCCAGGGCAACGCCAACGACCTCGATCCTGCCCGCTACGAGCCCCACTACCAGGTGATCGACAGCCCCGACCAGGTCCAGATTTACGAGGCCATCTTTGTTGACGTAAACGGTGCCATCACCACTGGTCTTCTGAAGGGCTATGAATACATTAAGGACAACCGCATCCTTCCAGCCGGCTTTGATAAGCTCTCAGCCAGCCCCGAAATCGCCGTCTCTGGACAGGCCTTAGAGGATCAGGATTTCACCGGTGGAATGGATAGACTGCGTTACCAGGTAGATGTAGGCTCCGCCCAGGGACCTTTCACCGTCACTGCCCGCGTGTTCTACCAGACCATTAGCTACCGCTGGATGGAAAACCTGCGCGCCTTCCAGTTGCCTGAAACCGAACAGATGGCTGCCTACTACGACGCCATCCCCAATCTCCCCGTCCTGCTGGCAGAGATTACCCAGAAGATTGGTGAGTAGTTTCTTCGTTTCCCGCTATTGACCTCATCCTGGTCACTGCCCCTTACCCAATTTAGCCACTGGTGAACAAGCCTGACCCAACCATCCAACATCTGCTATAATTCCCATTGTCCGGAGAGGTGCCAGAGCGGTCGAATGGGGCGGTCTCGAAAACCGTTGTGGTCCTTGCGGCCACCGTGGGTTCGAATCCCACCCTCTCCGCAGGTCGGAAGATCCTCACAGCAGCGAAAGCTGCACATTATCGCCGGCCTCAATCGCTTGGTGATATGGTCCTAACCGACCGAGGGCTTACGACAGAGATCGCTCAGTTCACGCTGGGCGATCTCACTTTTAAGGTACATTACCCTCATTGGACTAAGCGCTTCGCGCAGAAAATCTCCTCCCTGAATCCCATTCCGAGAACATACTGAATTGCCTGATTAGGGCTATATTTCCTGTAAATCACTTCAACCCAATTTACAGGAGGTAAAGCCATGTCTACACCCTTGCGGCAAAAACTAATCGAGGATATGCAGCTACACGGACTATCTAGTCGGACCCAAGAAGTGTATGTGGTCGCGGTACGGCAGCTGGCCGATCACTATGGAAAATCACCCGACCAAATCAGTGAAGAAGAGCTGCGCCAATACTTTCTCTACCTCAGCCAGGTCAAGAAAGTCTCCCCCAGCACCTTTCAGATTGCGCTGAGTGCAATCAAGTTCTTCTTTGAGTACACCATGCAGCGGCAGTGGGCTACGCTTGAGCTGGTCAAACCCATTCGAGAGAAGAAGCTGCCGGTGGTCCTTGCGGTGGAAGAAGTAGGCCGGGTTTTAGCTCGAGTGCATCGAGCGCGCTATCGGGCCTGCCTGAGCGCGATTTATGCCTGTGGGCTGCGCTTGCAAGAGGGGATCCACTTGCAAGTGGGAGACATCGACAGCCAGCGCATGTTCATCCACGTACACCGTGGGAAAGGCAACAGAGAGCGCTATGTGCCGCTACCGGTGAGCCTGTTGGAGTTATTGCGGCACCACTGGAGCAGCCATCACCACCCAGTATGGCTATTTCCGGATTCCAGATGGGAAGGTAGTTCGTCAGTTGCCCCTACCGGTCCAGTCCACCATCGCGGGGTGCAACGCGCCTTCAAATTTGCCCTGGTTGAGAGCGGCATCCAGAAGGATGCTACCGTGCACACCTTAAGACATTCGTACGCAACCCATCTGCTCGAAGCTGGGGTAAGCCTGCGTTTGATCCAGGCTTATCTGGGACACGCCTCACCGGATACCACCATCATTTATACTCATCTCACCCCTCAAGTGGAAGCGCTGGCTGTGGCTGTGATTAACAGGCTGGTGGGTCGCTTGTGGGGATAGAGCTGGCCGAAATCTTGCGCCAGTGCGGGCCTGCCTATCGCCAGAAATACGCCGGACACATCCCAATTCACCATTTACAAGCCATGCAGGCCATTGAAACCTGCCGAACCGAAACTTTGGACGGGCATGTATATATCTGTCCGGATTGTGAGCAGATGCAATACAGTTATCATTCCTGTCGCAACCGGCATTGTCCCAAATGCCAGAATGAGAATGCCCAGGCCTGGCTAGAGCAGCAGCAGGCGATGTTGCTGCCGGTACCCTACTTTCTTCTCACTTTCACTTTGCCGGCCGGTCTGCGGGAGTTATCCCGGCGTCATCCGCGGCGGATCTATGACTTGCTTTTCCGAATGTCCGCAGAAGCCACCCAAAAGCTGGCTCGGGACCCGCGTTTCGTCGGGGGCCAGGTGGGCATGGTGGGTGTGCTGCATACCTGGGGGCGTAACCTGAGCTATCATCCCCACGTGCATTACCTGGTTCCAGCCGGGGGCCTGGCAAGCGATAGCAAAACCTGGTTGGCCGCTCGCCAGAAATTTCTGCTGCCAGTCAAAGCGCTTTCGCGCATTTTCCGGGCTAAAATGCACCAGGCTTTAGCCAAGGTCGATGTCGATGTGTCCATTCCGCTGGATGTCTGGCGACAGAATTGGGTGGTGCACTGCAAAGCGGTGGGCTGTGGGCAGCTGGCATTGAAGTACCTGGCACCTTACATCTTTCGAGTGGCCATCAGCAACCGGCGTATCCTGCAGCTTGAAGATGAGCGAGTGACCTTCCGCTATCGGGCGACGGATACCGGTCACGAACGGCTGTGCACCCTGGCGGCCGAAGAATTCATCCGCCGTTTTCTGCAGCACATCCTGCCTAAGGGCTTCGTTAAGGTCCGCTACTATGGCTTCTTCAGTTCGGGTGTGCGCCTGCACCTGGCTGTGATCCGCCAGCAGTTGGGCCAGGATTCTATTTTCGTGGATGATGTCCAATCCGAGCAGGTCGAAAAGACAGCCGCAATGCTCGAAACGGTTCACCGATGTCCCGTTTGTGGTCATCCGATGCAACCTGGAGGCATGATCCTGCCTGCCAAAGGACGGTCTCCACCATGAGAGACAGGTGTTGTTCTGGTACTTGCTCTTTCCAGAGCGCCGTTTCAGAGTTACGGCGTTCCGGCCTTATGATTCCTGGAGATAGAAATGAATCATCCAAAGGTTCTCGATTCAGATCCGCAGTTTATTGGCGGGTAGGGATAAGGAACGAAAGGGCGAGTGAATTGCCAGTTGAGGCAAGGGTTTTAGGGGGAGCTGACTCGCATCAATTTCCAAGTCGGCAGTGATTAATTCCAACACCGGCTTAGTCCAATTGTGGATTATGCGGCGGCTGCGCTCCGGTTAACGGAGTAATTTTATGACACCGCGCCGCATCAATCCTTAATTCATTGTATATACTCCTCTGATATTGTCAAGACATTGTGGGACACCGGGAAGGCGATTTTGACGTCCATCCCTTCCTGTCCCAAATCTTCCCTTATGTCACAAGCATCCTCTCTTCTTCTGGACAGGCGAACCAGACGTGTCATTGCACATCCACACTCAGGTTGTTCAAAAGCTTCAAAATTACATCAAAATCGGGACGGGCTTTTATCCAAATGACCTGCTTGGCAGCAACATCGACGCGAACCTCATGGATCTTCATTCGTGCAAGATCCTTCCGCGGAGTCTGGAGATAGTGCTTCCTCTCATAGATAACACTCACAGCCGGATCTGGATACATGCCTTTGATGCGGTAATTAATAAATGACGGTTGCTTTCAGGGTGTGGGCCGCAATTCGACAGAAATCAGCCGCAAGTTCAGCGAGCCAATCTGGGCCAGGATCCCAAACAGAGTGGCGGAATCATGTCCAGGAACAACCAGCATGGTGCGTTCTGGCTGGTTGTTTTCCGGCTGGATGGAGAGCAGTTCCACCCCTTCGAACCAGATTTGCCAGTGTGCGCGTGGCCCACCCTCAATGCAGATTTCATACACATCGTTGTGATCCATTGACTTCTCCTGTGATCTTGATGGTAACGCAAGATTACAAGAGAAACATCAGGCGGAAGTCTACTTTTCAAACAGGTGGATAGTAACCTAAAGTATACCTATAGAATCCCAATCTCTCGAGCACGGGCAACAGCTTGTGTGCGGCTGGCAGCATCCAGTTTCGATAGAATGCTGCTGGCATGTTTTTTGGCTGTTGCCAATGAAATGATCAGCTTATCGGCAATATCTTGATTAGAACAACCATCTGAGAGAAGCTTCAGCACTTCCAGCTCGCGGGCAGTAAGCGGTTCAATGAGCGCTGATTGGTCGACGTTCCCAGAGGTGGGGGTCAGGCGAACTCGCAGGGCAGCGCATCTTTCATGAAAATCCCACAACCCACTATTCTGCGCTACTTCTACAGCCATATCAAGCACAGATGAGGCCTCCGCAGGCTGGTTTTGTGCAAAAAGCATATTCGCCCGTTCCAGGTAGAGAATACCCGCGGCTGGAATACGGTCGATATGGTTATCCTTCACCAGCTCCAATGCTTCTTGGAAAGTCTGCTCGGCCAGCGAAAATTCAGATTGAGCACAGTACACGCTGATCAGGCCAGCGTAAGCGCTCAGAGCACCAATTGTATTGCTGCCCTGCCAAACGAGCGGAATGCTCGTGCGATAGGCTTGGGTGGCTTGCTCGGGTTGGTTCAATCCTTGATAAATTTGCCCCAGGATCAAATGCAAGTTGCCCTTCAGCAGGTTGCTTGCCCCTTGAACATCCGGCCAAACCTTGTTTGCCAGTTGCAGGGCAGCCTCTAGTTCGTTGCGGGCATGCAGGAGATAGACGCGCAACACCCTGGCACCCGCGTTGGCCTCCCGGTATTCTTCATCATTCTGTTTCAGGCGTCCGTCCAAAAGTATTCGTTCTAACATCTGTTCGGAACGCTGCAGGTGAACTTCCGCTTCATCCAATTGCCTATTCAAAAAAAGTGTCCAGGCATAAGCATTGTTGAGGGATGGGTAAGTTTCGAACGGTTTTAGGGGTAAAGTTGCAAACCAATCCAGGGTGGACTGCACCACATCCGGCATCAGGTTGGGTTGGCTGGCCATACGGGGGAGCGCATTCAGCCAGCGCAAGGTGACTGAGACTGAACCTTGGTGCAGCATGGAAATCCAGTTTTTCCTGACAATGCGTTCCACCGTTAGAAAATCGCGCCCGGCAAGAGCATGATTCATGGCTTCCTGGGTGTAGCCGTTGGTTTCAAACCAGGCGCTGGCCTTTGCGTGTAGTTCTGGTAAGGCGGTGGGCAGTGCGCGTTTCAAACGGGCGTTGAGCAAATCCGCAAAAAGATGATGATAACGAAACCAGCGTCGCTCGGAGTCGAGCGGGATGAGAAAGACATTGCGAGCGAATAAATCTCCCAGTATGGCTTCGCTATCCGCCTCGCCAGTCAGCGCCTGGCAAAGGGGGGTACAAAAACGGTCGAGGATGGATGTATAGAGAAGGAAGGTGGTCAGAGCAACCGGCTGGCGGTTGAGGACTTCTTCTACGAGGTAATCCGCAATATATTCATGACTGCCGCTAAATCGCTGGATAAACCCATCACGGTTATCCCCTTCGGCTTGCAAGGCCAATACTGCCAGCTGCAATCCGGCTGCCCAGCCTTCTGTACGCGCTTCCAGGGCAGAAATTTCGAAGTCGGCGAGACCGAGAGCATAAAGTTCATTGAATAGTTGGGCGATCTCGGATGTCTGGAAACGCAAATCTTGTAAGCGAATATCCAATAACTGCCGCTGTGCGCGCAAGCGAGCCAGTGAGAGCGGCGGCATTACCCGCGTGGCAAGCAGAAAGGTCACCCCCTTGGGGACATGCTCGATCAAAAAGGTCAGGCTGTTGTGGACAATGGGATTGCTGATCACATGATAGTCGTCTAATGCGACCAGTATGGGTAACGGAATCTCACAGAAGGCATTGGCCAAAGCCGGGAGCATGTTCTCAATCTCACCTGTCGTATTTTGTTGGATCTGGTTGAACAGGTCAACAGCAAAGCCAGGTTGGACGCGCTGGATAGCGGCGATCAGGTAAGCGAGAAATCGCTCAGGGATGTCATCCTGTTCATCAAGCGAAAGCCAGGCTACAGGTCTGGTTTGCGCTTCTGCCCAGGCAGAGACCAGGGTACTTTTGCCAAATCCAGCAGGAGCGCAGACGAAAATCAGTCTGGCGGAATTTTCGATCCCCAGCCTTAGCTTTTCCAACAGGTGTTCTCGCTCAACCAGCGGGCCAGGAGCATGAGGAATATAAAACTTGGTGGTCAGGATAGGAAAAGCCATAGAACTTTAGTATACCTGCGAGATTTAGTGACCTATCGTAAAGATTATCCATTCGACTGATGTTGCTGACGTTAAGACTCCCTATAATTTGAGCATCTATATCAGGATCTTAAGAGATTGAGGTTGTCGAATTAAGAAAGCAATATACCACAAGAGGTGAATAATGGAAACCAACCAATTTCCCAACCTCGGCCAATCAAAGCGGATGATTAACAACCCACCTTCAAACCAAATGGTTGAGTTGGTTCGCTATGCCACGCTGGCTGCCAACAGTCACAATACCCAGCCGTGGAAGTTCGCGATCAAAGAAAATGTGGTCGAAATCCACCCGGACTACTCGCGCCGCTTGCCTGCTGTGGACCCCCATGACCGCGAACTGTGGATCAGCCTGGGCTGCGCTCTGGAAAACTTGCTGCTGGCAGCCCAGACAGCAGGCTATGCTCCCGAAGTCGTCTACCCGGACAGTCAGGATTTCATCCGGATCAATCTCACCGCCGACACCCCGCAGCCAGGCCTGTTGTTCGAGGCCATTCCCCTGCGGCAGTGTACGCGCAGTGAGTATGACAGTCAACCTGTTGCGGTTGGCGACTTCGACCAGCTTCAGAACCTGCCGCTCGAACCGGGGGTGGGGCTACACTTCATCACCAACCCAACCAGGATGGAGTCGGTGATCGAGTACGTCAATCAGGGCAACTTGGCCCAGTTCGCGGACAAAGCATTCAAGGACGAACTAATTGCATGGATACGCTTTAACAAGAAGGAGGCTTTCGCCTCGTACGATGGCCTCTACTCAGCTAGTTCGGGCAATCCGCAAACCCCGCGCTGGCTGGGGCGGATGTTTGTGGCCTGGACCAAGCCGCAACAACAGGCGGATTCCGATGCAAAAAAAATGCGCAGTTCAGCAGGTGCAGTCATCATCACATCCGTTTCGGACAACAAAACTTCGTGGGTTCGCACCGGTCAGGTTTGTGAACGGATGGCGCTCCAGATGACTGCATTGAACATTAGGTCGGCTTTCCTGAACCAGCCGATTGAAGTGGCAGACTTGCGCGGGCAGTTTCAGAGCGCCATGGGTCTGGGTAGCTCACTGCCGCAATTGCTTGTGCGCTTCGGGTATGCCGAAGTGATGCCGAAATCCCTGCGCCGCCCGGTGGAGCAGGTTTTGATTTAAGGAAGAAGAGGTGAGCAATGTATTACCGACAACTCCGTAACGATATTCTCAAAAGTAAAGCCATTACGCTGACAACCATGTTGTTTGTCTCCGCGGCAGCCATGCTGGTGGCGCTGGCAGCCATCCTGGTCGTCAACCTTGCGGGCGCTATCGATACCCTGATGACGCAGGCAAAGACACCACATTTCATGCAAATGCACGCCGGCGACCTGGATCTGGCACGGCTGGCAGCTTTTGCAGAACAGAATGAGACTGTTGCCGATTTCCAGGCGCTTGAATTTCTCAACATGGACGGCGCACAGTTTTTATTTGCTGGCGGTTCGCTGGCGGATAGCGTCCAGGACAACGGGATCTCGGTGCAGAGTGAAAAATTCGATTTCCTGCTCGACCTCGACGGGAAGGTCATCACGGTGTCTGATGGAGAAATCTATGTGCCCATTGCCTACACACAGGATGGAACTGCCAGGATCGGCGAAACGGTTACCGTAGCCGGGAAAACATTCATTATCGCGGGAGCTCTCCGCGACTCACAGATGCAACCGCTGCTCTCCTCGTCCAAGCGCTTCCTGGTGAGCAACAATGATTTCGCAGCACTCAAGCAGTTCGGCAGCGTGGAATACCTGATCGAGTTCCGGCTGCATGATCTGGGTAGTCTGGGCGCATTCGAAACCGCCTACACCGCCGCGGGCCTCGAGGCCAATGGCCCAACGCTGACCTACCCGCTTTTTAGAATGTTCAATGGTCTTTCTGATGGGTTGATGATTGCGGTCATTCTCCTGGTCAGTGCCCTGGTGATTGCCATCGCCTTCCTGTGCATCCGCTTCACACTGCTGGCGAAAATCGAGGATGACTACCGCGAAATCGGCGTGATGAAGGCCATCGGGCTGCGCGTTTCCGACATCAAGAAAATCTACCTGACGAAATACATCGCCATTGCGGCAGCGGGCAGCCTGCTCGGGTTTGGACTTTCCTTCCTTATTCGGGATACACTGCTTGCCAACATCCGCTTGTACATGGGCGAAAGCGAAAACGCCTCCCTGGCGCCGCTTTTGGGTATCGTCAGCGTCTTGCTTGTCTTTCTGGCAATCAGCGCTTATGTGAACGGTGTGCTGGGGCGCTTTCGGAAAATTTCCCCAGCGGAAGCTGTCCGTTTCGGGATTTCGCAGGAAAAATCAGGCGGGGGAAGGCGTTTTCGCCTGAGCATGAACAAACTGTTTGGAGTAAATGCCTTTCTAGGTTTGAAAGATGTTCTCGCCCGGAAAAAGCTCTATGCCACCATGCTAGCGGTGCTGGTACTGGCGGCGTTTATCATCATCGTCCCGCAGAATCTATACAATACCATCTCCTCCAACAGTTTCATCACATATATGGGTGTAGGGAACAGCGATTTGCGCATTGACGTCCAGCAGACCGACCATATCGCTGACAAAGCAGCGGAAATCGCTGCGGCGATGGAGAGTGACAATTCTATTGCCAAATTCGTTGTGCTGAGCACCAAAACTTTCCGCGTGAAACTGGCTGACGGCTCGGAGGAACGCCTCAAGATTGAACTGGGCGACCATTCGGTCTTTCCCCTGACCTATTCCGAGGGGCGCGCCCCCACTGCGGAAAACGAAATCGCGCTTTCGGTGATGAACGCCAGTGAGATGGGCAAAAAGGTGGGTGATGTCCTGACATTGCTGATCGCGGGGCAGGAGAAAAGCCTCACGGTATCTGGCATCTATTCCGATGTGACCAACGGCGGCAAAACCGCCAAAGCGGTTTTCTCCGACGATTCAGCAGACCTGATGTGGAGCGTCATCACCGCACAACTTTCAGACCCATCCCTGCTCGACTCAAAGATTGTGGAATATGCGCACAGGTTCGCTTTCACCAAAGTTTCGGACATTGATGAATTTATTGCGCAGACCTACGGCGGGACCATCAGCGCCATTGGCAAAGCATCCTATGCCGCCATCGGCGTTGCGCTGACGCTCACTGTGCTGATTACCCTTTTATTCATGAGAATGCTGGTCGCTAAAGATAGATACGCGATTGCGGTGATGAAGGCATTCGGTTTTACAAACGCGGACATCCAGGCGCAGTATGTAACGCGTTCAGTATTCGTCCTGATTGTCGGAATGTTGCTTGGCACGTTGCTGGCAAACACGATTGGAGAAACCCTTGCAGGTGCGGTGATTGCCTCATTTGGAGCTTCGTCCTTCAAATTCGTCATCAATCCGGCCTTTGCCTACCTGCTCAGCCCGCTGATGATGGCAGGTGTGGTGCTGGCTGCCACGTACTTCGGCACCCTGGACGCAGGTCAAATTAAAATATCTGAAAACATAAAGGAGTAGATCATGAAAAAGATCATTGTCAGTGAAAATCTTGTCAAGTCGTTTGGCCAGGGCGATGAAAAGCGCAATGTACTCGACAGCGTCTCGGTTGAGATCAATGAGGGAGAGTTCGTTGCAATCATGGGTCCTTCGGGTTCAGGAAAATCGACACTGCTGTTTGCACTGAGCGGCATGGATAGTGTGGATAGCGGGAAAGTTATTTTTGACGGTGTGGATCTGGCGCGGCTCAGCGACAACCAGCTGGCCGACATCCGCCGGACAAAAATGGGCTTTGTCTTCCAGCAGCCGACCCTGCTGAGAAACCTGAATATCCTCGACAACATCATCCTTCCATCCATGCGCAACGGCAGCAACAATGGCGTCCAGGTTACTGAAAAAGCAAAAGTGCTGATGGAAAAAACCGACATTGCCGGGCTGGAAATACGCGACATCACCCAGGCATCCGGCGGTCAACTCCAGCGGGTTGGAATCTGCCGCGCCCTGATGAGTGACCCGAAAATTATCTTCGGTGACGAACCAACCGGCGCTTTGAATTCAACCTCCGCCAACGAGATCATGGCGCTGCTGGCTGAGATTCATCGAAACGGCACGACAATCCTGCTGGTCACACACGATGTTAGAGTAGCAGCCAAGACCGAACGGGTGCTATTCATCTTCGACGGCAAAATCGCCGAAGAATACCGGCCTGGCGTATATGATGAAACCCGTGACGACCTCAAAGCCCGCGAGGAAAGCCTCACAAACTGGCTGGCTGAGATGAAATTTTGACGTCAAGGTGGCCACATGATTACCCTTTTTGACTTAAGGACTGACCCAGACCCCGAAACTGTTGCTGCCATTGCATCGCTTTATGATGAACAACCGCGCTATAAGGCTCTCGGCTCCGCAGCAATCAAGGCATGTATCGGGTGTTGGTCCTGTTGGTTGAAGACGCCGGGCAGGTGTGTTTATAAAGACGCTATGGCAGAAAGCTACTCAGACTATGTTAATTCCGACAAAGTTATTTTGTTCATGGATACAGCCCAGGGCTTTATCAATCACTGCGCCAAAGCATTTATTGACCGCACCATTCCTCATTACCATCCCTATATTGAAATTGTAGAGGGTGAATGTCATCACAAAGCGCGCTATGAGCGCTACCCAGAGCTTCACTTCTACTATGATGATCAGGATCTCAATCAAGAGGAAGCGCAAGTCATTGAGGATTATCTTTACAGGACGGCATATCATTTTCAGTCAAAGGCCTATCGTATTCACAAGTACCCCGCATGGACCCTGACAGAACTGCGCCCGCGCCGCGCCAGGAACAAGATCTTGAAGCCCAATGCTACCGAAAGGGTGGACAAGCTAATTCTTTACAATGGATCCCCCAGGCTTCACGGTAGCAACACTGCCCTGATTCTTAAAGCGATTTCGGACGCCTATGGCTCAAATATCGTTGTTCGTGATCTGAAGCAAAAGAAAATGTGGGCACAGTGGGCAGCGGATTTCCCTTCGGAGGGTGCAGTAAGCTTTGTTCTGCCACTTTACGTACATGCCATGCCTTCTCATGTGATGGCCTTTATTGAAATGCTGCAACCCTCCAAAGGCTCACTGGGTTTTATCGTACAGCAGGGTTTCCCAGAAAGCAGTCAATCCTACTTCCTGGAAGCCTACCTTGAAAATTTGACCAAGCGCCTCCAAAGAGACTATCTGGGTACAGCCATCAAAGGCGGCGTTGAGGGTTTCCAACTTCAGTCAACCAAAGAGCAAGAAAAAATCCTCGCTCCATTTGTGGAATTGGTTGGCTCTGTCCTTGAAAGTGGTCAAATGTCCGCGCCGATCGTGGCTAAACTAGCAGGCAAAGGCTATTTATCAAAAGGGATGCTTTTTATGTTCAAGCTCCTGGCCCCCA